>Ga0299906_10000425_pt1 | contig 39586 bp, 34 predicted proteins | sample RVTome_14_FD_200259 | JGI IMG/M metagenome (GOLD analysis project Ga0299906, IMG submission 200259) | Soil microbial communities from uranium-contaminated site in the Upper Colorado River Basin, Wyoming, United States - RVT145D125 (version 2) ... | reverse complement strand
GGCCGGTTCCTTGACTCTTTTCACGACCCGCTCCCAGGCGGAGAGATCGGGGGCCTTGGTCCAGATGTTCAGGTAATCGGCGAGGCGTTCGTCGAGCCCCTGCTCGTGGAAGGCCAGCGGCACCTCGTAAATCGACTCGACATCGCGGGCGGTGACGACCGCCTCCTCCTTGACGTTGCAGAAGAGAGCGATCTTGGCCTTCATGTCGCGAGGAATCTCCCGGTCGCAGCGGCAGAGCAGGATGTCGGGTTGAATGCCGATCTCGCGCAACTCCTTCACACTGTGCTGGGTCGGCTTGGTCTTGAGCTCGCCGGCGGTGGCGATATAGGGGACCAGGGTGAGGTGGATGTAGAGGACGTTCTCATGTCCCCGGTCGGTGCGGAACTGGCGGATCGCCTCGAGAAACGGCAGTGATTCGATGTCGCCGACGGTGCCGCCGACTTCGATGATGGCGATGTCGACTCCCTTGGCATTCTCGAGGATCTTGCTCTTGATCTCGTTGGTGATGTGGGGAATGACCTGCACCGTGCCGCCGAGGTAGTCGCCGCGGCGCTCCTTGCGGATGACCGAGTCGTAGATCTGGCCGGTGGTGAAATTCGACTTGCGGGAGAGCCGTGCCGAGGTGTAGCGCTCGTAGTGGCCAAGGTCGAGATCGGTTTCAGCCCCGTCATCGGTGACGAAAACCTCGCCGTGCTGGAACGGGCTCATCGTCCCCGGATCGACGTTGATGTAGGGATCCATCTTCTGCATCGAAACCTGCAGACCCCGGGCTTCCATGAGGGCACCGATGGAAGCGGCCGCCAGCCCCTTGCCGAGGGAAGAGACGACGCCGCCGGTGACGAACAGAAACTTGGTCTTCATGAAGACTCCTTGGCAACGGCTGCGGATCCGACGGAAGGCGACCCGCCGCCGGGCGAGATCAAAGGTTGGATTTTACACGGAAGCCAGTCAAAAGGGAATCCCTAATTCCCCCGTCTGCTCTCGCCCCGGCCGCCGGCGACGGCAGCCCGTACCCGTTCCAGATCCTCCGGCGTATCGACCCCCTGGGAAGTGAGCTCGGTGGTCGCCACCTTGATGCGGAAACCGTGCTCCAGAGCTCGCAGCTGCTCGAGTTTCTCCAACTGCTCGAGAGGGGTGGGCGAAAGCCGCGGGTAGGTCAGAAGAAAGTCCTTGCGGTAGACATAGAGACCGATGTGCTTGAAGGCCTCGATGCGGGAGAAATTCGCCTCGAGATCGTCGGCCAGATCGCGGGGGTGGGGGATCGGCGCCCGGGAAAAGTAGAGAGCGAAACCCTGGCGGTCGGTGACCACCTTGACAACGTTGGGATTGAGGTACTCCTCGACCGAGGCGATCGGCGTCTTCAGGGTGCCCATCACCACCCCGGGATTGCGCCGCACGGCATTGACCGCCTGGTCGATCATGCGCGGATCGATGAGCGGCTCGTCCCCCTGCACGTTGACGATCAGGTCGGTTTCGATGCGGGCAGCCACTTCGGCCAACCGGTCGGTGCCGGTCGGGTGGTCGGCGCGGGTCATCTGCACCTCGCCGCCGAAAGCCGTGACCGCCGCCGCGATGCGCTCGTCATCGGTGGCGACGACCACCCGGTGGACGCCGCTCGACTGGCGGGTGCGCTCGTAGACCCACTGGATCATCGGCTTGCCGTGGATATCGGCTAGGGGTTTTCCGGGGAAGCGGGTGGAGGCATATCGGGCCGGGATGACGGCGGTGACGCGCATCGGCGGATCCTTTCCAGAGCTGAATCGAACCGCCACGTAGGGTAAAGAAATCGTCGAGGGATGTCAAGGCGTGGGGCGGAGTGAGAGACGTCCTGACACTTGAGTCTGCCCTGGGCATTCAGGCGAAGGAGCCTATTCCTGCTAAAATGAAAACATGACCATCTGCAAACCTTTCTTTTTATTCTTTCTGTTCGTATCCATCCTGAGCCTCAGCAATGGATGCGCGACCTTGCCGGACGTCTCTGAAATAATGGATGAGGCACCGACTGGGCAGGAGCCTCGTCCAATCGATTCATCCAAAGGACTGCTGTCTCCCCAAAAAAGCAAGGCGATCATGGAACGGCTGAAGAATTCTGTCGAGCCGACGGACATTCTGGAGCGCCACACTGCCGTGGTGGAATCGGTCACCGACAGCCCGCTGATGAAGGGGAACAAAGTCGTTCTGCTCGCCGATGGCCAGGCTACCTATGCCGCAATGTTCAAGGTACTACAGAATGCCAAAGACCATATCAACCTTGAAAGCTACATCATTGAAGATGATGAAGTGGGGCGCAAATTTGCCGATCTGTTGCTGCAAAAACAGGCGGAAGGGGTCCAGGTCAATCTCATCCATGACAGCCTGGGCAGTATGAATACTGCCGCTGCTTTTTTCCAGCGCCTGCGCGACGGCGGCATTCAGGTGGTCGAATTCAATCCGCTGAATCCACTGGAGGCCAGGGGGAAATGGGGGCTGACACACCGGGACCACCGCAAGATATTGATAGCCGACGGCAAAGTCGCCATCATGGGGGGCATCAACATCAGCGAGGTTTATTCGAGCAGTCCTTTCAAGCGGAAAAAACACGAAAAGGCGCCCATACACTGGCGTGACACCGACATCCGGATTGAAGGCCCGGCCGTGGCTGAATTGCAGAAGCTTTTTTTTGACACCTGGCTGCAGCAGGGGGGACCTGAACTTGCCGGACGAAATTATTTCCCTGAGCTGAATGAAGCGGGCAATGCACTGGTGCGAGTGGTCGGCAGCACCCCGGGAGAAACCAACAGAATCCCTTTTATCATGTATGTGTCGGCCATCACTTTTGCCGAGCATTCGATTCACATGACGAATTCCTATTTCATCCCCGACGACCAGATTGTAAAGGCCCTTACCGATGCTGCCGAGCGCGGTGTCGACGTCAAGATCATTCTCCCCGGAATCACCGATTCTCAGTTGGCATTGCATGCACAGAGATATCACTATGCCGTGCTTTTGAAATCGGGAGTGAAGATCTACGAGCGAAACACTTCCCTGCTGCACGCGAAAACCGCGGTGGTTGACCAGGTCTGGTCCACCGTCGGCTCAACCAATATGGACTTTTTAAGCTTGTTGAATAATGACGAGGTGAATGCGGTTATCCTGAGTAAAGAGTTTGCCGTCGACATGGAGAATATGTTTGTTACTGACCTTGAGGAATCCAGGCAGATTCATTGGGAAGAGTGGAAAAGAAGGCCCATATTGCCCAGGATCAGGGCGTGGTTTGTGAATTTATTCATCCAATGGCTGTAACATTTCGGCAACGGTGGGTTCATGATGGCGGGAGCAAGTCAGGTGAATCGGATGCACACGATCAGAATCCATCTGAGAATCTTCCTGTTCCTGTTCGCAGTTGTGGTTTCCTTTACGGCCGGTACCGCCTTCCCTGGCGAAACGTCTCGTCCGGGCGAAGATCTCCTGCTTGAGATTTATCAGGGGAACCGGGCGCGCTTGGCGACCAACAGCTTCGGCCTGCCACTCTTTCTCGATTCATTTGAGAGAGACGGTAAAGTGGAGGTGGATGTCTACGGAGTGTTCGATTACCCCTTCAGCAGCGTCGTCGACGCGCTCAAGGTTCCGGCGAACTGGTGCGATATCGTATCCCTCCACCCCAATGTCAAGGCGTGCACCTACAAGGAACTGCCGGACGCCTGGCTGCTGACCTTTTATCTCGGACGCAAGGTCTATCAACTTCCGGAAGACACCCGTCAGGTCATTTACCATTTCCGGAACGCTGCTCAGCGGCAGGGGTATCTGGATATCGTTCTCAGTGCCGATGAAGGCCCTTTCGGCACGAAGGACCACAGAATAAGGTTCGAGGCCCTGCCTCTGGATGCGGGAAGAACATTTGTCCACGTCGGTTATGCCTACCGCGACAGCCTGACGCTTCGCCTCGCCGGAGAGGTCTATTTAGCGACACTTGGTTCGGGGAAGATTGGCTTCACGGTGACCGGTACGGACAGCAGCGGCAACCCCGTCTACATCGGCGGGGCGCGCGGCGCGATCGAGCGCAACGCGGTCCGCTACTATTTCGCGATTCAGTCCTTCATGAAAACGTTGCCCTATCCCGAGGAAAGTCGTTTCAGCATGAGACTCGGCGAGTGGTACGATCTTACGAATCGTTACCGGCAACAGCTATTCGAAATGGACAAGAAAGACTATCTCAAACTCAAGACAGCAGAGCATGAGAACCAGCTGATTCTCCAGCGGGGGATCGGGACGACACTTCCGTGAGGGTATTGACACTCCACCATAAATTGAATGGGGAAAGCCATGAGGATACTCATAGCGGAAGATGACCCGAGTTTTCGGCGCCTCATGGAAGAAAAGCTGGCCGCCTGGGGATACGAGGTCGTCGTCGCTGAGAATGGCAATGCGGCGCTGCAGATTCTGCAATCCGATGACCCGCCGAGACTCGCCCTGCTTGACTGGATGATGCCTGGCCTGGAAGGGGTGGAAGTGTGCCGGATAGTTCGGGGAAAAAAGGGAGAACCCTATACGTACATCATTCTGTTGACTGCCCAGCAGAGCGACGAGGATCTCGTTACCGGCATGGAAGCCGGCGCCGACGATTACATTACCAAGCCATTCAAGCACAATGAGCTGCGGTTACGCCTGCGCGCCGGAAGGCGCATCATCGAACTGCAGAACGAGCTGCTTGCGGCTCGCGACACGTTTCGGACGAAAGCGTCCCACGATTCTCTCACCGGCCTGTGGAACCATGCGGAAATCCTCGAAATCCTGACGCATGAGCTGTCCAGGGCCGAGCGAGAAGAGAAATGCGTGGCCGTGATCATGGCCGATATCGACTTCTTCAAGAAAATCAATGACACCCATGGCCATCTGGCGGGCGATGTGGTGCTCCGTTCGACTGCCGGAAAGATGCATTCCCTTATGCGTTCCTACGATTTTATCGGCCGTTATGGCGGCGAGGAGTTCCTGGTTATCCTTCCAGAATGCAGTCTTGAGTACGCCTCCGCGTTTGCCGAAAGACTCAGGCTATCCGTGAGCAGCGACAGTATTGACACCCCGGAAGGGAGGATATCGGTCACCCTCAGTTTTGGCGTAGCGGCGAGCAGCAAGGACCGGCTGAAAGATACTTATTCCCTCGTCAATGCCGCGGACAAAGCCCTTTACCGGGCGAAAGAAAACGGCCGCAACCGCGTGGAAGTTGCCCCTTCTGACGGGTCGATAACGTGAAGGCCACCCGGGTATGCCCGGAATCAATGCCTTATTCAGTTGAAATTCCAACATATTTCATTTTTTCTGCGACAATCCTATTTAGACACTTAATGAAATCCTGATATAAATATCGTTATGAAAAAACGACTGAAACCGACGGCCAACAGTACTGAACAAACCAGGCCTGCTGCGGAAGACGCCCCGTCGCTGCAAGAGAGCCCACACTTTCCCATTGTCGGCATCGGCGCCTCCGCCGGCGGGCTGGAGGCGCTGGAGCAGTTCCTGCGGCACGTGCCGGAAGGGAGCGACATGGCCTTTGTCATCGTCCAGCACCTGGACCCGACGCACAAGGGGATCATGCCCGAACTGCTCCAACGCGCCACCGGGATGGAGGTTTTTCAGGTCAGGGACCGGATGAAGGTCAAGCCGAACTGTGTCTATGTGATCCCCCCCAACAGGGACCTGTCCATTCTGCAAGGTGTGCTGCACCTGTTCGAGCCGACGGCGCCCCGCGGCCTGCGCCTTCCCATCGATTTTTTTCTCCGCTCCCTGGCCGAGGACCGGCAAGAGCTCAGCATCGGCGTCATCCTCTCCGGCATGGGCTCGGACGGCACCATGGGCCTGCGGGCCATCAAGGAAAAAGCGGGAGTGACGCTGGTGCAGGAGCCTGCCTCGGCCAAGTTCGACAGCATGCCCCGCAGCGTCATCGATGCCGGGCTGGCCGACCTGGTCGCCCCGGTGGAGGATCTGCCCGGCAAGATCATCGGCTATCTTCGGCACGCCCGCGTCATCGACAGGACCGAGCGTCCCCTGGAGGAGAAGGATCAGAGCGCCCTGGAGAAAGTCGTCATCCTGCTGCGCGCCAAAACCGGCCACAACTTCTCGATGTACAAGAAGAACACCATCTATCGCCGGATCGAGCGGCGCATGGGCATCCACCAGATCGACCGGATCGCTGCCTACGTTCGCTACCTGCAGGAGAATCCCCAGGAGGTGGAACTCCTCTTCAAGGAACTGCTGATCGGCGTGACCAGCTTTTTCCGCGACCCCGCGGCCTGGGAGCAACTACAGGAAGAAGCTATCCCGGCGCTCCTGGCGGGCCACCCGACTGGCCGGGTCCTCCGGGCATGGTCGGCAGCCTGCTCGACCGGGGAGGAAGCTTATTCGCTGGCCATTGCCTTCAAGGAGGCGCTGGCACGAGTCAAGCCCAAGGCAAGTTTCACGCTGCAGATATTCGCCACCGACCTCGACCGTGACGCCATCGACAAGGGCCGCCAGGGCATCTATCCGGCCAATATCGCCGCGGACGTGTCTGCCGAGCGACTGCACCGGTATTTTGTCAAGGAAGAAAGCGGCTACCGGGTCGGCAAGGAGATCCGGGAGATGGTGACCTTCGCCACGCAAAACGTCATCATGGACCCCCCCTTTACCAAGTTGGATATCCTCATCTGTCGCAACCTTTTGATCTATCTGACGCCGGAACTGCAGAAAAAACTCCTGCCGCTCTTTCACTACAGCCTGAACCCTGGCGGCGTCCTATTTCTGGGAAGTTCGGAGTCCGTCAGCGCCCATACCGATCTCTTCGCGCCGCTTAACCTCAAGTCGAGACTATTCCGGCGGCGCGAATCGGTCCTGCCGGCCGACCCGGTCGCGTTTCCAGCCTCGTTTGCCCCCGCCCTGCCGGGAGTGCCCAAGGAGTTGACGACGTTGAAACCTGCAGGCAATCTCCAGTCGCTCGCGGACCAGGTGCTCCTGCAGCACTTCTCCCCGCCCGCCGTCCTGGTCAACGACAAGGGGGACATCCTCTACATCAGCGGGCGGACGGGCAAATATCTGGAGCCGGCGGTCGGCAAGGCCAACTGGAATATTTTTGCCATGGCCCGGGAAGGGCTCCGTTTCGATCTGGGAATCGCCTTCCAGAAGGCGATCCGGCAGAAAGAGAAGATCACCGTCAAGGGTCTCAGGGTCGGCGAGGGCGCCGCCGCGCAGACCGTTGATGTTACCGTCCAGGCGATCGAAGAACCGGAGGCGCTGCGGGGGATGGTGATGATCGTCTTTACCGACGTGCCGCTGCCCCCGGAAAAGAAAGCGCCGGGCCGCTCCCGAGCCGCTTCTGCCGGCAACGCCAGGGTTCTCGAACTGGAGCAGGAACTCCAGCAGGTCCGCGAAGAACTGGCGACGACCCGCGAGGAAATGCAATCCTCGCAGGAAGAGCTAAAATCGACCAACGAGGAGCTGCAGTCCACCAACGAGGAGCTGCAGTCCACCAACGAGGAATTGACCACATCCAGGGAAGAGATGCAGTCCCTGAACGAAGAACTGCAGACGGTGAATGCCGAGCAACAGTCCAAAATGGATGAGCTGGCGCGGATCAACAACGATATGCGGAACCTGCTCAACAGCACGGAAATCGTCACCGTGTTCCTGGACAACGACCTTCGTGTCCGGCGCTTCACCAGCGGGGCGAACAAGCTCTTCAAGCTGATTCCGGGTGATGTGGGGCGACCCCTTTCCGACATCGTCAGCGACCTGCTCTACCCCGGGATGATCGACGAAGCGCGGGAGGTGCTGCGGACGCTGGCCTTTTCGGAGAAGCAGATCGCCACCACCGACGGGCGCTGGTTTGCTGTGCGCATCATGCCCTACCGCACCATGGAGGACGTAATAGTCGGAGTGGTGATCACCTTTTCGAACATCACCGCGGCCAAGAGGCTGGAGGCCGAATTGCGCGAGGAAAATGCAAAGCTTAAGAAACTTCTTCAGCCCGGCCCTTAGCCGAGCAGATGCCGATAGAGGTTTTTCTCCAAATCCGGGGCACGAAGGGGTTGGCCATGGGTATCGACAAAGACGAGAGCCGGTTGACATCAGCGGCCGAACTGCGCCGCCAGGCGGAAGAGCGGTTGCATGCGAACATGGCAGAATTGCGTTCACCCCGGACCGGGGAAGAGACGCAACGGCTCCTGCATGAACTCGAGGTCCATCAGATCGAGCTGGAGATGCAGAATGCCGAGCTGCGCCGAGCCCGGGAGGAGCTTGAATTATCGCGGGACAAGTATGCCGAACTCTATGACTTCGCCCCCGTCGGCTATTTCACCTTTGATGCGAGCGGTATGATCCGGGAGGTGAACCTTGCCGGCGCGCAACTGTTGGGAATCGAGCGGGGTTTGCTGACGAATAAACCCTTTAGCCGTTTTATCGCGGATGCCGACGGGAGGGAGATTTTTTCCAGTCACATTGAAAAGGTTCTGCAAGGACAGGGCGTACAGCGATGTGAAGTCAGCCTTAAGAAAAATGACGGTACGCTGCTCCACGGCCTGCTTCAGAGCGCCGCGGCGGCCACGACCGGAAGCCAGGACGGCTGGATCCTGACCTCGATCATTGATGGCACGATTCGCAAGAAGTTGCGAGATGAACTGCAAATGGCCCATGACTCACTTGAATACATCGTCGTTGATCGGACCAAAGAGCTGACCAGTGCGAATGTGCAGCTCGCTCAGGAAATAGACGAACGCAAGAGGGCGGTTGAGTCGCTCCAGGGTGCGTTTGCGGAAATCCAACAGTTGTCGGAGCGGCTCCAGGCGGAGAACATCCACCTGCAGCAGGAGGTTGCCCGAGAGTACGACTTCGGCGAGATCATTGGTCAAAGTACTGCCATTTCGTATGTATTCTTCCGGGTCGAGCAGGTGGCGCCGCAGGATACGACAGTGCTTCTCCTTGGCGAGACCGGCACCGGCAAGGGCTTGATCGCCCGTGCCATCCACAGCCGGAGTGCTCGCAAGGACCGGCCGACGATCACGGTCAACTGCACGGCGCTGCCGGCGAACCTCATCGAAAGCGAACTCTTCGGGCGGGAAAAGGGTGCGTTCACCGGGGCCAATACCCGGCAGATGGGGCGCTTCGAGCTGGCCGACGGCGGCACCATATTTCTCGACGAAATCGGCGAGATGCCGCTGGAGCTGCAGTGCAAGCTGCTCCGGGTCATTCAGGACGGCGAATTCGAGCGACTGGGCAGCCCCCGCACCATCAAGGTCAATGTACGGATTATCGCGGCCAGCAACCGTAATCTGGAGGAAGAGATTCGCGCCGGCCGGTTCCGGGAAGACCTTTTCTACCGGCTCAATGTTTTCCCCATCACCATCCCGCCCCTGCGGCAGCGCAAGGAAGACATCCCGCTGCTCATCAATTATTTTGTCGCCAAATACAACAAGAAAACCGGCAAGAAGATAGAGACCGTTTCGAAAGAAACCTTGAATGTCTTTCAGGAATACCACTGGCCCGGCAACGTGCGGGAGCTGGAAAATGTCATCGAGCGGGCGGTCATCACCAGCCAGGGGCCCACACTCCAGGTCCTGGACCGGTTCGATACGTTCCGCAAGCCTGCGGGGGGGGAGGACGTCCAGGCCCTCGCCGACCTGGAACGCGACCACATCCTCCAGATTCTCCAGAAAACCGGTTGGCGAATCGAGGGGGAAAAAGGGGCGGCGATCCTCCTTGGTCTCAACCCCAGCACTCTTCGCGCCCGGATGCGTAAATACGGCCTTCGCCGGCACTAGCTGAAATCGTGTTTATTCAGTGTGTTGTACTGTTCGACCGCATAAACCAAAATTATTTACTGAATATGCCATCAACGCTTCCAGCAGCGACTGATTGAGATGCCCTGAAGAAATGGCCGCAAAGGGAGATTGGCCCCTCACTACAAGTCCTTTGCACAGGCTACCCGGTCACGAGCGCGTTGAATCAAATCAAGAGTTAACTGAAGTGCTTGACCGCCGCGTTGAGTCGCAGCTTTACATTGCGGATTATATGCCTATAATGGACAATCGTTTTTGCAGTGGAGGGTAGATGGCGCAGGGGGTGTCACCACGGGTACTGGTAACGGGCGGAACCGGCTTTGTGGGAAGTCATCTTGTCGAACGGCTCCTCCGGAACGGCTATTCCGTTACTTGCCTGGTGAGAGATCTGCGGCATCTGCGCTGGCTTGAGGGCATGGAGGTGCAACTCACACAGGGCGACTGCACACAGCCCGAATCGCTCGCCGCCGCTGTCCAGGGCGTTTCGCTCGTATTCCACTGCGCCGGACTTACCAAAGCCATACACGCCCGCGACTATTACCTCGTGAACCACCTCGGCACGAAGAATCTTTTGGAAGCATGCGCGCGCCATAATCCCGGAATAGACAAATTCATACTGGTGTCCAGCCAGGCGGCGGCAGGTCCGAGCCTGGACGGACAACCGGTCGACGACGGCAACACATCGCATCCCGTGTCTGATTACGGCAGGAGCAAGCTGCTTGCCGAAGAGGAAGTGCGCGGTTACAAAGACCGTCTTCCTGTGGTGACTCTCCGCCCGACGAGCGTCTACGGCCCGAGAGATGTAGACGTATACGAACTATTCCGCTGGTCCAGTCGCGGCCTGACCCTGGAGATGACCGGCGGCGACCGGTATCTGAACCTGTGCTACGTCGAAGACCTCACTTCGGCGCTGTTGCTCTCAGCTGAAAACAGGACGGAGAGCGGCAGCGCCTATTTTGTTGCGGAGAACAGGTCCTATTCGTGGTCGGAATTCAGGGCAGTGCTTCTCTCCACCGGCGGGATCAAGGCGCGCGCGATTAAAATTCCTTACGGGGCGGCCTACTTGCTCGGCCTCGCTTCCGAAATCGGCAGCCTGTTCACCAGAAGGCCGGCGCTTGCGAACCGGCAGAAGGTGCGGGAAGCCGCTCAGCGATACTGGTTGTGCGACGTGGGCAAGATCGAGAATGAACTCGGCTTCCGGGCGGAGTATCCCCTCCAGAAAGGGCTGGAACTTACATGGCAGTGGTACAGAAAAAACCAATGGCTGTAGTCGAGACACCGGATCCGCAGATGGCTCCTGAGACAAATGCTCCGGATTTATTTGAAAAATGCCGGAAGTTCACGACCGCAAAAGAGGTAATGGCTGCCGGGCTGTATCCCTATTTTCACGTCGTGGAATCTGAGCAGAGCCCTGAGGTGATCGTCGAGGGCAGGAAAATGCTCATGCTCGGGTCAAACAACTATCTCGGCCTGACCAGCCATCCGCAGGTGAAGGAAGCGGCCATCGCGGCCGTGCAGCAGTACGGCAGTGGCTGCGCGGGTTCACGCTTCCTCAACGGAACTCTCGACATCCATGTGCAGCTCGAGGAGAAGCTTGCCGCGTTTTTTCGCAAGGACGCGGCGCTCACTTTTTCCTCGGGGTATCAAACCAATCTCGGCATCATCTCGTCCCTCGCCGGCAAGCACGATGTTGTCGTGATCGACAAGCACGACCACGCCAGCATTATCGACGCCTGCAGGCTATCCTATGCCGAGGTCAAGAAGTTCAAGCACGACGACATGAGCAGCCTTGAACACATACTCAAGGAAAGCGGCAACCATGGCAAACTCGTCGTCGTGGACGGCGTCTACAGCATGGAGGGGGACATCGCGCCGCTACCCGACATCGTCACAGTGTGCAGGAAGTACGGGGCGCGGCTCATGGTGGACGACGCCCATGGCATCGGCGTGCTCGGCAAGACCGGACGCGGCACGGTGGAACACTTCGGGCTGGAGCAGGAAGTCGACATCATCATGGGCACCTACAGCAAGTCGCTGGCGTCCATCGGCGGTTTCGTCGCGGCGAGCGAAGAGGTGATCCACTACATGAAGCACACGTCCCGGCCCCTTATTTTCTCTGCGAGCCCGCCGCCGGCATCGGTGGCGTCCGTCGTCGCGGCGCTGGACATCGTCGACCGGGAACCGGAGCGGCGGGAGCGGCTCTGGCACAATACGAACAAGATGATGAAGGCCTTCAAACAGATGGGTTATGACACCGGGACTGCCGAAACGCCGATCATCCCGCTTGTCATCGGCGAGATGGAGGAGACCTTCCTGATGTGGAAGACCTTATTCGATGCCGGGGTGTTCGTGAATCCCGTCGTCCCACCAGCGACGACGACCGGCAGATGCCTCATCCGCACGAGCTACATGGCAACCCATACCGACGAGATGCTCGACCGGGCGCTCGACATGATCGAGAAGGCCGGCAGAGAACTCGGCGTTATCCCTTAGCCGAGCAATGGGTGGGACAGTGGACATCGAAGAGGTCAACGGCACGGCCGGCATGCACGAATTCATCCGCTTCCCGTGGAAAGTGTACCAGGGTAACCCCAACTGGGTACCGCCGCTCAGGAACGAGGTAGAATCCCTCCTGAGCGAAAAGAGGAACCCTTTTTTCCATCACGCCGAAGCCGCCTGTTTCCTCGCGCGCAAGAACGGAGAAACGGTCGGCAGGATCGCCGCGATCATCGACCGCAACCACATCCAATTCCATAATGAGCGGACCGGTTTTTTCGGTTTCTTCGAGTGCCTTCCCGATTGCGTCATCGCCCGGGAACTTCTGGATACGGCGGCGAAATGGCTCAAAGCGCGCGATATCGAGATCATGCGGGGCCCGATGAACCCGTCGACCAACAACGAGTGCGGGTTTCTTCTCGAAGGCTTCGATTCCCCGCCGATGGTCATGATGACCTACACGCCGGCATACTACCTCGACTACATGGAGCGCTGCGGTATGACCACGGCGCGCAACCTCTACGCCTACATAACCGTCATCAGGGACGTCGCTGCGGGTGGCAGGCTGGAGAGGCTGGCATCGGCCGTCAAGGCGCGCGTCCCGGGGCTCACCGTGCGACCGGCGAACATGCGGCAGTTCCCGCGAGAGGTGGAAGCGGTAAAAGAGATATACAACTCCGCCTGGAACCATAACTGGGGCTTTGTGCCCATGACCGACGCGGAGACCGGGGCCCTGGCGAAAAGGCTCAAACCTCTCATCGTGCCGGAACTGATGATCATGGCCGAGGTCAACGGGAAGCCGGCGGCGTTCTTCGTTGCCGTGCCAGATTACAACCAGGTCCTGGGGAAGATGAACGGCGCGCTCGGGCCCGTGGGAATCGCGAAATTCCTGTGGTATTCCCGAAAGATCAACGCCATCCGCGTGATGGCCATGGGCGTGTCGGAGGAGTTTCGAAAAAAGGGGATCGAGGGCCTGCTCTATCTCGAATCCTTCAAGGCGGCCGTGAAGAAAGGCTACGAGCGGGCGGAGTTTTCGTGGATTCTCGAGGACAACATCCTGATGCAGCGCGGCTGTGAGCTCATGGGCGGCAAGCTCTACAAAAAATACCGTATCTATGAAAAGAAAATTTCATGAGTCATCCTGGCAGGAAGTTTTATCGTCTCGCGGGCGGCCAGGGGCTGATTTTTTCATCGCCCGGATAGCCGGCGCTTCTGCGAGCAGACGCTGCAGGCCCGGTGCCAGCGCTATGGTCAAGCCCGTCAAGGCGATCCCCGCGATCACGTCGATGACGTAGTGATAGCGGAGATAGACCGTCGAGATGAGCAGTCCCGTTACCACTGGAACAAAAACTGCAAAAAGCTTTTTCTCCCGTTCTTTCCATGCGTAATAAAGGCACATGAGCGAAACGGCTGTATGGCCGCTCGGAAAGGCATCGGTCTTGTTTTTTTCGAGAGCGTTCAGCGCCTCCTGAATGGTTTCAATCAACGGGTACAGCTGCAGGTCCCCGGTCTGCAGGTGGCTGAGCGTAAAGCGGGGGCCGATTGCCGGGACGAGCAGATAGCCGACGTAGGAGAGATAGAAGCAGAGCAGGATGCCGAACAGGACCTCTTCGAACGCCCCGAATCTGCCCTTGGCAATGAGCACGATTCCGAGCGAGAGGGGGATGAAATAGTAACTGATGTAGGCGAACTGGAAGAGAGCCGAAAGAGTCGGCCTGAGCCACCGTTCCATCCAGACCGTCGGGTGAACGCCGAACATCGCATGATCGACGGCGATAAGGAAGCCATCGAAGGTCGTCGCATGAATGCTGGCGATGAGCTCCCCCAGACTGTTGAAAACAATGGAGACCGTCATCACCGTGCAGATTACGGACAGGTAGAACCCCCTCTTTGCCGGACTCACCCGCGTGCGATACGCGGCAGCCACCAAGATGGCAACCGCCAGCGCCGCGTAGGTAGCGAAAAGTCCGGCCCACGCCGAGTTCACCGGCGCGGAGAAAACCGCAAGGCCGGAGAGCATGGCAAGAAAAAAGATCGTCAGCAGATCGGAGGGGCTCAGGACAGGTCGCATAGTGGTTGATATTTACACTCCCTTCGGCGAAATTGCAATTGCATCATCCATTTTCGGGGGCTCACTGTCCTCGGCAATCCCGAGTCCGACAGGCACCTGAAATGGGGTTAACATCTCGCTGGGAAGGATTATGGCCGGAATAGAGATTATTGCTGTGGAAGGGAGATCGGCCTTAAAGGGCTTCATTGACCTGCCATGGAGTATCTATGCTGCATACCCCAAGTGGATTCCTCCCCTGAAGAAAGAGGTTCGGCGGATCCTGGACCCCCACAGCCACCCTTTCTGGGAGTTTTCCGAGCGCATCCTTTTTCTGGCCCGACGCGGTTCGGAGACGGTGGGCAGAATCGCCGGCATCATTGATCGCCACTCTAACCAAGTTCACAACGAAAAGATGGGTGTCTGGGGATTTTTCGAATGCGCTGACGATCCGGAGGCTGCGGCAGCGCTCTTCGCTTCCGTAGAGACGTGGGTTCGCCAGAAAGGGATGACCTTCCTGCGAGGGCCGCTCAGCCCGTCGATGAATTACGAGTCGGGATTGCTCATCGAGGGCTTCGATTATCCGCCGGTTGTGGGGATGGCTTATAACCCGCCGTATTACCTGCAGCTGGTCGAGTCGTGCGGCTTCACCAAGGAGAAGGACCTGCTGGCCTTCCTGATCGATGGCGAGTACAGGCTGCCGGACTGGATGGAGCGACTTGCTGAACGGACCGCGCAAAAAAAGGGCGTCCGCATCAGGCAAGTCGATCCGAAGCGTTTGGATGCCGAATTCGCCCTGATCAGGGAAATCTACAATGACTCCTGGTCCGGCAACTGGGGTTTCGTGCCTCTGACCGCTAACGAGATGCGGGGCATCCAGAAAAGTGTGCAGCTCTTTGCCGACCCGGAGCTGGTGTTCTTCATGTATTATGATGATGAACCGGCGGCGGTCTGCGTGATCTTTCCTGACGTCAACACTCTGCTCAAACGCCTCAACGGTCGGATTGGCCTGTCGGGTCTGCTCAAGGCGCTCCTCTATCGGCGGGAAATCAAGGGATTGCGGCTGTTGATGTTCGGGATCAAGGAGAAATATCGACAACTGGGGCTCCCCATGCTCGCCTTCCACCACATCTATGCGGTTGCCAGGGAAAACAAGAACTATCGGAATCTGGAGATGGGCTGGACCCTGGAAGACAACGAATCGATCAACGCTCTGATCGAGGAAACAGGCGCCAAAAGATACAAGAAATATCGAATTTTCAGAAAACCCCTATGAAGAGAAAAGCAGCCGAGGAAGAGGGCCAAGGGCCTCTGCTCACCGTGATTCGGTGGCTGGCGGGGATTGCGATCAAATGTATCCGCCGAAGGCCCAGGCTCTTCGCGCCGACACAACCCGATGGCTGGAGTGTCCAGCCCATCGCGATCGGGAGCCGTTTTGCCCCCGATGCCGACCTGGATACCGCCACCGGAACCCCCGTGGGAGACGAGGGATGTTACCTCTATATCCTGAATGAAGCGGCCAACTGGGACTACAGCACTACGGGGTCGCTGCTCTTCTCCATCTGGCAGCGTCCATGGGGGCACAGTTGGCTCATCCTGGAAAGTCCCGAGGAGCGCCTGGAATTCGGCCATACCGGTGACTTGGGTCAAATTAAGCCGCGGTATCATGACGGCGTGTTTCAGCGAATTCGTGAGGGCCACCCCAATCCTATCGAGTACTTGTGGCAGACGAGGTCCGATGGAAAATTCCAGACCGGCAAGCCCAATCGCCCCCCCACGTTCGTCTGGCGGATGCCGATTACCCGACGACGGTATCAACGGATCTATGAATCCGCGATGCAGCGGAAGTACGACCAGTTCGGCTTGAGGATCAATAATTGCACCGATATGGTGGTGGCGACAGCGGCGCTGGCTGGCATCCACCTGGTCCACCGCATTCGCCTCACCGTGCCGCAGGAAGTGACGGTTTGGGGCCGCAAACGGCGAATTTGGACGGATCTCCAATACCGCATACTGGAGTACAGCACGCCCGACCTTCTGGAAGCGGACCTGCGGCAGTTGGCCCAATTGGGAATCGGCAGTGATGTGACTGAATGGTACCTGGCTTCGCAGTGGCGACGATCGCGCAGAGGCCTGGGCGTATCGAGTGACACCGAACCAATGGGCGAATTGTCATGAACAGGAGTAAGAATGGCTTTGCAGCACAGTTCTGACCTAGTGGCCGAGCATCGGGTTTCTCGCATCTGTTTCGTCTGGCGGCCCCAGGAAATGACCCCGGCGGTAATGCAAATGGCTCAGCGAACCGGGAGCCGAGCCATCTTCGATTTTTCCATGACTGGTGTGGACGGGCTACGCTCTTGTTTGCGAATGGTCGGCCCTGCCGGCCACGTCAGGGATATCAAGATTTCTCTCCCTGCCTTCCTTGATCCCGCCTTGGAGCCGGTGCTGAAGGAAACCGGAGTCCAGAACATCTGGGTCGAGTGCCACCCCCTGTTCGTGCAAGGAAATCCTCCCCTCTTTCTCCGGAGATTGCGGGAACTATCGGCAACCTACCGTTGCTTTCCAATCACGGGCGACATCGATTTCCTGGCAGCATTGATCAAGGAGAACACGGGCGTCGGGCGTATCGTCCTGAAGGGATGCGAAGCCTCCGGATTCGTCGGCGCTGAGACGACCACGGCTCTCTATTCGATGCTCAAGGCGATGCTGCCCGCACCGGCAAAGCCCCTCGACATCCTCATCTGGGGGGGCGTCGCCACCCCCGAGGCGGCCGCGGCGTTTCTGTCGACGGGGGCGGCCGGGATCGTTTTCGAGAGCCTCCACTGGCTGACCGACAGTGTTGCCATTGAGGAGGTCCAGCGCCAGCGGCTTTCCAGGCTCCGCCTGGATACCAGTGATCTGATTGGCCTGAACCTGCAGGTTCCCTGTCGCCTTTTCAACAAGGGAAACTCGCTGGCGTTCAAGGAGATCAAGACTTTCGAGGATTCGCTGTACGGTGCAAAGGTCAGTGAGGAAAGCCGCCGCGCTTTCATAAGTCAGGTCCTGGCCAGGTCCCTGCACCCCCTGGAGAGCCAGTTCGGTCCGGACGAAGTCATTCCTCTGGGTGTGGAGGCTGCCTTTGCCGCGTCGTTCGTCGAGCGTTTCGGCGCCGGAACCGACGCGGCCGTGCAAGCCTTCATGGACGAAATCCGCAGTCTGTGCCGCCAGGCTGAGGCAAAAAAGGATTGCTTTCTCGACAGCCCGGTATCTGCAGAGATGGGAACCCGCTACCCTTTTATCCAAGGCGCCATGTCCTGGATCACCGATATCCCGGAGTTTGCCGCAAGCGTTGCCGATGCCGGTGGATTGCCCACCATCGCCCTTGGACTGATGGACGCGGAGACCCTCGACCGGAAACTGGGACGCCTGCCGGAGACCATGGGAGGGCGCCCTTATGCCCTGAATGTCGTCACTTTGGCGGAAAACCCGTTCCGGGAGATTCATCTGGCCTGGATCAAGCAACAGAGACCCCGCTTTGTCGTGATCGCAGGGGGCGATCTCTCCCACATAAGAGAATTGATCGAATGCGGCCTTGAGGTCATTTATATCGCTCCTGATGATGCGCTGTTGCGGCTCGCCCTTGAGGCGGGCGCGAAATACGTGGTCTGCGAGGGGTATGAAGCCGGCGGCCACGTCGGACAGCATAGCACGCTCACCCTGGCGCAAATGGTGCTGGATCTCAAGCGTCGCACGCCCTCCCTGTTCCAAAACTGCCGGGTGATTCTTGCCGGGGGTATTTTCAATCGGCAGACCGCATTTATCGCCGCCATCCTCGGCGCCGACGCCATCCAGATGGGCACCGCCTACCTGGCCACCCGGGAGATCGTTGAAACGGGCGCCCTGACGACCCTCTATCAGCAGCTGATCCTGGAATCGCCGCCGGGGGGAACCGTCGTTTCAGGCAAGGACACCGGACTTCGGGTACGGTCCCTGCGGACCCCGAGAACGGAAACTGTTTTATCCCTGGAGAGGGAGTTTGCCGCGGGCGACCAGGGCGAAGCCGTTTTCCGGACGCGAATGGAGGAAATGGCGGCAAGGAGCCTCTTCATCGCCGCCCGCGGCATGGACAGGTCAACCAAGGCACTTCTGGATAAGCAGGCATGTCTTGAGCGCGGGCAGTTCATGAGCGGGTCCTGTGCCGGCCCCATCCGTACGATCAGCAGCCTGCAGGCTTTGCACCGCGAGCTGGCCGAAGGGCCGCTCCTGTTGCAGCAGTCCGTTGTCGGGGAACTCGAGGCCAGCGGGAAACCTTCAGCCGCGACGCCGCTGTCCCTGGAAAAACCCTCTCCTACGGTCGGCTATGGATGCCAACGCGTCGCTCCGCCCGGGTACGCGCAGGACAGAATTGCCATCACCGGGATGAGCATCATCAATGCCCTGGGAAAGAGTCCGGAGGACGTCTGGGCCGCAAGCCTGGCCATGCAGAGCGGGATTACCTTGGTGCCGCCGTCCCGGTGGGATCACAGCTATTTTTATGATCCCCGGCCACAGGTTTCGGACCGGACCTACTGCAACGTCGGCGCCTTCCTGGATTTTCAAGTCTCCCGCACTGAACTCGGAATTCCGCCCCAGGATTTCCGCTCCATGACCTCCGCCACCAAACTCACCCTGTGGCTGGCGGACAAGGCACTCCGTGCTTCCGGCCTCCTGGAGTCGGACATCCCCCGCGAACGTATCGCCGTCATCATCGCCCAGAACTCGGGAGAGGCGGCGGGAACGCTCAACAGCACCATCATCAGGGCCTACGTACACGACATCCTCGCCGCCATCAAAAGGGCCGTACCCCTGACGCCGGAGCAGGAGCGCGCCATCGAACAGGAGGTGAAGTCCGGGCGCATGGCCCCGGATGACACGACATTGCTGGGCAGACTCAACTGTGCGGCCCCCGGCTTTATCTGCAACCGGTACGGGTTCAAGGGACCCAGTTTTGCCGTATCCGCGGCCTGCTCGAGCTCACTGGTCGCCCTTTACAACGCCATGCAGATGATCCGCAACGGCATCATCGACGCTGCCGTCGTTGGTGGGGGCGAAGAGGATCTCACCCACTTGCATTATCTGGAGTTCGCCGCCGTGGGCGCCCTCTACGGGTTGTCCGGACGGGAGAGGCCCGCGCACCAGACCTCCCGCCCCTTCGATGCACAAAGAGACGGGTTGGTCCTTGGCGAAGGCGGAGGAATGCTCGTCATCGAACGGGAAAACCTGGCGCGCGCCAGAGGGGCGCGCATCGAGGCTATCGTCACCGGCATGGGCGCGAGCAACAGCTGGTTGGGCATGGTCGAATCCGTCAGTGTCACTCAGGAGCTCGCCATTCGCGCCTCGTTCCAGGGGCTGCCCTACGGACCCGATGCCGTGGACCTGGTGGAATGCCATGCCACGAGTACCCGGCAAGGGGACGCGCAGGAGGTTCGTGCCCTGAAGACCTTCTTCAAGCCTTCCAAACGCACTGTGCTCACGTCGCTCAAATCCCAGATCGGGCACACGCTGGGCGCCTCGGGCATCAACAACCTGATTCGCGGAACCATGGCCATGCAGGCTGGGGTTTTTCCCGCTACCCTCAACTATGAACATCCAGACCCCGAGATGGGCCTGCCAGGATCGGGTTTGCTCATCAACACCGAGCCCTTTGCCTGGAAATGCCGGGGCAACCAGCCAAGAAGGCTTCAGGTCAACGCCTTCGGCTTTGGCGGTTCCAACTACGTGGTCCAGGTGGAGCAGGCCATGGATGACACGGATACGGTCATGGTCTGCCCGGACCAGGCGTCCAGCCTCTCTGCGGCGCAGGGCATCGACCCTGCTGCGGTCCAGGGCATCTCCTTCTTCCGGACCGAACTGGACGGCAGCAACTACCGCATGGCGGTTGTGGCAGAGTCTGAGAGCGAGGCGCTCACGCGCATCGAAAGGTCGGTCTCTCAGACCGAAGCCGGAAGCGGTTCACCCAAGGCGTTGCGCTCCCTGGCGCAGCAGGGGATTTTCCTGCGCCGCGAAGATGCGCCAGTCCTGCCGCTCGCATTCGTCTTTCCCGGGCAGGGATCACAGTATGCAGGAATGGGACAGGAGCTCTACGAGTCCTTTCCCGTCATCAAGGAATGGATGGACCGGGCGGCAGCGGCAGCGGACTTCGACCTCCTCCACCTCATGTTCCACGATCGCGAGGAGAATCTGCAGAAGACCCGGTGGCAGCAACCTGCCCTGTTCGCCATGGAACACGCCATGGCCCGGCAGCTCATCAGCCTTGGGATTCAGCCGGTTGCGATGGCCGGTCACAGTTTGGGCGAGCTGACCGCCTTGTGTTTGGCCGGGGTCTTTTCCGTGGAGGACGGGTTTCGCATTGTGAACCAGAGGGCCCTCTGCATGGACAAGGCCGCTGTCGCCAACGTCGACCCCGGCGTCATGGCGGCCACGGACGCCCCCCTGGCGTTGCTGCAGGAGATGCTCCAGGGACGGGACGATATCCATATCAGCAATATCAATTCACCGAAACAGGTCGTCCTGGGCGGCGCAACCGGGGAACTCAGGAATTTTGGCAACAAACTGAGAGAGATGGGCTACCGATCCACCTTTTTGCGGGTCAGCATGGCCTTCCACACGCCCATTATGCGAGTGATTCATGATGAGCTCGAGGCGTACGTTGCCGCCATTCCCTTTTATTCCCCGCATATTCCCGTCATCTCCAACACGACCAGGGCGCCCTATCCGGAAGATCCCGCCGCGATCAGGCGGATCCTCATGTCGCACCTGGAATCTCCCGTCCATTGGCAGAAAAATGTCCAGACCCTTTGGCATGACTACGGTGCTCGGCTCTTTATGGAGGTGGGCCCCGGCGAAGCACTAAGCAATCTCATCGAAGACACGCTTCCTGATCCGGTATGCATTCAGTCGTGCCTTCCCGCCGCCGAGGTCCTGACCTGGAAGACTGCTCTGGCTCAGCTCTTCGTCCAGGGCCATCTGCAGGTTGCAGGAGAACCGCGGTGGTTTTCCCTCGGCGCCCCGAGAAAAACGCCCGAAGCCTCCCCCAGCGCCGCGGCAAGCCGGGGGCAGGCGTCACCTGACGGTGGTGAGCCACCCGTGGGTGACGACCTTATGGAGCGGCTGATTCGCATCATCATGGATGCCACCGGCTTTGAGAGGGACGAGATCCGACCCGATATGGATCTCAGAAGGGACCTCTCCATCCGCTCCAGCCGCCTTCCCATCATCATGGATGCGGCGGAACGTCAATTCTCAATCACCATCGAAATGGAGGATTTCATCGATGTCCGCACCGTGCAGGACATCGCCCGGCGGATCGCCGGAATCATTGCCCGGCAGGGAGGCGCCGGCCTGCCGCCGGAAACCAGGGCTGTCGACCCCGCCGCGGCCGGCATCGGGCAGGTGTTACCTGCCGGCGGCAAGACGCCTGTAGATGAGGAGCTTCTCGAGAGGCTGATTCACATCATCATGGATGCCACCGGCTTCGAGCGGGACGAGATCCGACCCGATATGGATCTCAGACGGGATCTCTCCATCCGCTCCAGCCGCCTCCCCCTCATCATGGATGCGGCGGAGCGTCAATTCGCGATCACCATCGAAATGGAGGATTTCATAGGCGCCCGCACCGTGCGGGACATCGCCCTGAGGATCTCCGGGATCATCGCCGGGCCGGGCGGCGCCGGCCTGCAGCCGGCGACCAGGGCTGATGCCCCCGGCCTGGAGCGGGAGGCAATGCGGAAGTCCTCGGAGGCCGAGGCTTGCTTGAAGCGGCTCGTGTTCAATCATGCCCCTATAGAGTCGGCGGCCTCTGTCCCCATGGAGTTGAGCCCGGGCGAGTCAGTCCTGCTGCTCTCACCGGAAAAGGAGGACAGGATTGGCCGCAGCGCTATGGACATCCTCCAGAGGGATTATGGGGTCGAAACGTTGCCCATGCTGTACCTGCCGGGGGACTTGGCTCCGGGCGAAGAGGGCTGCGACCTCCTGACGGATGCAGGGTCCGCCAGGGCTGCCGAGAGCATTGCGGGGCTAGAGGACCTCGCCGGGATGGTCATCACCTTGCCTCAAGGCGGGTCGGGAAGGTTGAGCAGCATGGCGGAAGTTTCGCGGCTGCTCAGGGGACTCTTTCTCCCCCTGCAGGCCTTTCTGCAATCACCGAAAAAGAAATTCGTGGTACTCCTCCATGCCGGGAAAGAGATCGAAACTCCCGGGCAACTGCTGGCAGAAGGGATGCTCGGACTTTTTCTCAGCGCCGCGCAGGAATACCCGTCGGTCCAGTTTCGCACCCTGGCAATCGAGAGAGATACCGACCTTCGTGCTGCGTTGCGCGGCGCTCTGGACAGGGGCTGCCCCGTGGTTGAGACCGTGCATCGTGATGGCCGGGTCTTCACTTCGGAGGGGCGCGTCGCCCCGTCGGGCTGCGGGCATTCGCCTGGTCTGAAGCTGAGCCCTGGAGACGTTGTCCTCATCTCCGGGGGCGCAACCGGAATCAGCGCCGGCCTGGCGCGCAGTCTCGTTCCCTGCATGCCCCGCCTGGTCTTCCTGGGGAGAACGTTTTTGCCGCCAGGCCTCGATTTGGCCAAGCCGCACTCAGGACATCCGCCTGCTGAAACGATCGCTGCCGACCCACGGGCCGCGGAGATTGTACGGACCCTGGCGGATTTGCACGCCGCCGGGGTTGAGGCCACCTACCATACCTGCGATGTGACCGACCCCGAAGCGGTCCGTGCAATCCTGGGCGAGGTGGTCAGCCGTTATGGCAAAATTGACGGCATCATACACGGCGCCGGAGTCCTCAGGGACGGCCTCTTGAGTCAGATGACCGCGGATGATTTCTCCCTGGTCACGGACGTCAAATTCCTCGGCGCCTGGAATCTTTTCTCGGCTGCGCAAAGGGCCGGATTGAGGTTTTTCGTCGGCCTCTCCTCGGCCGCCGCGATCCAGGGGAATCCCGGCCAGACCAACTACGCTGCAGCCAACCGGATGATGTCGGCGCTACTCGGGACCCTCCACCGGGAAAACGGAGCGATCCGCTTCAAGGCCTTGATGCTTCCCCCCATCGAAGGGGCAGGCATGGCTGAGGATCCGGAGATCCGGGAGCTATTGAAGCGCAAGGGCGTGGGGTACATCCATGCAAATGAGCTTGCGGGGCTTTTCTGCCGGGAGCTCCTGGTCACCCCGGCCGACGACGTTTGGGTGATGTTCATGCGGCAGCTGCCAGCCGTGAAGACGGCGCCGCGCCTTGATACCACTCGCCCTGCACTCAATGGTGAATTGGCTGGCGCTACCGTTTCCTTGCGGCCCGAGGACTTTCCCATGATCGAGGGGATCTCTCGCCTCGACCTCCGCCGGGAAGAGCTGGAGGCCTGCAGAACTTTCTCCCGGGAGAAGGATCTCTGGATTGCGGATCACCGGCCATTCAAGTTCATTAAGCATCCTCTGGTCTCAGCCGCCATGGTCCTGGAAACCTTCATGGAAGCCGCCCGGATCCTGTATCCCCACCTGCAGGTGCGAGGCGTTCGCCAGGTGCGGCTCATTGACATGATTCAATGTCCGACCGGGCTTCCACGGCCGTCCAGAATCTCCTGCTGCCGGGCCGGCGGCGGCGAGCGGGAGGTTGTGTGCGAGGTCTCCCTCGCCGCCCGGGAGATCACCCCCGCCGGGAGATTGACCGACCGCTTCACCCCCCACTTCCAGGGTCAGGTGATCCTTGCCGGCGGCGGAGCGGAAACCGGGGGGGAACTCCCGGATTTTCCCGTCCGGCCGGACGAATTGCGGACCAGGCGTATGGACCCGAAAAACGTTCTCAAATGGTACAAGGACCGCAGCGGCCTCGAAGGCAGATATCGTGTAATGGAGCGTCTGGACGGTGCCGGCCCGGAAGTGGTGCGGGGCCGGACCACCTACCGGGAGACCAGTGACTTCGCCAACCTGCGCAACGCCCGGTACCAATACTCGCCCTACCTTTGCGAGGCTCTGTTGCAGCTGGCCGCCTTCCACCTGGCAGCAACGGACCCCTCAGAGCGACGATCGATGATTCCCCTGGAGATCGGCGAGATGATGTTTTTGCGTCAATGCCGGGCCGGCGAACAGATCATCCTGGAGGCCCGCTTACGGGCGCGGGACGAAGACGGCCTCGTCTGGAACGCCCGCGGGATTGACGAGCAAGGCTGCACCATCATGCAGATTCAGGGGTTGCGGATGCACTGGGTATCGGCCTGAGCCTGCAGGCTCGGAATGAATGGCGATCGGGAAGAGGCATGGGAGTGGCTGTGACTGTGGATTGCCAGGGATCAACCGTTCATGCCGTGCGTTTCTTGCACGGAAGCGGGCCGGTCTTCTATGCCTGCCTGCCACGGGGCAACGAAGCCAGGCACCGCCTCGTCTCCACCCTGTGGGATCACCTTGCGGTCACGGAAAGTTCTCGTTGGCAACGCTGTCAATCCGCCGCCGTAGAGGCTTTGCCGATACAGCTGGTACGTGGTCTGCTGGGCAGACCGCATCTCCTGCTGGGTGAATATCCAGGTCCTGCCATCTCCTTCAGCGAGAGTGGCGGAAAGGTCTGGGCCGCGCTTTGTGGAGATGGGGCTGACATCGGCATCGATGTGGCAGGGACCGATGAATTTCAAGGAGAATACCCCCTTCACCGGGTCTTCCAGCCAGCAGAGCTTGAACATGCCTCGAAGTTGGCGGGCGGAGATTTGGCAGCGGCCTCAGCCCTGCTCTGGTCGAGCAAGGAAGCTGCAGTCAAAGCCCTGGGATGTGCCTTCCATCTCTTGGAACCGCGGCAAATCACCGTCTATCCAGCGGCAGAGGGAACGGTCGGAGGGGACGGCGGCTATACCTTTGCGGTGGGCTTGTCAGGAAAGGCTCGGGAGCGATTCCCCCTGGCTGCCAGCCAAGCCCTGTGGGTGCGTTCGTTTCCTCAGCGCCAGATGTGGCTTTCCATCGCCCACTTGCAGCGAAGACCGACCGTCCATGAATAATCTTGCGAGCCATTACCTGCCGCGGTTGGACGGCGTGTCGGCGGCAGCACTTGGACGGCTTTTCCCGGAGCCGTCCATCACCGCCCCCCTCCTTTCTCTGTTGGAAGAATCCGGTGTCGACGGTTTTAACCTGGGCAGCATCGTGGTGTTCAACGATGATGCTCCTGTTCTCTTGTTGCCGCTGTTTGAAACCCGCTTTGATCTGTCCACTTTTGTGGAGGGTTGGGTCAAGAAGTCGCTGAAAGCGGCAGGTCGTCTCATGCCCTCGGTTTTTAAACCCCGCATATTGGGCGTGGGGTTGGTCGAAGGGGAATGGAGTGAAATCGGGTTTGATCCGCAAATCGATGGGGGCACCCTCGATGCGGCCTACAAAATGGCATTCAGCACCTTGCAAACGCTCGCCGCCGAACATAAAAACGACATGGTGGCGCTTTACAACTTCAATCAGTACGGCAAACTTCCCGGAGATGTATGCAAAAAATTCAACCGGGTACAATTTCGACCTTGTGCCCAACTGTCGATTGATTTCAGCAGCGTGGAGGAATACCTGAATCGCCTTTCAGGGGCCGCGAGAAAAGACCTGCACCGCAAAATGCGGGTTGCCCCCGAAGTCCGGATCATTCGCAGTCGTACCATTTCTCCTTACCTGGACAGGATCTACCAGCTTTATCAGGATACCGTGGCACGCAGCCCCATGGCGCTTGGCGTGCACAACCGCTTATTCTTCGATAAAATCTGCGAGAGGGTACCGGGCGCCGAATACACACTCTATTTTGTGCAGGATGAACTTGTGGCTTTCAACCTGCTCTTCGTCAAACAAGAAGCGCTGGTGGATAAATATTTCTGCATGGATTACCGACTCGGCAGTAAATACAACCTTTATGTCTTGTCGTGGCTGGAAAATGTCCGCACCTGCGTGGAACGGAAAATACCTCTCTATTACACGGGTCAGGGCACGGAGAAGACCAAAGCGCACCTGGGCGCAACGTTCATCCCGAACTTTATTTTATTCAAACACCGCCACCCAGTTTTTGACCGTCTTCTTGTCTGGCAGTCGGCGGTGATCAACAAGGTCCTGAGCCACCTCGGATTTTGGCCCGCCGTCTCTCCTCGCCCCGCTTCTGACGCTCTGGTGGGCGGTGACGTAATCACAGGCAATACCGTCGCCCCTTTAGGCGAAATGGAGATTCATGACCAAAGAAAGTGATTACGCCATCGAAGTCGAGAACCTGACGAAGCGCTACGGGGATTTACTGTCAGTCAACGACATATCGTTCACCGTCAATAGAGGCGAGGTGTTCGCCCTGCTAGGCCCGAACGGCGCCGGCAAGACCACTGCCGTCGAGATCATCGATACCATCCGCACGCCCACGTCCGGAAAAGTGACCCTTCTTGGAATGGACGTTTCCAAAAAAAAGCACGACATCGTCAGCCGCATCGGCGTCCTCCCGCAAGGGTTCAGCTCGTTCGACAGGATAACGGTCAGAGAGACCCTGCAGTACTACTCACGGCTTTACCGCGGCAGGAACACCGATATCGACAGGCTGATCGAGCTCGTGAATCTTAAGGACAAGAGCAAAGAGCAGTACAGGAACCTCTCCGGAGGGTTGAGGCAGCGCCTTGGAATCGCGCTTGCGCTCGTTCACGACCCCGAGGTCGTGTTCCTCGACGAGCCGACGACAGGACTCGACCCGCGCGCCAGGCACGAGGTGTGGGAAGTTCTGCAGGGCCTGAAGGAGAGGGGGAAGACGGTGCTACTGACTACGCACTACATGGAGGAGGCGGAGCTTCTTGCGGACACGGTCGCCATCATTTCCAAGGGGAAAATCATCGCGATGGGCTCCCCCGGTGAACTCATCGAAACCAACGCAAAATACCATATCCTCACACTACAGTCCGTCGATGAAAAAGTCTTTGAAATCGTCCGGAAGCTGGGCTTCGAGCCGGTTCTTGATAACCACAAAGACATCAAGATCAGGGTGGTACACACAAATGATGTGCAGCAGATACTGAGCGCCATCAAGAATAGCGGGGCGTTGCACCTCGGCCTGGACGTTCGGAAACCCAACCTTGAAGAGGTCTTCCTGAAGCTCACCGGTGAGGCGCTCCGCGACGGTCACGCCGGGGAAGAGGGATCGGCATGAGCCCGCGCGTCGTCGGCGCAACTCTCTTTGTAAAACTCATGAGCGTCTACCGCGAGAAGACCACCATGTTCTTCACGCTGGCGTTCCCGATCATCCTGATACTCGTGTTCGGCACGATCTTCATGGGCAAGGACAATGTCAACTTCCAGCTTTACGTGCAGGACCTCGACCAGTCGAATTCATCCACAAAGTCCGTTGAGGCCCTCGGGGAAAGCGGCAAGTTCAAGATTATCATGGTCGACCCTGCCGCCAACGCCACGCAGTACATCAGGGACAACAAAGTAGACCTAGTCCTCGTCATTCCCAAAGGCTTTGAAGTATCGGTCATCCAGAGGACGATACTGAAAGACTACAAAGCATCCGTCAGCATCACCTATATATACGACCCCAGCTCGTCTACGGTATCCACGAAGATGGAAATCCTGAACGGAGTGCTCGCCGGGATAAACCTGGAAATGTCCGGGATGCCGCCGTTCATCAGGTCCGTTGAGCAATCGATACTCACCAAGAAATACCAGTTCATAGAGTTCTTCATTCCCGGCATCATCGCCATGGCGGTGATGACTTTGAGCCTGTTCGGCACGGTGAACCTGAATACCGAGCTGCGGCAGAAGGGGATCATCAGGAAACTGTCCACGACGCCCATCACTCGTACCGAATGGGTACTGTCGGACATCCTCTACCAGTTCATCCTCGCAGTCATCTCCACGATTGCGATGCTGCTGGTGAGCTACGCCGTGTTTGATGTCAGCCTGCATCTCAATGCCTGGCTTCCTGTGTTTATTTTGCTCAATGTCTTCGCGTTCGTCGGCATCGGGATGATCCTCACCCGCTTCGTCAAGGAGGCGCAAAGCGCCGCCGCAGCCGCAAACGCCATCAGTTTTCCGATGATGTTCCTCTCCGGGAGCTTCTTCCCTATCGAGCTGATGCCGGGGTTCCTGCAGACGCTCGCCAGAACGCTGCCGCTGTATTACGTGAACGAGGGGCTCCGGGCATCGATGATATTTGACGACAACCTGGCCGCGCTGCATGACTCCGCGGTCATCGGGGTTTTTGCCGCCGTGGTCTTCGTCTTGGGCATCATAGCGACCAAATGGGAAGAGGGTCGATGAAAACTTAGTCCACCCTTCGCGCCCGCACGCAGGGTGGAGATTTGACGAAAAAGTCGTTAGACGGTTGTATGGGAAGTGTCATCTAGAGAGGTGAAAAGATGAAGATAAAGCTTATCGCGCCCCATGAACAGCGTGAAGACACGATATCCACCCCCTTCAAACTGCAGAGGGTAAATCTTCCCCTTTTGGCGGCGCTCACCCCGCCAGGCCACACGATTACCATTGTCGAGGAAGCTTTTGCACCGGATGACATCGGTCAGGACGTGGACCTGGTGGGCATCACGGTGTTGACCGAACTCGCGCCAAGAGCCTATCAGATCGGGGACACCTATCGTCGGAAAGGCGTGAAGGTAGTGATGGGAGGCATCCACCCCACGGTATTGCCTGAGGAAGCCCTGGAGCATGCGGACGCTGTCGTCGTCGGGGAAGCGGAGGGTATCTGGCCGCAACTTGTCGCGGATGCCGCCGCGGGACAGATGCAAAGAATTTACCGGGCCGATCAAATGACTGATGTCCAAGGCCTGCCGAAACCACGGCGAGACCTCTTCCCAGTAACCAAAGCGAATGGTTACGCGCCAATCCCGATCGGCGTCGAGACCTCCCGCGGCTGTCCGAACGATTGCGAATTCTGTTGCATTGGCCAGACACTGGGGCAGCGCTATCGAGTCAGGCCGGTTGGAGAGGTCATCGCCGAAATAGAGTCGATTGATTCCCCCTACCTCTTCTTCGTCGATGACGCCCTTGGCTTGAACCGGAAGGAAGCAAAAAAACTCTTTACTGAGATGATCCCTCTGCGGCGGCAGTGGCTGGCGCAAGGCACCGTATCGTTAGCCGAGGATGTGGAGCTGCTGGGATTGATGAAACGCGCGGGGTGCATGGGGCTTTTGATTGGCTTCGAATCGGTACAAAGTGCCACACAGAATGAAGTGAATAAAATAAAGAACCTGAAGATCGATTTTTATCAGGCCATGCAACGATTCCATGCTGAAGGTTTCGGCATACTGGGCTGCTTTGTTTTTGGCTTTGATTTCGAAAACAAGGATGTGTTCGAGCAGACCCTTGAGTTCATCATGAAAAGCCGTATGGATTGCGTCCAGCTGAGGATTCTCACTCCTTACCCAGGGACACGCTTATACACGCGTCTATTACACGAAGACAGGTTGTTCGCGAGGGACTGGTGGCTCAAGGGATATCCTCCGGATACACTTCTTTTTCAACCAAAGGGCATGACTGCCGACGAGCTCATTAACGGTTTCGCCCGTTTGAACAGACAGGCATATTCTTTCGGCGCAATGACAAAACGCTTCTTTGGCATGAGCCCATGGAGACGAACTCTTTTCGGTTGCCAGCTGTACGCGGGGCTCAATCTATCTACCCGTAGCCGTTATTTCAAAGGTCTGAGGAATCCACAACCATTCGCCGAGGCTTTCGACGCAATAGGAAAGCGGTAGAAATCACCTATGAATGCCGCATTGCCCTGATCGCCACTACCGACTTGCCGCGAGCCCGGCACGAAGTGCTGAGGACCGAAAAGCTGGAATCGCTCGGCGTCTTGACCGGCGGGATTGCCCACGACTTCAACAACCTCTTCACCACCATACCCGGCAACATCTTGTGCGAAAGACGGCCATGACGCGGTCGAACTCTATCGCCAGCACGCTGCCTGCCCGGATGCGAAAATACGGCATCAGCCGTCAAAAACGGAAAAACTTCTCCCAAGCTGGCCGCCACATATGACAGTTATGTCAAGTATGACGGATGCCACGGAGGGCTTTCCCTTCACCTCACACCCATCCCTTCCATTTTACCCTGCACTATCAACCCCTTGCACTCGCAGTATCCGCAGGTCTTCTCTGGCTCGTTAGTTGCGATATACTTTTTTAGCAGAATATGCGCAGAGTCGTGCATTCTGCGGAATTCGAGTCGTTGTCAGGGGAGGATGCCATGAACAAACAAATGAAAGAGCTGCAAAAACTCAAAGGGATAGGGAAAGTCCTGTCGCAGCGACTGGTCGAACACAGCTATGACACCATCGCCAAGGTTGCTGCTGCACAAGAAAAAGGGTTAGAGAGAATTGCGGGGATGAACCCGCAAAAGGTACGGTCTATCGTAACCCAGGCCAGGGAGATGACGGGAGAGGCCGAGAAAGGTCGGCCCACGTGGTTGGAGGAAAAAGACGGGGGTAATGTCCATCAAGTATCAGGTGCAGGGCAGCGTGACGAGAAGAACCCGTAACCGGTTCGCCGGCGTCCTCGCCGACCGTTCGCAGTTCTTCAAGGACCTAACCACGCCGTTCTACGGCGCCAACCGGCCGGGCGCCAAGGTCTCGCAGGGCCTTCGGGATTCGTTCTGGCTCAAGGGGATGATGGCCGGGTTCAAAGGGGTCTTCGATTGCATCAAGGCCTTCTCCGAAACGGACTTCACGAAGGAACTCGAGAAATTCGACGTACCGACGCTGATCCTGCACGGCGACGACGACCAGATCGTACCGATCGCCGCCGCGGCCCTGCTCGCGTACAAGATCGTCAAAAGCGCCACGCTGAAGATTTATCCAGGCGCACCACACGGCATGTGCTCGACCCTCAAGGACCAGGTCAACGAGGATCTGCTCGCATTCATCAAGGCGTAGGCGACCAAGCGACGCGACCCCGCATAAAGGAGTAAGAATCATGGCCAAAGAGAGACTGGTAGTCATCGGCGGAGATGCCGCGGGGATGAGCGCCGCCTCCCAGGCGAAGCGTCGCCGGCCCGAGTTGGAGATCGTCGTCTTCGAGCGGAGCCCCCACACCTCCTTTTCCGCCTGAGGGATCCCCTACTACGTCGGCCGGGTCGTCGACGCGAAAGAAAAGCTCATTATCCGCACCCCGGAAACGTTCAGGGAGCGGGATGGAATCGACGCGAGAGTTCTGCACGAGGTGGAGGAGATCGATGCTGCGGGGAGAAAGGTGCATGTCCGCGATCTGAAAAGCGGCAAATCGGCGTGGGAGCCATATGACCAACTCCTGATCGCTACCGGTGCGGTCCCGACCTGCCCTGACCTCCCCGGTGCCGATGCCGTCGACATCTGCGGAGTAAACACCCTCGAAAGCGGCCTGGAAATTCGCCGGCGTCTCGACAAGGGGGGTATGAAAAAGGGGGTTGTCGTCGGCGGTGGCTACATCGGCCTGGAGATGGCGGAAGCCCTGGTGATGAATGGCCTGGAGGTTTCCCTGATCAGCAGGCCACCTCAGGTGATGGGGACCCTCGATGAGGACATGGGGGCACTGGTATCCCAGGCACTGCGCGATGTCGGGGTCAGCCTATATCTGGAGGAGACGCTCACGGAGTTCGAGACAACGGCCGGGAAGGTGTCAGGGATTGTCACCGACAAGCGTACCCTGCCGGCCGACATCGTGATCCTTGGCCTCGGGGTGCGCCCCAACACGGCGCTTGCCGTGGCGGCCGGCATCCCCCTTGGGGAGAAAGGGTCGATCCGGGTGAACGAGCGGATGGAAACCGGAGTTGCCGGTATCTGGGCAGCAGGCGATTGCGCCGAGTCGTTCCATCTGGTGAGCCGCAGACCTTTCTATATCGCCCTCGGCACAGTCGCCAACCGACATGGGCGGGTAGCGGGCATCAATCTGGGAGGTGGCTATGCCACGTTTCCCGGGGTAGTGGGAACAGCCGTCACAAAAATATGTCAAGTGGAAGTCGGCCGTACCGGCCTCCAGGAAAAGGAACTCAGGAACCTTGGCATCGAATGGGTCAGCGCTGTTATCAAGAGTCGCACCAAGGCTGGATACTTTCCCGGCGCAGGGGAAATAACTGTAAAAGTACTGGCCGAAAGAGGCAGCGGCCGCCTGCTGGGGGGCCAGATCGTCGGGATGGAAGGTTCGGCCAAGCGGATAGACACCCTGGCAACCGCTCTTCATGCCGGTTTTACGGTGGAGGAGATGATTAATCTCGACCTTGGCTACGCTCCCCCCTTTTCGCCGGTCTGGGACCCGGTCGTGATCGCTGCCCGTGAAGTGGCCAAGAAGCTCTGACTCGAAACGTATCGGTATCGTCACCCTCAGGAAGCAAGGCAGAGTATGCTCGAATATCTGATCAGTGTTGCAGGCTCCCTCGGTCCTTGGGGTTACCTCTTGATCTTTCTTGGCGTGGCGCTGGAATGCCAGGCGGTGCTGGGACTGGTCATGCCCGGTGAGAGCCTGGTGCTGGTGGGAGGCTTTTTTGCGGGACAAGGGGTGCTCAATCCGGGGATCCTCATCTTTGTGATCTCCATCGCCGCAATTCTCGGCGACAGCATCGGCTACGGACTGGGTCGGCATCTGGGACGAAAATGGCTGATAAACCATGGGAGGCGCTTCGGGCTGCGGCAGGAGCACCTTGACCGCGTGGATGGTTTATTCGCAAAACATGGCGGCAAGGCCGTTCTCGGTAGTCATTTCCTGCACCTGTTGCGGCCATTGATGCCCTTCGTCGCGGGTGACCGCCGCATGCGCTATCAGAAGTTCCTCCTCTTCAATGCGATGGGATGCATCGCCTGGGCGAGCGTGTTCGTCTCGCTGGGCTACGTTGCAGGGGAGAGTTGGCGTATGGCTGCGAAATGGGTCGGATTTACCGGCAGAATCGTCGGGAGCGGGCTGCTGCTCGTCGTCGCCCTGGTCTGGCTTTGGCGCTGGCAGGGGCGGCATGAGGCCGATATCAAACGGCGGTGGCAGGCGGTGGCGGAACGTCCGCGCGTGTTAGCCCTGCGCCGACGGTTTGCTCCCCAACTGGAATACCTTTTCGTTCGTCGCCAAAAGTGAACCAGCACGAACTGCTAAGAATCAAAGGAGACGTTTATGCTATGCAAAGCCAAAACACTAAAGGGTTACACATTGAACAGCCTCGACGGGGAAATCGGCAAGGTCAAAGAATTCTACTTCGATGACCAGCACTGGACGATTCGTTATCTGGTCGCCGACACGGGAGACTGGCTTACCGACAGGCAGGTGCTGATCTCCCCATATGCGATGGTCGCCGTGAATAAGGACGAGCAAAACATCGAAATCAATTTGACCAAAAAGCAGATTGAGGACAGTCCGGAACTGGACAGCGACAAGCCCGTTTCGCGACAATTCGAGGATGCCTACTACGGGTTTTATGGCTGGCCGATGTATTGGGGCGGCCCAAACATGTGGGGTGCATATCCCTTCATTGTGCATGACTCTGAAAAATGGATAGAAGCCGATCGCATTGAGAAAACCTGGGATCCCTATTTGCGCAGCACGCACGATGTGACAGGCCATCGCATCCAAGCCGCGGACGGCGAAATTGGCCATGTCGAGGATTTTATCATCGACGACGAGACGTGGGCGATTCGTTATCTGATTATCGATACGCGGAACTGGTGGCCGGGGAAAAAGACCCTGATTTCACCAAAATGGATCGAACGCGTTAGTTGGCTCGAGTCGAAAGTCTTCGTCAATCTTCCCTGCGAGACCATCAAGCAGTCACCGGAATACACGGAGGAGTCTCTGCTGACTCGGGATTACGAGGCCAGTCTTCATCGACATTACAATCGCAAGGGATACTGGGTCGATGAACCACCTGGTAAGGTCCAGAGTAAAAAACGGGAATAAATGAAAGGCTTACAAATGGTTCAAATGGTTGCCTCAGCGTGTTCCGTCATATATGACAGTTATGTCAAGTATGACGGATACCGCTGACGGCTTCCCCTCCCCCCTGCCCCTCTCTTTCAACTTTACCTTTTATAATCGGCACCTTGCATTCACAGCATCCGCAGGCCTTCAACGGCACGCTACTTGCGATTTACCTGATTAGCAGAACATGAATCCTGTCGCGCAATCTGCGAAATTGGCGTTGGTTTTTTCAAGGGAGACAAGCTGTGGAAAAGCGGCAGAGAGAATTCTACGAGTTGGAACAAGTCAGGTTCGAACCGTTTGGCAGGGGAGAAATCAACCATCATCACCGACAGGAGGAAGTCATGAAATCGAGCATCAGGGACAAGGCGGAAGGAACGCTGCACGAGGTGAAGGGCAAGGTCAAGGAAGTGGCCGGGAAGATCACCGATAATCCCAAGCTGGTGGCCGAGGGCAAAGCCGAAAAAATTGCCGGCAAAGTTCAGGGAAAGGTCGGTAAGGTCAAGAAGGTTTTGGGGAAGTAGTGAGAGCGGCGAATCATTCACCGGCGGCCCCTGGGTTCCCGGTTGCGATTGCATGATGCACCACAGCCAGAACTCCGAAAGGCATAGGGTCTCCGGAGTAAAAGAATCAACAGTCATAACGATAGAAGGGAAACGTGCCATGAAAGTAATACATCCGATATCGCTAATGGTGGCAGCGGTGGCTCTACTGGCGTTCAGCGTACTCGGCGTACCTGTTCACGCGTCCGATATGGACGACCGCATCGAATCATCTGCCAAAGAGTCGTATGTGTTCAAAACCTACCTCAAGGACGATGACATCAAGATTAAGGCCAAGGACGGCGTTGTCACCTTGACGGGAACGGTCTCCGAGGAATCCCACAAGTCATTGGCCGAGGAAACCGTGGCGGGATTGCCCGAGGTCAAGAGTGTGGACAACAAACTGGAAGTCAAAGGAGAGCGCCCCGCTGAGAAGTCGGATGCGTGGATCCTGACGAAAGTGAAAACCACGCTCTTGTTCCATCGCAGCGTGAGTGGCATCAAAACCGAGATTGACGTCAAAGACGGCATCGTGACATTGCGAGGCGAGGCCGACAATCAGGCACAAAAAGATTTGACGACTGAATACGCCAAGGATATCGAAGGGGTCAAAGACGTAAAGAATGAGATGACCGTGGCAAAGACCTCGAAAGAGACAAAAGAGACCAAAGAGACCCGAACGGCAGGCGACAAGATTGATGACGCATCCATCACCGGTCTGGTCAAGATGACGCTGCTGTATCATCGCTCGACCAGTGCCCTCCATACCAAGGTCGAGACGATGAATGGCGTGGTTACCTTGAGCGGCAAGGCCAGCAACGCAGCCGAAAAGGACCTGGCTACCAAACTCGCCAAGGACGTGAACGGCGTGGAGGATGTAAAGAACCTGATGACCATCGAGTAGTCCGTGTCCAGGACCAAAAAGACTGCATGATCACTTTCGGCTGTTATGGTGACGCAATAGCCGGCAGCGGGAATGCGCAGCCAGAAAGGAGAATCATATGTTGTGGACAATAGCTGTAATACTCATCGTTCTATGGCTGCTCGGCCTGGTGAGCAGTTACACGCTTGGAGGTTTTATTCACATCCTGCTGGTCATTGCCATTATTGTTGTGCTGCTCAATGTTATTCAAGGGCGCAGAAGGTTATAAACTGACCTGACCACGGGAAGAGAGAGCGAAATGAAAACAAACAAGCTGATAGGCATCATCCTCATTGTTGTAGGAATCGCGGCCTTTGCGTATCAGGGCATCACCTACACGACCAGAGAGAAGGTAGTTGATCTCGGTCCGATCCAAATGACGGCTGAGAAGACAAAAACGATTCCGCTTCCTCCGATTGTGGGCGCTGTTGCGCTCGTAGGAGGTATCGTGCTGCTGGTCACGGGAAGCAGAAAGGGTTGAGGAGATCAAGCTGATGGCCACTAGCGGTGAGGCGTGGGGCGGTTAATAACCACCTTCAAAAGGAGAAGCACTCATGTTGGGAACGATATTGCCACACCTGACAGTGCATAAACGGGAGAGGACCGATGAGGCCGTTTTCCGAAAGCAAAAGAGGGAGGTGATCAGCTTATGCCGTTAATTCAAGTGGTAATTGTCCTGATCGTGGTTGGTGTTCTTCTCTGGCTCGTTAACCGATTCATCCCGATGGCGGGATCCATAAAGACGATTTTGAATGCCGTTGTGGTCATTGCGGTGGTCCTGTGGCTCCTGAGTGTTTTTGGAATTTTAAGTTCCCTTTCCACGATCCACGTGGGGAAGTGAGCCTTCAACATTATGGTTCAAGGTGAAAGCCCATGATTGATGCCACAATCAAGCTGACGGTGCCACCCGAAAAACGAAAAGAGGTCCTGCAAACCTTTAAGGCAATGCTCGTCCTGATTCGGCGCGAGCAGGGCTGCTTATCCTGCAATTGCTACGTGGACATCGAAGCTGAAAACAATATTTTCTTCAAGGCAGAGTGGGAGACCCGTGAGGACCTGAACTCCCATCTGAGGTCCGTCCATTTCGGTGTTCTGATCGGAGCAATGAAACTGCTCACCAAAGAGCCGGACATCAGGTTCAACACCATCGCCTCGACGGCGGGAGCGGAGGCGGTAAAAGCGGCGCGAGCGTGATGGAAACGCGCTATTTGGTAGCTGTACTGCGAATAACCGGGTGTTCCGGGGAAGCAGTTCTCAGGGAGTTAACAGGGCATCAACCTTACCTCCCGGGAAGGCTTCCGAACAATAACAATGTTCCACGAACAGAGAGGAGTGCATTATGTTAAAACTGCATCGCATTATGAAGTTCCTGGTTTGTTTTGTACTGATTAGTTCATTCCTGGGGTGTGCGTCGACACGTACACAGCGAGACACCGGCGAGTATGTCGATGACTCGGTCATCACCACCAAGGTCAAGGCTGCAATCTTTGAAGAACCAACTCTGAAAACGATGCAAATCGAGGTCAAGACGTTCAAAGGAGAGGTTCAGTTGAGCGGCTTTGTCGATTCAGCGCAGAGCGTCAAAAAGGCCGGAGAAGTTGCCCGTAGCGTTAAGGGTGTCACAAAGGTGAATAACGATCTGATTGTAAAATAGCTGCAACACCTTGTCCGGCCATCCGGTTCCGATGCCTTCCTCAACATCAGGAGTCAAGGAACCGGATGGCCATTCTGACGTTCCAACATACTGCATCTATGCTGCCGGCTGATGAAAGTTCGTAATGGGAATCGACAAGAAGAGCCTGTCAACAGAAGCCAATGGGGCGGCAGACGAACTGCGCCGCCGTGCTGAAGAGCGGCTGAATGCTCTGGTTTCGCCAGCGGGACAGCCCCGGACAGAGGATGAGACGCAGCGCCTGCTTCATGAACTGCAGGTCCACCAGATCGAGCTGGAGATGCAGAACGCGGAACTCCGCCAGGCCAGGGATGAGTTGGAGAAGGCCCTGGAAAAGTACACCGACCTCTACGATTTCGCCCCGGTCGGCTACTTTACCATCGACCGCGACGGGGCCATCCTTGCCGTGAACCTCAACGGCGCCAGCCTTCTCGACAGTGAGCGCTCCCGGCTGCTCGGCCGGCGCTTCGAGCAGTTCGTCACCGCCGCCGACCGTCCCGTCTTCACCGCATTCCTCCAGAGGGTATGCGGGAGCCAGGCCAAGGAGGCCTGCGAGCTGGCGCTTCTGAAAGAAGGAAAGGGCCCGCTCTTTGTGCAGATCGAAGCCGCGGCCGTTGCTTCAGGGCAGGAGTGCCGCGTTGCGATCATCGATATTTCCGTTCGCAGACAACTGGAAGAGGAACTCGAAATTCTGCACACCGACCTGGCTGCCCGCGCCGCCGAACTGGAAGCCGCGAATATCGAACTGGAGGCATTCAACTACAGCGTCTCCCACGACCTGCGCATTCCCCTGACGGCCATTCACGGCCATTGTCAAGTATTCCAGGAACGGTGCGGCAACAGACTCGATGAACAATGCAAGGGATACATCCGGGAGATGTACGAAGGCACCCTGCGCATGAACCGGCTCATCGATACCCTGCTCGATTTTTCGCGCGTCACTCGCGTCGAAATTCGCCATGAAAAGGTTGACCTGAGCAAAATGGCGGAGGAAGTGGCCATGGGACTGAAAGTGGCGGAGCCGGAGCGCCGGGTCACGTTCCGGATCGCCGCCGGGATAGCGGTCGACGGTGACCCGGACCTGCTGCGGGTGGTCCTGGACAATCTTATCGGCAACGCCTGGAAGCATGCCGGCAGTCGGGAGGGGGCGGTCATTGAATTCGGCGTAAAGGAGGTTGACGGCAAGCCGGTCTGTTTTGTCCGTGACAACGGGCCGGGCTTCGACATGGCGCTGGCCGACAAGCTGTTTCTTCCTTTCCAACGGCTCGCAGGAACGGATGTCGAGGGACACGGCATCGGCCTCGCCACGGTGGAAAGGGTCGTCAGGCGCCACGGCGGGCGGATCTGGGCCGAAAGCAAACCGGGCGAGGGAGCGAGCTTCTTTTTCACCTTTGATTAAAGTAAACTTCGTCCTGACCCGTTAGCCCCCCAGAGATTCAACCCTCCGCCGATCATTTGCGAAATGATCAGCACGCGGTCAGCTGACTTGCTCATTTACTCTTCCTGATAGCTTCGCGCAAGATAGTCCCGATCTCGTCCCAGATTTGTTCCGCTCCTGTTTTGAGGTCTTCCCATTCATCATCGCTGGCGGCCGATATACCTTGCAGCTTTACCGCAGCCTCATCCCGCTTGAGCTGCAAGGCCGCGATAGTATTGGAATATTCAAACTTCTCCTCGGGCGTGGCGCTTTCTGCTTTGTCCTTGAGCAGGTCGATCTGCACATCCCATTCGACCATCTGTGCTGAGAGTTTTTCGACGTACTCTGTTCGCTTGTCCATGATAGCAACCTCCGTTCTGTATCGCAGTGATCGGCCACGGCACCTGGTTCTTCTTCAGGCATGCTCAGGCGCTCTGCCGACCGGGGCACTCCCACACCCGCACGATGGACAGGATGCACCCACTATGAGCGTGCAACTCTCCCAGAAAATGTACCAATTTTCAGGTTGAATTCAAGACCAAACCCGGATGCGCGTACGATTACCCGTGCAGTGGAAATTCGCTGACATCAAGGCTCACCCGCAGCCGCTCAACTTTTACAAATTGTTTACATTGACTTCAATGACAGTCGTAAAAATAGCTATAGAATAAGAAAAGTAGTTTCCCTGCATACAACATTTACGGGACCATTCATATGAAGATTCTCCTCGTTTATCCCCACTATCCGGACACCTTCTGGAGCTTCCGGAACGCCATGAAATTCATCGACAGGAAGGCGAGCTTCCCGCCGCTGGGGCTTTTGACCGTGGCGGCG
>Ga0299906_10000424_pt1 | contig 39675 bp, 33 predicted proteins | sample RVTome_14_FD_200259 | JGI IMG/M metagenome (GOLD analysis project Ga0299906, IMG submission 200259) | Soil microbial communities from uranium-contaminated site in the Upper Colorado River Basin, Wyoming, United States - RVT145D125 (version 2) ... | reverse complement strand
TCGGCAACAACAGCAGCAGCCGGTCCATGAGGTCGAACATCAGCGAGAACACCAGGATGGTCACGCCGATGGGCAGCCAGACGAGCAAGCCCGCCACGAGATACCGGCGTAAGTGAAGCTTCACGTGCCTGGGGCGGACTCAAGCCGCCGCGTTGCCGGGATCGGTCTTGGCCGCCGCGGGCTTGGCGGGCGCGTCGCTGGATTGGGTGTCCTTGGTCGCGGCGTCCTTCGGCTTGGCGTCGCTCGCGGCGGGCTTGTCCGCGGGGCTTTCGGCCAGATTGCGCTTGGTTTCCTTGTCGGACTTGAAATCAGTCTCGTACCAGCCGCCGCCCTTCAGGCGGAACCGCGGCGCCGAGACGAGCCGCCGCAGCGCCGGCTGCTCGCAGCCGGGACAAACCGTCAGCGGCGCGTCGCTGAGCTTTTGCAGAGCGTCCAGCTCGTGGCCGCAAGACTGGCAGCGATACTCGTAGATAGGCATCGGTCCGCTCTCAACTCATCGGATTTTTCGGTCGCGTATTCTTAGAGGCATACGCCGGCATTTCAAGGGCTGACTTTGGAATTTCGAGCATCGCTCAGGCGGCCGCGGCGGATTCGCCCTTGACGAAATCGAGCCCGCCCGCCTTCGCGGTCACGCGTATCGTGTCCCCGGGCTCGAAGTCGCCGCTCAAGATGCGCTGCGCCAGCGGGTTCTCGAGCTGCTGCTGGATCGCGCGCTTCAGCGGCCGGGCGCCGTAGACCGGATCGAAACCGGCATCGGCGAGCCGCTCGCGCGCGGCGTCGTCGAGGCTCAGGCCCATGTCGCGCTCGGCGAGCCGATCGTGCAGAAACCTGAGCTGAATGTCGACGATCTTGCGCAGATGCACCGAGTTCAGCGGGTGGAACACGACGACGTCGTCGATGCGATTGATGAACTCGGGGCGAAAATGCTGCGTGACGACCTCCATGACGGCGGCCTTCATGCGCGCGTAGTTCTCCTCGCCGGCGAGCTCCTGGATACGCTGGCTGCCGAGATTCGAGGTCATGATGATCACGGTGTTGCGGAAATCCACGGTGCGGCCGTGGCCGTCGGTCAAGCGGCCGTCGTCGAGCACCTGCAGCAGCACGTTGAACACGTCCGGATGCGCTTTCTCGATCTCGTCGAGCAGCACCACGGAGTACGGCCGGCGGCGCACGGCCTCGGTGAGGTAGCCGCCTTCCTCATAGCCGACGTAGCCGGGCGGCGCGCCGATGAGCCTGGCGACCGAATGCTGCTCCATGAACTCCGACATGTCGATGCGCACCATCGCCTCGTCGGTGTCGAACATGAAGCTCGCGAGCGCCTTGGTCAGCTCGGTCTTGCCGACACCGGTGGGCCCTAGAAACAGGAACGAGCCGTTGGGCCGGTGCGGATCGGAAAGCCCCGCGCGCGAGCGGCGGATCGCGTTCGCCACGGTCGTGAGCGCTTCGGCCTGGCCGACGACGCGCGTCTCGAGGAAGGCCTCCATCTTGAGCAGCTTGTCCTTCTCGCTCCCGAGCATCTTGGTGATCGGAATACCGGTCCACTTCGACACCACCTCGGCGACCTCTTCCTCGGTGACGCGATTGCGCAGCAGCCGGTATTCGTCCTGCTCACGGGCGAGCGCCTCGGCGAGGGACTTGTCGAGCTCCGGAATGCGGCCGTATTGCAGCTCCGACATGCGGCCGAGATCGCCGGCGCGATGCGCCTGCTCGAGCTCGACCTTGGCGCGCTCGAGTTCCTCCTTGAGGTGCGTCGCGCCCTGCATCGCGGCCTTCTCGGCCCTCCAGACGTCCTCGAGGTCGGCGAACTCGCGCTCGAGCTTGCCGATCTCGGCTTCGAGATCGCCGAGACGGCGCTTGGAGGCGTCGTCGGATTCCTTCTTCAGCGCCTCGCGCTCGATCTTGAGCTGGATGAGCCGCCGCTCGAGCCGGTCCAGCTCCTCGGGCTTGGAGTCGATCTCCATGCGAATGCGCGAGGCGGCCTCGTCGATGAGGTCGATGGCCTTGTCGGGCAGCTGCCGGTCGCTGATATAGCGGTGCGACAGCGTCGCCGCGGCGACGATCGCGGGATCGGTGATCTCGACGCCGTGGTGCACCTCGTAGCGTTCCTTCAAGCCGCGCAGGATCGCGATCGTGTCCTCGACGGAAGGCTCGTCGACGAGGACTTTCTGGAAGCGGCGCTCGAGCGCCGCGTCCTTCTCGACGTACTTGCGATACTCATCGAGCGTGGTCGCGCCGACGCAATGCAGCTCGCCGCGCGCAAGCGCGGGTTTGAGCATATTGCCGGCGTCCATCGCGCCTTCGGCCTTGCCCGCGCCGACCATGGTGTGCAGCTCGTCGACGAACAGAATGATCTGGCCTTCCTGCTTGGCGAGCTCGTTGAGCACGGCCTTGAGCCGCTCCTCGAACTCGCCGCGAAACTTGGCGCCGGCGATCAGGGCGCCGAGATCGAGCGCGAGGATGCGTTTGGACTTGAGCCCTTCGGGCACCTCGCCGTTGACGATGCGCTGCGCGAGCCCCTCGACGATCGCGGTCTTGCCGACGCCCGGCTCGCCGATCAGCACCGGGTTGTTCTTGGTGCGTCGCTGCAGGACCTGAATCGTGCGCCGGATCTCATCGTCGCGGCCGATCACCGGATCGAGCTTGCCGCGCTCGGCGCGGTCGGTGAGGTCGATGGTGTACTTGTCGAGCGCCTGGCGCGTCTCCTCGGCGTTCGGATCTTCGACGGTCGCGCCGCCGCGCAGCTCGTCGACGGCCTTTTCGAGCGCGCCTTTGACGGCGCCCGCGGCTTCGAGAAGCCGCGCGAGGTCACCCCGGCCCTGCAACGCCGCAAGCACGAACAATTCACTCGAAACGTAGGAATCGCCACGCTGCTGGGCGAGCTTGTCGGCTACGTTGAGCAATTTGCCGAGCTCGTTGGAGATGTGCAGCTCGCCGGGCTCGGTACCTTCGACGGTCGGCAACCGGTCCAAGGCCTCGCCGAGCTGCGAGCGCAGCTGGCGCATGTTGACGCCGACCTTGGTCAGAAGGCCCGTGATGCCCCCGCCCTCCTGCTCGAGCAGCGCGGACATGAGATGCACGGGCTCGATGAACTGATGGTCGCGCCCGACGGCCAGCGACTGGGCGTCCGCAAGGGCCAGCTGGAACTTGCTCGTGAGTTTGTCCATGCGCATGCGGATCGGGTCCTATGTCGGAATCGTTGAGTGTATGGGGCCCGCGGCGCGCGAGTTCAAGCCGCAAGCCTGCCCGGCGCCTACTCGCCGAGCCATATCAAGGTCGCCATCCGGCCGCAAGGGGCCTGGCGACGGTGGGAGAAGAATCGCTTGGATTCGGCGTAGGTGCAAAAACCCCCGCCATGGATCGTCGTGACCCCCGCGGCACGCAGGCTCGAGCTCGCCAAGCCGTAGAGGTCGGCGAGCCAGCGGTCGCCGCGCCCTGGCCGGAAATACCGCTCCGAGCCGGGGTCCGCGGCGTCGAAGGCGGCTTTGAGCTCGGGGCCGACCTCGTAGCTCGCCGGACCAATCGCCGGACCCAGCCAGGCGAGGATCTCCTCCGGCGGCCCGCCCAGGCGCCGGACGGTGGCCGGCAGCACGCCCGCGAGCAGGCCGCGCCAGCCCGCATGCGCGGCGGCCACCCGGGAGCCGGCGCGATTCGTCAACAGCACCGGTAGGCAATCAGCGGTCATGACGACGCAGACTTTGCCGGCGCGGCCGGTCACGGCGCCGTCGGCCTCGCCGGCCGCTTCGCTGTCGAGATCGACGATGGTCGTGCCATGCACTTGCGTAAGCCACGCAGGCTCGCCGGCAAGCCCGAGCGCCTCAGTGAGCGCGCGGCGGTTCGCTGCGACGCGCCTCGGGTCGTCGCCGACGTGGGCGGCGAGATTGAGGCTCGTATAAGCGCCGCGGCTGATGCCGCCCGAGCGTTGCGTCGAGACGGCCCTGACGCGCGGCGGCGCCGGCCAGTCCGGCTCAATCATGGCCGGCTCCGGCGGAACGCTCGACGGGCGGCATCGCATCGGCGCGCAGCGCCTCGAGCAGCGAGCTCATGTCGTCGGGCAGCGCGCTTTCGAGCTCGAGCGGCCGGCCCGAGAGCGGGTGCTCGAGCTCGAGCCGCACGGCGTGCAGGGCCTGGCGGCGAAAATCTTTGAGCGCCTCGGAGAGGCCGGCGCTCGGCGCCTTGGGCCAGCGCGGCCGCCCGCCGTAGAGCGGATCGCCGACGAGCGGGTGGCGCAGGTGCGCCATATGCACGCGGATCTGGTGCGTGCGCCCGGTTTCGAGCGTGAGCTCGAGCTGCGTTTGGGCGCGAAAGCGTTCCACCACGCGATAGCGGGTGACGGCCTCGCGGCCGCGCTCGCTGACGGCCATGCGCACGCGATTGCGCGGATGCCGGCCGATGGGCGCCTCGACCGTGCCGCCGCCCGTGAGCACACCCTGGCAAACGCCTCGATAAACGCGCCGGATCTCGCGTCGCTCGAGCTGAGCGACGAGCGCCTGGTGCGCCGGCAGCGTCCGCGCGATCAGCAGCAGCCCCGTGGTGTCCTTGTCGAGACGGTGGACGATGCCGGCGCGCGGCACTATGCCGAGCGCGGGATCGTGAGCGAGCAGGGCGTTTTGCAGCGTGCCCGAGCGGTTACCGGCGCCGGGGTGCACAACCAGGCCGGCGGGCTTGTCGATCACCAGCAGCTCGCGATCCTCGTAGACGAGCGTGAGCGCGATCGCCTCGGGCTCGAGCTCGACCTCGAGCGCCGGCTCAGCATCCAGGCGGATCGCCTCGCCCCCGGCGACGCGGGTCTTAGGCTTTGCCTGCCGACCCGCGAGCGTGAGCTCCCCGGATTCGATCCAGGTCTTGAGAAGGCTTCTCGAGAACTCCGGGATCAGCTCGGCGGCCGCCTGATCGAAGCGCCGCCCGGCGAGATTCGCCGGCACGCGGGTCTCCCGGCTGATGCGGCTCACGCTCGAGGCACCTCAGAGCCGGGGAAACTTTTCGCTATACTGCAACACCAAGCAGGTAGCCGTGGCGCAAACACGGCGATGAGGCGAATTGGGCGTGCGTACTTTGCTGAAAACACTGCTGCTCGGTCTATTGGCGGCCATGGCGGTCGCCGGTTGCAACAACCGCCGCAGCGCCATCCTGCCGGGCGAGGGCCCGGAAGTCATCTATGGGCTCGGCGTCGAGGCCATGCAGGCCGGCGACTTCCGCGACGCATTGTTGTATTTCCAGGCGCTGCAGGCACGTTACCCGTTCGCCAACGTCACCCGCCAGGCGCAGCTCGACATGATCTACGCTTATTATAGAAATCGCGAGCGGGAGTCGGCCATCGACGCCGCCGAGGCTTTCGAACGCGAGAATCCGACCCACCCGCGCGTGGATTACTGCTTATACATGCGCGGCCTCGCGCACTTCGATCAGGCGCCGAACTGGGTCGAGCGCGTGTTTCGCGTCGATCTCACGGAACGCCCGCCGCGCGATACCTTGCAGGCCTTCAGCGTCTTTCAGGAGCTGCTGCGGCGCTTCCCCGAGAGTCAATACGTGGCCGACGCGCGCGAGCGCATGATCTTCTTACGCAACCGCCTCGCCGCCTACGAGAACCACGTCGCCGAGTACTACATGCGCCGCGAGGCCTACGTCGCGGCGGTGAATCGCGCCAAATACACCGTGGAGCATTACCCCGGCGCTCCCCAGGTCGAGAGGGCGCTCGAGATCATGGTCGAAGCTTATGAGACGCTCGGCATGATGGATCTGGCGGCGGATGCTCGCCGCGTGCTCAACGCCACGCGCAGCGAGCTCGCCGCGGCTCAATAACCCGACGTGATCGGATAGCGCCAATCCCGGCCGAAGGCGCGGCCCGATACACGCACACCCGGCGGCGCCTGACGGCGCTTGTACTCGGCGCGTTTGACCATCTCCAGCACGCGGCCCACGATCGCCCGGTCGAAGCCGAGCTCGGCGATCTGATCGACGGAATAATCCTTTTCGATGAAGGCTTCGAGTATCGGATCGAGGACCTCATAGGGCGGCAGCGAGTCGACGTCCTTCTGGTCGGGCCGAAGCTCCGCCGTGGGCTCGCGCGTGAGGACGCGCTGGGGAATCACGGTCGCGAGCCCGTTACGGTAGTGGGCAAGCTGGTAGACGAGCGTCTTGGTGCAGTCCTTGAGCGGCGCGAAGCCGCCGGCCATGTCGCCGTACAAAGTCGCATAGCCCACGGCCATCTCGCTCTTGTTGCCGGTGGTCAGCAACAGGCGGCCGAGCTTGTTGGACAGCGCCATCAGCAGGATGCCGCGGCAGCGCGCCTGGATGTTCTCCTCGGTGGCATCTGCAGGCAGCCCGGTGAATACCTCCGCGAGCACGCTCTGCGTCGTCTCGAAGATCGGCTCTATGCTCAAGACGTCGTAGCGCACGCCGAGCGACTGCGTCTGAAGCTCGGCGTCCTCGAGGCTCATCGCCGAGGTGTACCGCGACGGCATCATCACCGCGTGCACGCGGTCGGCGCCGAGCGCGTCGACCGCGACGCACAGCGTCAGCGCCGAATCGGCGCCGCCGGAAAGACCCAGCACCACGCTCTGGAAGCCGTTCTTGTTGACGTAATCGCGGGTGCCGGTCGTCAGCGCCGCATAGATGCTCTCGGTGAGCGGCAACAGCGGCGCGAGCTCCTGCTGCGGGACTTCGGCGGCGTCGAGCTCGATCGCGAACAGGCCTTCGGCGAAGGCCGGGGCGCGGTACCTGAGCTCGCCTTTGGCGTCGAGCACGACCGAGCCGCCGTCGAATACCAGCTCGTCCTGCCCGCCGACCATATTGACGTAGACGATCGGAAGATTTGTGCTGCGGCAGCGCTCGGCAAGCAGCCGCTCGCGGCTTTGTTGCTTGCCGAGGTGGTAGGGTGAGCCGTTGCACACCAGCAGCAGCTCGGCGCCGGCCGCCTTCGCCGCCAGCACCGGCTCTGGCTCCCATACGTCCTCGCAGATCGTAAGACCCAGGCGCAAGCCGCCGAACTCGATCACGGTGGCTCCCTCGCCGGGCTGGAAATAGCGCTTTTCGTCGAAGACTGCATAGTTCGGCAGCACGATCTTGCGGTGCCGTGCGAGGATCTCGCCGTTGTACAGGAATGCGGCGGCGTTGTAGATCGCGGTGTCGGAATATTCCGGATAACCGACGTAGACGGCGATGCCTTCGAGGTTGTTGAGCAAGCTGTCGAGCGCCGCCTCGACGCGCAAGCGCATGCCGCGGTGGAAGAGCAGATCCTCAGGCGGATAGCCTGAGAGCGCGAGCTCGGGGAAGACCACGACGTCGCAGCCCAAGTCGTCGCGGGCGCGGCGGGCGGTGTCGAGCACGACCTGGGTATTGGTGCTGATCGCACCCACATGGGTGTTGATCTGCGCCAGCCCGATCTTCACTCCAGCGCCTCGGCCATCGCCACTCCGAGATCGGCGGGAGAGCGCACGGTGCGGGCACCGGCCTTTTCCAAGGCGCGGTATTTCTCCTCCGCCGTGCCCTTGCCGCCGGAGATGATCGCGCCGGCGTGCCCCATGCGCTTGCCCGGCGGCGCGGTCACGCCGGCGATGTAGGCGACCACGGGCTTGGTGACGTGGCTTTCTATGTACTCCGCGGCGGCTTCCTCATCGGCGCCGCCGATCTCGCCGACCATGATGATGCCGCGGGTGTCGGGATCGGCCTCGAACAGCGCCAGGCAGTCGATGAAGTTCATGCCGCGCACCGGGTCGCCGCCGATGCCGATGCAGGTGGTTTGACCCAGACCGCGCGTGGTCGTCTGCAACACGGCTTCGTAGGTCAAAGTGCCTGAGCGCGAGATGATGCCGACTGAGCCTGGCGAATGAATGAACCCGGGCATGATACCGATCTTCGCGCCGCCGGGCGTGATGATCCCCGGGCAGTTCGGCCCGATGAGGCGACAGGGCGCCCCTGCGAGGGCCGCTTTGACGCGCACCATGTCGAGCACCGGCACGCCTTCGGTGATGCAGACGATGAGCTCTAGCCCTGCGTCGGCGGCCTCGAGCACGGCGTCGGCGGCGTAGGGGGCTGGGACATAGATCATGCTCACAGTGGCGCCCGTCGCCTTGACGGCTTCGCGCACGGTGTCGTAGACCGCGAGCCCCAGATGCTGCTGGCCGCCGCGGCCGGGCGTGACCCCGGCGACGACCTGCGTGCCGTAGGCCAGGCACTGCTCGCTATGGAAGCTGCCCTGGCGCCCGGTGATCCCCTGGCAGATGACCTTGGAGCTTGTATCGACGAGGACGCTCATGAGCCGCCTCGACCGGCCAGGCTGATGACTTTCTTGGCCGCGTCGGTCAGGTCCTTGGCGGCGACGATGTCGAGCCGGCTTGCGGCGAGCAAGCGGCGGCCCTGCTCGACGTTGGTGCCCTCGAGACGCACGACCACGGGAAGGTTGACGCCGACTTCCTTGACCGCGCCGACGATGCCTTCGGCGATGAGATCGCAGCGCACGATGCCGCCGAAGATGTTGACGAGTATCGCCTCGACCCTGGGATTGGCGAGAATGATCTTGAACGCCTCGGTCACGCGGCGCGCGGTGGCACCGCCGCCGACGTCGAGAAAGTTCGCGGGCTGCCCGCCGTGCAGCTTGATGAGGTCCATCGTCGCCATCGCGAGCCCCGCACCGTTGACCATGCAGGCGATATTGCCGTCCAGCGAGACGTAGTTGAGGTCGTGACCGCGCGCCGCGCGCTCCTGCTCGTTTTCCTGGGCCTCGTCGCGCAGCGCCTCGAGGCGTTGCTGGCGAAACAGCGCGTTGTCCTCGACGTTGATCTTCGCATCGAGCGCGACGACCTCGCCGGACTCGGTGACGATCAGCGGGTTGATCTCGACGAGGCTCGCATCGCAGCGGTCGAAGAGCTCGACGAGCTTGGCGAGGATGTCATGCAGCTCTCGCTGTTGCTGCTGGTCGAGGCCCAAGGCGTAACCGAGCTCGCGCGCCTGGTAATCCGAGAGCCCCACGGCCGGATGGATGGCCGTGCTCAGGATCTTCTCGGGCGTCTGTGCGGCGACGGCTTCGATATCCATGCCGCCGGCCGCCGAGCCCATGATGACGATGCGCTCCTTGCCGCGATCGACGAGCAAGCTCAAGTAGAGCTCGCGCGCGATTTTCGAGCCCTGCTCGACGTAGACGGCGTCGACGGGCAGTCCTTCGGGGCCGCTCTGGTGGGTGACCAGGCGCGTGCCCAGCAATGCCGCGGCGTGCTCGCGGACCTCGTTCACCGATCGGGCCAGGCGCACGCCGCCGGCCTTGCCTCTGCCGCCGGCGTGGACCTGCGCCTTGACGACCCAGAGCTCGCCGCCGAGGGCCTCGGCGGCTGCGGCGGCCTCTGCGGCGCTGGCCGCGACGCGTCCTTGCGGCACAGGGATGGCAAACTCGGCGAACAGGGCCTTGGATTGGTACTCGTGAAGATTCAAGGGATGCCTCGAGACGGAGCGCGGCGGTATTGTCCATAAATACCCCGGCAAAGTGAACTGCGTTCCGGTGCTTGAGCGCCAATCAGGTAAAATTCCGCGCAATGTCCGCCGTCGAAGCCCTCGATAGCCGGGATACGGTCTCGATCCGGCCCACCCGCGGCCCGGCCGCCGTGCCGGGGTCGGAGGACTTCGCCTGGCGGGTCCTCGGGCTTCTGAATCTGTTCCGGCTCGGATTGAGCGCGCTGCTGCTCGCCGCATTTTTCCTGATCCGCGATCCGACGATCGTCGGCGACGTCAATCCGCGCCTGGCGCTGGGCGCGATGCTGGCGATGATGAGCTCGAGCGTCGCCAACGTCTGGCTCATCCGTCTCCGCCAACCCTCGGCGGCGGCGCAGATCTTCCTGCAAGTTGCGCTCGATATCGCCACGATCACGCTGCTGATGCATGCCAGCGGCGGCGTGTCCAGCGGCATCGGCGGGTTGTTGATCGTGTCGATCGGTGTGCTCGCGCTGCTGGTCAACGGCGAGCAGGCCTTCCTGATGGCCGCGCTGGCCACGCTGACGATACTCGGCGCGCAGACGACGTTGCTTTTGCAGGGTTCGGCCGGCACCGCGCAATACGCGCCGGCCGGCATCCTCGGCGCCGTGATCTTCGTCATCACCGCTTTGGTGCAGGCGCTGCGGCACCGGATGCGCGAAACGGAGGCGCTCGCCGAGCAGCGCGGCGTCGACCTGCGCAATCTGGCCGAGCTCAACCAATATATCGTTCGGCACCTGCGCGAGAGCATCGTCGTGGTCGACGGCGACGACCGCGTTCGGCTCATGAACGATTCCGCGGCGATACATCTGGGCGCGGCGAGCCGGCGAGCCGGGCAACCGTTGCGCGAGGTCTCCCCCGAGCTCGCCAACCGGCTCGAGGTCTGGCGCGTGCAAGGGCGTCCGCCGGGCAAGCCGCCGGCGCAATTCAGCTCCGCCGACGGCGCCTCGACCATCCGGCCGCATTTCGCCGGGCTCGGCGGCGAACGCACGGGGGGCACGCTGATCTTCCTCGAGGACATGTCGATGCTCGCCGAGCGCACTCAGAACATCAAGCTCGCGTCGCTGGGAAGGCTCTCGGCGAGCATCGCGCACGAGATCCGCAACCCCATCGGCGCCATGAGCCATGCGGGCCAGCTGCTCGCGGAATCACCGACGATCGGCAGCGACGAGAAGCGCCTCACCGACATCATTCGCGTCAACTCAACGCGCGTCAGCCAGATCGTCGAGAGCATTCTGGCGCTGTCGCGGCGCCAGACGACGCGGCCCGAACGCATCGAGCTTGCGCCGTGGCTCATGCAGTTCTGTCGCGAGTTCGTGCAGACTCTGGAGCTGTTCGAAGCGGCGGTCGGCTGCACCCAGTGCCCGGATGATCTGGTCGCGCGCATGGACCCGACGCATCTGCACCAGGTCGTCTGGAACCTCTGCGACAACGCCGTCAAATACGCGAGCGCGACCGCCGGCGCGATCGCGGTGGAGATCAGCGGCGGCCGCCTCGAGCACTCGGGGAGGGTGTTTCTGGAGATCGCCGACCGCGGCCCCGGCATCGATCCGGACAAGGCCGAGGAGGTTTTCGAGCCGTTTTATACCGGCAAGGACGGCGGCACCGGCCTCGGGCTCTTTATCTCCCGCGAGCTCTGCGACTCGAACGGCGCTTCCTTGAGCTATCAGCCGCGCGCCGGCGGCGGCAGCGTGTTTCGCATCGTTTTCGCCGATCTCAATCGCTGGCAGTGAGCAAGGCCCCATGAAGCCCACCGCTCTCGTCGTCGACGACGAGCCCGACATCCGCGAGCTCTTGTCGATCACGCTCGAGCGTATGGACATCGCGACCAGAGCCTGCGAGGACGTCGCGAGCGCCAAGCGCCTGCTCAAGCAACAGGCCTACGACCTCTGTCTGACCGACATGCGCCTGCCCGACGGCGACGGCCTCGAGCTCGTCGAATGGATACAGCTCGAGAGCGCCGGCACGCCCGTTGCCGTGATCACCGCCCACGGCAGCGTCGCGACCGCCGTCAAAGCGCTCAAGCTCGGCGCGTTCGATTTCGTCTCCAAGCCTCTGGATCTCAACGACCTGCGCAAGCTCGTCACGGCGGCATTGCGGCTCAGGGGTGCGAGCGCGCTGAAAGGCGCCGTGACGCACGCCCTGATCGGCGGCTCGCAGGCGATCGCCGACGTCCGCAGCATGATCGTGAAGGTCGCCCGCAGCCAGGCGCCCGTGCACATCTCCGGGGAATCCGGCACCGGCAAGGAGCTGGTCGCGCGCATGATCCACGAGGCGGGCCCGCGCCGCGACGGCCCGTTCGTGCCGATCAACTGCGGCGCCATCCCGACCGAGCTCATGGAAAGCGAGCTCTTCGGCCACCGCAAGGGCAGCTTCACCGGCGCGGTCGGCGATAAGACCGGTCTGGTGCAGTCGGCTGAGGGCGGCACCTTGTTTCTCGACGAGGTCGCCGACCTGCCGCTGCACATGCAGGTCAAGCTGCTGCGCGTGATCCAGGAGAAGAACGTGCGTCCGGTCGGCAGCGCTACCGAGATTCCCGTCGACGTGCGCATCCTGAGCGCCACCCACCGCGAGCTTGGCGAGCTCGTCGGTCGCGGCGAGTTCCGCGAGGACCTCTATTATCGGATCAACGTCATCGAGCTTCACGTGCCGCCGCTCCGCGACCGCGGCCGCGACATGCTGCTGCTCGCCGGCGAGTTCCTGACCCGGCTCTCGGTCGAGCTCGGCGTGCCCGAGCCTAAGCTGACGCCGGCGGCCGAGAAAGCACTGCTCGCTTACCGCTTTCCGGGCAACGTTCGCGAGCTCGAGAACATCCTCGAGCGCGCGATGACCTTGGCCTCGGGTCTTACGATCGACGTCGGCGACATTCAGCTTCGCACCGACGCTCAGGACGCTCATGCAGGCCTCGACGAAGATGCGCCGCTGGAAACGCAGCTCGAGGACATCGAGCGCGACGCGATCGTCAAGGCGCTCGAGCAGACACGCTACAACAAGACCGCGGCCGCGAAGCTGCTCGGCATCAGCTTTCGGGCGCTGCGCTATCGCGTCAAGAAGCTCGGCATCGAGTAGGCGGGGTGACAATTTTGGTCAGTTTGTGCCGCATATTCGGCTAAGCCTCGGCCCGCTGCTGGGGCAATATGTTCAATCGGCACGGTGGCAACCTGGAGTGACACGTCTAAGTCCATGAATTTACATTTTTTCCGATTGGTCGCCGCACGGTTGGCACGGCGATTGCACTTATCGGCAAGCGGCGGCCTTGCGCCACGTTGAATTCTTTCGATGACCCTATTTCGCTTAGAGGAGCTATATCCATGAGAACGTTGCAAAAGGGCTTCACGCTCATCGAGTTGATGATCGTCGTCGCCATCATCGGCATTTTGGCCGCGATCGCGATTCCCGCCTATCAGGACTACACGATTCGCGCGCAGGTGTCCGAAGGCTTGAGCCTGGCCGCCGCCGCGAAGACCGCCGTGGCAGAAGACTTCTTGAACGAGGGCGTGCCCCCGGATGATCGGACGGACGCTGGCATGTCCCCCAATGCGGCCGACACGAGCGGAAAGTACGTTTCGAGCGTGGGCGTCTTAGATGGCGTGATCACTATTACCTACGGTGGTCCCGAGGTCAACGCACAGATCGCTGGAGATACGTTGACCATCACGCCGTACGAATCCGTCGACCTGAGCGTGGTCTGGCGCTGTGGAAATGCTCCGGCACCTACGGGCGCGGCCCTCATGGGGACCTCCGGCGGTGCGGCTACCGCGTATGTCGCGCCGACTCTCCTTGACCAGTATATGCCGGCGGCTTGCCGTCCGTAATTCTTGACGGAAACCGCTCCGCCGAACGGCGGAATCCAAGGGCTCCCGCGGCAGCGCGGGAGCCCTTTTTCGTTTGCCCGAAGCCCGGCGCACATCTAAACCTCTGTCACAAATGGAGAAGCGCCCGGTTGACAGGCTCACGAGCAGCGTTGAAAGTATCCGTTTGTCGTCAAAAGACTCCGAAAGCTTTACGTAGAGCCCCTGTATGGCCGCGACCGCAACTCTAGGCCCCCTGACCGGACTGCCCAGGCGACTGGTCCAGGACAGCGTCGTCTCCGAGGACGCGCTCAACCAGGCCCTCGAAGCGACCAAGGGGAAGAGCGGCTCGCTGGTCGCCTATCTGGTGGCCAACGACCTCGGCGATCCGCGCAAGATCGCGGTCGCTGCGGCTCACGAGTTCGGCGTGCCGCTGCTCGATCTGGACGCCGTCGAGGTCGATCTCGACGTCGTCAAGCTGGTCTCGGAAAAGCTCCTGAGCCGCCACCGCGTGCTGCCGCTGATGCAGCGCGGCAAGCGCCTCTACGTCGGCGTCTCCGACCCGACCACTCTCCAGGCCCTCGACGACATCGGCTTTCAGACCAGCCTCAGGGTCGAGCCCATCGTCGTCGAGCAGAACAAGCTCGACCGCCACGTCTCCAAGGCGATCGAGGCCGTCGACACCAGCATGTCGTCCTTCGAGGAGGGCGACTTCGACCTCGAGAATCTCGAGATCTCCGGCGGCGACGAGGATCGCGGCGAGGAGGTTTCGCGCGCCGACATCGACGACGCGCCGGTGGTGCGCTTCGTCAACAAGGTCATGATCGACGCGATCAAGCGCGGCGCGTCGGACATTCACTTCGAGCCGTACGAGAAATACTTCCGCATCCGCGTGCGGCAGGACGGGGTGCTGGCCGAGGTCGCGCGCCCGCCGGCGGCGTTGGCGATCAAGGTCGCCGCGCGCCTCAAGGTCATGGCGAGGCTCGACATCGCCGAGCGGCGCGTGCCTCAGGACGGCCGCATCAAGCTGCGGCTGTCGAAGAACCGCGCGATCGACTTTCGCGTCAATACCTGCCCGACCTTGTTCGGCGAGAAGGTCGTCTGCCGTCTGCTCGATCCGGCCAGCGCCCAGCTCGGCATCGACGCTCTGGGCTACGAGGATTTTCAGAAGAGGCTGTATCTGGAGCAGCTCGCCAAGCCCTACGGCATGATTCTCGTCACCGGCCCCACGGGCAGCGGCAAGACCGTGTCGTTGTATACGGGGCTCAACATTCTCAACACGCAGGACCGCAACATCTCGACCGCCGAGGATCCGGCCGAGATCAACATGCCCGGCGTCAACCAGGTCAACGTCAACCCGCGCGTCGGCCTGACCTTCGCCTCGGCGCTGCGCGCCTTCCTGCGCCAGGACCCCGACATCATCATGGTCGGCGAGATCCGCGACCTCGAAACCGCCGAGATCGCGATCAAGGCGGCGCAGACGGGCCATCTGGTGCTCTCGACCCTGCATACCAACGACGCGCCCAAGACCTTGACGAGGCTCGTCGACATGGGCGTCAAGCCCTACGCGATCGCAAGCTCGGTGAGCCTGATCATCGCCCAGAGGCTGGCGCGCAGGCTCTGCTCCAACTGCAAGGAGCCCGTCGACGTCCCGACCGAGGCGCTGCTCAAGGAAGGCTTCACCGAAGCCGACATCGGCAAGGGCCTGGCGATCTTCCATGCCAAGGGCTGCAGTCAATGCACGGCCGGCTACAAGGGTCGCGTCGGCATCTATCAAGTCATGCCCGTGACCGATGCCATCGGTCGGATCATCATGGAAGGCGGCAACGCGATGCAGATAGCGGACCAAGCCGCCGCCGATTCGATCCCGGACCTGAGGCAATCCGGGCTCAAGAAAGTCAAGGACGGCCTTACCAGCTTGGAGGAGATCAACCGGGTTACAATCGAGTAGCTCGATTCCACCGACGCGGGCAACCCAGGAGATTTGGCAACGATGGCTCAATCCGCAATAGCAACCAGACAATTTCCGTTCACCTGGGAAGGCACCGACCGCGCCGGCAAGAAGATCCGCGGCAAGACCGTGGCCGCGAGCGAGGCGCTGCTGCGCAGCGAGCTGCGACGCCAGGGCGTCATGCCGACGAGAGTGCGCAAGCAGTCGCAGCTTTTCGTCAAGAGGGGCAAGGTCACGCCCGCGGACATCGCGGTGTTCTCGCGGCAGCTCGCGACGATGATGAGCGCCGGTATCCCCATGGTGCAGGCCTTCGAGATCGTCGGTGCCGGCCACGACAACCCGGCGATGCAGAAGCTGATCCTCGCGATCAAGTCCGATGTCGAGGGCGGCACCGCGCTCGCCGCCGCCCTGGCCAAGCATCCGATGCACTTCGACGACCTCTTCGTCAATCTGGTCGCCGCCGGCGAGCAGGCCGGTGCGCTCGAGACGCTGCTCGACAAGATCGCGACCTATAAGGAAAAGACCGAGGCGATCAAGAAAAAGATCAAGAAGGCGCTGTTCTATCCAGCGGCGGTCGTCGTGGTCGCGCTCGTCGTCACGGCGATCCTGATGATCTTCGTGATCCCGGAGTTCGAATCGTTGTTCCAAGGCTTCGGCGCCGATCTGCCGGCCTTCACCCGCCTCGTGATCGACATCTCCAATTTCGTCAGAACCACCGGCTGGCTGCTGCTGGCGCTCATCGTCGGCGGCGTGGTCGGATTTCTGCATGCGAAGAAGCGTTACCGCGCCGTGCATCATTTCGTCGACCGCGTGAGCCTCAAGATTCCGGTCATCGGCGTGATCCTGAACAAGTCCGCCGTGGCCCGCTATTCGCGCACCCTGGCAACGACTTTCGCTGCCGGCGTGCCGCTGGTCGAGGCGCTCGAATCCGTCGCCGGCGCCACCGGCAACATCATCTACGAGGAAGCCGTGCTCAGGATGCGCGACGAGGTCGCGACCGGCCAGCGCCTGCAGCGCGCGATGGAGAACACCAATCTGTTCCCCAACATGGTGAATCAAATGATCGCCGTCGGCGAGGAGTCGGGCTCGCTCGATGAGATGGCGAGCAAGGTCGCGGATTTCTACGAGGAAGAGGTCGACAACGCCGTCGACAGCATGTCGAGCCTGCTCGAGCCGCTGATCATGTCGATACTCGGTGTGCTCGTCGGCGGTCTCGTCATCGCCATGTACCTGCCGATCTTCAAGATGGGGCAAGTCGTCTAACCCGGGCAGCTCCGGCGGATGTACGCCGAGTTTCTCGAGCTCTATCCGGGCGTGCTGTTCATCGCCGTCGGGCTCATGGGCCTGCTCGTCGGCAGCTTCCTCAACGTCGTCGCTTATCGGCTGCCGATCATGATGTAGCGTGCCTGGCGGCGGCAATGCGCGGAGCTCGCCGCGGAGCAGCTCAAAGAGCCGCCGCACGCCGAAGAAGGGCAAGCCTTCGATCTATGGCGGCCACGCTCCGGCTGCCCGAGCTGCGGCGCCTCCGTGGCCGCCTACGACAACGTTCCGCTGGTGAGCTACCTGAGCCTGCGCGGGCGTTGCCGGCACTGCGGCGCGACGATCTCGGCGCGCTACCCGCTCGTCGAAGCCGGCGCCGCGTTGCTCGGGCTCGCCGTGGTTTCGGTTTTCGGGCCCAGCTGGCAGACGCTGATCCTGCTTCCGGTTACCTGGACGTTGCTCGCGCTCAGCCTCATCGACATCGACCGTCAGTATCTGCCGGATTCGCTGACCTTGCCGCTGCTCTGGGCGGGTCTGCTCGTCGCCGCTCTGAGCGGCGCCGGCGAGCCGCTGTTCACGGACCTCAACTCGGCCGTGATCGGCGCCGCCGCGGGGTATTTGAGCCTCTGGTCGGTCTACCAGCTGTTCAAGCTCGCGACCGGCAAGGAGGGCATGGGCTACGGCGATTTCAAGTTGCTCGCGGCGCTCGGCGCATGGCTGGGCTGGCAACTGCTGCCGCTCGTGATCCTGCTGTCGGCCGCGGTCGGCGCGCTGCTCGGCGGCGCACTGCTGGCGCTCGGTGGCAAGTCCCGCCAGACGCCGATACCTTTCGGACCTTATCTCGCGGCGGCCGGCTGGATCACCTTGCTCTGGGGCGGAGAGCTCACGCGCTGGTACGTGGAGGCCTTCTTCTGAGCGCGCCCGACTCGAGCGCGGCCTCGGCGGCATGTTTCGCGTCGGCCTGACGGGCGGCGTCGCCAGCGGCAAGAGCACGGCGGCGAAGCTGTTCGCGGAGCTCGGCGCCGGCATCGTCGATACCGACGCGGTCGCACGCGAGGTCGTCGACTTCGGCGAGCCCGGGCTCGAGGCCGTCGCGGCGGAATTCGGCGACGCTATCCTCCAGAGCTCCGGAGAGCTCGATCGCCGCGCGCTGCGCGAGCTCGTATTCCGCCAACCCGAGCGACGCAAACGTCTCGAGGCCATCCTGCACCCGCTGATTCGCGCCCGCACGGCGCAACGCCTCGCCGAGCTCGCTGCGCCTTATGCGATCGTCGTCGTACCGCTGATGTTCGAGACCGGCTTCGATACGCTTGTGGACCGCACCGCCGTCGTCGATTGCCCGGAGGCGACGCAGCTTGCGCGCTTGCAGCGCCGCGACGGGCTCGAGGGGTCGGACGCGCAAGCGATGCTCGATGCTCAGCTCGACAGGCGAGCGCGGCTGTCGCAAGCCGACGACATCATCGACAACAGCGGCGATATCGAGCAATTGAAAACGCGCGTCGCCGCGCTGCATACGCGATACATGGAGCTCGCCGGCGATTGATTGCCGATCCGCGCCGGCTCGCGCAGAATAGGCTCATGTCTAGAGCCCATCTCAGCATCCCGCATGGCCGCGCCCGGTTCTAGTATCGCGAGCGAGCTCGTCGGCGAGTCCTCCGACCCCGGCGCGATGGAATTCGAGCAGCCGCTGTCCGAGAGGATGCGGACCTTTCTGAGGATCGAATTCCTCTACCGGCAGGCGGTCTATCATGGCGAGAATCTCCGGGACTTCAGCGCGCGGGCCGCGGTCGCGAGCCTGCTCGAGATCATGGCGATACTCGGCCGCGGCGACGTTCGCGCCGACGTGCTCAAGGAGCTCGAGCGGCAGGCGACTTTGCTCGCCGCCTACGGCCGCCAGCGCGGCGTCGACCAGCAGCGCCTGCAAAAGCTGCTCAGCGACGTCAACGACCTGAAGATCGCGATCAAGGACAGCGGCCCGAACTTCATGAACGCGCTCAAGGACTGCGAGTTCCTCAACACCATCAAGCATCGCAGCTCGATCCCCGGCGGCACCTGCGTGTTCGATCTGCCCGACTACGCCTATTGGCTGCGGCTGCCGCAGGCCGAGCGAGCGGCGCAGTTCGGGCGCTGGACCCGGATCATACAGCCGGTCTGCAATGCGGTGTCGGAGATCGCCTGGCTCGTGCGCGAAACCAGCGAGCCTGTCGAGCGGTTGGCCGGCGGCGGTATGTATCAACACACGATGGAGCGCAATGTCCAGCCCAACCTCGTCCGCGTGACGATCCCGCGCGGCGTGGATTTCTATCCGGAGATCTCAGCCGGACGCCACCGTGTCACGGTGCGCTTCGTCAAGTGGCACGGCGTCGACCTGCGTCCGACGCAGATCAACCAGGACATTCGTTTCCTATTCGCTTTGAGCTAAGGCCTCGACGATCTCCGCGTCGGCCGGCAGCAGCTCGAGCTTCGCCAGCGCGGCAGGCGCAAGCCATCGGAGCGGCTGGCCCTCGAGGGCGCGCGGCAATCCCGAATACCGCCGCACGGCCCAAACGCTAAGCGCCACCCGCCGATCGCCGTAGTCGTGCGCCAGCCGCATGAACGGCTCGGCCGCAAGCACCTCGATGCCGAGCTCCTCGGCAAGCTCACGCTTGAGCGCGGCCAACGGCGCCTCGCCTGCGCGCCGCTTGCCGCCCGGAAACTCCCAGTAACCCGCCATATGGCGTCCCGGCAGCCGCTGATTGACCAGGACCCGCCCCGCATCGTCCTCGATCAGGCCCACGACCACGTCGAGCTCGGCGAGCTCGAAACCCAGGGCCTCGGTCATTCGAGGCGCCCGTGGCACTGCTTGAACTTCTTGCCGGAGCCGCAAGGGCAGGACTGGTTGCGGCCGACCTTGGGCTGGCCCCGGACATAGGGCGCGACCGGGTCGGCGCGCGGCGGGGCCTGCGGCGGCGCGCCCAGCGGCACCGCGGCCTGTGGCGGCGCCGCCACCAGGTTCGGCGCAGCGGCGTGCTGAAACCGCATCGAGCTGGTATCGGTCGCGCGCGTTTGGACCGCCGCGGCATCCTCGGGGCGGCGGATCTGAACCCGCGACAGAATCACGATCGTATCGTGCTTCACGCGGTCGAGCAGCTGGCTGAACATCTCGAAGGCTTCGCGCTTGTATTCCTGCTTCGGGTTTCGCTGGGCGTAACCGCGAAGATGAATGCCCTGGCGAAGATAATCGAGCGCGCCGATGTGCTCTTTCCAATGCGAGTCGAGCTGCTGCAGCATCACGCCCTTCTCCAGGCTGCGCATGACGCGCTCGCCGACCTCGGCGACCTTGGCTTCGTATTCGGCCTCGACGCGCTTGCAGATCTCGGCGCGTAGCGCCTGCTCGCCGAGCGCGTGATCGCCTTCGAGCAGGGCCTCGACGTCGACGTGCACCGAGAATTCCCGCTCCAGCGCCTGTGTGAGGCCCACCTTGTCCCAGAGCTCCTCGACGCTCTGCGGCGCGACGTGGTCGTCGATGAGCTTGTTGACGACTTCGGCGCGGATGCCGGCGATCGCATCCGCGATCTCCTCGGCTTCCATGAGCTCGGCGCGCTGCTGATAAACGACTTTGCGCTGGTCGTTGGCGACATCGTCGTACTCGAGCAGCTGCTTGCGGATATCGAAATTGTGCGCCTCGACCTTGCGCTGCGCGCGCTCGATCTGCCGCGACAACAAGCGGCTCTCGATCGCTTCCCCCTGCTTCATGCCGGCGCGCGACAGCAGGCGCTTGGTGCGCTCCGGGTCGCCGAAAATCCGCATGAGGTTGTCTTCCATCGATAGATAGAAGCGGCTCGAGCCGGGGTCGCCCTGGCGGCCGGCGCGGCCGCGCAGCTGATTGTCGATGCGCCTGGATTCGTGCCGCTCGGTGCCGACGATGTGCAAGCCGCCGACGTCGATGACGGCCTGGTGGCGCGCCTGCCACTCCTCGCGAAGCTTGGCGACGAAGGCTTCATCGGTCGAGGCCAGCGCCTTGAGCTCCGCTTCGACGTTGCCGCCGAGCACGATGTCGGTGCCGCGGCCCGCCATGTTGGTCGCGATCGTGACCGTCCCCGGGCGGCCCGCCTGAACGATGATCTCGGCTTCGCGCTCGTGGTATTTGGCGTTCAACACCTGGTGCCGAATGCCGGCTTTCTCGAGCAGGCCCGCGAGGAACTCCGAGGTCTCGATCGACGTCGTGCCGACGAGCACGGGTTGGCCGCGCTCGTGGCAGTCGCGAATGTCCTCGATGATCGCCTCGAACTTGTCCGCTTGTGTCAGATAGACGAGATCCGGCGCATCGTCGCGAATCATCGACATATGCGTCGGCACCACGATGACCTCGAGCCCGTAGATCTGCTGAAACTCGTAGGCCTCGGTGTCGGCCGTTCCGGTCATGCCGGCGAGCTTGTCGTAGAGCCGGAAATAGTTCTGGAAGGTGATCGACGCAATCGTCTGATTTTCTTCTTTTACGCGCACGCCTTCCTTGGCCTCGATAGCCTGATGCAGGCCGTCCGACCAGCGCCGTCCCGGCATCGTGCGCCCCGTGAACTCGTCGACGATGACGATCTCGCCGTCCTTGATGATGTAGTCGACTTCGCGTTTGAACAGCGCATGCGCGCGCATCGCGGCGTTCAGATGATGCATCAGGCGGATGTTCGCCGGATCGTAAACGCTCTCCTCGCTACCGAGCACGCCGGCCCGACGCAAGAGCTCCTCTATCCGGTCGTGGCCTTCTTCGGTCAAGTGAGCCTGCTTGGATTTCTCGTCGACGCTGTAATCTCCCGGCTCGACGAGCTGCGCCCGGGACGGTCGAGCCGACGGGTCGACCTCGACCAGATGGCAACCGCGCTCGGCCGCAAGCGCCAGCGCCTTCTCTATCGCCATCTCGCCGAGCTCGGCGCCGGCGACGTCGAGCACGCTCACGCGCGTCGCCTTGACGTCGGCATCGGCCGCGCCCGGCGGCGGCTTGTACGGCTTCAGCGTAGGAATCAGCCGGTTGATCTGCACGTAGAGCTCGGTGCTGTCCTCGGCGCGCCCCGAGATGATCAACGGCGTGCGCGCCTCGTCGATGAGAATCGAATCGACCTCGTCGACGACGGCGTAGGCCAGGCGCCTTTGCACCTGATCCTCCAACCGGAATGCGAGATTGTCGCGAAGATAGTCGAAGCCGAACTCGTTGTTGGTGCCGTAAGTGATGTCGGCAGCGTAGGCGGCGCGCTTCTCTTGCGAATTCTGGCCGCTCTTGATCACACCGACCTTAAGACCCAGGAACTCGTAGACGGGGCCCATCCATTCGGCGTCGCGCTGCGCGAGGTATTCGTTCACCGTGATGATGTGAACGCCGTTTCCGCTCAGCGCATTCAGATACGCGGGCAGCGTCGCGACCAGGGTCTTGCCCTCGCCGGTGCGCATCTCCGCGATCTTGCCTTCGTGCAACGCGATCCCGCCGATGAGCTGCACGTCGAAGTGGCGCAGGCGAAGCGCCCGCCGGGACGCTTCGCGAACCAGCGCGAAGGCCTCGGGCAGCAGCGAGGCGGGGTCGGCGCCGCTCTGCGCGCGCGCTTTCAGCGCCGGCGTGCGGGTCTTGAGGTCCTCGTCGCTCGCCGCCTTGAGATCGGCCTCGAGCGCATTGATCTGGTGGACGAGCGCCCCGTAACGCTTCAGCAGCCGCTGGTTGCGGCTGCCGACGATATCGGTTATGGCACTGGACAGGGCTTTGAGCAAGCCGGCACCTCGGGAACGGTCGGAGCTCCGTATTCTACGGATAGACGCGGAATCGGGACAGCGCCCGGCGCTCGGGGTTCTTTCGAGGGTCTATCTAGTTGACGTAGCTCAGCGGATTGACCACGCGGCCGTTGTGCAGCACCTCGAAATGCAGGTTGGGTCCCGTCGCGCGCCCCGTGGAGCCCATCACCGCGACGGTCTCGCCGCGTTTCACGGTGTCGCCGACGGCGACCAGATTCTCGGCGTTGTGCGCATAGCGCGTCACATAGCCGTTACCGTGGTTGATCTCCACCATCTGACCATAGCCGTAGCGATCGCCCGACCAGATGACGACGCCGGAGGCGACCGCCACGACCTCGGCGCCTTCTCGGCCGGCGAAGTCGACGCCCTTGTGGAAAGCGGCCCGGCCCGTGAACGGATCCGTGCGGTTGCCGAAGTGCGAGGAGATATAGCCCGAGGTCACGGGCCTGCCCTCCGGATGGACTTCGCCCCTGAGCTTGCGGTTCAGCAGGAAGTCCTCGAGCACGTTGAGCTTGAGCTCGCGGTCATCGAGCTGCGAGCCGAGCTCGTCCATGGCCTGAACGAGGCCCGAGACCTGCTGCAGATCGGCGACGGCCAGTGGCTCCTCGGGCCCGCCCTGCGACGGCGCCGCCGAGAAGTCGAACTCGCCGTCGTCCAGGCCCGCCATCTTCGTCAGCCGCTGGCCGAGCGCGTCGAGGCGCAGCACATGGGCGTTCATCCGGCCCAAACGCAGAGCCAGCGCGTCGAGGTTTTGCAGAGCCGCGTCGCGGGTGGCATCGAGCAGCGCCTGTTGCTGCGCGAGATCGCTACGCCATTCGTGAACCTGCGTCTGGGGATTGACGATGCCGAAATGGGCGGCGGCGCGGAACCCGGCATAGAACACGCCGGCGAAGATCGTGAGGGCGACGGCCGTGATGCCCAGCCATACCGGCCCGGCGCCGAGACGCACATGACCGAGATGCCCTTTGCCCCTCGAAAGGAGTATCAGCTCCATCGATTTCCGCCCTCAACCCCCGTCTTTTCGGTATCGTTATTCGCCGAGTGCCGGCCGGAACCAGCGGTGGCGGGCTCAGTATCGCTTGTTAAGTCAAATGACACTCGGTAACCCCGCTATCGTAGGAAGACGTTCCCGTAGACCGGTGGCTTTGCGTCCCGCCCTTTTAGGCGGTTTGCCCTTTTCGAGAAACCCAAGGATGCCCAGAAACTTGGCGCTACTCAAGCTTTGAGCCGTAAAACGTTGACACCGGTCTCAGAATCGCCGGCAGCCCGGCCGCGCTCGCTGGCCGAGCTGCTCGAGCGGGGCACGCTGGCGGCGCTCTCAGCCGAGGCGCGCCGGCGTCGGGATTTAACGGAAGTCATCCGCGGGATGCTGCCGGCCGAGGAAGCGGCTCATCTGGTCTCGGCGAGCGTCTCCGCAGACGACGAGCTGATCCTGACCATGGACGCCTCTGCGTGGGCGGCGCGGGTGAAATATCGAGCCGCACAGCTCGGCGGCGAGCGGCGTATTCGCGTGCGCGTGCAACCGCTCCCGACCCGTCAGTCCGGCAAGCCGGGCACGACTTGATAGGCCACCGGCGAGCGCCGCGTATCCTCGAACACGACTTCCTCGTAGCTGTTGTCTTGCTCGAGCAAGGCTCTCAGCAAGAGATTGTTGAGCCGGTGCCCGGACTTGAACCCGGTGAACTCGCCGATCAGGCAGCAGCCGAGCAGATACAGATCGCCGACCGCGTCGAGTATCTTGTGCCGGACGAATTCGTCCCTGAACCGCAGCCCGTCCTCGTTGAGGACGCGGTACTCGTCCATGACGATGGCGTTGTCGAGACTGCCGCCGAGCGTCAGATCGCGCTCGCGCAGCGTCTCCAGGTCGCGCAGGAAACCGAAAGTCCGCGCGCGGCTGATCTCCTTGAGGAACGCAGTGGTCGAAAATTCGAGGCTCGCGCTCTGGCGGTGCTTGCGCAGCACCGGGTGATCGAAGTCGATCTCGAAATTGACCCGGAAACCGTTGTAGGGCGCCAACCGCGCCCACTTGTCGCCGTCATGAACTTCCACCGGCCGGCGAATCCGAACGAAGCGCTTCGGCGCGTTCTGCTCCTCGATGCCGGCGGATTGCAAAAGGAATACGAACGGTGCCGCGCTGCCGTCCATGATCGGCACCTCGGCCGCGGTGAGATCGACGAAAGCGTTGTCGATGCCCAGGCCCGCCATTGCGGACAACAGATGCTCGACCGTCGCGACCCTGGCGTTGGCATGCTCCAGCGTCGTGCCGAGCGTCGTCTGCGTGACGTTCAAGGCCGTCGCAGGAATATCGACCGGCTGCTCGAGATCGATGCGCCGGAAAATGATGCCGGAGTTCACCGGCGCCGGACGCAAGGTCATGTAAACTTTGGCGCCGCCATGTAAGCCGATGCCGGTGGCGCGGATGGATTCCTTGAGGGTGCGTTGCTTCAATGAAGTCGCTTCCGAATTGCCTCCGCCTGCAGCGATTCCGACTTGCAAGCTGCGCCTGGGATCAAGAAATTCTCCGCTGCTATCAAGACCTTAAGTGAAGGGCACCGCACCGTAGCACGCGCTCTCGGACTCGGCAAGGGCGCGGCCCGCCGTAGCCGGGGCCGGCGCTGCGGCCTGTCCCGGAGAGCTCAGTCGGCTTGGCGGCGCAGAAAAGCCGGAACGTCGAGCAGGTTCTCGATGTCGTCGCCCGAGCCGGTCACGCCGTCGCCGACGGCGCGCTTGCGCTGTATGGTTGGACGATCCAGATCGGCATAGTTCGGTTCTCTGGAGCTTCCGCGGCGCACGACCTTGACCGGCCGCTCGGCGAAGCCCGAGACCTGCCCGAGGCCGGTGGCGACGACCGTCACGCGGATCTCGTGCGACATGTCCGGATCGATCACGGTGCCCACGACCACGGTGGCCTCGTCGGAGGCGAACTGCTTGATGGTCTCACCGACCTCCTGGAACTCGCCGATCGACAGATCCATGCCGGCCGTGACGTTGACGAGCACGCCGTTGGCGCCCGCGAGATTGATGTCCTCGAGCAGCGGGCTCGAGATCGCCGCCTCGGCGGCTTCCCGTGCGCGGCCCTCGCCGGTGGCCGTGCCGGAGCCCATCATCGCCATACCCATCTCGGACATGACGGTGCGCACGTCTGCGAAATCGACGTTGATCAACCCGGGCCGCGTGATCAGCTCGGCGATACCCTGAACGGCGCCTTGGAGCACGCGGTTGGCGGCTTTAAAAGCGTCGAGCAGCGTCGTGTCGGGACCGAGCACGGTCAACAGCTTCTCGTTCGGAATCGTGATCAGCGAATCGACGTAGCGGCCGAGCTCGGCGATGCCCTGCTCCGCGATGCGCATGCGCTTGGCGCCTTCCATCAGGAAGGGCTTGGTGACGACCGCGACGGTCAGCACGCCGAGCTCCTTGGCGAGCTGCGCGATGACCGGCGCCGCCCCGGTGCCGGTGCCGCCGCCGAGGCCCGCGGTGATGAACAGCATATCCGCTCCGGAGATGACCTCCTGGATGCGGTCCCGGTCCTCCATCGCCGCTTGCCGTCCGACTTCCGGATTGGCGCCCGCGCCCAGACCCTTGGTGATGTTGCAGCCGATCTGCAGCCCCGTTTTGACGCGAGCGCTCTTCAGAGCCTGGGCGTCGGTGTTGGCGCAGATGAAATCGACGCCTTCGATACCAGACGTCATCATGTGCGCGACGGCGTTACCGCCGCCGCCGCCGATCCCCATGACCTTGATGATTGCGGTCTCGCTGAAGCCATCCATCAATTCAAACATTTCCCGACTCCTTAGATATTTATCTTCAGAAATTTCCCTGGAACCAAGCCTTCATTCGCTCGAACGCACTGAACACGCCTCGCCGGCTCGCCGCCGCTTCGACTCGCGCCCGCGCGGCAGCTTTGCCGTAGAGCAGCAAGCCGACGCCGGTGGCGTGTATCGGATTACGCACGACGTCGACGAGGCCTTCGACGTATTGCGGTATGCCCAGCCGAACCGGCGTGTGAAAGACTTCCTCGGCGAGCTCCACGGCACCTTCCATCTTGGCGCTGCCGCCGGTCAGCACGACGCCGGCGGCGATGAGCTCCTCGAACCCCGAACGCCTGAGCTCGTCGCGCACCAGAGCGAACAGCTCCTCGTAGCGCGGCTCCACGACCTCGGCCAGCGTTTGCCGCGCGAGCCTGCGCGGCGGGCGGTCGCCGACGCTGGGCACTTCGATGGTCTCGTCCGGATTGGCGAGCTGTGACAGCGCGCAGGCGTACTTGATCTTGATCTCTTCGGCGTATTGCGTCGGCGTGCGCAAGCTGACGGCGATGTCGTTGGTGACCTGATCGCCGGCGATCGGAATGACGGCCGTATGCTGGATCGCGCCGCCGCAGAACACGGCGATGTCCGTGGTTCCGCCGCCCATGTCGACGAGACAGATGCCGAGCTCCTTCTCGTCCTCGGTCAACACCGAGTAGCTCGACGCCAGCTGCTCGAGCACGACGTCCTCGACGTCGAGCCCGCAGCGTTGCACGCATTTGACGATGTTCTGCGCCGCGCTGACGGCACCGGTCACGAGGTGCACCTTGGCTTCGAGCCGCACGCCGGACATGCCGATCGGCTCGCGGATGCCCTCCTGGGTGTCGATGACGAACTCCTGCGGCAGCACGTGCAGGATCCGCTGGTCGGCCGGGATCGCCACCGCGCGCGCCGCGTCGATGACGCGCTCGACGTCGCTCGCGCTGACCTCCTTGTCGCGGATCGCAACGATGCCGTGCGAGTTCAGGCTGCGCACGTGACTGCCGGCTATCCCCGTGTAGACGCTGTGAATCTCACAACCCGCCATGAGCTCGGCCTCTTCGATCGCGCGCTGGATCGACTGCACCGTCGACTCGATGTTCACGACCACGCCGCGCTTGAGGCCGCGAGACGGATGCGAGCCGATCCCGATGACTTCCAGGGCATCCTCGGGCGACAGCTCGCCGACGACCGCGACGACCTTGGAGGTGCCGATATCGAGCCCCACCAATAGCTTGCGATCGTCCCGTCTAGCCCGCATCGGTTTCCGCCTGTCGCCGCCGCTCATCCACTTCCGGCCACCTCGCGGGTGTCGGCATAGGAAAGCTCGAGCTCTCCGATCCAGGCGATCGCGAAACCGTTGGTGTAACGCATATCGATGGTCGCGGCGCGGCGCAGCTCGCCCTTGAGCGCCGGCACGACCACGGTGAAGAATCGCTCGAGTCGCGCCGGCACGGCGTCATTGCCCAGGCGGATCTCCTGCCCGCTCGCGAGCCTGAGCTGCCAGGCGCCGCGGTCGTCCATGAGCAAGCCCTCGAGCTCCAGGCTCGCGCGCTTGAGCCGCTCGCGCAGATACAAATAGCGCTCCGCGACGACCCGCTCGCTGCCGGCGGGCCCCGACAACACCGGCAGTTCGGGCAGCCCGTAGCGGCGGTCATCGCTGAAGAGCTCGCCACGCGTATTCAGAAGGCCGGTCTCACCCCAGCGCGCCGCCGCCTGCTGCTCGATCACGCGGATCGCCAGCGTGTCGGGCCAGACGCGGGTCACCTCCGCGCTGTCGATCCAGGCTAGCGTTTCGATCCCGCGCTGCACGCGGGTGAGATCGAGCGCCAGGAAACCGCGGTTCAAAGCCTCGACGGCGGCGGCCTCGATCTGCAACGGCGTCACGCGTTGAAACACGCCTTCGAGCTTTAGCGCGCGCACCGGTAGCGTGAGCGCCGATTGCACTCCGATGAAGGTCACGACGAGCGTGGCGACCGCCGCCGGCGGGAGCACGAACCACTTGAGCTCGACGCGGATGCGCGGCAACGCGATCTTGCGGCGCGGCGACTTGCGGCGGTTGGTCTTCCAGCGCCTCATCGCCGCGCGCCTCGCCGGCGCGGACCCGGCTCGCCGACGATCTTGACCTCGAGCTCGAGCTCGGTGCCGCTGCGCACCCGGACCTCCTCGCGCACTTGCGCGATCAAGGTCTCGATGTCGGCGGCGCTGGCGGTGCCGTCGTTGATGATGAAGTTGGCGTGCTTGTCGGATACGCTGGCGCCGCCGACGCTCGCCCCCTTGAGCCCCGCCTCCTCGATGAGCCGGCCGGCGAAACCGCCCGGCGGATTCTTGAATACCGAGCCGCAAGACGCTCTGCCGATCGGCTGGTGGTCGCTGCGCTCCTTGACCAACAGGCTCAGGCGCTGCATGTCGGCGGCGGCGTCCGGCGCGAAGCGGAACGTCGCCGCGAGAAACCATTCCCCGGCCGGGCCCTCGAGCTTGCGGTAGCCGATCGAATAGTCCGCCCGCGGCCGCTGCCGCCGCCGGCCGCGACGGTCGATCGTCTCGAGCGTCTCGACGTCGTTCCAGGTTTCGCCGCCGAAAGCGCCGGCGTTCATAGCGAGCGCGCCGCCGACGGTGCCGGGGATGCCGGCGAAGAACGCCGCCGGTCCGAGCTTGGCGCGCACGCAGTATCGCGCCAGCGCCGTGCACGGAACGCCGGCTGCGGCGCGCACGCGCTCGTCGTCGAGCCTCTCGAGCGACTGCTTGAGATCGAGCGTGCAGACCACGGCGCCGCGGATGCCGCCGTCGCGCACCAGCAGGTTGGAGCCCAAGCCGACCCAAAACAGCGGCAGATCGCCGGCCTGCTCCGCGAGAAAGCGTTGCAGCTCCTCGACGCTCGCCGGCTCGAAGAAGGTATCCGCCGGACCGCCGACCCGCCACGACGTATGCAGGCTCATCGGCTCGTCGTGCTTGAGCTTGAGCGTCATGCCCTCACCGTTGACGGCGGCGCTCATCGGGGCACTCCGACGGGCGCCTTGGTCGCGAGCGCGCCCGGCAACGATTGTGCAACCGCGCCGATGCTGCCGGCACCCAGGGTCAGCACGACGTCGTTGTCGCGGATGACGCTCGCGAGCGCCGCGCCGATGTCTTCGACGTCGTCAACGTAGATCGGCTCGACCGCGCCGCGGCTGCGCAGCGCCCGCGCCAAGGCCTTGCCGTCGGCGCCGGCGATCTCCGTTTCGCCGGCGGCGTAGACCTCGGTGAGCACCAACACCTCGACTGCGGAAAGCACGCGGGCGAAGTCGTCGAGCAGCTCGTAGGTGCGCGTGTAGCGGTGCGGCTGAAACGCGACCACGAGACGGCGTCCAGGCCAGGCGTCACGAACGGCGGCGATCGTTGCCGCGATCTCCGTCGGGTGGTGCCCGTAGTCGTCGACGAAAGTGACCCGCCCGTTGGCCGTCGTGACCGTGCCGAGTATCTGGAAGCGCCGGTCGATGCCGGAGAATCCGGCCAGCGCGCGCTCCACGGCTTCATCGGCGATGCCGAGCTCCATCGCGACCGCGACCGCGGCGAGCGCGTTTTGCACGTTGTGGCGGCCCGCAAGATTGAGGCTCAAGACCAGCGGCTCGCGATCGCCGCGGTGCACGCAGAACTGCTGCGTCAAGCCGCTGGGCTTGACGTCGCTCGCGCGAACGTCGGTCCTTTCCGAGAATCCGTAGGTGACGACGCGCCTGCCGAGCTCCGCGATCAGCTCGGCGGTGTTGGCGTCGTCGCGGCACATCACGGCCACTCCGTAGAACGGCAGGTTGTGGAGAAACTCGACGAAGCCCTGCTTGAGACGGGACAGCTCACCCTCGTAGCTCGTCAGGTGATCCGCGCCGATGTTGGTGACGACGGCGATCATCGGCTGCAAATGCAAGAAAGAGGCGTCGCTTTCGTCGGCCTCGGCGACCAGATAGGTGCCCGATCCCAGTCGCGCGTTGGCGTTGGCGCTCAAGAGCCGCCCGCCGATCACGAAGGTCGGGTCCAACCCGCCCTCGGCCAGCACGCTCGCGACCAGGCTTGTCGTCGTGGTCTTGCCGTGGGTGCCGGCGACGGCGATCCCGTAGCGAAAGCGCATGAGCTCTGCGAGCATCTCGGCGCGCTTGACGACCGGGACTCGGCGCCGTCGTGCCTCGACGACCTCGGGATTGTCGTCGGCAACGGCGCTCGAAACGACGGCAACATCCGCCTGCCCGAGATTCACCGCGTCGTGACCGATCATCACGCGCGCGCCCAGCGCTTGAAGCCGCGCGGTGACGGCGTTGGCTTTCAGGTCCGAGCCTTGCACCAAGTACCCGAGGCTGATCAGGACTTCGGCGATGCCTCCCATGCCGACGCCGCCGATACCGACGAAGTGAATCCGGCGAATGCTGCCCATGGACGCGGTCATGCGGCCGCCTCCGCGACACCGATGCAGGCCACTGCCAGGGCCTCGGCGGCGTCCGGGCGCGCCTGCGCGCGCGCCAGCTCGGCGAGGCGCAAGAGCTGCGCGTCGTCGAGCAATCCTGAAAGCGCGCGGGCGAGCACCTCGGGCTTGAGCTCCCGCTCGGGAATCACGAGGCCGGCGCCGTTGGCGGCGAAGCGCGCCGCGTTCTTGCTCTGATGATCGTCGGCGGCGTGGGGATACGGGATCAGCACCGCGCCCAGACCGGCCGCAGCGAGCTCGGCAATCGTCAACGCGCCGGCACGGCAGACGACCAGATCGGCCCAAGCGTAGGCGCTGGTCATGTCTTCGACGAACTCCTCGAGGCGCAGCTCGCAATCCAGGCCGCGATAGTGATCGCGCGCCTCGGCAATGCCGCGACCGGTCAGATGCCAGACCTCGAGCCGCGCGGTCGGATCGAGCAATCTGAGCGCCGCCGGAACCTCGCGGTTGAGCGTGCGCGCGCCTTGGCTGCCGCCGATGACGAGCAGCCGCGATCGGCGGGCTAGCAATCCGGCGCGCTCGGCGAACCGCTGCGCCGGTGGCGGCAGCGCCTGGATGCTCCTGCGCACGGGATTACCGACGAGCTCGGCCTCGACCGCAGGGAAGCTTTGCGGAAAGCCCTCATAGACATGGCGGGTCAAGCGCGCCAGCCAGCGGTTCGCGGTACCCGCGGTCGCGTTTTGCTCGTGGATCAACAGCGGTCGCCGGCTCAACCAGGCCGCAAGCCCGCCGGGGCCGGAGACGAAGCCGCCCATTCCGAGCACCGCCGCGGGCTTGCGGCGGCGCATTGCCGCCAAGGCCTGGGCGACCGCGAGCAGCAGCTTGAACGGCGCCGCGGCCCAGGCCGCGACGCCGCGACCCCGCACGCCCGATACCGAGATCCACTCGATCTCGATGCCGGCCTGGGGCACCAGCCGGGCCTCGAGCCCGGCGCGCGTCCCCATCCAGACCACCGCATAAGCGCGTTGCCGCAGCACGTCGGCGACCGCCAGGCCCGGAAACACGTGCCCACCGGTCCCGCCGGCGACGATCATGATCGGTCCGCGGCTCATGCTGCGCTCCGGCCGGCACGGCGCGCCGCGAGCCGGCGCTCGGCGCCGGTGATCTCGTGATGGGCGCGTAGCAGCAGTGCCAGAGCGACCAGCGTGACGACCGCGCTCGAGCGTCCGTAGCTGATCAGCGGCAAGGTCAGCCCCTTGGTGGGCAGCAGGCCCATGTTCACGCCGATGTTGATGAACGCCTGAACGCCCAGGGAAAAACCGATGCCCGTGCTGACCAGACCCTGAAACGGCAGGCCCGCGGCGGCCCCTCGCAAACCCAGCCCGATCGCCTTGGCGACCACGATGCCGAACAGCACGATGATGAAGCTCGCGCCGACCACGCCGAGCTCCTCGGCGAGCACGGCGAACACGAAGTCCGTGTGTGCCTCCGGCAGGTAAAAGAGCTTCTGCACACTGTCGCCGAGGCCGACGCCGAGCCATTCACCGCGGCCGATAGCGATCAGCGACTGCGTCAGCTGGAAGCCGCTCGCATAGGGGTCGGCCCAGGGATCCATAAAGCCGGTGAGCCGCTGAAGCCGGTAGCCGGAGGACAGCGCCAGGCTCGCGAGCGTGGCGCTGGCCAGAGCGAACGCCAGCAGGAAGTACCGCAGACGCGCGCCGCCGACGAACAGGATCGCGAGACTCGTGGCGGTCAGCACCACGGCCGCGCCGAAATCGGGCTCCGCGAGCAGCAACGCGGCGGCTGCGACGACGACGAGCGCCGGCTTCAGGAAACCCCGGAGGCTCTTGCCCATCTCGGGCTGGTGCCGCACCACGTAGCTCGCGAGATACAAGGTGAGGCACAAGCGCGCGAGCTCGGAAGGCTGTAGCGTGAGCGCGCCGAAGTCCAGCCAGCGCGTGCTGCCGTTGACCGTGGACCCGAGACCGGGGATGAAGACCGCGGCCAGCGAGCCGAGAGCCGCGAGCAGCAGCACCGCGTGAAGATGGAACCACACGCGCATCGGTGTCAGCAGCACTACCATCCCGGCCGCGCCGCCGAGCGCGATGGCGCCGACGTGGCGATACAAAAAGAACAGCGGCTCGCCCATGTCTCGATCGGCAAGCGAGATCGACGCCGACCCGACCATGACGGCGCCGAAAGACGCGAGCGCGATCACGGCCGCCGTCAGCGCCGGGTCGAGCTGAATGCCGCGGAGCTCTAGCTCTGCGCTCATGCGCCTTGCTCCAGGACCGCGGCGGAGAACTGCTCGCCCCGGTCGGCGTAGTTCTTGAACATGTCGAGGCTCGCGCAAGCCGGCGACAGCAGCACCGTCACACCCGCGCGCGCGAGCCCGGTGGCGAGCGCCACGGCTTCGCCCATCGATGCGGCCCGGCGGACGGGGCAAAGCCCGATCAGCGCGGCCTCGAGCTGTGCCGCGGCTTCACCGAGCAGCACCGCGCCGACGAGCTTGCCGGCGGCCGCGCGCGCCAGCGGCGCGAAGCTCGCGGCCTTGGCGACCCCGCCGGCGATCAGCACGAAAGGACCGCGGAAGCCCTCGAGCGCCGCGATGGTCGCGGCGACGTTGGTGCCCTTGGAGTCGTTAATGAAGGTGACGCCCTGGCGCTCGGCGACCCATTGGCAGCGGTGCGGCAAGCCCGTGAACTCCGCGAGCGCTTCGAGATCGCGGAGCGGCTCGGCCGCGACGGCGTCGGCAAGCGCCAAAGCCGCGAGCGCGTTGCCCTCGTTGTGCAGACCCTTGAGCTTGAGCCGCGCGGTCGGCAGCAGCGCCTCACGATCGCGGGCGAGATGGCGCTCGGTACCACGAACGACGATGCCGTAGCCGCTCGCCGGGGCACGGCTTACGCTGTACGGCACAGGGTGGCGATGCGCGAGCCCGAGCGTCTGCGCCAACGGGTCATCCACGTTGTAGACCGCGATCTGCGCGGCCTCGAGCAGCTTCTGCTTGAGCTCGGCATAGCGGGCCAGGCTGCCGTGCCGGTCGAGATGGTCCGCCGTGATGTTGAGCAGCGCCGCGGCTTTCGGCCGCAGGCTCGTCGTCGTCTCCATCTGAAAGCTGGAGATCTCGAGCACGTAGACGTCGGCGCTGTGCCCAAGCAGGTCGAGCGCCGCGGGGCCGAGGTTGCCGCCGGCGGCGGCGGCGAGCCCGGCCGACTCGAGCAGCCGCGCCGCGAGCGTGGCGACCGTGCTCTTGCCGTTGGAGCCGGTCACGGCCGCGACCGGGGCGTCGACGAGTTGCGCGAACAGCTCGATGTCGCTTTGCACCGGGAGCCCGCGCCGCAAGGCTTCGCCGATCAGAGGCAGGTCCAGTCCGAGTCCCGGCGATACCACGACGCGTCCGACCCCGGCGAGGAAGCCCAGGTCGAGCGTCTCTAGATGAATCGGCACCGACGGATAGGCGGCGCGCAGCGCCTCGAGCTCGGGAGGCCGCGCGCGGCTGTCGACGACGACGACGTCCTGGCCGCGGGCGGCGAAAAACTTCGCCACCGACAGGCCGGTCGTTCCGAGCCCGACGACCAGGGTGCGGCAGTCTTGCAGCGCAGGAATCATCTCATCCTCTAACCAGCTGGCGGCGAACACGCTCACTTAGACCTTCGTCCCCGACATGCGCTCACCGGATCTTCAAGCTCGCAAGACCGATGAGCACCAGCACCACGGTAAGGATCCAGAACCGCACGATCACCTTCGGCTCCGCCCAGCCTTTGAGCTCGAAGTGATGGTGCAGCGGCGCCATGCGAAAAATGCGCCGGCCGGTCATCTTGTAGGAGGCAACCTGGATGATGACTGAGACGGTTTCGACAACGAACACACCGCCCATGATGAGTAGCACCAGTTCCTGCCTCACCACCACTGCCACGAGCCCCAGAGCGGCACCGAGCGCCAATGCGCCGATGTCGCCCATGAAGACCTGCGCGGGATAGGTGTTGAACCACAAGAAGCCCAGGCCGGCGCCAGCGAGGGCCGCACAAAAAACCAACATCTCCCCGGAACCCGCCACATAGGGGATCCCGAGATAGCTCGCGAAGACGACGTTGCCGGCGGCGTAGGCGAAGACGCCCAGGGCCGAGCCGATCAGCACCGCCGGCATGATCGCGAGCCCGTCCAGCCCGTCGGTGAGGTTCACCGCGTTGGACGTGCCGACGATCACGAGATACGTGAAAGGGATATAGACGAAGACGCTGAGCGGAATCAGCACGCCCGGAAGGTAAGGAATCAACAACGCTTGCTCGACGCCGGGATTCTCCGCGGTCAAATAGAGCGCGAACGCCGCGCCGATTCCGGCTACGGATTGCCAGAGGAACTTTTTTCTCGGCGCCAGGCCGTTGGCGTTGCCGAGCACGAGCTTCTTGTAGTCGTCGACGAAGCCGATGACGCCGAAAGCCAGGGTCACGGCGAGCACGATCCAGACGAAACGGTTGCTCAGGTTTCCCCAGAGCAGCGTGCTGACGACGATCGCCATCAAAATCAATGCTCCGCCCATCGTCGGCGTGCCGGCCTTCGGCAGGTGCGACTGCGGGCCGATCTGGCGGATAGGCTGGCCGGCGCGCTGCGCGGCAAGCCGCTGAATCACGTACGGCCCCAGCGCGAGCGACAGCGCCAAGGCCGTCAGCGCGCTCAAGATTGCGCGCAAGGTGAGGTAGCCGAAGACATTGAAGCCCGAGTGGAAGCGCGTCAGATACTCCGTCAGGTGGATCAGCATGCCGCCCCCTGCGCGAGCCCGGCGGCTGCGATCAAGGAGCGCACCAGGCGGTCCAGGGCCATGATCCGGGAACCCTTGACCAGCACCGTGGCGCCGTTGCCGAGCAGCGGCTGCAGCGCCGAGCTCAAGCCCGCGATGTCCTCGCAGGCGGTGCCGCCTTCGCCGAAAGCGCTTGCGGCGGCGCGGCCCAGCTCGCCAAGCGTCAGCAAGCGGTCGCAGCGCCCGCGCGCGTATTCGCCGATCTGCTGGTGCAGCTCGAGGCGCCGCGTGCCGAGCTCGGCCATGTCGCCGAGCACGAGGATGCGCAGCCCGGGGAGCTCCGCGAGATAGTCCAGCGCCGCCCGCGTGGAGGCCGGGTTGGCGTTGTAGCTGTCGTCGACGACGACGCTGCCTTGCGGTCCGGCGAGAATATTGAGCCGCCCGCGGACGGCGTGGGCCGATTTCAGGCCCTCGACGATGTCTCCTTCCGGGGCGCCGATGGCGGCCACGGCGGTCGCCGCGGCCAGCGCATTGACGACGTTGTGGCGCCCGGCCAGCGGCAATGCGACCTGGAGCTTTGCGCCGCCGGGCAAGCGCATGACGAATCGGGATCCAGCAGCCTCGGCCGCGATCGCCCCCTCCACCGTGCAATCGGCGCGCGCGCCCAGGCCGAAGCTGAGCACGGTCTCGGCGCAGCTGCGCGCGCGCCACTCGCCGCAATACGCGTCGTCGGCATTGAGCACGGCAAAGCCTGCGCGCGGCAGATGGTCGAGCAGCTCCCCCTTGGCCGCGGCGACGCCGGCGACGGAGCCGAAGCCCTCCAGATGACTGGGATTGGCGTTGGTGATCACGCCGACGGTCGGCTGCGCGAGCTCACTCAAGTAGGCGATCTCGCCGGGGTGATTCGCGCCCAGCTCCACGACGAGAGCGTCGTGCTCGACGCTCAAGCTCATGAGCGTCAGCGGCACGCCGATGTCGTTGTTGAAGCTGCCCTGGCTCGAGCACACGCGCCGCCCCACGCTGAGGATGCTGGTGATGAGCTCCTTGACCGTGGTCTTGCCGTTGCTGCCGGTCACCGCGAGCACCGGGATGCCGAAGTTGTCCTTCCAGGCGCGCGCCATTGCGCCGAAAGCGCGCCGCGTATCGGCGACCTTGACTTGCGGCAGCGGCTCATCGCTGAGGCGCGATACCAGAGCCCCGACCGCGCCGCGCGCGTGCGCGTCGGCGACGTAGTCGTTACCGTCGAAGCGCTCGCCGTGAATCGCTACGAACAGCGCGCCTGCGCGGAGCTTGCGGGTGTCGGTGCTGACGGCGCCGAAGGCGGCGTCCTCGCCGAGGAGCTGTCCGCCGACCTCGTGAGCGACGGCTGCGAGCGTTCGCGCCATCACGTCACGCCCCCGAGCAACGATTCGAGCACGGCCCGGTCGCTGAATTCACGCCGCTCGCGGCCGATGTGCTGGACGGTCTCGTGACCCTTGCCCGCGACCAGTACGACGTCGTTCGCGGCCGCAGATCGGATCGCGAACGCGATCGCCGCGCGTCGATCGTGCTCGACGGTGGCGGTTGCCTCGGCCATGCCGCGTCGAATGTCGGCGACGATCGCGGCCGGATCCTCGCCGCGCGGATTGTCGTCCGTCAGGACGACATGGTCGGCGTGCTCCGCGGCGACCGCACCCATCATGGGGCGCTTGCCCTTATCGCGCTCGCCGCCGCAGCCGAAGACGCACCAGAGCTCGCCTTGCGTCAAGCCGCGCAGGCTTTCCAGGGCGCGCCGCAGCGCGTCGGGCGTATGCGCGTAATCGACGACGGCCGAGGGCGTGCCGGCGGGGCCTGCGACCCGCTGCATGCGGCCCGGCGAAGGCGGGCAGGCCGCGAGCGCGGCGCAAGCCTCGCCGAGCGGTGTATCCATCGCAAGCAATGCCCCGAGCGCAAGCAACAGGTTCTCGGCGTTGAAGTCGCCGATCAGCGGCGAGTGGATTTGCGCGCTCCCTCGAGGCGTGACCGTCTCGATCGAGAGACCCTCGAGCGTCGCCGCGACGATGCGGCCCCGGATCGAGGCGTCGCCGACCAGGCTCACGGTGAGCGCCTCGACCGAGGGCGCAAGCCGCCGGGTCAGCGCCGCGCCGTAGGCGTCGTCGATGAAGATCACCGCGTGCTCGAGGCCGTCCCGCGTGAACAGCTTCGCTTTGGCCTCAGCGTAACTCTGAAGGTCCGCGTAGTAGTCGAGGTGGTCCCGCGTCAGGTTGGTGAACACCGCCGTGGAGAAGCGCAGTCCGGCAATGCGATCCTGGCTCAGCGCGTGCGAGGACACTTCCAGTGCGGCTTCCGCCGTGCCGAGGCCTTTGAGCGAGCGATGCAGCGTGAGGCAATCCGGCGTCGTCAGGGCCTGCGGCGCGAGCGCCGGAGGCACACCGACGCCGAGCGTGCCCAGATATCCGCAAGCCCGCCCCAGCTGCGTGCGCGCCGCCGCAATCAGCTGCGCGACCGTGGTCTTGCCGTTGGTTCCGGTGACGCCCGTGAGCGCCATCGGCCTTTGCGCCAGACCGAAAAAGGTTCGCGCGAGCTCCCCGAGGCGCTCGGGCAGATCGGCGACGGCCACCCCGGGCGAGGGCGCGGCGCGACCCGGCGCCGGGGCATACAGCACTACTGCGGCGCCGCGAGCCAGCGCCTCCTCGGCATGCTCGAGACCGTGACCGCGCGCGCCGGGCAGCGCCACGAAAGCGGCCCCGGCGGTCACCTGGCGGCTGTCGGAAACGAGATCGGATACGGCCAAGCCCGCGAGCTCACCGGCCGCCGGACCGAGCAGCTCGCCGAGACTCATGACGGCTGTTGCGAGCGCGGCCATCATTGATCGCCCTCCAGAAGCGCGACGATGTCGCGCGGCGTCTCGACGAGCGCGTCGGGTGCGACCGCGAGCACTCGCAGCGCGCCCGCTACGATGCTCGCGAACACCGGTGCCGCGACCTCGCCGCCGTAATACTCTTCGCCGCGCGGCTCGTCGATGACGACGACGGCGACGAGCTTCGGATCGCTGGCCGGCGCCAAGCCTGCGAAGACGGCAAAATAGCGGTCCTTCGAGTAACCGCCTGGAGCCGATTTCCAGGTCGTGCCGGTCTTGCCGGCGACGCGAAAATTGTCGATGGCCGCGCGCTGCCCCGTGCCGCGCGGCGACACGACCGCCTCCAGCATGCCCCTGACCTCTCGCGCCGTCGCCACCGACACGACCCTCTGGCCCGCCGGCGGCGACTCGAGCGCGAGCAGCGACACGGGCCTGCGCACGCCGTCGGCCGCGATCGCCGCGTAGGCCTGTGCGAGCTGCAGCGCGGTCACGCTCAGGCCGTAGCCGTAAGCCAGGCTGGCCTGCCCCACGGGGCGCCAATAATCCGGATCGTTGAGCACACCGGCCGACTCGCCGGGAAAGCCGCTCGCGGTCAGCCGGCCGATGCCGAAGCTCGTCAGCACGCGCCATAGATCCTGTTGCTCGAGATCCAACGCGACCATGCCGATACCGACGTTGCTCGAGCGCGCGAGGATCGTGGTCAAGTCGATCTTGCCGAGATTGCTGTTGTCCTGGGTGATGACGCGGCCGCCGACGCGCAGATACCCGGGTGAGGTATCGATGACGGAGCCGGCCCGGTAACGCCCGGTCTCCAACGCCGCCGCGGCGATCAGCGGCTTGAAGCTCGAGCCGGGCTCGAAGATGTCGGTGATGGCGCGATTGCGGTAGCGGCTAACGTCGAGCTGGTTGCGATCGTTGGGATTGAACGACGGCTGATTGACCATCGCGAGAATCTCGCCGCTGTCGACGTCGAGAATCACGGCCGAGCCCGACAGCGCGTCGTTCTCGGCGACGGCGCGCTTGAGCTCGCGATAGGCGAGGTATTGCAGTCGTAGATCGAGGCTGGTCGTCAGGGTCTTACCCGGCCTCGCAGAAGCGATCAGCTCGACGTCCTCGATCGTGCGGCCGAGACGATCCTGGATCACGCGCTTGGCGCCGGTCTCGCCGCGCAGCCAATAGTCGTAGGCGAGCTCCAGGCCTTCCTGGCCCCGGTCGTCGATGTTGGTGAAGCCCAGCAGGTGGCCCGTGACCTCGCCGCTCGGGTAGTAGCGCCGGTACTCTCTGAGCGCTCCGACCCCCGGCAGGCCGAGCTCGAGAGCCCGGGCGGCATGGTCGGGTCGCAGATGCCGGCGCAGATAGATGAACTCTTTGTCCAGGCTGCTGGTGACGCGGCGCGTGAGCCAGCCTTCCTCGAGCTCGAGCACCGCTGCAAGCTCGCCGATGCGCTCGATCGCGGGCATGAGCCTCGTCGGGTTCGCCCAGATGCTGTCTACCGGCGTGCTGACGGCGAGCGGCTCACCGTCGCGATCGACGATGGGTCCGCGGTGCGCCGAGATCTGCACGGTCCTCAGATGGCGGTCGTCGCCCTGGGCGGCGAGAAATTCCTTGTCGACGATTTGCAGGTAGAAGAGCCTCGCCTCGAGCACTCCGCCCGCCGCGGCAAACCCTGCGAGCAGCAACACGGAACGCCAGCGGCTCCATTGATGCGGCG
>Ga0299906_10000423_pt1 | contig 39818 bp, 49 predicted proteins | sample RVTome_14_FD_200259 | JGI IMG/M metagenome (GOLD analysis project Ga0299906, IMG submission 200259) | Soil microbial communities from uranium-contaminated site in the Upper Colorado River Basin, Wyoming, United States - RVT145D125 (version 2) ... | reverse complement strand
CCCCACCGCCACCCGTGCCGCCGAGGCCGAGAACACGATAATGCGATTCGTTAAAGTCCAACGCACCGACGAAGTGCCCGACGACGCCGGCGAGAATCGGCTGGGCACGATCCGGCTGTGGATCGCCGGCGTGCCCGGCGTGCGCGCTGCGCGTCGCACGAATTGGGCGCTGGTTGTGTTCGACGACGAAGTGACGCTGCGGAGCGTTGACTCGGATCGGCTGGTCACGCGCGTTGCCGCGACTCCTGCGGAACTGCGCGTGCAACAAGCGCTCACGAAACGCGGCTACAGCATGGATGAGTTCGGCCCGACTGCGCGAAACCGTTTCAACTGCAAGGTGCTGTTGACCGACGCCGAAGCGCTCGCGCTGGGGGTGTCCTAATGCCAACCCAAACCAGAGTCCCCACGGGCATCGGTTCGGTTGACGAGTGGACCGGCCACCCTGAAACCACGAACAAACATTTGAACGTCGACGAGGGCGTGTCCACGCCCGACGACGACACGAGCTTCAACCACCGTGGACCGAACCAAAACAACCACTTCCAATACTTCACCTTCACCGCGTTCTCGCTCGGCGGGTCGGTGTCGGCGGTCAACTCGGTGGCCGTCGTCACGCGCGCGCGTCGCGCCGGCGCCGGTGGTACGGCGGTGGCGGTGCCGCGAATCATCGTCAACGGCACTAACTACAGCGGGAGCAATTTCGACCCCGGCGTGGGCGGCGCGTACGCAGACGGCACCGAAACCTGGCTCGATAATCCCGACACGCCGGCGGTGGACTGGGAACAGGCTGATGTTGAAGGCACCGGCGCGAACCCGCTCGAACAATTCGGCCACGGCAGCGGCGGGTTGGGCGCTGGCAGCGGGGACCAGATCAACGTCACGGCGGCGGATTTGGTGTGCGACTTTGACGAGGCGGCGGGGGGCGGCACGTTGCCTATGCGAACACTAATGGGAGTAGGCGTCTAATGGCGGACAACACCACAGTGAACAGCGCCTCCGACCCTGGCGACGCGATCGTTACCCGCGAGATTTCGCACGCCGGCGATACCGCCAAGTTGCCCGGCTCATTCCTGATGGGCGTCAGCGGGACGGAGGGCAGCTACACCGCCGGCGCCATCGACGGCGACGCCACCAATGGACTCGACGTGGACGTGACTCGTAGCGCCCTGCCCAGCGGCGCTTCCACGTCCGCCAAGCAAGACACCGCAAACACCGCACTGGCCGCAATCCAAACCGCCGTCGAGATCATCGACAACGCCGTATCAGGCAGTGAATTTCAGGTCGATGTCGTAGCCGCTTTGCCTGCCGGCACCAACGCTATCGGCAAACTGGCGCCCAACAGCGGCGTGGACATCGGCGACGTGGACGTGACCAGCCTGCCGAGCACGGTTCACTCGGCGGACTTCGATTCGGGCGCTGGCACCGATACCACACTCTGCTTCGGTATCGCCGTACCCGCATCGGGCGGCGCTGCCGTCATTCCGGGCGACGCCACGGCTGGGCTGAAGGTAGACCTCGGCAGCGACAACGACGTGACAGTGACCGGCAGCGTCACGGCCAACGCCGGAACGAACCTCAACACGAGCGCGCTGGCCCTGGAAGCCGGCGGCAACTTGGCGGGTGCGGCAACGTCACTGGCGGTGCTTGACGACTGGGACGAAACCGACCGATGCAAAGTCAACCCGATTGTCGGTCAAGCCGGTGTAGCGGCTGGTGCGGGCGCCGTGGGAGCGACGGTACAGCGCGTTACGCTGGCTTCGGACGATCCGGCGGTCGCAGACCTGGCAGCGTTGGAAGCACTGATTATCGGCACGCTGCGCGGGGCAGCCACGCCGTCGATCGACAGCTACGCCAGCGCCGCCATTTCAGCCGCTGCGGACACGGCGAACCAAGAGCTTGTTGCGGCGCCCGGTGCGGACAAGCAAATTTGGGTCTATGGATTCGTAGGCACTGCCGACACGGGCGACGGCTCGATTTCGATTCAGGACGAGGACGATACTGCGCTGTCGGGCGTCATGCCTGTACAGCAGAACGGCGGCTTTGCCATCACACCCAACGGAAACTTCGCCATGCCGTGGCTTAAGGTGGCGACGAATAAGGCGTTGGAGTTGGATACCGTCACTTGCGGCTTTAAGGGCGTTTTGTCTTACGCTATTGTTTCAATCTAATGGGCTTTTTCACGATCTACATGGGGATCGAAGGGGGCGGCGGGGCAGCGCCCGTGCCCCCCGAAGGCGAACAGATTATCAAGATCGCCCGATTCCAAACTCCCACGGGCGACTTGATTTTGATGCAGTTAGCCGATGGACGATTGCTGCGTGGAGTGGGGTATGGCATTCCCGTCGCGCTCACGCCGTCTAGTACCCAGATCATCAAGGTTTACCGCTTCGAGACGGAGCTAGGAACTCGCATCTTCTACCAACTCGGCGACGGCACAGTGGTTGAAGCCAGGGGACTCGACACATGAGCGGACTCGACACAGGCATCATTACCTACGCGGACCTCGTTGACTACGTGATCGCGTCCAACATGGGAGGCGCGCGCAGCAAAGAGCTGACGTTTGTGAAGGCCGCCGTACACGCCGCATTCCGCGAAGTGTGGTCGGGCCCCCCTGGGTGGGCATTCTACCGACGTGAGTACCGGATCGACCTCGTGGCGCCATACGACGAAGGCACCATAGAATTCGATTTGACGGGAGGATCGTCAGAACGTCTTCTGACGCTCACTGACGGCACCTGGCCCTCCTGGGCTAAATACGGCCGCATCCGCATCGACAACCGCGTGTACGAAGTCGAGGACCGGCTGAGCGGCACCACCCTGCAACTCACCGAGAACATGAATCCAGGCGAGGACATTGCCGCCGGGGAAACGTACGAACTCTACCGTACGGTCTACTCTCTGCCGCCCGATTTGCTGTCGATCGAGAAGGTCATCATCGAAGACGGCCCTTGGTCCACGCACCGATTGCAACCCAGGGAGTGGCTGGAACGAGAACGATGGGGCACTGGCACGGGAAACGTGTGGGCATGGACCATCATGCGCGACCCCGACTTGCCCGACCGCTGGGCGATCTTCGTCGATCCGCGCCCGTCCGAAGCCGAACCGATGGCATTCACCTATATGCGCCGCCCGGCTGCCTTGCGATGGTCGGGGACTGAATCGACCGCCACCCCCACGGCATCGGGATCATCCGGCGCTTCGACGCTCACCATGAGCGCCACGCTTCCGCAGAGCATGGTGGGCGCGATCATCCGGCTGAACGACACCAGCAACAAGCCGACCGGCCTGTTCGGCGCTCACCCCTACATCGAGCAGCACCAGATTAAGAGCATCAGTGGCGGCACCGTCACATTGAACGAAACCACCTTGGACCAAGCATTCGCATCGGGCACCAAGGTCGTTGTGTCGAGCCTTGTGGACATCCGGGAAACCATGATGCAGGCCGTGCTCGACGCGCTCGACTACCGGCTCGCGACGATGGCGCCGGGTGGCCGGGAAGGGCCGAGCATAGTACAAGCCTACCAGCGTTTCACGCGCTCGCTGGCAGTCGCCAAGGAGCACGACGCGGCCGACCGTACCGACGGCGCCGGCCTAAGTCGCTACTCCGATCAGTGGTGGACGCGGGCCGAAGTTGTGCTGAACGATTAGCTACCGACGCGCCGCATTTTCCAGAGCGGCCTTAGCGGCCTTGCGTTCTTTTGCCCTTCTTGCCAGCTCGTTCTGAAGCGCCTGTAGTTCCATCGCCTTGAGAAGCTGATTGGGCGACATCGTTTCCAAACGCTCCTTGGGGAAGTACGTTCTCTGGAACGTCTTGGCGCCCAGTTCTTTCATCAGCACTTCAGCCCGCTCGCGAAGAATGGTGTCCTGCGCGCCGGGCGAAACGTCGCTGATTCGGAAGCCCGTCCCCAGGTTCGCTGCGCGGCCCAGGAGGCCCTTACGCGGGTCTGTGGCGGTACGGAGGCTGGTAGCGGCCCGAGTGAGCGGTGTGGCCGACAGGAGCGCCTCAGCGGACTGTGAACCTGGGTAGCGTACGGCTTCGTCGCGACCCGTGAGGTTGGCCGCGATGCGCCCAATCGTGGGGTCCAGGTCTTCGATCGGCCGGCCGCCCATTGGCCCCTTCTGAAAGAACGACTGTCCAGTGGCCATTTCTAAGGGAGTTTTGAGAAGCGGGTTCAGGCGCGACAGCGCTTCCAAACCTCCCTGACGAGGCCCGCCGGCGAACTGAAACGCGTCCTCGAACATCAGCCCGAATCCCGTCAGGTAGCGATCGCTGCCATCCGGCTGCTCGCCCAGGGGGATCGAAGCCGTTTCGGCCACGTAGTCGGGGGTGAGCGCGTTACTGCCGCGGAGCCGGTTCATGGTCCGCAGAGTTTGTGCCAGCTTGCCGCCGGGCTTGGTAATCAGGGACTCGACGATAAACGGCAACGTGCCCAACGTGAATGTCGCGAACGGAAAGGCGCGGCGAACGTAAGCCTTATGAAAACCGGACACCGCCTGATAATTGACCTGCATCCGGTCCACCATTTGCTTCGCTACACTCTTGGCGTACCCCTTGGTGCGCAACGTAATGTACGGCGAGACGCGATTCATTCCTTCGACGTAGGTGTTCAGGTTCTCGCCCCAACGAGCAATGCCAAGCACTTGCTCGTCACTGCCCGCACCGCGCACGTTGTAAGGGTTGATGCGTTGGCCGAAGCTGACGTCGGGCCGAGCGGCATAAATGCCCGCCTCGCCAGGGATAGGGCCTAGCCCACCCTGCGCCACGGATCCAATCGTCTCGCCGCCGACGCCGTGGTGGTGGTGGATGAACCCCATTTCGATCAGTTCGTCACCCAAGAGCCGTGTGGCTTCCTCTGTGCTTTTTGCGCGCCGTGCGATCTCGGGGATTTTCATGGCCTGCACTGAGGTGCGCCTCCCCATCGCCCGGCTTAGCGGGCCGCGCAGAAACACATCCGCATCCAGTTCGGAGGTCAGGTTGTAGGCATCCCCGAGAAAATTGTTGAACGCGCCGGACAGCCGGTTGCGTGCGGCAAACGCCGGCCACGGGATCGTGACCCATGTTTTCCACAGGTTGAGAAACTTGTCCAACCCCTCCACAATCTCACTGACAGTTTCCGGGGTTGTATACGCCCCGATGAACTTCGTCATGTTTTGGGCGGTCGTCTTGGGGATGTACAGATCGTTCAGCACCGACAACGGCGTTACCTTGTCGGCGCCAACCCTGGCAACAGCCGCATCGTAGGCAGCCTGATATCGCGCCGCCATTTCCGGGCTGGCGTTTTGCATTTCACGGCCGACCAACTCGGCAAACTTATCCGCATCTACCCCTCGGAATCTTGGCACCACGGCGCCCAGAGCTTCGGTTGCTTCGTCGGCAACCTCGTTGGCCAACTGCGCATTTTCGACAAGCGAAGTTCGCGCGTGCATCAGCGCCGTGCCACTTTGCTTGGCGTGCAAGGTGTAAATGAACAAGTCGTCTACCGGGTTCAATCGGAACATCGGTATCCCGGTGCGCTGATGCCAGGGATCGAGGTTCGCGATGGTGTGCGCCAGGCTGTTGAGCTGGCTTTCGGGAAGCTCGCCCAGTGCATATCGCTGTCGCAACACGTTCTTCACCATGTCTCGGCTTGCCGCATTCAACTTGCCGCCGGGATTGTCCTTGGGGAATCGGTGAATGAGGCCGCTGATCTCGTCGTCTACGCTCATCAAGTCGAGCTTCTTCGTACCGCCCGGAATATCCAGAGCTTGCTTGCGCGCAATGGCGTGCGGCGTGCCCGTCTCGAACGCCCGTTCGGTCTTGACGCCCCGCGTGCGTACTGGCGGAAACAAACGATTGCGAGGCATGTAGGCCGTGTCAAACGCACTTTTCCATTCGTCGATCTTGCCGCCGTTGTCAAGAACAAACTGCTTGCCCTCGTTCATAATCCGCAGTCCGTCGTCGATTGACTCACGGTACTTTTCAAGATGCGCAGGAAGTTGACCGGACTTTTCCCCGTAGGCACGAACGGACAGCAAGTTGTCGAGCGCTTCCTTCTCTCCGCCAGCAAGTCGCGACGGGTTGAATTCGTCGGCTGCCTGAAAGAGTCGGTGCATCGGCGCATAGGCGCGGCGAGCCGCCTGTTCAGCCATTTGGGCGCGCTCTGTAGCTGCCTCTCCGAACTTCATGCCCTGCTCGCCGACCATGCCGCGCTTGCGGTGGTCCATCAAGCTAACCAAGGGGCGAAACGGACTGTATTTACCGTAGGTCAGAGCGTGCCCGGCCGTATCGAGACCGCCCGCCACCTTCTCCGCCACCCCACCCGCCTTGCCGAACACAGCCGACGCCGGCCGGAACGGCAGCCCCAGCCCGAACAACCCGCCCACTGGCTTCGCGCCGTGCGCCGCGCGAAAGGCGCCCAGCGACTCGAAGCCAGACGCTTTGGCGGCACGAGTCAGAGCGCGTGCCGATTCCAAACCGCCTTCACTTACGGCGGCGCGTAAGACATCATCAGACGTGGCGATCATGCGCCCGGCGGCCTTGCCCACCGTGCGACCGGCGGCGGCGCTGGCAGCCTTGGGGATGAACTTCGACAGGCCAGCCTTGGCGAGCACTTGGCCGCCCTTGGACGCAGCACCGAGCGTGCCGAACGTGAGATACGTCAGCGGGTCCAGCGCAATCTCCGCAGCCAACCCGCCGGTGAAGTTGCCCCAGTTGTCCTCTTTGCCAATCGCACCGTACTTACGCAGCACGTCGCGGCCCGTGAACCGATTGTCGGCCGTAGTCGGCGACAGCAGTTGATCCAGCGGGTTCTCCATCGCAATCAGGTCGCGGACCATCGAACCGGGCAGGTCCAGCACGTTCGCCACCCGCGACAACCCCGACAATGACGCCGAGCCGATTTTGCCTACCAACGAGCGCTCGTCCTCGGGCGACAACAGTTGGCTGATGTCGATGTCCTGATTGCGCGCGGGCTGCGATTGCCCGACGCGCGGCGGCAGGTACTTGCGGACGTTCCGCAAGGGATCGGGGATGTTGGGGAGAAGGGATGGCATGCGGATACGACCGGGTTACAAAGAGCCTGCCGGCATTCCTAATTCGCGCTCCATGTTACGAATTGCATTACGCTGTCCTGGCGTGCGCTGATGTGCTGGCGTGTCCATCGTTCGGTATCGTTCAGCGATCAGGCCCTTTAACTGAGTATCGCCAGCCGGTTTAATGACTCCCTTGCGGCCCCACATGCTCCTCTTATAGTACGACTCGATCAGTCGCATGGCATCTTCCGGGTTGTCAGCCAGTCCTTGCCGGCGAAGCTCGACGGCAAACGCAGTGGCACCGGTATTTTCCGCTAAACTCCGAAGGCTCTGATCCCGAACGACATCAACACTGGCAGGCTTTTGACCATATACAATTGGCTGCGAAACAGGTGGAACACCACCCTGCTGGTTCGTCCCATTCTTCATTGCTTCGATTTGCGGCCAGAGAGCGATCGCTGTCGCTGGATCAAGTGTGGGCAGCCTCAGAAACTCATCGAATGTCATGTCCTGATTGAGAGCTTGACTAATCGCATTGGTTTCGGCTTCCGTTCGCCCCACGAGCGCTTCACGCTCTGGCGCACCTTCTGCCCATTCTGCCCCGCGCTGCTTCAACTCGCCCATGCCGATGTCTCGGTAGGCGTCGGAACGCGCCAGATTGCCTTCAAGTTCCTTCTCTGCGCCGTACCTCGTAGTCTCATGGCCAGCCATGCTCACGTCGCGCAGCGCCCGGATGCGATCTCCCTCCGTCTTCGACTGTAGCAGGGCATCCGCCGACGCGCCGTAGCCGCTGTTGGGGTCCGTCAGTGGATCGTAGCCCGGCGGGGCTGGTGTGAATCCAGCGCGGTGATACTCGGCCTCTTGGCGAGCTTGGCGAAGTCGGTCCAGTTCGGCCAACGCCGCCGGGTGGGCGCCTTCCTGTCGTGGCCGGGAGTAGTCCGCAGCAATTTCTTCGGTGGGTTTCGGCTCACCGGCAAACATGGGATGCCGCAGCGGGGCCTGGTCGTAACTGGGATCGACGAAGGTCGGGCGGCCACGGTAGTCAGGACGGGCCACCGTGTTGCCTCCAAAGCGTTTGTCGGCCATTACGGCCGTCAGTGCCTTTTGCTTAGCAATCTCGTCCTGGCGCTGCCCCTGACCGTACGAGGCGATGTCCGCTGCCGAACCGGAAAACGGCTGCGTCAGGCTGGGCGGCTCCGACATCATTTGACCCCCGAACAGGCCGGCACCGTCTTGTTCGAGAGCGAGCTGCGCCTGTGCGAGGCGGCGAAGCTGCTCGTTGGACATCTCGGATGGAAGGTTGCGGTTGTAGGGCATGTCAGATTCCTCTAACCGAAAATGCTCATAAAAGCGGGGTCGAGAAGCGGGGCCACCAGCGACGACTGCTCGGAATCTCGAATACGTTGGAGTTGCGACATGAGAGAACCCAGGGCGTTGGCTTCGCCGGCGCGCGCAGTTTCACCGGACAGGCGGTGCTGGCGATTGGCCAGCTCGGCCTCTAACGGAATCCTCGTCTGCGCGTCACTCGCAGCCGCCTGCGCGCCGGCAATACCGGGCATCGCGGCTGCCATCGTGCCGGCATCGCGCGACATGCCAGGACGGGTAAACCTCTCCATTTGGTATCGCGGGTCGCCCATCGTGTGCGCTTGCCCGACTTGCTGGTTGACGGCCCTTTGGATGAAGTTTGGGTCGTAAATGTCTCGGCCGGCGTCGATCGTGGTCGTGACGGGAGCGATGCCCGACTGCATGCCCTGCACCGCGCTCGACTGCATGCCTTGTCCACCACCCGGCCCCATCGGCGACTTGTTCTTGCTGGGCTGTTTGCCGGCCAGCATGTCGGCGAACCCCTGCCACAGCGGAGACTTCTGCTGCTGGTAAGGTTGCTGCATTCCAGCCAGCCCGCGCGCCTGCGCATCCCACACACTACCGGGCATGCCGGGCGTGACCTGCTGCGCGTTCGAGAACCCTACGCCGCTCCCGCCGAAGCTGCCGAATGCGGCCGGTTGTCCGACTTGGAGCATCGGCATTACATGATCCCCTCAAGTAAGGCGCGAATCATCGGCACGCGAAGTTTGTTGGATGTTTGCACGTTGCCGGCCTCAAGCTGCGCAAGCAGCCCTGCCTTGCTGAGTGAATCCTGCGCTCGATTCACGTCGAAGGCCCGCGACAGAGTTGCGTTGTTTTCGAGGGCGGGCTGTTCGGCGCTGAGCATGTTGCGCTGCCCTTGCCGCTTTGATAAAAGATCGAGCGTACGTTTCAGCTCGCCCGACGCGCCCCTGTCGGCGTGATAGCTTTTCTTGTCCGGCACCATGCCGCGCAGTCGGTCGCGAATGTCGCCGGTTTGCATCCCGCCGGTTTGGATACCGCTGGTCACGCTCCCCGGTAGCGACGCCCCCTGGCCGCTCACCGTATCCTGAAAGCCACTCATGCGGTTGCTGCCAACTGCGCCGCCGATCACGTCCATCAGGCGGTTGAATATTTGTCGCTGACCGGTTCGATCGGCGTTGATGTTGGATTGTTCGCGGAAAGACTGATTTAGGTTGCCCACCATGTTCTGGGGCGCGTTCATCCACTGGCCAATCTGCCACGGCACCATGACATCCGCCAAGCCGGGTTGGGAGAATACGTTGCGACTGGGGGACTGCTGTGGATTTCGCATCCACGCCTGTTCTGCGGCCGCTCCGCCTCCTGCGCCGCCGCCGATGCCGCCCACCATCCCGCCGACACCGCCCAACGCGCCACCCATTCCACCCATCATGGCGCCGCCGGTTAGTCCCCCGCCGGGCATCATCTGCGATCCGGCCTGACTTATTAGGTCCCAGAAGCCTTGACCGGCGCCCGCCCCCCCCGTCATCTGCTGAACTTGGGGAACGGTGGCCAATGAGGACCCTACCGGGGGAGCATAGTCCGGTGGATAAACTTCCGGCGGCAAGCGACCCCCGGGCAGGTTGTAGTTCGGTTGTAGAGGCGTTCGCTGGTACGTTGGCGCAGTTGGCGAAGTCCGGCTGGCCGGGAAAGTCTGGGAAGATCCAGAAGGTCCGTACATATCATAAACCGTTGCCATGATGTTTCTCCCCCCGCATCTTAGTCGGTTTCCCCCGACTTGGGAATAGTTTTCTCTAATCCGAGTTGTCCAACCGTTCGTACCAATACGCCACCAAATACTCAGGATCGTTACTCTCTGTGCTGTGCGTCAGGTCGTTACTCGGGCTGGCTGAACCGGCGTGAGCCTGGGAACCGCTGATTGTGTGGGCGTGCCCCGGATCGTTCACCGTATGCGTCAGCGCCCCAAATGTGTGCGAATGCCCAACGCCACCACCCGGCTCCGTGATGGTGTGTGTGTGGCCTGCCCCGGCGTTGGGCTCGACATAAGCATGGGTGTGCTGCGGATCGTTGACTGTGTGATCTTCGGAAGTAGTAATGGCAGTAACGCCACCTGCCACATCAAACGTATCGAAGGAATGATCGTCGATCGTGATGCCCGTCAAGGCGTTGGAAATCGTAATGCCCGTGACGGCGTTATTGACCGTGATGCCGGTGGTGGCATTGTCCGTCGTGCCCGACGCATGGCTGTCCACCGTAATGCCGGTCGTGTTCGGCACGATCGACAGCGTGTGATTCGCAATCGCCCCCGCCACCTGGGCCGTCGTGTGGTTGTCGTGTGTGTGATCCTGTGCTCCGCCCGTCACTCCCGCCGCTTCGGCGCCGCTCGCCTTGCAATAGCGGTCGGTCATCACCCGCGCCGAACCGCCGTTGTCACCGTGGTTCTCAACGCCGTCCATCAACCCCCACCCTTGCGGAGTCGTGATCGAATAGGCCGTAGGCTGCATGAATCCGATGCGCGCGTCGTAGCACGAAGGGTCCACACACACCACAGTCCCGTCCGGTGCTTGGCATGCGGGGAAAACCTGGCCGGCTATAACGTTAGGGTCGCGTCCCAACCCATGTCCGGTGCTGGTCAAAAACTGCACGTTCACGGAAGTGCCCGTATCAACCGTGCTCCCCGCTTGGTCGAGGCACGGGTTGGCGGCCACATAATCGTACCCGGCACCATTGTTCGTCCAGTTTGCGGTCGCCTTGTAATACCGCACCGGCGCGTTGAACGGACCCGTTACGATTCGCGTGCCGTCCGGCATGGTCAGCAAACCCACGACGCTGCCGACCGCAGCGTAAGGGTCCAGCTTCATCGTGCGCGGCATGTAGGCATTGAACGCAGAACCCGTAACTCCGCTGCCGGAAGCGTCCGCGCATTCCTTCACCGAGACGATAGGTAGTCCCGGATATCCGCCCGAGAACGACGGCACGCTTTGTGTGACGGCATAGGACTCGTGAAGAACAGGCGTTCCCTCAACGACGGTGTAGTAGGAGTTCGCGTACGACTCGTTGACATAGGTGGCGCCCTCGGTGTAGTACGCGATGTTGTTGATCGTGACCTGTTCGTTGCCGGGAGCGAGATTGGCGACTCCAATGACCGGCCCGCGGAACACTGCCGCCGCGCCGTTGTGTAGCCGGCCGGCATCCGGGTCGATCCAGCCGTTGTAGTTCACCAACTCCAACGGCGCGTAGATGAAGTCAGAACCGAGAGCTTGGTCGGGAACTCCCCGCGTGAACTCGGGCGGCAGCAGCAGCTTGACCCGCCCCCGGTGTTCCAAGTCGGCCGAGCAATTGCCCAGCATGTTGACCAGGCGCATAACGTCCAGGTCTTCGGTGTCGGGCCGAATCCCGCGCATCAGCTCTTGGATTTGCTTCGCGAACATTATCCGCCACCCACCACGCCTGTTACTTCCAACTCGCCGATCAGAATATCGTCGTCCCCCTGGGCTCCGCGCAGTTGCAGACTGATCCAGCGATCAGTGTGCATCCGGGACTCAACTGTTCCGCCGAAGTGGAACTGCTCGTAGCCCACGGCGTTCTCGTTGGCGTCCCGCGTGGATTTCAGAAACACCCGCGCGTCGGACAGGTTGTCCGATTCGACCAGCACCGCATCGCCCAGCTCCAAGTCCCGCGCGAACTGCTCGGGGCTGGTTTCGTGATTGAAGAAGAACCGCATGTCGAGCGAGGCATCGCCGCTAGTCGGGCGGAACGAAACGCCGGCATAGCGGTCCATGTAGCCCTCGCCGCTCGCAAGCGGCATTTGCCCCGACCTCCACTCCCACGGAATCGCGCCGATCAAGTATTCGCTCGTGGTGTCGGGCGTGGTTGTCCAGGCCGCCACGGTGAGCGTGGTGGAGTTGCGGGCGGTAATTTTGCGGTACTGGCCCTTGCCTGTGCCCGCCGTGATATAGACGTAAGCGCCCACGATGCTGGCCGGGAAGCTGGCACCGGAATCCACGAGCGACGTACTCGACGCGCTGGTCACTGTCCCGGTAATCTCCGCAGTGGCCACGTCGGTTGTCCCTTCGTCGGCAATGAAGACCGTTTCCAATTCCCCCGCAACCAACAGCCGTGTCTGCCCGTCGATCTGGGCGGCAATGCTGGATGCCAACTCTTGCGAGTATTCGTTCAGGTCCCATGTCTTCGTGCGGACGTTGAATACCAGCGCCCGCGTCGGGTAGGTTCCGCTATCGCCCGTGAAGGCCACGAAGAAGTACACCCGCCCGCGCCGGCGATCGACGGCCACATGAAACCCCGCGCTCTTGGAGAAGTCGATGGTCTCGTCTCCTTCGCCGCGCCACAGGTCGTTGATAGGCCCGTCGAGAGCTTGGCTCTTTCCTCCGTTGAACACGTAGGGGCCGGCGTCGTCCATTAGATAAATCAAGTCGTCGAGGCTGTCCCAACAGTCCTGATTCAGCGCGCCTCGGTCATCGACCATCACCACCGATGCGTCGATGCGAGGCTGGCGGGCGTAGGCCAGCGCGTACTTGTGCCGGTCGGTGGCGATGTAGAGATACGACCCGCGCGGGATCATTGCCGTTACCTCGTCGTCGTCGCCCGTATTCTCTTGGAGCGTAACGATGTTGGTTTCCGAAACCGATTCCGGCTCGTCGATTTCACTGTAGTTCAGACTGCGCTTACGGGTGGGTTTCGAGTGAATGACGTAGCTCTTGCCGCTGGCCGACGTGGAAGCCGCCTTGTGGGTCGTCAGGCTTGTGGCGCTGCCGTAGGCGACGATTTCCAGCGGCTCCGATTCGCCGTCGATACGAATGAGCCTGCCCACCATCTGCTCGGTCCAGGCCGTGTCCGTGCCTGTGATCGTCGCGCTGCCATTGGTGGCAACCGTGCCCGCGTTGTACCGCACGTTCCCGCCAAACCACATGCGGTCCTGAAACCACACCACGATAGGCCGGTCGGTCGGGGGCGGCACGAATCGGTATCCGCTCAGGTTGCCATCTTCCAGCGTCACTACCAGCAGTTCTCGCGATTGAAGCTCGGTATCGCTGGCCTGATCGTTAATGCTGGTGGACTCCCACGATCCCCCCGTGCCGTCGGATGAATACGAAACGTCCGTTGTAACCACCAAATCGTCGATGGCCGTAATGCGGTGTGTCGTGTTGTAGCCTCCGACCGAGTGGCCGGTCACGGTAATCACGACGCCCACCTGCAAACCATCCGTGTTGCGCAGGGTGAGTGCCACGCCGGTTCCACCATCGGCGCTGGACACCACAACGCCCGTGCGGTCGAGGTCGCCGACGTGATACAGCACGTTCGATTCGTCGGACGCGCTGCGCCACACCCGTCGGTAAACGGATCGGGTTTCGCTGGGAGCCGTCAGATCGGAATAAGTGAACCTGTCGTTGTCCGCCGCTGTGTGCGTCGCCAACGGGGAGAGGTTGCTGGGCCAACCCGGCAGCGAAAAGAGCGCGTGCGGGTATACGTCCACGTCGACGATCGTGTCGTCGATGTACTGGAATCCGACGGTGTAATCGCCGGCGGTGGCGGCGCCGCCTGTCGGACTGGCGACCGTAGGTTCGCTGGGGGGCGCAGCTAAGCCAGAAAGCTCGACCGCTCCCGTCATGCCGTCGTAACGCACCCCTTGGTTGATGCCGTTGTAGGCAAACACGTCTCCGTTGCGCGCGCGGACAAAGCACAGCGGGCGAAAGGTGTTGAAGGCCGCAATCTGGATTTCGGAGGTGGAGGTGAAGGTGGCGGGCTGAATCCCCCGCCTTACCCTCAGCCGGCCCGGCTCGTTGGTCGCGACGTTATTCTGGAATCGCGCGCCACCGATCGGAACGTCAATGGGATCGACGCCGGACCACAAGCCCTTGAAATCCGTGATTCGCATGCCATGTTATCCCGCCACGACGTCGGCCTTCTTTCCCTTCTTCCACCACGGCGCGTGCTTGTCGATTACGGCCTCGCGCACTTCTTTCAGCGCCTTGCCGTTTCTCTTGCACCGCTCTTTCAGCGCCGGATCGGCGGCGAGGCGCTCCTTGACCCGCTGGCGTACGATCGGCTCGGCCAGCGGCACTTCTGGTTCAGGCGGCTTCTCGGGCGCGTACACCCCCAGTCTCTCGCACGTCTTCCCCTTGGCCTTGCAAGCCGCCTTCACGTCGTCCAGGCCGGCAACCCAGGCCCTCGGGTCGCTTGCTTTGCCCAAACTACTCATGAATATTTTGCCAGTCGTGTTGATTCCGGCCCGTTTGGCGGCGCGCTGGTACAAGGCGTTGGCGCTGCGATGGTGCTGGTTGTCGTGACGATCGCACAGGAAATTCCGATCGGTATTGCTTGTGCCGGGCGCCTGTCGTGATGCGACCATCAGCGCCCAGCGCATGGACTCCCCTTTGGCGCGGAGTGCCTCGTACACTGCACGCGCCTCGGGGGCCAAGCGAGCAACGTCTTGTTGCTCTATGTACTCGCGAAGTCCTTCGGTGGCGGTCATATCAGTCGGGCACCACCGCGGTCACCACGGCGCCGATGGCGCTGTAACCGTGAGCCATCCAGCCGATCGTGTTGTCGATCTTCACGAACTTGACGATCTCCGTGTCCGTGAACAAATACTCCTTGGTGCCGTCGCAGTCTTCCGAGTTGATTTCCTCGGCGGACGCGGCCGGCGTGCGGACCTCAAAGTTGGCGCCGGCTTGCCCGACCATCACGATTTCGTGTCCGTTGGGCACGTCCGCCAGAGGTGGCAACACCACGAAATCGTTGGCGTCGTTGACCACATCCTCGACGTACACGCCTACCGCGTCTTTGGCGATCATGTTCACGTCGTAGCCTTCCGAATCGTCGGCCTGGATGGTCTGATACACGCGCTGCGTGCGAGCTGAAACTTGCATGTCTGAACTCCTTACTTCCGATCAAATGTGCGGCGAGCGACTTGCGCTTCGGCGCGAACTAGGAACTAATCCAACTGTTTTACTCACCGGCTATCCCTACGCGTCCTGCCGGATGTAACTGATGACAACCGTGCCGTTCAGGAGGCCGTCGGCGTCGGCATTCGCACCCCAGGTGTCCGCCATGTTCAGGTGAACCGTGTGTACGTCACCCGTGGCAATTTCCAGCGGCGCGCCGGCCGTTGGCCCCGCCCCCTTGACGGTGGGCGTTCCATCGGTGTCGGCCGCCACTTGCCCCGTGATGATGTCCTCGAAAGTCGCCGTGCCGTTCAGTGCGCTAACGGCACCCGATGCGATTACCGTCCCCAGGCCAATTTCGGGCGTGTCGTCGAGGGTGGTAACCTCGTCCAGGTCAACGCTCATGTAGGCGTCTCGAATCAGGCACGCACCGGCCGGCAGCGTGTAAATCAGCGCGCCCACGCCCAGGGCTTCGCTGCTACCCACCGTCAGGGCCACGTCGGTCAAGGTCAGTACGGCCGTCACATTGACGCCATCGCCATAATGGACGGCGGTAACATTCGTACCGGGCGTGCCGTTGTTGGCGTTGGTTTGCAGTTGCTTGCTGCCGTCCAACAAAGCGGCCTTGGACGCGACGCTATTGCCCGCGACCGCGCCGTCCAGCACGTCGGCTTCGACGAGCGTTAGTGCGGCCGTTGATTGCACCACGTAGGCCGTCGCGGCCCCACCGTCGGGGATGGTGACGGTTGTGGCCTGGCCATGCGCGGCTACAGACAGCGTGGTCGTATCGTCGTTCGTGTTGTTGGCCTTCGTAATGGCCAGTTTTCCTTTGGCGGCGGTTGCAGGAAAGACATCGACTGTACCGGCCACACCGGACGCTCCGGCATCGAGATTCGTGCAATCGAGGTTGCGGAAGTCGCCGATGTCCTTGTTGGCGTCGACGACCGCCGCTTTACTGGCCGCTACCGTACCGGCCACGACGGCATCAAGCACTGCCGTCTCTGCCGCCGACAAGCCGGCCGTGGCGTCGATGCGGTCGGTGATTTCGTTGGCTGACGCCTTGTTGGCCATCCCAACCCGCAAGGCGCGCTTGGTCCTGGCATCAATAGCTGTCATGGGTAAATCTCCTATTTGCCGTTAGAGGGACGGCGCGCCTGAGCGCTGGCCTTGGCGCGCGCCTGTGTCAATTCGATCCGATTCTTTTCTTGAGTCTGCTGCATTTCCAGCTTGTGCCGCTCGCGATCCTGCCGCATTTCCTGACGGTGCTCCGCCTGGTCCAACTGCATCTTCTGCATCAGCTCTTGCAGTTTGAGCATGGCTTCCTGCTGTTTAATCGCGAGCTGCTGCTGCGACTCCTGTTGCTTGGCCATCACCTCCTGCTGCTTAGCCTGCGCCTCCATCATTTCGGGCGTCGGCTGGTTGGGATCGGGAGGCGGAGGAGGCTCTAGCATCATGAACTTCACGTCCATGTTGTTCGCCTGTCCCCACAGCGTCCAAAAACCATTCCACGGCGCGACGTTGCCGGCCTCGGCCTGCGCCTGCGCCATGCCCATAACGGGCTGCGCTATTTCGTTCAGCGCGGTTTTCAGCCCCTCGAAGTTCGGCTTGCGGGCCGAACCGGCTTCGATTCGATAATCGAAGTCGCGCGTAATTTGGTCGGCGTCTTGTTGCAGGATGTAGTAGTCCCAGAACTGGGCGGCGTCTGGCCCCACAACAGGCTCTACGTCCCGGCCCTCCATGACCATCCGCGCGGCCTGCATTTCCCGAACCGCCATCTTGGATAGCGCGGACTCCATCACGTTCGCCATGTCGTCGGGGCGAATCTGCGCGTTGCCCGCCTTGACCTCTGCCTCCCGCGCCGAGCGAATCTGGTTGCGCGACGTGCCGTACATCAACTCGGTTAGCCCGAGAGTCTTGTCGATCTGGTCGATGACGGCCGCCACCATTTGCCACATATTCATGTAGTCGAAAGTGGGCGCATTCAGGAACGAGATAACCTCCTGTAGACTCCTCCCCGTCATGGTCGAGATTTCGATGGGCTGGAACGGACCCACGCCGTTGCGAATCTGGTCGCGAATCTCCTCGGCGGCCTGCTTGGCGATCCCCACGTAGGTCTTGCCGCCCGCCGCCACCTTGTCGGCCAGGAACGACATGCACCAGTTCACGAACCGCAGCGGCCCGATGATGGGCTTAAAGTGGCTGATGCCGTACAGTTGCCCCTGCTTCGCGTGGAACTGAAGCCACGTAATCGGCCAGCCCTGCTCGTCCATGTGGTAGGGAATGGGCCACCGCGTACGCATCAGGACCGATTCCGGCCCTTCGGACAGCGCTGCGTCGGGCAGGTTTAGCGGCCACGGCACTTCCGGCGTCACGGCCAAATAACAGAAATCGCCCAGACCACTTAAGTCGAGCGCGCCCTTCTCGCCACGCTTGATGATGCCGGGGTTGTCCTTGAGTCGGTCTCCGAACCCGCACTTGGAGAAAACTTCCCAATACTCCATTGTGTCGAACGACTTTTTGTCGCTTAGCGCACGGGCGCCGCGTTCGGTTATCGACTCCAACTGCGCATCAATCCGGCCGCCGCGGCTTTGGCGGTTGCCGTGAATCGAACCTTCCTCCAAGAGGAACTTTTCCTCCACTCGAAACACGGGCTGGCACCACCGAATCGCCATCCACTCGATGTCCCGCGCGTACTCGGCGTCCGGGTCGAACAGCACGTCGTAGGGCGACATGTGGATCGAGCGGGGGTATCGCATTTCGGAATCGGGCGGTCGGTAAACGTCGTGGTAGGCGACGCCCATGCCGGTCAACAGTGCGTCCTGAATCATCCACCGCATCTCGGTCTTTTTGTCCGTCACGTCCTGTAGCCAATTCAGAATCGTCTGGCACAGGCTGGCTTGCGACTGCCTCATCGCATCGACGCGCTGGCCGCCCGTAGCAAGCTGCTGGGCCATTTGGGCGCCTTCCGGCGTGTTGAGGTCGCCCACCAACAGCGGGAGCGACACATCGGCGCGCTGACGCGGAGTACACAGCACCTTGGGGTTCTGGTGGTACAGAAACGGCCCGAACAGCGAGATTCCCTCGAACACGCGATTCAACTGCATGCGGAAGTACGGAAGGACTCTGCCGGCGCTCTTGTCGAGATAGCCGCTGGGTCCGTCGGCGTAGTCGTGCTCCCACATGAAGTTTTCTTCTTCGTCGAAATACTTCTCCACCTCACGCGCATGCTTCTCCCACGTTTCCTCCCGGTGTCGCATGGCGTCGTCGATCTTGCGCAACCACGCGCGCACCACCGGCCGCAGCGGCTCGTCGCTTCCCGTCACGTTCGGATTGAGAAGTAGGTTTTCCATGCGTTGTTACGTTCAGACCGGCTGCCCCTTGCGATCGGCAATCTGCTCTTGGAGCCACGCCTGCTTCGCCTTGCCTTTCCACTCGATGCCGAGTTCTTTCGCCTCGGCCACCAGCGCCCGGTACGCCGCCAGGCGTTGTCCCTGACCCGACTGCTTGGGCTTGGTCGCCTTGCGTGTCGGTTTCGCCTTGGCGTCAGTCGCCGGGTCGATCCGCGACGCCAGCGACACCACTTCCGCTTCCAGCTCGGCCAACCGGTTGGCCACTGCGTCGAAGGTGGGGAAGTTTTGCAGAAGCACGTCGATCATCTTGTCGCGGTCGGTGAAATCCCACGCGCCGTTTCGGCGGTAGGACGGTCGGTGCCGGACCTGTGGATCGTCAACGTGCCCCACCGCGCTGCGTTTCACGCCGTTCGAGTCGATGATTGCCAAAGTTCGGTCGTCTTCTCTCTGAACCATCGCGTAGCCGGCCACGTTCGGGTCGCGCACTCCGTGGGGATACCACAGCACCGTGCGACCGCGCTCACAGTGCGGCGGCCGGTAACTGTTCATGGCTTGCTGCAATTCGTCGTTGACTTTCATGCTCGGGCTCCTGTAGCGTTAAGGTCGATATGGTCGTCGCCGTGTAGAAGGGACAAGGCGCGGTGTCGCTCCTCGCGCTCGCGCTGGCGGCGCTTCCGGCGAGCAGATAGAGTTTCCGGTCGAGTAATGCTGATACGAGGCTTCACGTAAGCGCACCCGTGCGCGGCAGCCATTTCCAAACAATCCACGGTGTCTCCGCGACGGCCCTCGCGCTCATCCAGAATTGATCCGTCGGCTGCCCGCTTCTTGCGGCAGCGCTTCATTTCCTGGCACAACATCTGGCAGCGATGCTCAACAACCAGCAGTTTCGGTGTGCCGTCCGGTCGGATGGCGAGCCATTCCCGCAAACGCATTTGGCGGCCCTGCTTGTTGTCGCTGCCCGGCAGAAAGTACCAGCCGGTATCGACACTCCGCGCACCGCGCGACCTGAGTTCGTCGGAGTACACGGACGCTGGTTGCACACCGGTAGCCAGGTCGGCCAGCTTGCCGCCGTGCATGTCCATAAAGAACGCTTGGAACGTGTAGCTCTTGGCTTTGGGCGCGAACAGGTCGGCCAGAGTGGAAGCGATGGCGCCCCGTAGGTGAATTTCGTCGTAGGCCACGACGTAATCGCCCCAGTGCGGAGGAGGCGATGCCAACATAATCACTGCCGCGACCGTGTGGCCGGGATCGAAGAAGGCGTAGCGACACCAGTCCTCACCCGGCTCGCCCTCGCGCTCGGTGAGAAACTTCTGGATTTTCGTCCGCAGCGGAACGCCATCCGCTTCTGCACGAAGTTCGTCATTCGTGAGGGGCTTGCAGGCGCGGTGGATGAAGGTGGCGAATCCGGGGTACATCAGGCGCGTCGCTGATCGCTGTCCCAGCGCACGCTTGACGTATTCGTCTTCCCCCTTGGAATGCCACACGCGCATGGAGAACCGCGCGGCGTCCGCCGGAATGTATCGGTTGTCGGCCACGCTCGCGCGAAAGACCACCGAATCAGGATTGTCCTTGCCCTCGTCCTCTTCGGCACGGTCGCACAAAAGCATCATCGCGTCGTTCTGGTCCTCCGGCATGGCCGACCAGAAGATGCGACCGCAGCGCTGCATGATCCGGCTCGTGGCCTCGTAGAACCACTGCTCGTTTTCGATGTCTTCGTCGAACCAGAAGATGTCCGCGCTGAATCCTTTGGCCGGCAGCGCTTTTGACGAGAAGGCGTGAATCTCCCAACCGTTTTTCAGGCGCACGATCTTGAACACGCCCTGCGCCTTTTTCTCCCACACGGTTTCCTTGATGAATCGCGGCGGAATCAGCGGCGGGGCCGGCTTCTTTTCATCGAACCGGTCGGCGTCCGTCACCGGATCGAACGTCCGCCACTTGTTGGTCGTGGCGTCACGGATGATGTCGAAGGCGCCAGCCTTGAACAGCGTCGGGTAGACCGTCAGCGAGATATGGTCTTCCTTGAAACCGACGATTCCAACGAAACCAGCCGTCTTGCGGTATTTGCCGTGCGGGTCTTCATTGCGAACCGCGCGGGCAATCTCCACGGCGCAGGCCAATGTCTTCCCCGACCGCACGCCGCCCTCGAAGCCGATTTCTCGCGCGCGGCACTTATGGAATTCCTCTTGCAGCGGCATCGGACTGTACAAACGCAGCGCGTCAATGTCCCGGCGCGCAAGCTCGGCGGCCAGCGCACGCTCGCGCTGCTGCTGGTATTCGGTGAGCAAGTCCTGCTCGACCGTTTGGGCAAAGGCCGCGTCAGCCTCTTTGTCAGCCCACTCGCGCTTGATCGTTTCGTTGTAGGTGGTCAATGCTTGGTTGCTCGGGGGTGTGGGCGATCTTGAGTGTGCGGGTTCGCGATTCATCCAACTCGCGGCGAATGTCTTCCTCGTCCATGTCGGAGAAGTCCGCCTTCACGGCGCCGGACTGGGTGGCCCACCTGGCAAGGTTCAGGCCCATTTGGTGATACCGCTGCCGCGCGGTGCCCCCCTTCTCCATGAGGTAGTCGGCGTACATGGACCGCATCCAGCCGGCCGGCCCGCCAAACGCCTGGCAGTACAGTTGCAACAGCTCGCGCAGGTGTGGCGTGGCGCTTCCGCCGGTTGCGGGCAGCTTGCGCAGCGTCTCGAAGCCCTCGTGCTTAATGCGCTCAATCTGCTTGTTGATGGCTTTCAGCCGCAACTCTTGCCGTTGGAGCGAACGGCAACTTCGGCACACTCGCCGAAAACCGTTAGGCTGGCTGGCGTCGCGATGGAAGTGCGTCTCGTCGAGCGAGTACGAATTTCCGCACTCGCTGCAATCCTGCACCTGACGCGGAACAGGCAGCTTGACTTCGGGAATGCTCATTGAAAAAGCCTTTCTCGGCCAGCGAGGGGCCCGCCTGCTCTGTGAGAAGGGCTTCGTGTTACTAACCGGCCAGGGAAACCAGCTTTCCGAAGTTGCGCGGACTGCGGAATTCCATGTTCGAGTGAGTGTCCGCCGCCCACAGATACGACTGGTCTTCGATTCGGTATTCCGGCTTGTCGAGGTCGATCAGCCGATCCGTCAGCACGCGCATCCGGATGCACTTCGGATTGAAAACGTAACCGACCGAACTCGGCACGCCGGGATCGGTCGAAACTTCCACGCCGTCGAACTCGATCACGTCGCGGAAGCCCAGCGCGCGCAGGCTGAGCGAATCCGTAATCTGGATGCGTTCCTTGTCGCGGTGTAGGTTCTTAAACGGCGTCCACAGGTTCCGCGCCAACAGGCAGACCGTCGGCTGGCCGTCCGGAAGCGCGTTGCGGGCCAAGTCGTCCAAGAGTCGAGCAATGGCCAGATCGGCCTGCTCGGCCCAGGTGTTGCTGGCGCCCAGTTCCGTGCTGGTGTAGTTCAGGATCAGCGCGGACCAGAAATCGAACTGGGGCGTGGCCAGACCGTCCGGCCACGTCAGGCCCGACTCGTTGCTGCCCCCCTGCGCTCCGCCCAGGTCGGTCACGATGTTGGCGTACTCGCCGTCGGGATAGCCGTACAGATCGAGCACGTTGGCGGTTCGGCCCGTGGCGCCAGCAGCATTGATTTGGATGGTCTGGGTGGCTTCAAACAGAGTCTCGAAACCATGCCAGTCGGTGTTGGTCAGGTTGCCGTTCTTGTAGACCTTGGTGCCGAACGCCTGCTTCATCGCCATTTCCAGTCGGCGCCCCATCGTGCCGTAGATGTTCACCACGGCCGACGGTCCTCGGTTGGACAGAAACTCCTTCTTGTACATCATCGCGGTGGATTGGTAGCCGCGAAATTCGATGGCCGCTTTGTCGTGGAAGCTATCGCGAGTGAAGGGACGTGCGCCCTCTCCCGTGTTGCCCACCACGTCTGGCAGACGCATTTCAACAGGCCAAGTAAAGCCTTCTCCGCCGCCGGCCATTTCGACGGACACCGAATTGAACTCCACGCCGCCAGCCTTCTCGACCAGACCTAGTGCCTTGGTGGCACGAAGCATGGCGGGCTCCACTTTCTTGAAGTGGCGCGCCATCGTGGTGTAGGCAGCTCGTTCGTGCGGAGTGTTGGTAAAGCCTTGGTAGCCTGTCATGTCTGGTTCTCGGCTAGAGGGTTAGGTTCGGTCAGTTAAAAATGCCCTGCCGCTGGAACTCCTGACGAAGGTTCTGTTCCAGCGAAAGATTGTCGTTGTAGTCATCCGCATCGGCAGCGGCGGCCTGCGACCGACGACTGGGGGCGTTGCCGGTTCCACGCAACATGGCGTCGCGCCGCTTGGTTTCCGCGCCGCTGCGCATCTGGTCTTCCGCGCTGGGCTGCGGAGGCGCGGGTGCGGAAGGCGCCGCCGCGCCATTGCCCGCCGACTGCTGCCGCCGCCACCATTCCTCAAAGGCGCCAAGCTTTTCGTCGCGCAGAGCGTACTGATAGAGGACAGACGGGTCTTCGATTCCGTTGGCGCGGTGGCGCTCCATATAGGAGGCGATCCGAGCGCCGCGTTCACTAATTCGGGGTTGACCTGTATACGGATCGCGCACCACCTCATTGACCTTCTGCCCGGTATACGGATCGACCACTTCGCGCATTTCGTACAATATGTCGCGATCGCGCTGGTCAACCGCCTGGGCAAAGTGAGCGCGACGTTCTTTCTCACGCATCTCGGCCCAAAGCGACTCGGCGCGTGGCCGGAACTCGGAGTCGAACACCCTGTCCATCGCGGCCTTGGGGTTATTGACCAACTCGTCGGCCCACTTCGCGCGATACGCTTGCAGAGACTCGTATCCGTCGCGCAGGTTTTGCGGAGTGCCGGGTTTCCAGTCCTGGCGATCCTCCCCGGTCATCGGGTCTTTCACGGTGGTCAGATAGCGAGCCGCCAATTCCATGTCTACTTCCGGCGCCTGCCACCATGACTTGGGTTGCTCGGGCGCAGCAGGCGCCTGGGGCTGCCCGCGCTGGGCAATGTATGCCTGAAACTCCGGGCTGCTTTGCAGGCCCAGATATTGGTTGGCGAGATAGGAAGCCCGAGAAAGTTCTTCCTGATAGTGCTTCGCGTCTTGTTCGCGCTGGCTGAAAGCGTCGGCCAAACGCTGGCGGGCATCCTCGTCACTGGCGACGTTTTGCAGGCCCAACTCTTGGGCGAAGGCGGTCCACGTCGGTGCCTGCGGTTCGGCAGCCGCTTGATCGGCCAGTTCGGGCTGTGCGTCGGACCCCTCGGCGGCCGCGTCCTCCCCGTCGCCTTGGGATTCCAACTCGGACTGCATCTCCTGTTCGAGACTTTGCTGCGAACCATCGTCGCCGGCCATGCCTTCGTCGATCGGTTCCCCTGCATCGGTCGCCTGATCGGGGGCGGCCACGTCGATTTCCGGTTCGGTTGATGCAGACTTCGCCATGTCAAACTCCACTTGCGGGGCAACGAGGATTCCGCGTGACAGAGTTCGACATAAGCAAAAATGTGGGACTTGAACACACTTAACAGGGGCGTTAGGCTAGGTTCTTCACGGATACGACGAAAGTTTTCTATCAAGGATGAGCCGTGGCCAAGAAGCAGACTCACTTCGTACCTGTCGATCAGATCGTGAGAGAAGGCGCCGTTCTTCTCAACGAATTGCGGACGCAACTGCCGGGTCGTCCGCGATGGCGCACGGTGCGACTGTGGGTCACGCAAGGCGTGATACCACACGCGATGCGAGGGCGGCCGAACACGGGCAAGCACCGCGTGCAATTACAGACCGTCGATCACCCACTCGGCTCGGCGACGAGCATGGAAGCCTACCGCCGCTTCATCGTGGCGCTGAACGACCACCCGCAAGCGAGGAGGAACGGGAAATGAGCGAATCTTCAATCGACGGCAAGAACTACCGCAGCGCAAAAGAAGCGATGTGCGCTTCTAAAAAGAGACTGGCGCAACTGGAAGAAAATGAGATCAGCTACGAGCGATTCGTAATCGAAACCGCCCGCGAAGTGGTCCGCACCTTAGCCCCCAATCATCAATTGAAGTGCGAAGATGCAGCCTACGGCGCAGCGCTGAAAGTCCTAGAAAAGTACCTGAGCGAACCGGAGAAGCCGAAGTGAGCGCCAAAAGCATCGACTGGAGCGCTAAAGCAGCGAAAGACACGTGCGAACTTCGCTGCATTTACACCACCTTCACAGGCCACATCAGAAAACGATGCGAGGCGATAGGCATATCGGATTGCGACGTGACAATCGGCCTGGCCGAAAGCAAAAACGGCGAGCCGCTCACACTTGGCGCATGGGAAAAAGCGCCCGCCATCATAAGCGAACGTTTGGTGCAGACTGTTGTTGGTACGTGGAATGACTTGGCCCGCATGCCGCCACGAAAACTCGACCGATTACTAAAAGCGCTGCATAGCAAGCTACACCAATCCGGGAAGCAAGTGGAGAAGCCGAAATGACCATACTGCAACTCACCAACGCCGTGCAGAACCGCCCCTGTCTCGTCAACTGCGACGACTGGAAACTGCTGCTCACCATACTGCCCAGCAAAGACTACCCGGACGGCGTGACGCGCATCGTGCTGGCCAGCAGCGTAACGGTGGACGTGTCCGAATCGTTGGACGAAGTACAGCGAGCGCTGGGCGTGAAGCCGATTAACGTGGCGTCGCCGGCGCGGCAGAACGGGCGCGCTGTGCGGCGGGTGGCACGTAAGCGATAGGAACAGGCCATGCCCAGTGAAGCCCTTCGCCGATTCGTCGTGCTGCTGGTGGCCCTCCACGAAGAAATGGAGGCTGGCCGAGACGACGGTCCGCGCGCCGAGCGACTGCGCGACGAAATGGACGGCCCGCTCGGCGAAATGAGTAAGGAAGAGAACGAGTGGTCGCGGCAACTTTCGGAAGACCTGTACGGCTTGCACGAAGCAGAACAGAATCGACTAGGGGTAGCAGCAGAGATCGTAATGGACCCGCATTCTTACGTTGTAATGCCAGAGAAAAAGGACGGCCATGCTGCTGACTGAACGAACCATCGAGGAAGAGGCGGAGAAGCTGTGCGACCAGCGAGGCGTGCGGCCCGACGGCCTCGTGGACTGCCGCCGTATCAGCAGCCCGACGTGGCGTCAGCACTACATCGACCTGATCGCGCAGTTCTGCCGCGTGACCGAAGCCATCGAAGGAGGGAAGTAACGTGCTGACTGACGAACAAGTGAAGGTGGCGGCAATTCGCGCCTGCGAAAACCTGGGAGGATCGCCCCACCGCAAAACAACGGAAAGATGGTGGGTGAACGGCGGACAAACATCCGAGCACACGTTCGAGGCGTGGGAGGCTCTGGCGGACGACGTGCGCGAGCACTACGCCATCGCTGAGGCCATCGAGTTTGCGCGCAGGCAAAATGAGTTCGCGCCGAAGAAAACGGCCGACACAACAGACGACGACCCACCCTTCCCGCGCCGTGTGATGTCGAAAGCGGAAGTCGAAGACAAGTTCGACCTGCCGCGCGGATTTTTCAGCCAGTCCGGTGCGGAGTACGAACCTCCAACCAAACAAGAGGCAGAGGCCGCGCGTGAGGCGATTCGAGAAGCAGTCTCGGCAGGCGACAACGTGGCGACCACCGATCCCGCTTCGACTCACGCTCAGCGCACCTTCCTTAAGCCGACGAAGGCGGGGGAGAGGATGCCTGAAGCGAGAGACTGCGACGGCTACTCGTTGACTTATTTGGTGCGATGTATGCGCGGAACCACCGGCTACCTATTCATCGGAAACGTCGGCCAATCGTCGAAGCACAAAGCATGGATTGGCGAACTGGGAAATCCCGCTCTGGAAATTCACCCCGCCGACGAATACTGGCCCCTATCGGAGTTGATCGGACCATGACGCAAGCCGGACGCGACAACTGGACATTCCCGTTCACAGGGAGCGACATCGTCATGGCGTGCCGGCGCATGGCGGAGTCGAGTATCGCGCAGGCAGAAAACGGTGAACGAACGGCGATTGAAGTCGAAACGGCTTTGGATGAACTGCGCAAACAAAACACCAAGCGGCACTGGTGGCAGGACAAGCCCGAGTGCATCGGATACGATATCAGCCAGGAGCGCCTCGCTGCCCTACGGTTTTCCGTCTCCATGTGTCGTGGGTCGTATCGCGATTGGGAGCGGGAAGCCATGTTATTGGGCCGCGAGCCAGAGCGCGTGTTTCAACTCACGAAAGACGACGTTCGCTACTACGGATTGATACAGCCATGACAACAGAACCGCCCCGCACGCAGTTCTATGTACGTTTCGTTCGAGCACATAGCGGATGGACGATGGCGGAATACTTCGGACACGGCAACTTGGCTACGCGGAAGTTGGCGTACCTGAAAGCCTGGAATGCGCTGACCGCGACCGAACAGCGCAAGTGGGCACGCTGGCTCCGTGAGAAACACCGAATCCGTCTGGTGTTAAGTAGGCCATTCGCAAGGATCGCATGGTGAACCGACGACCGATAACCGCCGCGGATGTCAAGGCTGCCGTGGACCGCATTCCGCCCGAAACACGGGAAGCCTACGCCTCCATGCACGACCGGCTCGTCAAAGCCCTTGAGTCGCGTCGGCCGCACGAGCCGTTCCCGCCCAGGGAGTTGTTCGCGGAAGGTTCCCCTGAGCAACAAGTCCACGACGCCTTGCAGGCCGGCGACATCGAGGCCCTGTTGAAAATCGACCCGGCGCAATTCTGCGAGAAGCCGACTGGTTGCTTTTCGTATACGCCAACGCCCAAAGACAAGGATAAGCCGGCGTGAAAGCTGACATTAACCGACGCACATTCCTCGCCGCCCTGGCCAGCATCCCGGTGTTAGAGCGTTTCGTGCCGGCGGAAGCAACGTATAGCGCAGTGTGGACGATCGAATGGCCATACGTCCTCGTCGAAAACATCAGTGACCCCAATCTGCCGACGGGGCATGTCGTTTTCTTCCCCGCCAACTTACCGATACCCGATACCTGGGTAATGATGGACGGCGTACAAAACGCCAAGCCGCTCGGCAGCGGGATCGACATGACGGAGTGAACCCATGCCCCTACTCGACGGTAAGCAAGTAGACGCCAGCGCAATCGACCCGGCCAAGCACAAGTTCATCGGGATGTGGCGACCGCCGGAATCGTCAGTATGGGATACGTCCATTTTGAATACGCTGCCCCGCCGCGAGCGTATTGATTACCGTGACGCTCATCGTAACGATCACCTATCGTGGCGCGAGGGAGTTTACGACGAACCCCAGTACGTGACGATGGAGACCGAGCATGGGCATGCGAGCACATAACGCACGGTGGTGGCGCGAACCGGTTGAGCGAACGCCGTCGAACACGTTCGTACCCAGACCCCAGCCGTCGCGCGAGGAAATCCAGCAAGCAATCGAGCGCCAGAGAGCGCACGAAGACTGGGCGAGACTGCAACAGGCTTTGCTGGACCAGCAGTTGATGCAGATGATCGGCGCTCATGTCGAGTTGGCGTGCAAGCCATACGGGAAACTGACGACGAAGGACTGACCCCAGGAGCCCCCGATGGAATTCGAGCATCACCCGTCCGGCCTCGTAGTCCCAAAGCCCAAACCAGAACAGCCGCAGCGACGCTACGGCCCGTTGGAAATCCAGAACGAGGAAAGACGCGCGGCTGCTCGCGAAGCCTTGCTGGGCCTCTGGGATGCGATCGACCTCTCGCGACCACCTGGCGGCATACGCTTTTTAGACGACTCGACTCCGGTACAATACGAAATGCACGACAAGCTGTACCGACTCCTGGCCGAGGTGCTGCTGGGGCCGGACTACCCGCAGCGGGACGTGTTGACGTAGGTGCTCGTTTACGATTGGAGTTGTTCGCATGCTAACCACCAAAGATAGAATCGTTTTGATCCTTGGCCGCGTGCTGTCGCGCCTTCGCGAAGATGAATCTATCCGCGTCGATTCGTGTCTGCTTGGTGCCGTGCTAAGCTACGGTGATACGCTGGACGACGAAACGGTACTGCGGCACATTGAGCACTGGCTACAGTCTGCTGCGACCGACCGCACGGCTTAAGGCCAATCTGCTCAAGAAGAAGTAAGTGTGATTTTGACAAATCAAAAACACCAAAAACCACAAGATGTAGTGGTGTCATGCACAACAAACCACAAGATGTGCAACTTCTATTGACATACCTCGTAACGAATGGCGATAGAAGCGGAGTCGCTGCGAAGTACGACGTAGCGGACCATCAACACAGGCACTTCGCCTGAAACACCCCAAACACCGGCGTTTTCAGCGCACCCATCAACATCACGCCCACTGGGCCAAAGGACGTGGTAAAAAGTCCGAGGGGCACGTACAGCACCTATTGCCGCCAGTTGGGGGCACCGGGGTAGGGGTCGGCGGACACCATAACCCCTGTCGTGCCAAGGGATTACGGTTTATTGCGTGGTTCGGATAATTTAATACTGTGTTTGCGCAGTATAAGCAGACATGAATCTACCCCCCACCCTCACCACACCCCCACTATTGGGGGGTCTTCTACAATCGAGCTCCCCACGTCGCGAATAACGAACGTTCAGGGCAGTGGTTGATACTTGGGTCACATGATGCGCCGACGCGTCTACGGGCCACGTAGGCGGTCGGCACGTTGACGCTGCTTGCTTGTCTCGGTTGTGCTGGCGTTGTGATCGCCAGGGCGTCATCGGCTGGTTGTCTGCCTGGACACGTTGGCAGACGAGGCGCGTTGCTGATGGGCGCATGAGAAAAGCCGCCGGGTTGTGACGCCCGACGGCTTGCGGTTGACGGTCGCAGTTACGCGGCCTTGCTACTCTTGGCGGCGCTCTTGTGGAAGTCGGCCACCATGTCGCACTGGCCTTGGTTCCACCCCACAAGCGCGGAGTCGGCCGCGACGTAGGCGGTATACTCGGACGTCGTTGCGTTGCCCGCCTTATCCTTGCCAGTGCGCACTTGCGGCACTGCAACTGGGGCCGTCGCTGCGAAGCGTGCCAGCTCCGCCTTGATCGCATCGACGTTACGCAGCAACACGACTGCCTGGGCATCGGTCATTTCGACTTCGGCGCCATCGCGTACGATGATACGCCCGCCTTTGACGCGACCATCGGAACCGCGTGACAGTTTGCCCCGCGTCACACCCTTCGCGCCAAACGTGTTGCTCTTGACGGCGCGCTCGGCCTCATCGACCGACATACTGCCCGCCTTGACGGCCGCGAGCGCTTCTTTGAACGACATAGCCATGATTCGTTACCCTTTCGTGAAAACAGAACCGAACAAAGCGCGCCGCAACGTGCGGCGCCATTACACGCAATCCAAAGCATTCCCTACCGCGTATTCGACGGCCATCGCTTGCATCGCCGAGGATCGTCGCAGGCTTGCGACCGCGGCCGATATGTCGCACTTCGCGACGCGCTGCACTTCGCGTTGCGACAGTCCGTTGGCCAGTAGCGTCGCGACGGCCTGATGGGCAACAGACAGGCTTTCGATCCACCTATCGACGATCGACCAGTCCTGTTCCGGCGCCACCGCGTCGAATAGTTCGCCTACCGGGATGCCACCGCGTTGCTGGCGGGTGTACACGACGATAGCGCGTCGCACGCCAAGCCTCACGCAATGCCGCATGGTGCCAGCGCTGTCTGCGCCCGCATCGCGACGCGGCGCCCACTGCGCCCAGCGTTGCCACCCGTAACCAATCGCATCGGCGACAAGTTGCGCGGCCGTTTCTTGGCACTGGCCGTGCCACCGATCGGCAACTGCCAGCCAGGCGACGATCTCCAACGACCGCGCATTCTCTTCCCATGCGGCCTTTGCTTCACTTGCTTGCATGTTCTTACCCTTTCGCGTGAAACGTCGGGCGGAATGCCCAACAACGTGATTCATTATCGACACGCCGAATTACTTGTCAATACCAGCACGTCGAAATTCTTTCCTCCGCCGTGCTAATCCACCGGGGTGTCTTTTGCCCCTCGTGACAGGCCGGCGGATTAGTGAGGCGAGGGGCAAGATCGGCTCGACCTGCCGGCCCAAACCGACGGCGACCGAATCCGCATCCCCGCGCGTGCGCACGTGCACGCGTACGCGGGCGCAGGCAGGCGCGCGCGTGTACGTACGCGCGTCAGTGGTGCCGCCAGAGCCGTGCTACTGTGTGCCGCCAGAGGGCTCGCACAGTGACGGGGCGGTGGATTAGTTTAGCGGAGAGCAGAAACCCGGCCGCCGCTCCGGTGGGCCGCCAAGCCTGGCGCGAAGTGGCCGCGTTCGGCCTTGAGGGGCCATTGCGTACAGGTCGGAGTTGACTGGCACGGCATCGAAACCGCCCTCGTGGACGGACGCGGCGCCGATGATGCGAGTTGCCCGTTCGGGGAGTTGACGGATATCGTGTCCGACCACCTGCCGCCAGAAGCGCGGCACTTGTGGCCTTGGGCCGCCAACATGCGAGCCATGATCGCCACGATGAATCAGGCGGCTCGCGACATGGGCATGTAGGATGCCGCGTTCCGAGAGTTTTGTTCCGCCAGAATGAAAGGGTATTTCGATGGTAGCACTGTACGAACGATTCCGACCTACGGCGCTGGCCGAGCTGGTCGGACAAGAGCCGCCCATCAAGGCCATGCTGCGAATGCACGACGACGGTGGCTGGGGTGGCCGCGTGTTCCTGATTACCGGGCCGAGCGGTTCCGGCAAGACCACGCTGGCCCGCATCGTGGCCGCCGACGTGTCCGAGCCGTACGCAACACACGAGATTGACGCCCAGGACGTGACGATGGAGTTGTGCCGCCAGTGGGAGGATTGGTTTGTTACCCGCCCCATCGGCACCAAGCCCACGCACTGCGTCATTGTGAACGAGTGCCACGGGCTATCGACGAAGGTGGTCAGCCGCCTACAAACCACGCTGGAACTGCCGCACATTCAGCGCACGTCAACTTGGTGTTTCACCACGACGAACAAGGGGCAGCGCAAACTGTTTGACGAGAAGTTCGACGGGATGCCGTTCCTGTCCCGAGCGATTCACATTCGGTTGAACAAGCCGAATGAAATGGCCGTCGCCTTGCACTTGCGGGGCATCGCGCAGCAACTCGACTTGGACGGCCAGCCGCTTGAAGCGTACATCGCACTGGCGAAGCGCTGCGAGTGCAACTTCCGAGCCGCCTTGAACGCCATCGAAGGCGGCGAAATGCTTTCCTGAACCTGCCCCGAGGGGCCTTACTGAAAGGGTAGTGCCGTGAGCGAATCGAAACACACGGGTGGGCCGTGGCATATTCTGAGCGGCCCCAATGGTGGCTACGAAGTCGGGCACGAAGTTACGGCTGTTGGCAAGATCGTTGTTGCCAGCGTGCCTCCGGTGCATGGGAATCGCCAATACGCCAACGCCCGGCTCATCGCCGCCGGGCCGGAGTTGCTGGTTGCGTGCCGATCGCTAGTTCACCAAATCAGAAAGTTCAAGTACGGCACGCCAGCGGGCAATGCGCTGTTTCCTGACACCATGACTGGCACCGAACTGGAACTGATACAGCGGGATGCCGATTGGGCGCAAGGTGTCATCGCCAAGGCCACCGGCATCACCCCCTGACGCCCCCTTGCACCGCTCCGAGAACGTCGGGGCGGACCAAGCGAGCGTCGATCAGCGCCGGTTGGTTTACTTACCCTTTCCTGACCGTGCGCTGGTCGGCCTCGCATTGACCACCTTCCACAGCCCGAGCCGCAGTATGTCGGCAATTGGCGTTTCGGTGCGACGCGAGTAGGCCAGCACGCGCTGCCACAGCTCGTCGGTAGTGCGCAGGGTCACGTTCCGTCGCGTACCGATGCTTGGCCGGCCACGAGGTCGTTTGGGGTGGGTTGATTTTGGCATACCGAAACAATAGCATGGAGCGGCACGATGTCAAGTGCCGCCAGACGGGGAGCGCGACCTGCAATGATTCCACAAGCACACACCAACGGCAACGGAAAACGCAAGCGGGGCCGGCCGCGAAAAGGCGAAGAAAAGCCGGACGGGAAGCCGCGCATTTGCTGCGGCACGGTTCAGTTGGACCGATTCTGTTCGCAGTGCGGCGCCACGTTGATCGACGTAGAGCCGATAGCGGAACGGGAGGGCGGCGGACGCTGGATGCCGTACGTTCGTGTCTCCACCGATCGACAGGAGTTGTCGCTGATAGCACAACAAGAGCGGGTGCGCAAGGCGCATGCGTATGAGATCGACATGGAGCGCGTTGGGGCCGAAACCGCCATTCACGCCCCATTTGTTGACCAAGACACTTCCCGGAGCCTGCCGCTATTTGAGCGTCCGGCCGGCAGACGGATGTTGATGGAGCTGAGGAGGGGCGACACGGTGGTTGTGACGCGGTTCGACCGTGCCTTCGGCGGGCCGCACGACGCGCTGGGCGTCATCAACGTGCTCAACAGGGCCGGAGTGTCGTTGACGATCCTCGACCAGCCAGGGTTCGACACCGCAACCCCCATCGGCCAAATGCTGGTGGCCATGTTGGGTACGATCGCCCGCATCGAAATTGACGCCGCCAGCCAGAGAACGCGGGACGTGCAACAGAGTCAGCGCGAGCGCGGTTTTGCCACGGCAGCGGTATGCAACGGATGGAAGCACGCCGGGGAAAAGGGCCGCAAGCGCTACGTGGTGTTTCAAGAGGAGCGGGACAGGTGCGAATTGATCGTGGCCCTGCACGATTACGCTGGCTTCGACTTCTCGCAGATTTCGCGCTTGTTTATGCGCCGCGAGACCCTGATTATGCCGGCGCGTCGCCAGAAGGATTCGTGCGGCGCGTACCACCCCGTTGTGGTCATCCGGCACTACAAGGCCGCCAAGGCAGGCTACCCGCGACACAAGGGGGAAGTTGTCGAGGTAGACGAGTGTGCCGCCAGAGTCCGCCGCGAGGAACTGCTGGATTCCTACCTGCCGCATTGGCGGGACATCCGGGACGGGTGCGCACCGTCGCCAGTTTGACGCCCCGCGCTGTCAGCCGCTCACGGGAGCGGGGGACGGCCTGGCGCGTTTGCCAGACGGACGGCTGCCACCGATAACGGCAGCAGGTGCCCCACGCAGGGGCGGGAGGAAACGATGATGTATCGCGTATTACAAGCGCCTGGTTGGCACGGCGATCCCGATGACCCGCTGCTGATGGAGACAGAGGACGAGCGAGAGGCGGCGATGCGGGCCGGATGCCGCGCCGACATCAACATGCCTGGGCAGTGCAACCAGCACGACGCCTATGCCGTCGACGAGGACGGCAACGAGGTCGATCGGATCGAATCATTCCGCTGCGGCGAGTGCGGCGAAATCATCGAGTGGGGAGACAACGGTCCGCAGGCCGGCGTAGACGGCGAATTGATTGATGGGGGCTCCGTCGAAAAGCATCTTGTCACGTGGCTCTGCGACTCGTGTGCGGAATCGTACGAGGAAGAGGACGGCGACTAACCCGCACTCCCGGCGCGCCGGGCGCGGGGCTGCGACGGGCAGCAGCTCGGCGCGCCACCTTTTTACACGCGGCACAGCCGCACTCGCCCGCGAGATTGCGGGATAGGATGGGACGCACTTTAGCAAAGGGGAATGAACGATGGACGAATCGAAACACACGCCGGGACCGTGGGAGGCGATACTTGGGGAATCGTCGCCGGTAAAGATCGTCGCGGACGGCAGTGTCGTTGGATATGCGGTCTATGGTCCGCGTTCCAATGTCGATCTGCAACACGAGGGCGGCGTACCTACCGCAGAAGCCAACGCTCTCCTCATCGCCGCCGCGCCGGAGTTTCTTGAGGCGTGTCGCGAGTTTTGCGAAGTGCAAAACCGAGATCGCTTTGCAGTGCCGCTTTACCTGCTTCAGAAGATGCGCGCCGCAATCAAGAAGGCCACCGGCGAAGTACCGGCTGGCGTCAAGTAGCCTTTCCCCGTCCCCGTGCCCGCGGCGGCGCCGGGGTGCTTTGGAGGAACGATGAACACATTGCGCTTGGTGAGCCGCGACGACGGCTGGTACGTCACGGGATTTCCCGGCGGCGCGGAGTGTGGGCCGTACCCGACGCCACGCGAGGCGCTTGACGAAGCGGAGCTGACACGGCATGCGCTTGCGAACGCCGACGTGGCGCGACAAGCGGCGTGGGGGGAGGATGACGATGAAGGCTGACCAAACCCCATACCGCATCGGCGAGACCACGCCCGAAGAACACCTGTGCATCGCCGCCCAGCGCGTGCTGGATGCGTTCGAGCTGAAAATGCCAATGGGGGCCGAACTCCTGCGTATTGGTGCCTCGCTCGGTGAAGAGAAGGCCGTGGCCCTCTTGCAATTGGCGGCCGCCCTGCACTACCCGGCACTCGACTTCGACCTGGAGCGCGACCTGGGCGACAAATGAGTGCCGCCAGACACACCAGCAGGCGCTTGACACCCGACGCCCACCGGGTACGATGAAGCCGTGATGCAAACCGCTGCCGTCGTGCTTCGGCGCGGCGGCCTACAGCGGGGAGGAACGCCGGGCGTTCGCGAGCCCCATAAGCTCGATTCGGCGGGTTCGACTCCCGCCCCCGCGACTTTTAAGCCTCTGGCTGTCATGGACCACGCGGGCAAGCGGCTACGTGAACCTAGGATTAGCGTAGTTAGGCAGCAACGTGCAGCGGTGGGAAGCGCATCGCTGGCCGCAAATTGCTGGCGGCGGTGGGGACAGCGACCCCCGTGATGGCACTTGACAATCCTCTTGGTTTGCCCTGCCACTCGGTCGAGGCACTCGATAGCCGGTGCAATTCCGGCCCGCCAGCACTTGGGGTAGACAAATGGAAAGTCGCCTGTCCCCCGTGACAGGAAGTGTGGGTTCGACTCCCACCCCCACGCGGCCGTGCGAGAGTACGGCTGCCTGCGGGACGTAGCGAAGCCGGCATCGCGCCTGCTTTGGGAGCAGGAGATCGCCCGTTCGATTCGGGCCGTCCCGACTTGCCGTTGGACCGGCAATGTGCTACGATAGCCCTAGCTTCGCCTGCACGGCGAATCGTCAGAACGGGACCTCGATGGTTCGGTAGATTTCGGTGGAGAAACCCGCTAACCCCAGCGGGTTTCTTCATTTACCTCCCGCAACACGCCCTGCCGGAATGGCACTAGCACGAGGAAATTATTCTAGTTGCCAATACCAGAAACCTATTCCAACAGCGAAGTAGCAAGCACCGCACACTCTGTTAGACTGTCGGGTCGCACCCGAGAGCCCCGGTCGTTTCGACGGCCGGGGTTTTTTCGTGCGCTCACCCTATCTCCGGAGGCAAGTGCGGCTGGGGAGCGGCGATGCTCCAATCAATGTAGTGCGCCGCCATTTCTGGCGAACGGTGCCCGAGGAATCGTTGCACCGCTTCGGGATGCTCGATTGCAAGGTGAGTCGCAGCGGTACGGCGAAGCTGCTGTAGGGCGCCCCTTCTCACGCCGGCGGGACCGACTACGCACGTCCGCCAGAATCGCCCCCAGCCGCTAGCCAGCGAGTGCGGACGTGCGAGCGGTCGATCACCCGGTAGCTGGTCAATGAGCCCCAGGGTGCGCGGGCGGATCCGTGGGAAGTGTGGCTGCCCTGTCTTCTGCTGCACGACCAGTAGCGTGCCGTCTGGTCGAATCTGTCGGCGTTCTAACGCCCAAATGTCGGACCTTCGAAGTCCGCTTTCATACGCCGTTCGAATGAGCGCCTCGACGTAGGTTGCCTTCGAAGCTCCGCTGGCGAACGCCCCACGCAGCTCCCGTGCCCTCTCAATCAGCCTTCGAACCTCGTCGTTGGTCCAGGCGATCGGGTGGGGGCGCGGCTTCCGTATTCGCCGCACTCGCCGCGGCGGCTCGACAAGCCCTTGCTCCGCCAAGTCGCGCCATAGGGTCAACAGATTGATTCGGTAGCCGTAGACCGTGGCGTGGGCTACCTGCCCTTCGATGGATTCGAGCCACCGGCTTACCGCATCGGCGTTGAGGTCGCAGCGGAGCGGCACGCGCCCCAGGAACCGTTCAAACGACAACAGGCAGTACGCCATGTGCTGACGCGTCGACGCCCGTAGACCGCGATACAGAGCGTATCGGTCGAGGTCGGCGCGGAGCGATGGCGGGCCCAGCAACACGGATATGTCCCCCGGCGGTGCCCCCCACCGCCGCAAGGTTAGCTCATCATCCGTGCCACCACGCGATCCGCGGTCCTTATTCCAGGAAAACCCTACCCCACCCCAGTTCGAATACGCCGATTCTGCCGGTCCCCCGGCTACAGCCTTCGGGACGCATAGGTCGCTGGTTCGAATCCAGTCGCCCCGATTTTGAGGGAAAAACCGCCGGGCCCGGCTCGTGGCCCGACCCGGCGGCCGCTCGGGGAATCGTGCCCAACGCCGCTTTGCCCGGCCGGGCCGGCGGAATTGGGGCTTGAAGGTTCAATCGTACCCGTTACACTGGGGGGATGCAAGAAGTGGCACACCAAGACGTCGACACGGCCATCGTGGCCACCAACATCAAGTTCCTGTTGGAACAGAAGGGGTGGTCGATTCGTAGGCTGGCTGAGGAAGCCGGCGAAACCCCAATGACAATCAGCCGCATGGCTTCCGGCAAGTGCAAGCAGTACGTGACTGCCTGCCGGAACGTGGCAAAAGCCTTCGGGATCGGTCTCGACGAACTGACCGACGAAGACCTGCCAAAAAAATCTCGCCAGACGGCTTGACTCACTGTAACGGTTCCGTTACATTCTGCCGGTAAGCCTGGGGTGCGGTAAAAACCCAGCGAAACCGGCGGCCTCTGCGGCAAACGCGGCGTCGCCTACGGAAGGGCGACGCGACGTGTTTTCTTTTGCCGACGATTTATTCCCGGTATGGCATGGCGTGGCTGGGCAAGTCTCTGCCCGGCGAGGCGCTGCGAGGCATGGCCCGGCCTGGCAAGTCGTGGCAAGGCGTGGACGGGCCCGGCCCGGCAAGGCTTGTCAAGGCGGGGCAGGGCCGCGCACGGCCGGGCAAGGCAAGGCTTCTTTTCTTCCTGCCTATCGAATCACACCAGCGTGCGAATCCAGCCACTGCCCGGCGAGGCGAGACATGGCTGGGCACGGATGGGCTAGGCGCGGCCAGTCTTGGCAGGGCAAGGCGCGGCGCTGCGTGCCAGAGCGCGGCTCGGAATGGCCCGACGGCGCGTGGCCAGGCAAGGCTATTTCTCTTTCCGCCAACGAATCAGCGAACTGGGCGGGTCCGCGCGAGTTACGGCTTGGCATGGCCCGGCGCGGAATGGCGTGTCAGGGCTTGGCCCGTCGGGGCAGTGCGCGGCAAGTCGAGGCAAGGCGTCGCGGGGCAAGGCAAGTCACGGCATGGCTGCGCGAGTCGCGGCGCGGTGTGGCGAGTCTCGGTGCGGCAAGACGTTGCAAGGCAAGGATTTTCTAACTTCCGAGGACTTCTCAATGAAAGGTTCCACTGATGCTAAAGACAGCAAAGCCCGCCGGAAACGGAAAGGGCGAAGCGAAGACTCGCAGCGAAGCGGGGACGCGGGAAGTGATTGTTCGGACGGTGCGGATTCGGGGGCTGACGGACATCATGTTCGACCGCTACCCCGGCGACAACGACACGAAGCTCGAACCCTGGCAGAAGCTCTATCTTGCGGGCGAGAACGGCAGAACGATTTGCCTCCCTTCGGCGAACATCATGTCGTTCCTCTCGGCGCAAAACACCGATTCTGCACCTAAACGGTTGCTCGACTCCCGCAAGTACAAGGCGTTCGCCCTGGCGTGCGGCTCATTCGTGACCATCGGCCCCCGCATGATTCCGTTCCTGCGCGACGGCGAGCCGATCGTGTTCGGGAAGTTCGTCGGGGACGAGGACGCAGAAAGCGGCGTCTACATCGACCGCCGCGTGGCTCGGCTGGAAAAGGGCATCCCCAATCCCAAGGTGCGGCCGACTCTGCCTTTGCCGTGGGAGTTGGAATTCGAGTTTCGGTTGCTGCCCAACCGCCAGATTCAAGAGCAGCAGATTATCAACGTCGTAACCGAGGGGCTGATCTGCCTCGGGCTCGGCACGTTCCGCGGCCAGTACGGCAAAGCGGAAGTCATTCACTGGGAATAGCGGCGCTGCGCGGCCAGGCACGGCGGGGCAGGGCGGGGAGCGGCGGGGCAAGGCCCGGATGGGCGCGGCTCGGCCGGGATAGGCACGGCAAGGATTTTCAAGTCGCCGTCGGTGAAGCGGCGAACTTTTGGAGAGAACGATGACCGACACATATTCAGTAACGATTCCCCTTGCCTGGCTCAAGGCGCTCGCCCTGTTCGCCTACCAACACTCGTCGCGCTACGCCCTCGGCGGCGTGTGCGTGGAAACGGACGAGCACGGCGCGTACTTTGTTGCGACCGACGGTAGGCGAATCGCAGCCATGTTCCGCGCACAGGAGGGGCTGCCGACGACGGATGCGGCCGTGATCCCCATATCGCTTATCAATCGGCTAACGCACGACACGGGCGACGTGACGATCGAAATGAGCGGGATTGCCGACGGGGACGTGCGGCGAGTCGCAATAATCTTGAAAGGATGGGAGCGGATATCGCTCACGGCTGACATCGTAGTAGGGAAATTCCCCAAGTGGCGCGACGTGATCCCCCGCGAGTTCTCTGGCGAGCCGACGCAACTTGACCCGCGACTGCTTGCCGACTTTTCCCAGGCGCTTCGGCTAATTCACGGGGGCGACGACTGTTACGCGATCGTGCGTAGCAACGGCCCTGACAAACCCGCGCTGGTCGATATCGGCTGCCCCGAGTTTTGCGGCGTCATCATGCCGATCACTTCGGAACGCCCCGCGCCAACGCTGCCGCCGTGGGTACACCGTGACGTGCCGGTGAAGGTGAAGCGGGCTGCGAAACGACGACCGAAAGCTAAGGGGAAGAAGTGACCACCACCACCAGCAAAACCAAATGGTCCGGCCCCCACGTCTGCCGCTCGTGGCGACTGGGCAAAACCCATCGCATCGTGCGCGACAAGCACAGCCACGATTTCGACTGCCAGCGGTTTATGTGGGGCACCGCCTTCGTGACTTTTGCGATCGAGCCGAAGTTGTCGCTCGCCAAGAAGCGGTGCGAAGAGGACGCGGAGAATCCAGCGTGATCGCGATGCAGGAAACTTCATGGGCTGACGTTGGGGCGGCGGCAGTCCTTTGCGCGACGGTTCTCATTTTCTGGCTGATGGTTTTCTGGTTCGGGAGAGACGATTGATGGCGCGACGAACCGAAACAGTGACCGAGAGCCGCGAGGTCGTGACGTGCGACGTGTGCGGTAGTTCGCAATGCGTCGTGACGTGTGAGGGC
>Ga0299906_10000422_pt1 | contig 39852 bp, 28 predicted proteins | sample RVTome_14_FD_200259 | JGI IMG/M metagenome (GOLD analysis project Ga0299906, IMG submission 200259) | Soil microbial communities from uranium-contaminated site in the Upper Colorado River Basin, Wyoming, United States - RVT145D125 (version 2) ... | reverse complement strand
TGCTCCGGACCGAAGGTCGCCTCGTCGATCGCCAGGGCCTGCATGAGGAGACGCTCGGCCTCGGCGAAATCCCCCCGGTCCCGCACGATCACCGCCAGGTTTCCGAGGTTGGTGCTGACCTCCACGTGGTGTTCGCCAAACGTGCGGCGGTTGATGGCCAGCGCCTCCAGCAGCAGTGTCTCCGCCTCTTCTGTTCGAGTGGTCGCCTTCTGCAGCAGGTCCGAGAGGCCGTTCAGGGTGGATGCAACCTGCGGATGGTCCTCACCGAGCGTCTGCCGCTGAGCCGCGAGCGCACGACGGTACAGGCTCTCGGCCACCTCGATCCGGCCCAGCCTCCGCTCGGTCAGGGCCAGGTTGAACATCGTTTTCGCCGCGAGCGGGTGGTTCGCGCCCAGAAGCTGCTCCCGGACTGCCAGTGCCTCGCGGTAGAGCGGCGCGGCCTCCTCGTTCTCCCCCCGATCGGTCAGCACCTCCGCCAGGATCTGCTTGCTGTGGGCGGTCGCCAGGGCGGTGTCGCCATGCAGGGCCTGCTGAATCGCGAGCGCCTCGCGTGCGAGCGCCTCCGCGCTGTCGAAGTTGTTCCGCTCCCGCCGCACCTCGGATAGGTGCTCGAGGCTCTTCGCGGTCGCCGAGTCGCGGTTGCCCAGCAGGTCCCGGCGAAGGCCGAGCGCCTGGACGAGGAGCGAATCGGCCTCGTCGACGCGCCCCTGGCGATCCCGGATGTCCCCCAGCTGGTCGATCATCGCAGCAGTAGCGACGTGGCGGTCCCCGGTGAGGGCACGCTGCTCGGCCAGCGCGGCGGCGACCTGGGTCGCTGCCTCGTCGTACAGACCCAGGTTGGCGTAAATCCGGCCCAGGGAGCTTCGGAGTCGCGCACGAACGACCGGCTGCCCGGCGAGCGAGGTGTCGAGCCGGGCCGCGCCGCGGTCGAGCAGCTCCCGGGCCGAGTTCTCGGCCGCGCTGGTGTCGTGGGCGAGGTAGGGATCCGCCGCGCCGAACACCGTCAGGAGGTACTGCTCCACCGCGCGAGCTGTCTGGGTTTCTTCCTCCGCCAGGGTCCGCAACCGGTGCTCGCGTACCATCGCGAGGATCAATCCGGCCGCGATCGCGCCTGCCATCGTCAGGGCCGCGCGGTGACGCCGGACGAACTTGGCCGCCCGGTACCGAATCGAGTCGGGACGCGCGCTGACCGGCTGGTGCGCGAGGTAGCGTCGCAGGTCCTCGGCAAAGGCCGAGACCGTGGGGTAGCGCTCCGCCGCGTCTTTCCGGATCGCCTTGGCGACGATGTTATCCAGGTCGCCGAGATAGAGCCGTCGCAACCGCTCGGGGGTGCTGCCGCGGGCCTGGGCCTGCTCGGTGCGGGCTTCCCGCTCCCCGGCAACGCCCAGCCCCACCGCGGCGCTCAGCCGGCGGGGCTCGGTCTCGGTGATCGCCCGGAGATGCTCCGCGGACGAGCGGCAGGCTTCGCCGGTCGGGTGCCGCCCGGAGAGGAGCTGATACAGCAGGACGCCGAGCGCGTACACGTCGGTCGCGGTCGTCACCGGGCCGCCGCGTACCTGCTCGGGCGCGGCGTACTCCGGGGTAAAGGCGACCCCGCCCTGCTCGGTGAGGACGGAGTGATCGGCGGCCGTCGTCTCCTCCGCGACCAGTTTGGCGATGCCGAAATCGAGCAGCTTCACCGTGCCGTCAGCCGTGACGAGGATGTTCGAAGGCTTGATGTCCCGGTGGACGATCAGGTTTGCGTGCGCGTGGCCTACCGCCGCGAGCACGTCGAGGAAGAGCCTGAGCCGCCTGGCGGGAGGGAGGCGGAGGTTATCGCAGTGCCGGTCGATCCGCTCGCCTTCGACTCGCTCCAGCAGGAGATAAGGCTGGCCGGCCTCGGTAAGGCCCGCATCCAGCAGCCGCGCGATGTTGGGATGATTGACTCGGCCGAGGAGCATCCCCTCCCGGCGGAAGCGCTCGGCGCCAACGCGGTCGAGCAATGCGAGGTGCAACAGCTTGACGGCGGCGGTGCCCTCGAAGCGACCATCGCTCCGGCGGGCCAGCCAGACGGTGCCCATCCCGCCCTGGCCGAGAGGCTGCTCGATGGTATAGGCACCGACCCGCATGCCGGCGAGCCCCGACGCCGGGGCATTCTCCGGAGCGTGCTCGCGGGACAGGAAGCCGGACCGGTCGAGCTCGCCTTCGGCGGCGAGCAGCCGCTCCAGCTCCGCCGCCAGCTCCGGATGCCGCTCCCGGAGATCGGCCAGCCAGGAGACGCGCTCGTCGGGACCCAGCCCCAGCGCCCGGTCGAGCAGCGGGTCCAGCGCGGCGATCAGCTCCGGGGTCGCCCGAGCCATGAATTCCGCCCGGCCGGACGGGTCAGACATCCTGCATGGTCCGATGCAGGAGCAGCCGTGCCTTGCGCCAGTCCCGCTGGATAGTGCGTTCGGAGACGCCCCGGAGTGACGCGAGCTCGGCCAGGGAAAAACCGCAGAAGAAATGCAGATCCACCAGTTGGGCGAGCGTGGGGTGGACAGTGGCGAGGGTGCGGAGGGCGCCGTCGAGCTGCTCCAGCTCCTCCGGGCGCACCTCGTTGGCGGCCAGGTCGGCGCCCGACGAGGTGATCTGAAACTCGCCGCCCCGTTTCTTGGCCTGGCGGCGGCGGGCGTAGTCCAGCATCAGGCCGCGCATCGCGCGGGCCGCATAGGCCAGGAACTCGCCCCGGGTGGCAAACGCCACCCCTTCCCGACCGGCAATATTGAGGTAGGCCTCGTGGAGGAGGGTGGTGGTGCCGAGGGTGAGCTCCGGGCCACCCTTGTGAAGCTGACGCTCGGCGATCCGGTGCAGCTCCTGGTACAGCGCGGCGAAGAGCTCGTCGGCCGCGGTCCCATCGCCGGCCTCTGCGGTCCGCATGAGCCGGCCGATCGACGGATCCACCACTGATGTCCTCGCGTATCCGGAGCGAACTGACGGAGGGGTCCCGGCAGAACATATAGCGCGAGGAAGGGCTCGTCAAAGCCGGTGCGGGGGACTCGGGCGTCCCCGTGCCACGCACGGCACAGGGGAACGGTGCAGTGCGTGGCACGGGGAGACCTCGCGGTCCGGTGTTATGGGGTGGCGAAGGTCAGGCCCCCGATCACCAACGCAGGGGTCGGGACACCGATGTCGGTGTCGTTGTTCGTGGTAGTGCCGAGCTGGCCGTACCGGTTGAAGCCCCAGCACCAGGCCGCCCCCGCCGAAGTCAGCCCGCAAGTGTGGGCGGCATTCACCGCGAGCGCGGCCAGGCTCACGCCGCTCACCTGAGTCGGCGCGTAGGCCGGATTGCTGGTCCCAAAGTTTACCGGATGGCCCAACTGGCCCGACAGATTCCCGCCCCAGCAATAGAGCAAGCCCTGGCTGATCAGGCCGCAGGTGTGCCCGCCGCCGGCGCCCAGCGACACGAAGAGGAGTCCGCCGGGGACCTCCACCGGAGCGGGGCTGATGAGGTCGGTCGTGCCGGCCAATTGGCCGAAGTGGTTGTCGCCCCAGCACCAGGCGGCGCCCGCCGGGGTGAGCCCGCAGGTGAAGTGTCCACCGGCGGCAATCGAGGCGAGGGCGGGTATGCCCTGGACGGCGGTCGGGGTCGGTTGGGGAAGGTTTCCCACACCGATACCGTTCGCGTTGCCGAGCTGGCCGTTGTCATTGTTGCCCCAGCAGTACACGACCCCGCCGGTGGCGACCCCGCAAGTGTGAGAGGAGCCGGCACCGACGGCCGTGAAGGTGAGGCTGCTGTTCACTGGGGTGGGCGTCGGATTGGGGAGGCTCGTGATGTTGTTCGTGGTCGTGCCGAGCTGCCCAAGGGAGTTGTTCCCCCAGCAGTACATCACCTCCTGAGGGGTGATCCCGCAGGTGAAATCGTTGCCGGCCTCGAGCACGGTGAACGTCAGATTCCCGTCGACCGGCAGGGGCGTCGGGATCCTCGCGTTCAGATCCCCGCTGCTGGTGGTGTTGCCGAGCTGCCCGGCGTAGTTCCCTCCCCAGCAGTACGCGGCGCCGGCCGGTGTAAGTCCGCAGGTGTGATTGAATCCGGCAGTCAGCGAGGCGAAGGTCACTCCCCCGGCGACCGCCTCGGGCGTGGGATTGGCGGTGACGCTGCCGACGGTGTTGGAGTTCCCCAGTTGGCCATAGCCGTTGTGGCCCCAGCAGAATGCCGCCCCGGTCGCGTCCAGGCCGCAGGTATGGAAGAGGCCGGCGGCCAAGGTGGTTCGCACCAGGCTGGCCGCCACTGTCACCGAGACCTCCACATTGCCCGTAGCCCCATCGGTCACGGTCAGAGTACAGCTCCCGGCCGCGATCGCTGTGACGGTGAACTTGGACTGAGCCTTTTTCTGGCTCTTGGGCGTGACGGAGACGCATGCCGGGTTCGAGACCGCGACCGAGATGGGCTCCGCCGGCGAGCTCGCGGTGAGCGTGGCGGTAACACCGACCCCCGAGAGGTTGAGCTGCGATGGTGTGACTTTGAGACCGGCGGTGGGCTTGGCCGCCTGGACGACGGCGCTGAGCCCGGTGGGCAGCTGCTCATCGCCACTGCACCCTCCACTGAACAAGGTGGCCCCTACCCCACCCGCCACCAGGACGTTGCGTAACCGACTCATTGGACACCCCCAGCATGTTGAAAGAATGAATTGCGAACGGCGCTTCAGTTCGGGCCTGGACCAAACCGCGGCCTGACGTCCAGCGCGGGATCGGCGGTGAGACGCACCTCGTTGCCGCCGCCCGCGTCGATCAGGTAGATGTCGTCATTGCCGTTTCGAGTGCTGCCGAACGCGATGCGGGTTCCGTCCGGCGAGAAAGTGGGCGTCCCGGCCCCGCTGTTGGCGGTGGTCAGCCGTAGCCGTGAGGTGCCGTCGGCGTTCATGACCCACACGTCGGGGAAGGAGCCGTTGAGGTCGCTGGCGAAGACGATCCGCGCGCCGTCGGGCGAGAAGCTGGGAGCGAAATTGTTTCCTTCGGTGGTGAGCGGCCCCGGATTCGAGCCGTCCGCGTCCACGATCCAGATCTCGAACGCCAGGGCGAAGACGATTCGCAGGCCGTCGGGCGAGAACCCCGGCGAGCTCGCGCCCATGGAATGGTCGAAAAAGGTGAGACGCGCCTGGCCGGTGCCGTCGGCGTTCATCACCCACAGGTCGGTCACGAGCTGGGTCAGCCCGGCGTCGTAGTCCACCCGGTAGCTCGCAAAGACGATCCTGCTGCCGTCGGGCGAGAAGGCGGGCTCGACGTCACCCGCGGGATGGCTGGTCAGCCGCACCGGATCGGTGCCGTCGGCATCCATCACGTAGATGTCGCGGTTTCCGTCGCGCTCGGACACGAAGGCGATCTTCCCGCCGTCCGGCGAGAGCACGGGATCGAAGTCGCGGGCGGCGTTGTTGGTGAGGCGAACCGATCCGGACGACCCTATCAGGTAGATCTCGAGGTTGCCGTCCCGCGCCGAGGTGTAGACGATGCGCCCGCCGGTGACGGCGCCCTCAACACTCACCGGGACCTGGACGGTCTGGCCCTTCTTGTCGGTGAGCGTGATGGTGCAGGAGCCTACCGCGACCGGGGTGACCGTGAAGGTGGCGACGTACATCGAGCTGCCGGCGGGCTTGCTGGCCGGAACGCCGGACGGCGTCACCGTCGCGCACCCGGTCGCATCGGAGCTCCGCGCCGTGATGAGTCCGACATACTGCACCCTGGCCGTCAGCGTGGCCGGAGTTCCGGGAGGCAGGGTGAACCCGAGCTGGGTCGGGGTTGCCGTGAGAGGTGTAGCGACGCCGCCGGGCTTGAACAGCGGTGCGGTTGGGACAGGCTCGCCGGCGCAAGCAGCCAACAGCACGAGGGCGGCGAGCCAACCACACTGGCCGCTGCACAGGCGGTACTCCGGATTCGGGGCCAGCTCGGCTCGAGGTGACATGAGGCTTTTCCGGTCCAAGGAGGAGAGGTGCCCACGCGTCGGTTCGACGGTGGTGGCTGTCAGGGAATCGGATTCCCGTCTACTCAGGAGATCGCAAATCGCGGATCGAAGGCGACACGAGAGGGCCGCCCTGATCGGCCGATCAACCGAAAGCGCCCCGGAGCCATGCTCCAGGCCCTTTCTGCGAGGAACCGCCACTGCGCTACTGATGGAGGGAGGGTACTGGGCCAGGGGGGCTGGAGTGCGATCCTTCTCACCAAACTCCAGCGGTTATGGACAGCTCCCCGCGGGCTCGAAATGTGAGGTCAGAATGGCGCTGGAATCAGCTCGTCGATGACGTAGCCATCGCACTCCATCTCGACGCTGGAGGACTCGATCGTGCCGGGCGACGTCGAGAGTACGATGGCGTGCCTGATGAGACCGCTCCGCACGGCGTATTCCGGACGCCGCCGTCCGCTGAATCGGTTATCGCTCCCGGCGTGCCCGGTGCCATGGTCGGTGGATGCCGAGTTGCTCCGCCCGCGCTGAGGAGGCTACCGTATGGGCATGCCCGAGACCGTCCGCCGTTGGACCCGGGACCAGCTGCTGGCCCTGCCGGACGACGGGAACCGCTACGAGTTGGTTCACGGGGAGCTCCTGGTGAGGCCCGCCCCGAGCAGCGTGCACCAGGATGCGATAGCGGAGCTGTTTCGCCGGGTCGATCCGTATGTCCGTCAGTATCGGCTGGGCAAGACCGGCCTGGCCCCGGCGGACCTCGACTTGGGCGGAACGGAGCTGGTCCAGCCCGGCCTGTCCGTGGTGCGGCTCCTGCCCGACGGGAGGAAGCCCGCGGAATGGCCGGAATACGGCGTGCCGATCCTCATCGCCGAGGTGATCTCACCCTCCACGGCGCGCCAGGACCGCATGACCAAGCGGGAGGTCTACCAGGCGCGCGGGGTGGAGCAGTACTGGATCGTGGACACCGACGCGCGGGCGGTCGAGCGATGGGAGCCACGGGATCAGCGGCCGGAGGTCCTGGGCGATCGGATCATCTGGCACCCAGGCGGCGCGCCGGAACCGCTGGTCCTGGACCTGCCGGAGTATTTCCGCGAGCGGTGGGGGGAGTCGGGCTGAGTTCGCCACCTCCCGTCCGTCCCTCCGCCCGTCAGCCCAATGACGCGGCCTCTTCCGGGAACCAGCGGCCGTGGGGAATCGCGCGGGCGTTCGGAGCCCCCTCCACTCGCCGATTCACCGCCGCAGGCCGCGGCCGCTGCGGCCAGCATCACCGCCAGTCCTCTTCTGGACGGTACCATGACCTCCCTCGATGCTGAATGTCCTAGGCACCAGCGCTGACCCGGCGTCCCCCATGATACCTCCGGCCCTCACCGGGGAGCGCGCGGCACATGGGAGCGGTGGCCGGAGCGGCCCCGGGCCGAGGCAGTCGCCGAAGCGCAGCCGCTCCTCGAATACTTCCGTCAGAGAGGATCGACCAAGCATCTCGCCGACGTCCGCGCCATGCTGCGGATCCGGCCCGATCTCATTGACCGGCAGATTGTGGAGACGTTCGCCGCGAAGCGCGGACTCCGCCAGGAATGGATTCAGGTCACGACCCCCGAGCCCTGACGGACACCTCGATACCCCGGATCACCCCGGTGACATCGGCGAACGGCTCGGCGTAGCGGACGGACGGCGAATCGAGGCGGACCACCGGCGCCCAGCGACGCTGACGGGGGTTGAACCTGCGCTGGTACCCGGGGCCGCAGGGAGCGGGAGTAGCCGGGGCGTCGGCTTCCCGGCCCCCTCGGCGACCGGTAGCTTCCCGGGGTGAGTCCATCGGAACAGGCCCCCGCCACCTGGATCGTGGAGCGCACGGCCCACCGCCGGTTTCCGTTCCGGATCAGTGTCCGCCAGGGCGCCCGCCTGCTGCTGGCGGTCCGCGCGCAGTCCGCGTGGCCCGGCCCGGGCCAGCAGGTCTTCTGCCTGCGCGAAACCGCGCCTGACCCGGACGAGCCGCTGGAGGAAGTCGAACGGGTGGGGGTGGCGCACCTGGGCCAGGTGGGGCGGAAGCTCACCCTGGCCCTGGACCGTCCCGGCCGCAAGCGGTGCGAGTTTCTCACCGTGCTCAAGCCGGCCCGTCAGGGCGGCACCCGCGAGCAGATCTTCTTTCGCACCGAATCCGCCATTCGCGCCCACCGCTCCCGCGCGCGGGTCGAACTGCTGCCGCGCGCGGACGCGATCACGGTAGTGATCGACAAGGGCGAGCGCTATCCGTGGCGCTTCCCCGGCGCCGATGTCCGCCGGCGCCAGTTGCCGGTGGGGGACTACGTGCTGCTGGACGGGGAGCGCAGCGTGGCCACGGTGGAGCGCAAGTCGTTCGACAACATGGTGAGCGACGTCGGCGCCGTGCAGGCGCTGCACCATCACCTGAGCCAGCTGTCGGCGCGGCCGGGGGCGGCCCTGGTGATCGAGGCACAGTACGCCGACTTCCTGGACGAGCGGCGGGTGGCGGGCCGCTGGCCGGTGGTCCACCTGGCCCGGGTACTGGCGGAACTGTCCGCGCTGCACCCGGGGCTGCCGATCGTGTTCGCGGGCAATCGGAAACTGGCCAACGTCTGGTGCGAGCGCTATTTCGCGGCCTGCGCGCGGCGCGAGGCGAGCCCGCAACTGGACCTGGTGCGGGAGGCGATCGCGGGCTACCGGCCGGGCGAGGCGGCCGATCTGGACGAACGGATCCGGCTGGAGGCCCTTCGGCTCGCGGAATCCCCCTTTCCGACCGCGGCAATGGTGGCCCGGTTTCCGGAGGCCCCGGCGTCGCGGGTGCGGCGGGTGCTCGCGCAGCTCAAGCGGGAAGGCGTCCTGGAGACCACCGGCCGCGGGCCGGGGATGCGGTGGAGGCAGGGGTCGCGCGGCGTGGGTCTGTGACCGCTGGGAAGGTTTCCTTGCCAGAGTGAAATCCTGATCGTACGCCATGACGTATATATCATGCCATCACGGTACGGACCCAGATCCAATTGGCGTCGGAGCAGCACCGGCAGCTCAAACACTGGGCTCAGCGCCGAGGTTATCTCGCTGGCGGAGGCCGTCCGGCGCTGCGTTGCTCTGCGGCTGGCGGCCGACGAAGCCGCGCCCTCACGAGCCACTCTGTTACGGCAGCCATGGCGGTGGCGGGGGCCTACAGGGATCCCAAGGATGCCCGTAACGTGGCTCGGGACCACGACGAGTATCTGGCCAAGGCTTTTCGCGCGTGAGTCTGTTTCTCGACACTTCGGGCGTTGGGGATCGGAGGGGCGACGACGGGCGGCAGCTTCACGCCCTGGCCGACCAGGACCCCAACGCTGCGGCACATGGCGCACAGCGCCAAACCGACCAGTCGGCTCACGGTGACCTCCTGTCCCGGCCTGTCCCACCTGGACGGCGATCGCCCTGCCCCTAAGATCGAGGCCCCCCGTGTCGGGCGACCCCATGCCACGCTACCGAAGGACTACGCCCCCGGGACCGGGAGTTCAGAAGAGGCACAATGGCGCGGTGGGGCTGACTGTGACCGATTTCGTCTCATAATCCCACCGGCCGAGACTGTCGATCACCTTGAATTGAATTGCGCCGTTTTGGCTGAAGGACGCTGTCACTTGGAGGGTGCCCGTGGCAATCTGAATGCTGTTCTGGTACCACGTGTACCCAAAGGGTGCCACACCGTTTGAGACCGACGCGGTCCAGGTGCACGGGTTCCCAGGACGAACGACGCTCTTGCCGGAGATTATCGCGCTTGGGGGCGGTGGAGGTGGGGGAGGCTGAGGGGCGGTCGGATCCAGCTCTCCGAGAGATGGGGCAGCCTCGGCCAACTCTCCCATAACACCGCTGATCGGACTGAAGAGCCCATAGAATGGTGAGTTGCTCTGACCACCCCAATGCACCCCGAGAAGGTACGCAGACAATCCGTCGCCGACCGGCTCAATCACCGGGGAGCCGCTGTCGTTGTTCTGGTGACCGTAGTTAGCCATGCCCTGGCACCACAAGGTGATGTCAGTCGGCTGTCCACCCTCGTAGGGGATCAGGTCAACGCAGGAGTTCTGGATCGTTCCACTCGCGTGTCCAGAGGCTTGGCCGATCATGTGCGCCGGCCACCCGACGAAAGCGCCCAGCAGGTCGATGACGGTCGTGGCGGCATAGTAGGAGGTGCTGCCGACAGGGGGGAGGGCAATCAACCCATGTGCCGCATCTCCTGGGGCGGAGTACTTGAACAGCGAGGCGTCGGAGTACCTACAGAGCCTGCCCTGCAGACAGTAGGGGTCGGAGGGGTATGTCTTCCATGCAGGGTCCACCAGCTCGGCACCGATCCAGCTCTGCGCTTGTGGCTGAGCGGTTGAGACCCCGTTCATCGTCGCCTGCGGCGGTGCACAGTGCGACGCGGTGACGAAGTAGCGATCGGCTTGCAGAACGCCATTGATTCGTGCGACCACATTGAAGCCCAGTGTGCAGGGGTATGCGAACGGAGTGACATACGAGGTCACCTTCAACCCGCCTACCGCCGGACGGATTACAGCAGACAGGCTATGTGGTGGCGGCAACTTGGCGGCCAGAAAGGCCCTACTTACCGGAGAGGAGGCTCGCTCAACTGCTGGGAACCAGAGCACCTCCAGCGCGCCCGCCGGAACGTCCAGCCCGCCCAAGAACTCTCGCATCTTGTCGACCAGTGCGGGATCACGGACCCCTACCACGATCCGATTCTTCCGTTCGTCGATGTCCGTCATGGTCAACCCATCGAATCCCTGCGCTGCAGGAGCCACGTGACCTCGGTACCACGTTAGAAGCTCGCGGGAATCATGGGTGCCTTGACGGACTCGCATCCCCGATACGTCGCTCAGAATCTTCGTGCGCCTCGCCTGCTCCATGCGGACACCATTGTCGAGCAGAGCTAGCACTTTCGGCTGGGTCTGCTGGAGGGCCGATGCATCCTTTAGGACAACCGTCAGGACACCGGTCGAGTCATAGAAGGCCCCGCCGAAGCCTGGAACTTGGTCGGCGATCCGCGCGAACTCCTCATCCAAAGTTTGTGGGACCGAGGTTCCCAAACGCTGGCCGGCATGGGCCGTTTGCATTCCTGACTGCTCCGGTACGAGTGTCGTGTCCACACGACATCCCAATACGAAAGTGAGACAGAGCCATGCGGGGATCGTGACCCGCGCTTTTCCGGTCGCTCGCTGAGTGTTCATTGCCGATCTCCCTGAGAGTTGCACGTACAGACGTCTCGTGCCTTGGGCCACGTTTCCGGCGAGGGCCCCTTCCAAACCGGCGGCGTACCGACCAGCCGTCAGTTCGCCAAGTCCTCGTGCTAGTCGCGAATGTAGGTGTAAAGGTTGAAACGGAAATCCCCCTCAATCCCGACAAGTGTTGTCCCACCATCATCCAGCCTGTAGGAGTAGGTCCTCATGACCCCCTCAGGGACTAGGGGAAACCGGATCACGACGGAGGTATCGTTGCGTTCGTAACTGCCAGACCAGCGGCTGCGCTTGATCTCCCCTTCAGGAACTCCATTGTGCACGTCGCGCACTTCAAGGCGCTTCTCCAGCCGTCCGTTGGAGTACAGGGTGATGCTACCGTTCACGGCCTGGAACTCATAGGTCGATCCATCCTCGGCGACCGCCGTGATGAGTGGAGCCGGCAGTGGCAGCCCGTTTATCAAGGTGAGCAAATAAACCTCCGTTTCCGAAGGCTGAATCAGGGCGCACGCCCCAGTGCCTGAGCAAGCGACGACTCCCAAGAGCGCCAAGCCTCCGCGGCGAACTCGGCGCAGAACGACTGGGAACGCGGCGACCCTAGACCTGCCGATCGAGCGATGCACAGCAGCAACGATGTCCACAAAGACTCCAAGATTCCTACAACCGACTTGGTGGAGGCTAGGGTCGACCGCCCGGGCCCGTCAAGTGTCACGCCCCAGCGTCACCCAACTCCTGACCGGCTGGTCGGGAAACGGAACACCAGCCTTCGTTCAATACGATGGGAGGGCGCGACGTATTGTCAAGAGTTGTGGATCGGGGGCACTGGTACAGTTTGAGTACCAGTACCGGATCGGGCCCTGATCAGGCGTCCTTCCGCGCCTTGGTCTCCTGACGTTCGACCTGCGCTCCATCCACAATGCGCTCGCCGGCTCGGACCAGCGGCAACAAGGGCGCAGCGTTTGAGCCAGCGCCACCGTTGCTCGGCCATCTCGAGCACCTTGTCATGCATGTGAAACCCCGAGTGCGGCCAGGCGTGCGTGCCGAGCGCGGTCTCTTCCTCCAGCAGCCCCCGGCGCACGAGCCACCGGAGCACCGCGCGGCAGAACGCTTCGCTCAGCGTGGCGACATCGTGCTGCCGCAGGGGCACGACGATGCCGTCCGGCCGGAAGCCGCCATCGGTCACCAGCAGATGGCGATGGGCGTGCCAGTTGACGAGCGAACCGTTGGTCTGCATCCAGGCGACGAAACCGACCGCGAGCGTCCGCTCGCCGGTGGTGGCCCGAACGAAGGCCGTACTGGTGCGCGCCGCGACCCGCGAGAGGACCCCGAGCAGGGCTCGGTCACAGTAGAAGTATGGCCGCAGCCGTTTGGGGACGGCGAGCACCACCTTTCGGTGGGGCACGGGGGCGAGCAGGGTCACCTCCAGCCAGACACTCCACACCGTCAGGCTTGGCGTGGTGGCTGGGACAGAAGTAGCGGCACTTGCAAGAGAAGGCGAGCAGGTACTCGTGTCGGCAGCCGCCGCAGGGCACCCACGCGAACCCGTGCTCCAGGAGGACGCAGGTCAGGAACTTCTCGACCACCTCGGCGATGACGCGCCGCCACGGTCCCCAGCGGGGCCCGAACCGCTCGTCGTAGACCGTCGCGAAGGCCCGGAGGTGCTCGTCCAGCAGGCGATAGCGCCGCGAGACCCGGGCCCCGGCGCGGGCGGTACACGGCGACCGGCTGCGCCGCGGCAAGGACCCCATCCGGGGCCGCCCCTGCCACCGCTCCCATGGGCCGCGCGCTCCCCAGTGACGACGGGACACATCATGCGGGACGCCGGGCTCTGATCTGGTACCAGAACCGCGCGCGGCCAGTGTGGATTATTGCGGCACGAGTCGCCGAGCCACTGGGCTGGCCAGCAGCACGTCCTTCCACTTTCATGCGAGCCTCCGCGTGGGCCAACCAGGAGTGCCTGTGGTCACTGGAGCCTCGGGGGCCGGCAAGACCACCTTGGTCCGGGCGTTGGAGGCCCGCACCCGTGCCGGCGTCAAGTGCCACTATTTCGACTCCATCGGGGGTTCCCACTCCCGAAGTGACGGACCATATGTTTTGTGGCGCGGCGTGGCAGGAGGCAACCAGCCAAACGTGGATTGCACGACTCGCGGCCCGCTCCGGATCGAGGACCGACGCCAGTGGTTGCCGAGAGTCACGAGGATCTCGGCGGACGGGAGGACCGCCATTCCAGCGGCAGCTTCCGGGTCCGCTGCCCCGTGAGCGCCGCCGGTTCGTTCCCCGCCGCCGTGACGATCGGCGGCGTCGCAATACAGCGCCGCCGTGATCCCGGTAGAGCAACCGCCACGAGGGCGCGACTGAGACGACGTGCATTGGTGGGTTCTGGAATGGACTCCGATATGCGGACGTTCTTGACAGCCGCGGTGGTCGCCAAGGCGTTTCAGCTTGCCGCCACGAAGGGCACACTGTCCTGGTGTGCAGGCGGCGGACGCGAAGAACGCCGCCGCGGATCGGCCCGACACCGACCGACCCGCGTGAGCGATGGAGGCGCCGCGGTTAGCGAGCCGGCGGCAGCTTGACGAGCAGCGCGGCGTGGTCCGAGGGCCAGGCCGGCCCGCCCGAGGCCAGCGCGGGGTCGAGCACCGAAATCCGGGTCCCGCCCACCAGGTCGCCCGGCCCGGTGTCGAACCCGCCGCGCGTGAGCACGTAGTCGATCCGCTTGGCCAGCGCACCCGCCCACAGGTCGGGATCGTGACAGCAGGTGAAGCCGGCCCCGGTGCCATGCTCGGCCCAGACATCACGAAACCCCGCCTGCTGCAGCGCGGCGTACATCGGGCTGCCGGGGACGGTCGTTGAGATCCCCCAGCAGGACGACAGGATCGCCGGCCGAAGCGAGCATGTCGATCAGCGCCCCGATCTGCGCCGTACGCAACTGCGTGACCGCGTCACCTGTGCCGGATTCGGGGTGCGTCGCCACGATGGTCATGTCCTTGCTGGCGACCCGGATATCGGCCCGGACCCAGCCACGCTGGATCGTGAACAGACCCAGCGGCATACAGAGCGGGCACGGAAACGTGCCGTTGGACGCGGAACGGACCTGGATGTCCGGGGACACCAGCAGCACCTCCCGGTCGGTGAGGCGGACCGGCACCCCGAAGACCGCAGTCAGGTCGATCGTGAAGTTCTCGTTGGCCGCGGCGACCTGGTAGTGCAGCCCCCGGGCGGCGAGCGCCTCGAGCAGCTGGGCCAGGAAGTCCTGTGCGATCGAGACCGGGGTCGGGAACGGGAACGGCGGCACCGGCAGCTCCACCCGAATGGCCGAGACTTCCTGCAGCGCGATGACCTGGGGGCGCTGGAGCAGGATCTGATCCGCCATCCCGGCGATCCTCAGCTCCAGGTTGTTGGCCAGCAGCTCCCCGACCGCCAGCGTCAGCGCGAGCCCGGGGTCACCGCCCCCGAGCAACGCCCCAATGAGCGCGTCCAGGTCGGCGCCGACGTACATGTTCTGGCTCATGACGGTGAGCGGCGCGCCGCGGGCATGGAGCGGGCGCTCGTTGACGCTCGGCCCCACGGGCGACTCCCCGCTGCAGGCCAGAGTGCCCAGCAGGCAGGTCATTGCGGCGCAAGGAATGAGGGGTTTCATCCGATTCCTCCATGCAACGGTGAGGGCGTGGACGGCAATCCGACCAGGTGGAGGATGGGCAAGGGGGGTCAAGCGGCAGTCAAGCCGCCGATGGCGACTGCTCCGCCCGGCGGGTAGCTTGGAACCATTCTTCCCCCGGGGGCACTGTGGCGCTGCTCGAACAGGTGCGTCAGGCGCTCGCTCCGGCCTTCCTGGTGGAGCGGGAGCTGGGCCAGGGCCCCATCGGGTGAGCCCGCGTGACCACCTCGCATCAGACCGTGCGGGTTTACGCGTGCGCTCGGCGGGTGACGGCTCGGGGCACCCCAGCAGGCACATGCTCCCCAGCGCAATCCCGCTGACGGCGCCGATCGTGAACACAAGATCGCGTCGGCGATCCGTTCGGCGTTGGCCAGGATGGTCAGGCTGGTGTTGACGGCGAGCGAGGAAGGGATCGCGGCGCCGTCGGCGACCTAGAGACCGGGCCAGCCGAAGACCTGCCCCTCCGCGTTCACCACGCCGACCGGGCCGCCGTGGTGAGGTACGACATACTCCCGCCATGAGCCGGGCTTCAGAACTCGACGCCGAGCAGCACCGAGGGGACGGCGGGCAGCGTGAACTTCCGCCGGTACAGCGACCCGGTGCTGCTGGCCTGCCCCTCGCTGAAGAGCTCCGCGAAGTCCGCCGCGCGGTCGGGCGCGACGGGCCCGAACACGAGGTTGGTGATCGACGCGGCCAGGGTCGTTCGCAGGCCGAACAGTCCCTTGAACTGCCTCCGCGCCCCGAGCGACAGATGAAACGTCGCCCGGCCCCGCAGGCCGCCCTCCCTGCCATAGCGATAGGCGGGCGACCGCGGAGCGGCCTGCGTGGGGTCGGCGGCCGCCGGCAGAAAACGCCAGATCACCTCCTCCACTGGCGTCACCGGCTGTCCCGACGCCACCTCGCCGGTCCAGAACAGCCGCCAGCCTCCGAGCGGCACGTCGGCCTGGAGCCGCAACTGGTGCCGACGGTCCAGCCGCCAGGGGACCCACCCGTCCCCCCAATCGCGCTCCGACCAGCTCACAACATAGGTGGCCGCCCACGACGCCGAGCCTGGTGTCGCGCCACCGCGCGCCGCGCGCAGCTCGAGACCCCGGGTCCTCGACCGCCCGAAGCGGTAGGGCGTCTCGCCCGCCTCGGGGTCCGAGTCGGGCCTGGGCTCGCCTAGCCCGGCGCCCTGCGAGCCGAACGCGGCGCCGTGGAGGGACCAGGGTCCCAGGGCAAGGTCCGCCGAGAGCGCGACGTGATTGACCGCCGGGACCGGCACTCCGTTCACGCCGGCGTCCAGCCACACCTCGAAGAACCCAAGCGTCGGCTCGCTCTGCGGATCGGTCAGGACCTGAAAGGGCCGGGACGCGCGCGCCGCGGCCAGCGAAACCGTCCCCCGTGCGCCCACATCGGCCACCAGCCGCGCGCGCGGCTGCCAGCTGGTGGCGGAGGAGGTAGCGTCGAGCAGGAGCCCGGCCTCCACCCGGAGCGGACCGCTCGCCACCCCGGCGTCCGCGCGCGCGCGGAACTCGGTGACCCCGCCGGCCTCGTCGGTCAGGGTGTCCGCCACGCTGCTCGCGACCGAGACCAGCCGCGCGAGACTGGAGCGGTGGCCCAGCTCCACGCCGGCACGCAGCGAGACGTTGCGCCTCACTACGTCCCCGTCCACCGCGATGCGCAGCCGCTCGAGGCGATTCTCCAGATCCACCAGATCGCTGCCCAGGACCACGCGGGTGCCCTGGAGGTCGAACCGGTTCGCCGACAAGGCGACCTCGGTGCCTCCGCGGGGCCCGTCGAGCAGCCGCCAGCGCGTGCCGGCCAGCACGTTGTGCCAGTCCATGCCGGTGTCGCGCCCCACGTCGCCGAAGTCGTCATGCGAGGCGAGCAGCGTCCAGGACCCCCGCGGTCCCCCGGCGCGGCCCAGGCGGCCGCCGGCGTAAACGTCCTGGAATCCGTACGGCAATCCTTCCTGCGTGACCAGCTCGGTCGCGACCTCCAGGAAGGTGACCCGCGGCGCCACGAAGAGCGCGGGCGACCGGGTCGCCGCCCATCCGCTCAGCGACACCAGGCTCGCCTGCGCCCCGCCCGCGAGCGGCGCCGCGCCGCCGCCGGCGCGGCCCTCGAGGTCGATCACTCCGACCAGGGTCCCCGCGTCCCCGCCGAGCGGCAACGGACGCACCGCCGCCGAGGCGAGGGCCTGCGCTGGAATGCCGGAGAAGATCCGGCCGAGGTGAAAGGGGCTGTGCAGCTCGAAGCCATCGAGCCGTATGGCGGATTCCGCCGCGTCGTAGCCCCGGATATTGGGACGCGCGGACAACGGGCTCGAGAAGCTCACGCTGGGCACCAGCGCCAGGGCCCGGAGCGGATCGGGCTCCAGCGCGTCGGGAAAGGCGTCGAGGGCTTCGCGGGTGAGCACCCAGCCGCCGGTGCGGCTCGGCGCGCGGAGCAGCGTCGGTTCCCCCGACACGCTCAGGTCGGCGACCCGCACCGGGGCCGCGGCGAGCAGCACTTCCACCCGCTCGACCCCCGGCGCGACGGGGAGCCGGAGCGGCTCGAAGCCGATCGAGACCACGAGCAGCGTGTCGGGCGCCCGAAAGCCGCTGAGCCGGGCCGTGCCGCGGCGGTCGGTCACCCCGGCCGCGCCGCTCCGGACCGCGCGCACCACCGCGCCCTCGATCGGACTCTCGGCGTCCGCGCGCCGCACGTGGACCAGCAGCGCCGCCTGCGCCCCGGCAGGCCCGGTCGGCGCGGCGAGCAGGAGCGCCATCGCGACGGCGGGTCGGAGCGCGGGCGTCACTCGATCAGCAGCACTTTGCTGCGCAGCACGGCGGCTGTGAAGCCGCCGGTGGCACCGGTGACGTTGCCCCGCGGGTTGCGGCGCCCCAACCAGTCGTAGCCCGCGGCGTTGAAGCCGAGCAGCTCCAGGGTCCAGTGTCCACGGCTCGGGGCGGAAATCCGGAGGGAATCGTCGGCGGGTTGCGCCGTGCCGCCCGCCTGCAGTGTGCCGTGGTCGTCGACCAGGTAGGAGACGACGAAGCGGACCTCGGGGCCCGCGATGCGGAGCGGCAGGGACGCGGTTACGAAGAGCCGGTTGGCATCGGCGACGACCTGGACCGTGTCCTCCGCGGGCTCTCGCACCTCGAACACGCTCGGCACCACGGTCGAGGCGGCGACCGTGCGTCCGTCGATGGTCCCCTCCAGCCGGTAGAGGCCGCCCTGTTCGACCGGCAGGTCCGCCTTGAAACGCTGGAGGGCGGGGTCGGGCGCGATCGGGTAGCGGGACCCGTCGGGGCCGATTACGGTGAGCTGGACCAGATCGGGCGGCACGTCGTTGGGAAAGATCGGAATGACGCTGTCGGCCCGGGCGCCCCAGGTCACGTTGGCGGTGTGGGTGGCGCGGCCGGCCACAAGGGTCATGCTGACGACCGGCAGCCGCTCCCGGGGCCCCGCCGTCGGCGGGGCGCAGGCGGCAAGCGCCGCGGCAAGGGCCCCCAGGAGGACCTCGGCAATGCGGTTCCGGATGGCTACACCTCCCCGCGGATGCAATGGAATGGCAAGCCGCCCTTCGAATCTCACCACGTGAACTGGACTTCGACCCAGGAGGTCGGATTGGGCTGAAGAGGCCCGCACTTCCCCCTGTAGCTGATCCCCTCGGGATGCTGCCACAGGAGGAACGCTGTCAGGGTTTGCTCCACCCGCGGCGGCGCGCCGCAGGCCGTGCCTGGTGCCGTCTGATAGTCCCAGAAATTGTCGTCGTTGCTCCAGCCGTCGGTCTCCACAATCTTGACGTCGATGTAGGGTACCAGGCCAGGGGCGGACTGGTGGACCTTGTCCCAGCCGCAGAACCACCAGACATCCACGATGTCGTTGGGGCCGATGCCCTCGGAGCGAAGGACAGGAGAATACTCGCTGGATTCGAACGCGGCTGTGGCCCGCCACTCGAACTCATTGGTTTCCCAGGCGAAGCCGTTGTCGTAGATGTTGTGGGTGACCAGCAGGAATGCCTTCAGATACGGCGACGGGCTGCTTCCTCCACCACCGCCACCGCCGCAGCTGTTCGCGTTCTGCCGGGACTTGAGCACCAGACACTCCCATTCCTCCGAGGCCATCCACCATTCGCGACGGAGCGACTTGGGCTCGGAGGGACCCAGGACCAGGACGGCCGTTGGAGTCGGATCGGCTGAGAGGCGATTGATGGCCAGTCGCGCGCCCCCCGGGAGGTATCCGACGAGTGGGCTCCATTCGTCAACCAGCGGCGCAACAGCGATCGGAGTATCCGGCGTCCAGGTTGCTCTGTGACGCGGGTGAGGGATGTACACGTCGAGGTCGGGAAGGTTGACCAGGAGCGAATGTAGCTCGCCATCATCCTGTCCGGTCAGCTCAGACTGCCGTTTCAGGATGGCCCTTCCCCGTCCGCCAAAGAATTCGTGGAGGGAGAGCTTGTGCTCGGTCATCGGCGAGGCGGCGATCGCGCCGTGCAGGACCTTCCTGGCCTCGGGGTCCGCAAAGGCCTCGGCGAGGGCCAGCGCAAAGGGACTTCACGGCTTCCGCTGCCCCTGGGGAGAAGCCGCGGTAAGCCGGGCGACTCGCTCAGCGACTGGCCATTCGAGCGCCTCCGTCAGAAGGGCATCGATCCGGGTCCACGGGAGAGGAAGGTCCTTCACCTTCGTGAAGGTACGGGCCGCGTCCTGGGCCATCAACGTGCACCTGGCGCCGAGCGGCAACCACCTCAGTTCGGCCCGATGCTGATGTTGTCGATCTTGAGCGTCTGGGAAGTGCCCTGCCCATCGTCCAGCTGGACGAACCTGATGTTGACGGTCTGACCGGCCCGCGCGCTGATGTCGATGGTCATCGTCACGAAGTTGAAGGCCGTGTTGCTCCCCGGATTCACGAAGGTCTGATCCAGCATGGTGACCCCGCCGACCTGGACCTGAACCCGGCTTATGTCGCCCGGGACATTGTGGGTGCTGGCGTCGAACCGGAGGAAGCGCGCGTTGGAGGGGAGCGCGATGGTCCGGGACACCGCTTCCCCGATATCCTGGAGCGCCACCCACCCGCTGGTCTGGGGGAACTGGTTGGATGAGAGGAGCTGCCATTTGCAGGCGTTGGTGGAGGAGCAGGTCCATCCCTCCAGATCAGTATCGAAGGTCCAGAGCAGAGGCCCCGATGGCGTGCCGACCGTAATGAGCAGTTCGCGCGCGGTGTTCTGGGCTCCGCTCACCACCTTGGCGGTGAAGGTGAAGGTTCCAGCCGCCGTCGGAGTGCCGGTGATGCTTCCGGTGGGTCCGAGCGAGAGACCGGGCGGCAGTTGGCCTGCGGAGAGGCTCCATTGATAATTGCCCACCCCCCCGTTCGCCTCGAGCGTCGAGGAATAGCTCGTTCCCAGGGTGCCGTCGGGCAGCGCGGTGGTGAGGATCGTGAGCGGCGCTTCAGGGCCGGCGTTGATGGTGGAGAAATGACACACGGCGCCCAGGAACCGTAGAGGCGTGAGGATGAGCTGGGTCGGCGCCACGCAGGACTGCACCTGGATGCTGATGGGCGTCGTTCCAGTGGCGATCTGTGCCGCCGGCTGCAGCTGACCCGCGGCGTTGGTCTGCAGGGTATTGACCCCGTTGCTGGAAGAGCCCGACACGGTCAGCGTCACATTGAAGAACTTGCCGTCCAGCGCCGGATCGGTTCCGAATTTGAGTCCGTAGGTCAGGTCCAGCGCCGCACTCGAGCTCGGCGGAAACGGGTTCGGGAAGCGCGAGAATGACTGAACCGGCTGAATGCAGAGGGTGGCAAGCTGGGCGGTCAGCGTGAGTCCGGAGCCGATGTCCGTCAGCAGGGGGCTGAGTGCCTCCGCGTAAAACCGCAGAAAGAGCACGTTATTCGCGTCGACCAAGCTCCGAGCCTGCACACACTGCTGGTTGAGAGCAGCGATGCCGCGCTTCATGGCAAGCTGGGTCGCGCTGACAAGCGCGGTCTGGTCCCCGGCCAGGGCCGCGTTGAGGGAGGTGCTCGCGGCCGGGAACAGCTGGCCCATGCGGTTGAGTACCAGCGTCCACTGATAGAAGAGATCGACGGCGATCTTGGCTTCTACTCCACTCTCGGCCTGGCCGATCAAGGCTTCGATCTGTGCGCGCCACCCCTGAAAGATGGCCACCGCCGCGTTCAAATCCTGCGGGAGGTGGAGGGGGGCGAGTTGCGCCATCCACTGCTGCTGGATCGAGCCGCCGGGCATGACGGGAAGCGTGGTCAGGTCCGAAACATTCCCGACGGCCAGGCCGCCTCCGCTGAAGTGCTCGATGATGACGGTGAATCCGCCAGCCTCGGGAATCGCCGGCTGAACCCGGAGCGAATCTCCGCCGCCCTCGTAGGTGAAGCCGATCAGCAGCTCGGTGGGCCCGAGGGCCGGGATCGGGACCGTCGGCGTGATCACCAGGCGCGCCCCGGGACCGAGTAAGAGTCCACTGGGCTGGAACTCGACCCCGCCGATGAGCCCGCGCGAGAAGGGAAGTTTCCGGAACCCGGCAAGGGGGGTCATGGTGATGTTCACCGTGGCATCGAGTACGTTCGCCGGCACGATGAAGTCGTACGTCACCCCGGCGGCCGAGATGGCGGTCAGCGTGCCGCCCTCCGACCCGATCGCCCCGGTCGCTGCCGCCACGGTCTCCAGCGTAACTCGTGGGCCGGGATCGACCACACTAAGCGCGGCGCTGCCTGCCTTGGTCTCGACCTGGGCCGTGATCGTGACGTTGCCCGCCCCGACTCCCACGACCTCCCCCGCCGCCGAAACGGTCGCGAGCGTCGGACTACTGCTCGCCCAGGTCACGGTTTTCCCGCTCATGACCGTTCCGTGTTGGTCGCGCACGGTGGCGGTGAGCGGCAGGGTGTCGCCGATGAAAACCGGGCCGCTGGCTGGCGTCACTTCCACGGTCGTGACCATGGGCGCGGGTGGCGGCGGCGGCGGAGGTGGCGGCGGATTGGGGCCGCTGGTCCCGCCCCCGCACCCCGCGAGCACCATCACGCCGAGCATTCCGAGACCGAGCGTCAATCGAGTGTTTGTCCGCACTGACATCTTGTCCCTCCCGTTGAATCCCGCGTCTACCCGGGGCCCGATCGCCGGCCCCAGTCCTCGATCAGCCGGGCCAGAACGTCGCATCCCTCAAACGTCCGTTTCTCGCCCGTCCCCAGGTTTTCCAGAATGCCGGTAATCTCGAGGCCGTCAGGATTTCGGGTCGCCCGGGCCTGAAGCACGAAGTACCCGTGGTGGACCGTGGTCTTCGTGAGCGGCTCTCGAGCTGCGGTCACCAATCCCTCCGCGGTTGGACGTCGCCTCTAGCCATTCCCGGCAGCGGACGCCATGTTAGCTGAAACGCCGCAAACGATCGTCAAATGGTGCGTCAAACCATGTCGGCGGAAGGATTTGCGTCACCGGTGCCGATACTCCACACCATGGGTGTCATCCAGCTCCTGAGAGGTGAGACCCCCATCCTTCCGCGTCGGCGGAGGGAGTTGGTCCTGCTCGCGTACCTGGCTCGGCGGAGCCCGCGCGGGGTCACCCGGGCGGAGCTGGCCACGCTCCTCTGGGGCGATCGCGACGAGTCCCGGGGCCGCCACTCGCTCCGCCAGTCCCTCTCCGAGCTGCGCGCCGAGCTGGACAACTCCCTCGAGGTCACACCCGATACCGTTCGCCTCACCCCGGACGAGGTCGGACTTGATCTCGTGGACTTCGAGATCGCGATTGCCGAGGGCCGGGACGAGGACGCCACCAGGCTCTGGCGGGGGGAGTTTCTCGCGGGTTGCGAGGACCTGGGCGCCGAGGAGCTTCGGACCTGGATCGAACAGGAACGGGCCGGCGCTCGGAGCCAGCTCGCGCGGGTCTACCGCCGGCTGGTGGATGGGGCCCGGGAGTCAGGCGACTGGAGAAGCGCCATCACGCTGGCGGAGGAGTGGTGCCGCGCCCTTCCCTACGACGAGGACGCCCACCGGAGCGCGGTGGAAACCCTGCGTCTTGCCGGGAAGAACGCCGAGGCCGCCGCACGCCACGCCGGTTTCGTCAGCCGGCTCCGGGCCGAGCTCGATACTGCTCCCTCGGACGATTTCGTCCGGATGGGCGCGACCCTCGACCCCGGGATCGAGCCCGCGCGTCTGGGCGAGCGGGGACTGCTCACCCCGGACCTGGCGGGGAGATCGGATGCCCTCGGCCGCCTCCAGCAGGCCTGGCGTGAGGTGGCATCCGGACGCGGCGCGGTCGCCCTGATCGAGGGCGACGAGGGCTACGGCAAGAGCCGGCTCTGCCGGGAGCTGGCCCGCATCGTCGAGGCCCGGCCGGCGCCCGCGACCGTGATCCAGGGCCGGGCCTTTGCGGCGGAGCGCGACCGGGCTTGGTCGGTCATCCGGCCCCTGCTCGAAGCGCTGGCCGGTGCCCCAGGCGTCCGGGCGGTTCCTCCGACCGCGCTGGCGAGCGCCGCGGAGATCGCGCCCGGAATCCGGGAGCGGATGCCGGGGCTCGAGGCGGCAGCCCCGGAGACCTCACCCGCCGAATCGATAACCCGGGTGATCACCGAAATCGCCGCTGAGCGTCCCCTGCTTCTCGTCGTGGACGATGTCGCGGCAGCGGATGCAGCGAGCCTCGAGGTCATTCGCGGCCTGGTGCGCCGACCGCCGCCGGGCCTGCTCCTGGTGCTCACCGGTGCGGCCGGGTCGCTGGCGGCCTCGGGGCTGGAGGAGGACTTGAGGCAAGCCTCGGCCCACGTCACCCGGGTGGAGCTGGGCCCGCTCGACCGGCGGGACGTGGAGCTGATGATCGGTTCGATGATGCCGCTGGCGCCGGACTCCCTTGCCGGCATTTCGACCCACCTGCTGCGGGCCTCCTCCGGCAACCCCGGACAAATCGAGCCCCTCCTGTTCACCTGGATGGATGCCGGCGTGGTGGCCCCCGGCCCGGACGGCCGCTGGGTGCTCGCCCGCGAGCTGGACGGCACGGCCGCTCCGCTGCCGGCCGATCTCCGGAAGGCAATGACCACCCGGATCGCGCGCCTCGGCCCCGATGCCCGGGCGGTGGCCGAGTCTGCCGCGGTGTTCGAAGCGGACGTCGAGCCGGATGCGCTGGAGCAGCTCTCGGGAGTGACCGGGGAGCGCTTTGGAGCCGCAATGGGTGAGGTTCTCTCCCACCGCATTCTCCGCGAATCTCCCCGCCGTCCCGACAGCTTCGAATTCTCCAGTGAAGTGGCCCGCCGTGCGGTGCTTGAGGCCCTCGCGCCGAGCCGGCGGCGGAGGCTCACCCGGCATCGCACGCGACTGACCAGGTCTCCCGCGGCAAAGCGCCGGCTCGGCGTCCTCGGGGGAGCAGCCACGGCCGTGGTCCTGCTCCTCGCCTGGGCGCTTGGCCGGCCGGGCGCCGCCGCGGTGGGTCAGGGCGGACAGATCGTGCTGGCCGACGTGCAGAATGCCACCAGCGATTCGGGCCTGGGCCCGACCTTCTACACCGCCGCGACCGTCGGCCTCCAGGGTTCCCGGTATCTCTCGCTCTTTCCCCGCAGCCGGGTTCGCGAGACGCTGGGCCGGATGGGACACCCCGGCGGCGACAGCACGCTCAGCGAAACCGTGGCCCGCGAGGTCGCGGTGCGGGAAGGGGTCTCCAGAGTCGTCGCGCTCGGCATCAGCCAGGTGGACAGCAGTTACCTGCTGAGCGCCCGCGTGGTGGACCCGGAAACCGGCCGGGACCTCGACGCGCTGAGCCTGCGGGTGGCCCGGAGAGCCGAATTGCTGGAGGGGATGGACCAGCTCCTCCAGCGGACCCGGAAGACCCTGGGCGAATCCACTCGGGAGCTCCTTGCCAATCCCGAGCCCCTGCCCCGGATCACCACGTCCTCACTCGATGCCCTGCGGGCCTTCGTCGCGGGGGGAGAAGCCTGGACCCGGCGCGACCACGTCGCGGCCTGGGAGCATTGGACGCGGGCACTCGCCCTGGACAGCAGCTTCGCCATGGCGATGGCCGCGATGGCGAACGTGGAATACTCCGCGAACAACCGGGCCGAGGGCGACCAGTGGATGAGTCGTGCACTCTCCCAGCTCCATCGGCTGACCAAGCGGGAGCAGCTCCGGATCCAGGGCCAGGCCGCCTTGGGTCAGGGCCGGGAGACCGACGCGGTTGAGTTTGCTCGGCTGCTGGCCGAGCGATACCCGACGCGGGACACCTGGTACGGTCACGGTACCACCCTGATGGGCTACTACCGCTGCCGCGAAGCGATCCCTTCCCTCCGGAAGGCGCTGGACTTCGACAGCATGTTCACCTTCGGCCACCTCAATCTGGCAACCTGCCTGCAGCTCGAGGGTCGGATCGAGGACGCCCTCCGCGCCTATGCCGCGTCCGGTCGCAGCGATTCCCTGTCCTTGTATCGCAGCAACATCAATCACGAATGGGGTGTTGCCTTCGTACGGGCCGGGCGGCCAGCGGCCGCGGAATCCGCCTATGCTCGGATGGCGGAGACCGGCCGGGCTGACGATCGCGCCCGCGGACTCCGGTCGCTGGCCTGGCTCGCCATGTATCGAGGCCGGTTCCGCAGCGCGGTGAATCACCTGAACCAGGCGATCATGCTCAACCGGACCGGATCGGCTCGGGTCTCCCTTTTTCGCAACCAGGTCATCCTGGCCCAGGCTCATCTGGCGCTGGGGGACACCACCCGGGCCCGCCGAGCGCTCGACACGGCGATGGTGACCGCCAAAGGGGTCCCCTTGGAGCCGGGGTTCCTCGCGTATCTGGGCCTGGCCCAGCTCGGCGCCGGCCGGGTGACCGCGGCCACGGCAAGCCTGGCGTCGGTGCGCGCGGGGATCCGGCCAACCAGCTCCTACGATCTAGCGGTGCTGCATGGTCTGGAGGCTTCGGTGTCATTGGCAGAGGGACGCGCGGCGGAGGCGATCGAGATTGCCGCGCCGGCTCACGATCCGCGCATGGCGGCGTTCCGCCTTTCGGCCCTGGCTCAGGCATACGGTGCCGTCGGAATGCTCGATTCGGCGTTGGGGGTGGCCGTCCGTCTGCTCAACACCTTCGCGTTTGGAGAGGAGGCCCAGGTCGAGTGGCAGCGGGGTCCGCTCCTGGTGGCGCGATTCGCGGAGGCCAGAGGGGATTCGGCCACCGCGCGCGCCGCATACTCCCGGCTGATCGAGCAGTGGAAGGACGGCGATCAGGATCTCCCCGACCTGGTCTCCGCGCGACGCGCGCTGCGACGGCTACAGGCGGGAACCGGTGAAAGGTGAGACGGGCGGGCTCGTTGCTGGCCTGACGGAAACCCGCCCCTATGGACTCACGACAATGTTGGCGGACTGGACGCTGATGCCACTAGCCGTGAAGCGGACACGGTAGGTCCCGCCGAGGAGGCTCGTGATGTTGAGGTTGGTATACGTCGCAACACCCGCCGGCGCACTGATGGTCTTCGTCCCGTTCAAGGTGCCCCCGACCGCCACGACCAGCACCAAGTCCGCCGTCACGCTGGCGGAGACGAGGTTCCCGCCACTGTCGCGGGCCTCCCACCGGCTGGGTCCCGAAGGCCACGCCACTCTTCGCCTCGGCGGAAGGCTGCGTGACCACCAGCAGTTGCGCGAGGCTGCCCGGGAGCAGCGTGATGGCGGTGGAGGCCACCGGGTCGACACCCGCGGTGCTGAAAACCAGGTTGTACTGGCTGGCCGGCCCGGTGATTTCCAGATCGCCGAACGTGGCCCGGCCGGTCGAGCCGGTGGTCCTCACAAGCGTACCGTCCAGTGACCCGCCTCCGAGCCACCCAGGGTCACCGTGACCTGGGCGCCGGCCACGTTGTTGCCAAACGCGTCCCGGACCCGCACGACAGGATTGTTCTCCAGCTCCTCCCGTTGACGGCCGGGGACTCGGGTTGCGTGAGAATGGCCAGCGCGGCCAGCGGCCCGACCGACAGCGTGATCGTGCCCGACGTCACCGACCCGAGTGGCGCCGACTCGAAGCGGAGGGTGTAGTTGCCGGGAACGCCGTTGATGGCGAGCCCGCTAAACGTGGCCCGCCCGTCCGCATCGGTAATCGCGGTGGCATTGCTAAGCGTCGGCCCCCCACTCGGTGACGAGGCGAATACCGCCGTCACCGTGACCCCGGCCTGGGCTACAGGAGCATTGGATGGATCGGCAAGCTGGACGACCGGTTGGGGCGCAAGGGCCACGCCGCTCTGCGCCGCGGACGGGGCGGCGTGGCCAGCAGCAGCTTGGACGGCTCCAGACCGACTCTGATGGCCCCCGACGTCACGGTCGCTCCGCCCGAGCTGACCCGCAGCGTATAGGCTCCGTTCGGACCGGTAATCGCGAGGCGCTGAACGTCGCCACGCCCTGGGCATCGGTGGTGGCGAGGGCGCCGGCCAGCGTGCCGCCGTCCGGGCCGGTCTCGATGACCGCCGCCACGTCCGCCCCCGACACGACCAAGGCGCGCCCCCGCGCATCGCGCGCCTGGTGCCGCTCGAGATAGGCCGCGACCTCTGCCTCGAGCGCCTGGTGCAACATCGCCCGCGCTCCCCGCAGAGCGAGCTCGTCCAGCGTCGCCTGGCCCAGCGCCCCTTCCTCGGCCTGCGGTTCCCTCACTACCTTCAACATGGGTGGCGTCTCCTTCCCCCTGGGGTGAACCAGGGCTTCGAGTGGGTCAACACTCGGAAGGGTACGCCGCCTCTCTCATATCCTCAATCCACAACTTCTGACAATAGCTCCTGCATCTACAGCGAGATCATTCGACAACGAGATCGCTGATGATGTCGAAAGGGTCGGACGTGTGATTCTGTATGCCGCTTCCTTGGGCCTTGTATGCCCAGTACCAGCCGATACCTGTCGGAAAGGCACTTCCGTTAAGGAACTTGACCTCGCCGTTCTCATCGACGGAAAAGCTTGTGTGGAACCGCGTCCAACGGCCGTTGCCCTCACTCGTTTCACATTCGACTGCCGGCAGACCGATGCTTCTTTCCTGAATGCACGAGTAGAATGTGATCGTCCCCTTTGTTGCCGGGACGACGCCGTCTTCGGTGACTGTGATGATGATGCAGCCAGTGGTGACCGGTGGAATGTGCCAGTTTCCATGTTCATCCTGCTCGCCCGAGAACGGGCAGTCCGGGAGCGTTGCGACCGTCCTAGCGTTAACGACGACCTCGAACTCACCCTCCACGGGTGCGGCAAGCGTTGTGACGTCCAGCAATGGATCGACTGGTGGCACCGCTTCGACCGGGGTTTCGGAGCATGCTGCGGCGATCGCGGTCGCTAAGGCGGCTATGGCCAAGCCGGTGCAACGCAGGGAATCGGACATCCTCATGGTGACCTCCGGTGTGTGTGACAGGACAGGAAAAACACCACCATTTTGCCCGTGTGTCGTTTCTCAGGAGCTTGATCCAAGGATTCTCACGAGCTTGATCCACCCGACCGGGCGGGTGCCCATCACCGCCTTCCGTCGCTTCGGCCCTCGGCGGCGACCCAGCTGCAACCCTTCCTCGCGATACAGGCGCCGGTCATGATCCCTGTCTCTCTGGCCCTCCACACCAAACTACCTGAAGGTGGGTGTCTCACTGATATTGGCAGAGAGGGAGCCGCTGTTCCAGTGTCATGCCTCGGCTGATTGGAAGGGCCAGTCGCGCTCCGACACCTCGTACAACGACGTTATGCAAGGGCCCCAGATTCCGTGGGGAACCGGCCGCCAGCAACGGCTCGACCCGCGCCGCAGGCTCCCTGGACGGTTGATTCACCCAGCCGTACTCTGGGAAGCCCGATTGAAATTCATTCTACGGGGCAGGATGTCAAGACACACCCCGACCCCCCGCTGACGGCCAAGCACTTTGCAGCCAGCGTCCGCACTCTGGAAGGGGTCCTCGCGGCCCCGAAGGATCAGGGTTTTGTGGTTGAGATGCTTCAGGTAGGCGTGAGGCCGCGCACGAATGTCCAGCGGCGGGTTGTAGACCGCCTCGCGCAACCGCCCCCGCACGTCGAGCGCCCCACACGGACCGCGTCCCGCGGGGTCGGGTCGTCCCGTGCACGAGATCCTCCGAACAGCCGCTTTTAGGCCCACGGCTGGCGAAGTGCGGCATGTAACGCCAACTTGAAAGGCCGCCTGGCCGCGCGGTGGATAACCGCAGAGCCGTGACTCATTCTGTCCTCGCGCCGATGACGCACGGACCCTACGCGGCGGCGGGGGACAGAGGACGCCGATACGTCCAGGCTCGTGGGAATCAGTCCGGTGGGTTGGCCCGAAGCGGACATTCCGACCCCCGGTTCTCCCCGGAGGCCGAGCTATCGAAGGCACGATTCGGGAAGGACCGCCCCGTACTCGCCGAGACGGTGATATTCCGCCTCGGCGCTGATCACGCCGCCACGCTCATGCGGCGGGCACCAAGGGGAGCTTCCGGATCCGCTGCCCGGTGAGCGCCGCCAGCGCGTTCACCACCGCCGGGGCGATCGGCGGCGTGCCGGGCTCGCCCACGCCGCCCTGGGGATCGGTGCTGGGAACGATGTGCACCTCGACCACCGGCATCTCCGGCATCCGGAGCATGCGGTAGGTGTCGAAGTTTCCCTGCACGGCGCGTCCACCCTCGATGGCGATCTCGCCGTAGAGCGCGGCCGTCAACCCGTACACCACGCCGCTCTCCATCTGCGCCACGATGATGTCGGGATTGACGGTGGGGCCGCAGTCGATGGCGACCACGACACGATGCACCCGCGGCACCTCGTTCTCCAGCGAGACCTCCGCTACCTGGGCCACGAAGCTCGCGAACGACTCCGCCACCGCGATGCCGCGGGCGCGACCGGCCGGCAGCGGGGTTCCCCACCCCGCCTGCTCCGCCGCCAGTTCCAGCACCCGCTTGTGGCGCGGGGCATTGCCCAGCAGCCCCCGGCGGAACTCGAACGGGTCGGCACCGGCCGCCGCGGCCAGCTCGTCGATGAAGCACTCCGAAAAGAAGGCGTTCTGCGAGGAGCCCACCGAACGCCAGAACCCGGTCGGCACGCCGAGCTGCGGGTTGTGGGCCTCGACCAGGACGTTGGGGATGGCGTAAGGAAAATTGGCCAGCCCCTCGACCGAGCTGTCGTCCACGCCGCCCGGCGGCGGCGGCAGGATCGCCGGGCAGGCAACGCGGTTGACCCAGCTCACCGGCGCGCCCCCGGCCACCGTGCCGCGGAACCAGGCGAGGGACGCCGGACGGTAGAAGTCGTGCTGGACGTCGTCCTCACGGCTCCAGACCACCTTGACCGGGACGCCGGTGGCCTTGGAGCACTGCAGCGCTTCGGCCACGAAGTCCAGGAAGAAGCGGCGGCCGAATCCGCCGCCCAGCATCGTGGTGTGGACCGTGACCTGCTCGATGGGCACGCCGCCGATCGCGGCGGCCAACTCGCGGATGCCCCCGCCGAAGCCCGCGCCGGCCTGGAACTGGCTCGGCGCCCACACGGTGACGCGGTCCGCCTGCACCTGAGCGGTTGCGTTCATGGGCTCCATACAGGCGTGGGCCAGGAACGGCACCTCGTAGACGGCTTCGATGGTCGTGCCCTGCTGGGGGGCGGAGCCGGTGCCCTCGCGGCGGACCTGGATGCCGGGCCGCCGCACCAGCCCGGCGAGCTGGGTGGAGATGCGGGCGCTGGTCTGGCCCGCATTGGGACCATTGTCCCATTCCACGGCCAGGGCGTCGCTGCCCTTGCGAGCCGCCCAGTAGCCGTCGGCCACGACGGCTACCCCGCTGCTGATACTCACCACGTGCCGCACTCCGGGAACGGCCAGCGCGGCCGCGTCGTCCCAGCGGATTGCCTTGCCGCCGAACACCGGCGATCGGGCCACGACGCCGACCAGCATCCCGGGCACCTTCACATCGATGCCGAATTCCGCCGTGCCGTTGACCTTGTCGGGCACGTCGAGCCGCGGCACCGCCTTGCCGATGATCCTGAATTGGGTGGGGTCCTTGAGCGTCACGGTCTCGGGCACAGGCAGGGCCGCGGCCTCGGCCGCGAGCGCGCCGAAGGAGAGCCGATCGCGCGAGCCCTCGCGCAACACAACGCCATTCTCGGTCCGGCACTGCTCGGGCGAAACGCCCCAGCGCGTGGCGGCCGCGGCGACCAGCATGGCGCGGGCTTTGGCGCCGGCCTCGCGCATGGGGTTATAGCTGGCGCGCACAGTGGTGCTGCCGCCGGTGCCCTGGATCCCGAACATGAGGTTGAAGTAGGGCTCGCCGGCGGGGGCCTGTTCGACCCGGACCTTGGTCCACTCGACGTCCAGCTCCTCGGCGATGAGCTGGGGCACCGCGGTGAGGACGCCCTGCCCCATCTCGCTGAAGCCGCAGAGCACGGTGACCGAACCGTCGGTGCCGATTCGAAGCAGCGCGTTGCTGAAGGGCGTGGTGACGGGGCCGGCGGGCTCGCGGGGAGCGCAGCTCCACTGGATAGCGATGGAGAGGCCGGCGCCGGCGGCGGCGCTGGTGCGCAGGAAGTCCCGGCGGTTGAGAGTGGCGCTCATCGGGCACCTCCTGCCGCGCGATGGATCGCGCGGCGCATCCGCTGGTACGTCCCGCAGCGGCAGATATTGCCCTGCATCGCGGCGTCGATGTCCGCGTCGCTGGGCCTCGGCGTCTTCACCAGCAGCGCCGCGGCGCTCATGATCTGGCCCGACTGGCAGTAGCCGCACTGGGGCACCTGTTCGGCGACCCAGGCCTGCTGCACGGGGTGGTCGCCCTCCTCAGACAGGCCCTCGATGGTGGTGATCTCGCGCCCCGCCAATCCGCCAACCGGAAGCTGGCAGCTGCGGACCGCTTCGCCGTTCAGGTGCACGGTGCAGGCGCCGCATTGGGCGATCCCGCAGCCGAACTTTGTGCCGGTGAGTCCGAGCGTTTCGCGCAGGACCCAGAGCAGCGGCGTATCCTCCGGCACGTCAACGCTGACGTCCCGGCCGTTGATCCGGAGATTGGTCATGGGGCCCTCGTGATGAATGGTACCGCGGGTCAGTGGACAGTAGCCCGGAGCCGGGTGGTTGGCAAATCGCGCCGGGCCGCGCGGATCGGGTACCGGCAAGGGGCCGGTGGGGTGTTACCTCTGCCGGATGCCGCCTTGTGTCACTCCTGCCGCCGAGCGTACCGTATGGGCATGCCGGACGTCCTCAGAAGCTGGACCCGCGAGGAAGTGCTCGCCCTTCCTGACGACGGGAACCGCTACGAGCTTATCGAGGGCGAGCTGCTGGTGAGCCCGTCGCCGCGCTACGACCGGACGATCAAGCGGCGGTTCTTCCAGCGCCGCGGCGTCGCGGACTATTGGTCATGCGGCGAAGGGGAGCCGACCTCCGCCAGCGTCATGGAGCCGACGCGAGAACCCACCAGACGACGCGCCGGCGCCGCCATCAGAGCTCACTGCGGGGCGCCAAGCCACGCTCCGGCTTTGGCGCGAAGGACTCGGGCGCCAAGGCCGTACGTCCTGTGGTTTGGACAGCCTGTCGTGGTTCTCAGATACGGTGGGGTTGGGGACAGTTGTGCAACGCAACGGGTCCTGCGCTTGACTGCCGTAGGCGCAGGCACCAAGCGCGAAAGCAGCCAGACGGGACAAGTGGCGCAAGCGGGGCCGTGGGGAGGTCATTAACCTGGGTAGCAACTTAGGATTGGTCTTCGTCGGTGCCACCTAACGGCGTTGCATTTGAGCTGCGAGGGCGTGCGGCGCAGCCGCGCGATCCACCAAGTAAGATACGCCGCGCGGCTGCGCCGCGCTTACGCCCTCGGCAGCTCCAAATGCGGGTTATGCAGCATCGCGCCGTGATCTAGCGTTTGAACCGCAAGTCCGTCCCCGTGAACGGGGATTGATCCAAGCGCACCGACCGGGGCGTGCCAGACAGATAGTGACCGAAGAAGTCCAGTACGAACCGCGTAGTGATCTCCTGAATGCGCGCGGCGCTAAGACTCTCGTCATCGGCCGCCGCCGACCCTGAGGTGGGAGCTCCTCTTCGCCACGGTGAGTCCGCGTCTGTGAAGGCCATGTGGTCCAGAGGGTCCACCGTCAGCCAGTACATCGTCGTCGCATGCACGAAGACGGAGTCCTCGTGGAGGTTCCCTTGGTCCCGGTGCTCGAAGAACTGGGGTGGATCGTTGGGGTCGATAGCGTACCGCTTTCGCATGAGGAAGAACGGCTGAGGCATGCCCGTGTGAACTACCTCCCCAAAGATCGTCCCGTCCAAATCCATGGCCGCGCGCACGCGCGAATCCCAAGCCGCAGCTTGTGCCGAGGCCGAACCACCTACTGAATGGCCCACGAGACCGATACGCTCCGGATCGACTCGTGAGAATGGCGACCCCGGACGGTCATGCTCCCTCAGGATGTGGTCAACGGCGCGCACCAGTTGTCGCGCAATCATGTTCGAAGCGTCGTACAGCTCCATCTCGTCGGGGTTCCTGAAGCCCGGATGAGCGATTCCGATGACCAGATAGCCCTCACGTGCCCACTGGGATAGGAGTGTCGAGTAGTGAGACGGGACGGCGCCGAAACCGGGTGAGAAGATGAGAGTGGGGAGATCGTTCTCTGGCTGCGCGATGGGCGACCACATCACCGCGTGCGTTACGAGGGAATCCGTCCATTCGAGTGAATCTCGATGCACGCCTAGACTTCCCGCTGCCGGTGGAGGGACAGTCTGGGCGCACCCCGCAAGGCCGGCGGCCGCGGCCATCATGACAAGAACTCTCATAGCCTCTCTAGCGGTCTGCGGACTCTTGCCTGGCTGCATAACGTCCAGAGCTTGAGCTGCAAGGCCGCCTCGTGCCGGCCCGGCCGCGGCCTTCAACAACTTGGAGCGGTCGGGCCGGCGACGCCATGGGAATGCTCCGATGGCCGGCGGCCTTGTCAGCCTCCAAGCTCAGGTTGGCCTGCCCGCGGGACGAGCCGCGACCGCACCCATGCGAGCAACTCGTCGCGGCTCCGGCTATAAGTGGCTCCACCGTTACCGCCAGGAGGGCCCCCGCGGGCTCGCCGATCGCAGCCGCGCGCCGCGCTCCATTCCCCATCGGACGCCCCCGGACGTCGTGGCCCTGATTCTCGACGAGCACCGCCGGTACGGCTGGGGCGCCCGGAAGATTCTCCGGCGGCTCCAACGGCGCGATCCGAAGCGCGCCTGGCCGGCGCGGAGCACGATCTTCGACATCCTCGCCCGCCACGGCCACGTCCAGCGCCGCCGTCGACGCGCGCCCGCGGCGGCCATGGGGAAACGCGGAGTCGCGTCATCGGTTCCCCCGTGTCACCGTCGCCTGAAGCGTGGTGAACCAGTTGAGGTGCAGGAGGTGCCGGGCCCTCGGGACGTCCGTGCCCTCGGCGCCCTCGGACGTGCTCACGTTCTCCGCTACGATGAACCGCTGGCCGTCCGGGTGGAGGTCCCAGTCGCCGACGCCGATGACGCCCTCGCGCACCGCGATCCGCTCCGACGCATGCACCATCACCGAGGGCGCGCGGTCGACCCGCGCCCGCATGAGCGTGTCGCCCGGCGACCCACGCTTCCAGTAGTAGATGAACCGCCCGTCCGGTGACCATCGCGGCGCGGTGCCTTGACCCGTCGAGATCTTCCATCTCCCCCTGGGTGTGGGAAACTCGCGCATCCAGACCTCGAACCGCCCGTCCTCCCCGGCCGCGAACACGGCGAACTGCTGGTCCGGGGAAAGCGTCAGGTACAGCTCGGGCCAGGGCGTGCCGGGATAGACCTGTGGCGTTGCGCCGGCCGTCGGCGCGATGGTGTACAGGTTGGTGTTGCCGCGTCCATCCAATGCACCCGAGAAGAGCAGCAGGTCCTCACGAGGCCACCCGCTCGGCGCGAGCCATCCGTCCGAGCGGACCACCTCCACCGCTTCGCCGCTGTTGTCCGACGCCTTGACGTAGATCGCGTCGCCCGAATCGGGAATCGTCGCGGCGTACGCCACGCGTTTGCCATCCGGCGACCAGGCGTGCCAGCCGACATCGTCGTTGAAGGTGATCTGCATCTCGGTGCGGGTTTCCCGGTCGAAGGTGAAGAGCTCCGTCACGTCGCCCGCCCGCGTTTCGCCGATGTAGGCGACGAACCTCCCGCTCGGAGAGAAGCGTGGCAGCCAGCGCCCGCCTCGTGGCAGCCGCAAGGTGTCGGCGCCGCCGGCGAAGTCATGGATGACCAGCCGGTTCCCGGCCGCCAGGGGACCACCCCCGGCGGCATCATGCTGGACGAGGGTGCCGGTCCGGGATACCGCGTAACCGCGACTGTTGGGGTGCGACCCGACCCGATCGAGGACGCGGACGGCCTGGCCGGTCATTCGCCGCGCACCGAGGTCGAACGCCACCGCAAACAATCCGCCGCCCTCGCCGACGTAGAGCAGGTGTCCGCTCGCGGCGTACACCGGATTGGTCCCGCCGGGCACGAGCAGCGATATCGAGTCGGCTCGCAGGTCGTAGATCGCGACGCCCTGGCTGGTCGATCCGAGCACACCCGATCCGTCCGGCAGGAGGAACGGACGCCGGCCACCCAGACCCTTCAGGAACCTCGGTTCGCCCCCCGAGGCGGCGACGATGTAGTTGCCGCCGGGCCCCCAGTAGACGATCCGGTCGTCGGATCCCCAGTGCGTCCAGGTCGCGTTCGTCGACTCGAGGATCGTGCTCACGCTCCCGCCGCCGACGGAGACCTTGAGGAGCGCGCGATCGACGTTGCGGCGGAAGACGATCCAGCGGTTGTCAGGCGAGAAGTCCGGCGCGCTGCCGCCCTCGGTGCCGGCCAGCATCCGGAAGTCGGGGTCGCCGTCCAGGCGCCGGAGGTACAGGGCGGCCCGTTGCCCGTCGCCGGACCGCCCCGCGTACGCGATCATCGAGCCATCGGGAGAGATCGCGACGTCCCCGCCCGGCAGCCGCTCAGCCGCATCCAGAGCGAGGTCGACGACCAGCGCCGGCGGCGGGGGCACCGGACGCCACCACCCCCACGCCGCCGCCACCAGCGCGAGGACCGCGACGCTCCCGACGGCAATCAGCCCGCGGCGGCCGGCCGGCTCGGCGCCCGCCACCCCGGAGGCGGCGGACCCCGCGATCCCCGTGTAGCGGAAGCTCTCCGTCCCGAGCGCCTCGGCGAACGCCTTCGCGCCCTCGAACCGGTCCGCCGGCAGCTTCTCCAGCGCCCTGGCCACCGCCGCCGCGACGTTCGGCGGCACCGACTTGCGGAGCCGGGTGACGGGAGCGGCCTCCTCGGTGACGATCTTCATGATGATCTGCTGCGCCGACGCGCCCACGTGCGGCGGGCTCCCCGTGAGCATCTCGTAGAGCACGCTGGCGAGCGAGTAGACGTCGCTCCGGGCCGTGATCTCCTTCTCGGCGGTGGCCTGCTCGGGCGACATGTAGTGCGGCGTGCCGAGGCTCAGCCCCGTCTCCGTCATCCGGCCACCGGCGGCGGCGCTCACCGCGAGGGCGATCCCGAAGTCGGCCACCATCGGCCGGCCCTCGTGGAGCAGGATGTTCTCGGGCTTGATGTCGCGGTGGATCACCCCGTGGCGGTGGGCGTAGTCCAGCGCGTCGGCCACGGCGGTCGTGAGCTTGACCGCCTCGTCGATGCCCAGCTGGGTCTCGCGATCCAGCTTCGCTCGCAGGGTTTCGCCGTCGATGAACGGCATGACGTAGAAGAGGAACCCGCCGGCGGTGCCCGAATCGAAGAGGGGCAGGATGTGCGGGTGCTGGAGCGCGGCGGTGGTGGTGATCTCCTGCACGAACCGCTCGGCGCCCAGCACGGCGGCGAGCTCCGGCTTGAGGACCTTGAGCGCGACCCGCCGCTTGTGCCTGATGTCCTCGGCCAGATAGACCGTGGCCATGCCGCCCTGGCCCAGCTCGCCCTCCAGCGAATAGCGGCCGGCGAGCGCGGCGGCGAGGCGGGTCATGGGGCCGCTCATCCCGGCCTCGGGCCGGATGGCACGCCATTCAAAGGGACGGCGTTCATCGTGCCGGGGGATCTTCGAAGTACAGCGAGGTAATGGTGCCGTCGGGCCCCAGCCGGATACGCCACTCCCGCTTGCCGTTGGCGAATGTCGCCTCGTAGATGTCTGCGCCGTCCGGCCCCACCCTCTGGAACGCCAGCGCCTGCAGCGACCCGAGCTCCGAGAGGTCGGCCTGCACGGCAGACGATTGCTCGCGCAGTGCGCTGGCGAGACCGGGCGCCAGCCGGCTGTAGTCCGCGGTCCCCGCGCGCAGCCCGTCGATCAGGCGCCGAATCGCGGCGTCGCCGCCGGCATACGGCATCTGGTCCACCGCTCTGCGCGCCGCCTCGTAGTCGAACACCTCGCGCTCACTGGCCCGCGGGTTGAATCGCATGGCGGCCTCCAAGTGCGCGACGGCCTTGGCATTCGGTGCCCCGGTCATCCCGTCGCCCGCCAGCGCCTGGTGGAGCTGATAGGACAGGGGCGCGAGCGAGAGCGCGAACTCCAGGACCTTGGCGTAGTCGGCCGGGTTGGCGGCTCCGGCCCGCCGAGCCTCCGCGATCAGCCCGGACTCGCTGGCGTAGTGGCGCCAGAGGTCGGGCGTGGCCGCCAGGCGGGCTAGCGTCGCGTCCACACCGTCCGTGGCGAACCCGTCGCGGAGCAGGCGGGCGAGCGCGTCGGCATACACGCCCAGGATCTCGTAGTCGAAGATGAGGGTGGAGTTCGGCGGGATGGGCGGCCGGTTGCGCGAGCCGTAGGCGAGCTCGGGCTTCATGATGATCACCACCCGATCGCCCCCGCGCATGAAGCCCATCCCTTCGAGGAATCCCTTGATGACTCCATCGACGAGGTAGGTGTACTCGAACGGGTCGCCGGCTTTGCGCGTATCCCAGACGACCGTCCCGTCGGTGAATCGACCTTGGCCGTGGAGGACCACGAGGTCACCGGAGTCGGGCCGGGCCCCGTTCCCGCGCTGCAGGTACACGTAGCGCAGCCCAGAGTCCGTAGTGACGGTGTCGCCGATCGGGACGGGCGCACTCACGTCCTGGGCGGCGACCGCAGCCGGGGCGATCGCGAGGAGGAGCGCCAGCGCATGCGAGAGCAGAAGCGGAGCGAACGAACGGGCCGTGGGAATCATGGGCTGCCTCGCGTTGTCGATTGGGGACTCGGACGCGCCGCTCACCTCGGCACCAGCCGCCCGAGCTCCTCGAAGAAGTTCTCCACGACCACCAGCCGGAGATCGTCCTCCCCCTGGCCGGGAGGGAGCCGCAGCATGACGAACCGCTGCCCGTCGGGCGTGACGTCGTACGTGCGGTAGTACTGGTCGGTCGCGTAGGCTCGGGTCGAGAAGAGCACTCGCTGCTCACCGATGGGAGGCGTGGACGCCCTGGCCACCGCGACCGCCACCATCTCGTTCCGCCCGTTGCGATAGAAGAGCTCCTGTCCGTTTCGGGACCAGAGCGGCTCCGTGCCTCCACCCGTCGACACCGGCCACTTCCGTCCCCTCGCGTCCGGGAAGGACTGCACGTAGACCTGATCGCTGCCCGTCTCGTTGGAGACGTACGCGAGCCAGCGGCCGTCGGGGGACAGCGTCGGCGCCGTCTCGCTCGCCCCCGTCGCCGCGACCTCGATGGTGGTCGTGTCACCGATCAGCCGGCGGGCGTAGATGTTCGCATTGCGACCGCCGAACCCGGCTCGATAGACCAGCCACGTGGAATCGCGCGACAGGGAGACTTCCTGCACGCCCAGGGGGTGCCCGAACAGCAGGCGAGGCTGCGTGGTGCCGATCGTCTGCCGGAAGGCGCCCGCCCTGGGGACGCCGCTCGCGTCGGTTCCCCATCCGAAGAACAGGAGATCCGCGCCATCGGGCGTCCAGGCGGGTCGAGAGCTGTTCGCCTCCGACGTCAGCCTCGACATGGTTCCCCGGGCGAGCTCCCGCACCCACACGTCACCGAGGTTGGTGGCCCGCGCCATGTGGACGGCGAGTCGGGTCGCGTCCGGTGACAGAGCGACGCTCCCGACCACCTGGGGCCAGCTCGGATCCACCTCCACCGCCGTCCCGTCGCGACGCACCCAGACCGCCGTTCCCCCGGCCCACATGATGGGCCCTCCGGTCGAATACAGCAGCGTGCCATCGCGAGCGATCGCGACATCGGGCACGTCCAGAATCCGCAAGGTCAGGTTCGTCACCACCGGCGCACCCGCGCCGGTGAGCGTCAGGCGCTCCTGGTCGAACGGCGCCGCCATCAGGGTTCCATCGGCCGTGGCGTAGAGAAGGTGGCCGGACGCGGCGTAGCGGGCGTACAGGCCTCGGACCAGGATCTTGTGGCTCCGATCCGCGATGCGCGCCACACCGATCTCACTGAACTCCTGGCCCCTGTCGGCTCGGAAGACGGTGAAGAGCACGCCCTTGCCGCTGGGGAGGGCATCGGGAAAGATGTGTTGCTGCTCTCCGGCGGCCGCATCGAGGGTGGTGAACGGTTCCGAAACCCCGGGCCCCGAGGCGTCGAGACGGAGCAACGTTCCGCCGACGGAACCGATGTAGATCCAGCCGTCCCGCCCCCACGTGGCGCCGGCGTTCCCGACTCCGGAGTCGGACAGCGTGCGCAGCACGCTGCCATCGAGCGAGGCGAGACGAATCCCGCCCTCCGTCAGAAACCCGAGCTGCTCCCCCTCCGGCGACACGAAAGGAGCGTACGCCCCGGTCGTGCCCGGGATTCTCCTCGCCTCCAGCTTGTCGCGATCGCGGATCCACAGCTCTTGCTCACCCGCCGTCCCGCCGGTGAAGATCACCTTGCCCCCGTCGGGTGTGATGGCAAACCGGGCGAACGGGCCGGTCACCTGCAGCCCTTCCGGGAGACGGATGCTGTAGCGGGCGACCGCGGCGGGCCCCGGGCCGCGAACGATGGCCCACGCCGCGACTGCCAGCGCGACGATGGCGAGCAGCGCAAGGGCGACGAAGGCGGGATCGCGACGCTGACTGCCGGGAAGCGCCCGCCCCCCATGCCCCACCGCTGCGGTCCCGTGCCTGAACGCCGGATTCGCCAGCGCCTCGGCGAACTCGTTCGCGGTGGCGAAGCGATCGGCGGGGAGTTTCTCCAGCGCCCTGGCCACCGCCGCCGCGACGTTCGGCGGCACCGACTTGCGGAGCCGGGTGACGGGAGCGGCCTCCTCGGTGACGATCTTCATGATGATCTGCTGCGCCGACGC
>Ga0299906_10000421_pt1 | contig 39854 bp, 40 predicted proteins | sample RVTome_14_FD_200259 | JGI IMG/M metagenome (GOLD analysis project Ga0299906, IMG submission 200259) | Soil microbial communities from uranium-contaminated site in the Upper Colorado River Basin, Wyoming, United States - RVT145D125 (version 2) ... | reverse complement strand
CGGCATAGGGGAGATGCCCGGCACCCGGCCGACAGAGGGGACGCGGCTGGCGCCGCGTCCCACGTGGCCGCTAGGAGGCCGACTCGTCGATCCAGACGCGGATCTGGTGCTCGTCTTCGGCGTCGAGGACGACGAGGTCCCCCCGGATCGTCCGCAGCTCGGTGATGGCGGCGTCGATGTTCAACTCCTCGCCGTCGCCCGAGAGCAGGGCGTCCACGACGCGCGCGGGCACGTCGACACTCATGGTCTGATCGCCATCGTCATCGGTCATGCGGACCTGGATCTGGTCACCGCGCCGGGCCACGCGAATCGTCTGGTCGTCGTGCTGCATCGACACCAGCTCGGCGTCGCCGGCTGCGGCGAGCTGCTGCCACAGGGCGCGGACGTCAGAGAGGCGCAAGCCGTCGGGCAGGTCGTTCAGCCCCGCGCGACCCTGCTCCAGGATCTGCGCCGGGATGACCCGCAGCGCCAGTTCCACCACGGCAAGCGGCAGGTTGAGCGACATGTTCTCGTCGTCATCTGCATCGACGATGCGCACGTGAACCCAGGGGCTGGGCTGCACCGCCTGAGGTTGCTGGCTCTGCTGAGCTTGGATCCCCATCGGCGCCAGAACGGCCACCGCAGCCAGCGCCGCCGCTGTCTTCGTCACTCGCATGATGCACGCTCCAGGAGTATAGCGGGGCACCCTCCCGGCGCCCGACCCTAACTTGCTCTTACGGAGCCGGGGGGCCGGAGGTTCACCGGGCCCGGAGAAGCCTTCCGGGCGGCATCGGACCGTCCCCGCTCAGGGCGCCACGGCGAACGGACCGCTGCCCCACACCCTCCGCCCCCCCACCAGCGTGAGCACGGACTCGAGCGAGCGGAGGCGCGCCTCGGGTACCGACAGGTAGTCGTCGCTCAGGACGGCGAGGTCGGCGTGCTTGCCGGCGTCGAACGACCCGACGTGATGGTCGTCGAAGGCGAACCAGGCGGCGCCGAGCGTGTAGAGGCGCAGCGCTTCGAGCCGCGAGATCTGCTGGCCGTCGTTGGTCAGCTCGCCGGCCAGGTTACGCCCGGTCGTCATGTAGAAGAGCGAGGCCCAGGGATCCAGCGCCGACACGTTCGTGGAGTCCGTGCCGACAGCCGCCGGCACGCCCGAGTCGACGATCCTGCGGAAGGGCGGCCCGCCGCGGTCGGACAGGTACGTCCACGTCTGCGCGCTGGCGCCGGCGCCGAGGGCGTCGAGTGCCCGTAGTGTCGGCTCGTCGATCTGCTGGAGATGGATGATCGACCAGCGCAGATCCCGAAGGGGGTACTCGGCCGAGATCCGCTGGAACGCGGCAAGGTGGAAGGCGTTCTCCTGCGGCGAGATCGAGTGCTGCTGCAGGAGCCAGCCGTGGCGGGCGATGGCACGCGCAGTGCGCTCGAACCCCTCGCCCATCGGATCCCTGCCGCCGATGCGCTCCCCGAAGCCGGCCACGCGGAACAGGTCGTCCCCGACGGCGCGACCGTCCTGGGCGAAGTTGTTGGCGACGCGGGCCTCGACCTCCTCCGGGGAGTCCGCCGGAAAGGTCGGCCGCATGCGGATCGTCAGGCGGTCCTCCCGCCAGAGCCGGAGCGGCAGGTCCTGATCGTCCACGCCAGGGTTGATCACGCCTGTGAGCCCGAGGCCGTTGGCATGGGCGTTCAAGTCGGCCGTCCCGCGCAGTCGATCCCCGGAGGTCTGCGCCTCGCGGAGAGCGGCGACCGCGGCGTTGGCGTTGCCGACCCGCCCCGCATCGTCGACGTCGATACCGCGACCAGCGAAGAACGCCCGTCCCCGGCTGTTGGTCAGCGCGCCGGTCCCGCCGCCGGTCCCGGACAGGTAGACCGCGTGATCGGGCGCCGCGTCGTCGAGCTCGGCACTCGTCGGAGGCCGCCGTTCGACGAACTGCGTGTGATTCCAGCCGCCGATGCAGGTGATGAAGGCGCCGGAGGGCACGCCGGCCGCGCGGGCGGCGAGTGTTTCCTGGAGGGCCGCGATCGAGTACGCCCGCTCGACGCGGCGCGCCTCGTACCCGGGATTGACGCCCGCGCGCGTGTAGTGGACGTGGCCGTCGAACAGGCCCGGAATGACCGTTCGTCCCCCGAGGTCGAGAACGCGATCGGCAGCCGTCGTCTCCCCTGCCTGTCCCAGCCAGACGATGCGCCCGTTGTCGACGGCCAGCGCGGAGGCGACGACGCCGCGATGGTCGACGAAGCGTCCGTTGACGAGCAGGAGGTCCGAGGTGACCGGCTGGGCCCCGGCCGTGGCCGCCTGGCCACCGGCTGCGTGAGCCGCTCGCGGACACGCGACCGGGACGCCCACCGCCGCGGTCGTGGTCGCGAGCCATTCACGCCGGGTCCACGCGCGGGCACTGTCCTCGGCCATGATGGCGGGATTGTACTCGCGCGGACATACGAGTCGCCGGCGCATACAGCCGGCTCAGCCGCTCACGGGTGCTGGCGGGCCGACACGGACGCCCCACGACGCGGACTGTGCGTCGTCGTGTGGGGGCGCCCCGGGGCCGTGCCCGGGAACGCATGCCCTGGATGGTCGTCTATGCGGGCCCGACGTTTGCCAGCCGCTGCGACGTCTCCGCGGAAACGTACGTCCCGCCGGCATTTTCGAGCACCGCCTGCCCTGCATCTGTGTCGGCCCGCAGGCTCTCGCCCTCCAACGTGCCGTACCACCTGGTACCGGTCCCCGGCCGCGCCACGGTCCAGTTCGTGCGCCAGTGCACTTTCGGCCAGCAGCCCCAGCCCGTCGGCCCGCCGTTGCGACGTCGTCACCTCCTGCGCCATGGCATGCACGTCCCTGGCCGTCGACGACTCCTCTCGCAGTTGCCGGGTGGCCGCCTCGAGCGCGCGCTGCAAGACCGCCCCGACCTCGGGAGTCAGCCGGCCGCGCAGCACACCATGCCGTCGTCGTCGACCCAGACGTCGAGGTACCGGTGCAGATGGCGTGCCGCCGTCTCCTCGGCGGCCACCGTCCGGTCCGCGCGCCGCCAGGCACGCGCGAACCGCTCGACCTGGGCGGCGCTGGCGCGTCGCCCAGTTGTTCTGCGCCGGGTGACGCGTTGCTGGATTCGGTCTCGCGCATGACCGGCGTCGTGATCGGCGATTGCGAAGACTGGGACGCGTGTGAAACAGGATGGGCGGATGTCATGCCGCATCGTGCGTGCCAACTCGCCGAGATTCCCGTGCGCACCGACGCCCGTCGCCGCGTCCTCTCGTCGGATACTTCGCCGCGCTCGCGACTCAATCGACGCGGGCGATCTCCAGCGTCTTCACCCGCGCGGACGCACCACTCCTAATCCGGACCGCGGACTTCGGGCATCCGAAGTATTCGGCCACGAGCGAGACCAGCTCGTCGTTCGCCTTGCCATCGACCGGCGGCGAGGTGAGCCGCGCCAGCCAGATGTCGTCATCGCCGCGCTCGAGCGAGCGCGCGCGCGACCTCGGCTTGACGCTCACGCGGATGGTTGTCGTGCCCACGGCTCCTCTTGGCGGAGCAAGGGAACCTTCCCCGCTCCCGGCCGGTAAGGCTCAATAGTAGATGCGATGCGGGACGAGCCGGAGGACGCCCTCCTGGGGCGCTTCGCACAGGGCGATCAGGAGGCCTTCGAGGCGCTCTTTCGCCAGTATCAAGGCGAGGTGTTCCGCTGGGTCGTGCGCATCGTGCGAGACCGTGGCCTGGCCGAAGACGCCACGGTGGACGCCTTCTGGAGGGCCTACCGGGCTCGCGCGCGGTTCGACCCGTCGCGCAGTTTCGGTGCCTGGATCCGCCGCATCGCGACCAACGCGGCGCTCACGCACCTGGAGGCGCAGCGGCGCCACGGCGGCGGTGTCGCGCTGGACGGCCGGGAGCCGGTGCCGGCTGTCGAGCCCGGGCGACGCCGAGAGATCCAGGCGGCCTTCGCTGCCCTGTCGCCACGGCTGCGCGTGGTGGCGACACTGGCGCTCGTCGAGCAGCAGTCGTACGCGGAGATTGCCGACGCGCTCGACGTGCCGGTCGGCACCGTCAAGTCACGGGTGTTCCGGGCCATCAGGTCGCTGCGCCAGGAGCTTGCCTGTCGGGGGATACACGGATGACCGACGCTGAACTGACGGTGCTGCTGCGCTCCGCGCTTCCTCCCATGGACGAGAGCGCACCAGTCGGCGATCTGTGGCCGCGGCTGCTCACTCGGGCAGCGAGGCCGTCGGCCGGGTCTCGTGCCGACCTCGGTGTCGCAGCAGGGCTCGTGGCGGGCCTCCTGGGGGTACTGGCCACCCGACCGGACTGGATCCTGCTGCTCGTCTACCACCTGTAAGGGAGGACGTGATGCGACCACATCCCCATCTGCGCGCCTACATGGCCGGAACGCTCATTCCGACGCTGTTCCTGCTGATCATCATGGTCGTCGATGCGTACCAGCACTTCTATTTCGAGGTGTCGAACCAGTTCGTGATCCCGCTGGCCTCGGCACCGCTCGAGCGGGCGCTGCTGTTTCCCATGGCCATCGTGCCGAATGCATGGGGCATCTGGAACGTGCTGCACCTGCGGTTCACCTCGCGCCTGGGCCTGTCGCTCGGCCTTCACGGCTCCCTGCTGGTGCTGCTGCTGATGCCTGGCGGATTCCTGCTGGCCAGGCTTTTCGACGTCTTCACGATTCAGTGGCAGTTCGTCGTGCCGATGGCGCCGATCGGCATGGCCGTCTACTACCTGGCGTGGAAGTTCGGCGTGGGGTTCCTGAACAGGGAGCTCGGCATCGCGTGAGAGTTTCGTACGGATGCGCCCGAGCGGACGAACGGCTGATCGGCCGAGCGGAAGGCGTCTACGGCTCGCCGTCGGTCTGCACGCAGACGATGTCAGTCCGACGGAAGTCGCTCCCTTTGCACAGCAGCGGCTCGGCAGAGACGCTGGCCAGCGCGTACGAGAAGCAGTCGCCATAGTTCAGGCCGGCCGCATGCCGGCCGCGCCCGAAGCGGCTGAACGCACGACGGGCCGCGAGCGCCTGCTCTTCGTCCACTGGCACCAGGGTGATAGTGGCCCGGCGGAGGAAGAGGTCCAGGTCGGCCACGCCTGCGGCGCCGTAGCGCGCCTCGATCACGATCGAGCTCTCGACGTACGAGGCGGTCGACAGCAGGCGCGAGTCGGCGGCGTCGATGGCCGCGATGAACGACCGCTGCTCGGGCTCACCGGTCAGGATGGCGACGAGCGCCGACGTGTCGAGCACCATTCAGCGAGGCAGCCCCTCGTCGTCGTAGTCGATGATCTCGTCGGAGCTTCGAGCGTCCATGACCGGCAAGCCGGCGCAGTGGTTGGCGATCTCGGCGAGCTCGGCGGCGAGCGGACGGCTGGAACGTTCGCGACGCACCCTGGACAGGCGATCGCGAAGTGCCTTGGTGACTGCCTCCGTCTTGCTCTCACCCGTACGTCGGGCAAGCTCGGTAGCCAGTCGCTCGGTCTCGGGATTACGGATGTTGAGGGCCATTCATTACATCAACATGCGAATCTACACTACCATAAACACGGCCTGCCTGGCACGGCTTCCCGAAGATCGTCAGGACGCGCGGGTGGCCACGAGCGGATCCACGCGGGATGCCCGTCGCGCGGGTATCAGGGCAGCGCCCACCGCTGTCACGAGCAGGAAGCCCGTGAGTGCGGCGAACGTCACGGGATCGGTCGGGCTGACGTCGAACAGCAGGCTCGCCAGCAGACGTGTCGCCGCCCAAGCGCCGGTGACGCCGAGCGCCAGTCCAAGGATCGTGAGCCGCAGCGATCGGCGGAGCACCAGCAGGATGACGCTGGCGCGGTCGGCTCCGAGGGTCATCCGGACGCCAATCTCGTACGTGCGGCGCGACACCAGGTGCGACATGACGCCGTAGATGCCCACCGAGGCGAGCAGCAGCGCCAGCGTGCCGAACGTCGTCGATACGGCCACCAGCAGGCTGTTCGTGCCTGCGCCGCCGATGGCGCGACTGGCCGCCTCCTCCAGGGACACGACGCGATCGATGGTCAGCCCCGGCTCGGTCCTGAGCAGTGAGGCCTGGGCGGCGTCGACGACGGCGTCGAGCTCGCCGTCGGTCCTCAGGACGAACTGGTTGGGCATGAACAAGTGCTCCAACATCCCGCCACGCAGGAGCGTGTCTCGGCGCAGGTCCGTGTACACGGCAGAGGTCTCAATGTCCCAGTCGTACATGTGCACGTCCTGAACGACCCCCACGACGATGTACGGCCTGAACTCCAGATTCGCGGGGTCTTCACGCGCCCGTACCTCCTCGGTCCAATGCAGCCCTGCGAGCCGCGCTTCCACGTCCGGCCTCGTCCGGACCAGTTCGAGCGTGCGTCCCACCGCGCCATCGGGAAACACGCGGGCGGCCAGCCCGGCGCCGAGCACCACCTCCGGCAGTCCTGCACGCTGATCGGGCCGGAATTCGCGGCCTTCGAGGATCACGGTTCCGAGCGTCTCGAAGTAGCCGTGCGTGATCCCGTAGTTGGATGCTTGCCCCACGATCTGTCCGTCCACGGCCAGTCTGGCAGAGTTGGTCACGAATCCGGCGAGGGGCGCGATCCGGCCCACGCTGACCGACTGCACACCGGGCACCTGAGCGAGCCCCTCCAGCGCGCGATTCGCGAAATCGACCTTTGGCTCGTAGGCGCCACGACGCAGCCCGTCCGGTACCTTGACGCCGATGGCCACCACGCCCTCCGGCTCGAAGCCCCAGTCGAACGCTCGGAGCGAGGCGAAGTTCTGGACCAGCAGCCCGGCGGCGATCATCAGCACCAGCGCCAGCGCGACCTCCCCCACGAGGAGCAGGTCACGGAGCGCGCTCCCGTCCGTCCGGGCCGCGGTCTGGCCGCCGCCCTTGAGCGACGTGGACAGGTCCACGCGCGACGCGCGCAGCGCGGGCAGCAGGCCGAAAAGCAGTCCCGACAGCACCGACGCAACTGAGGTGAACGCGAGCACGCGCAGATCGAGCGCCGTCTCCTGGATGCGCGGGATGTCCACGAGCTCCAGGGCGCTCACGGCCCGGATGCCCCAGAACGCCAGCATCACGCTCACGGCTCCGGCGCCGCCGGCCACGAGAAGGCTCTCGGCCAGCATCTGTCGCACGAGCACCAGCCGGCTCGCCCCCAGGCTCGCCCGCACCGCGAGCTCCTGTTTTCGATCGAGACCGCGGCCGAGCAGCAGGTTCGCCACGTTGGCGCACGCAATCAGCAGCAGCACGCCCACCGCGCCGAGCAGCGTCCACAGAGCGAGGCGATAATCGCCGAGCAGGACGTCGCGGGCCGGAAACATGCCGACGTTCCGGGAGCCCCCGTACTCGGCATCCAGCCGGGCGTTGATGACGGCGATCTCCGCCCGCGCGCGCTCGACGCGGACACCCGGCATGAGGCGACCGACGGCCCGAAAGAACACGTCTCCGCGCTCGGACAGGCGGGCGCCCATGTCCGACAGGTTGGCCCAGAGCTGGACGTCGTGCTCAGGGAAGAAGAAGCCGGACGGCATGATGCCGACCACCTCCCGCACTTCCCCGCCCACGCGGACGGTTCGCCCGACGGCGTCCGGGTCTCCGCCGAGTCGGCTTTGCCAGAACCCGTGGCCGACGGCGACGACCTGCGGCGCGCCCGGGCGATCGTCCTCGGCCGTCAACGATCGACCGAGCGCCGGTGAGACGCCGAGGACGTCGAACATGTCGTGGCCGACGTAGCTCAGGCCGGTCACGTCCGAACCGTCGGTCCCAATCACGACCGTCGCACTCTGAATGAACGGTGCGAGGCCAGACAGGCCCTCCGCCTGGTCGCGCCAGTCCGTGATGTCCGCGCCCGAGAGCCCTGGGCCGCCCTCCTCGCTCTGACCGCGCCACATGAAGACGATCTGCCCCGCGTCCCGGTACGGGAGGGGGCGAAGCAACACGGCGTCGACGACGCTGAAGACCACCGTGTTGGCGGCGATGCCCAGCGCGAGCGAGGCGACGGCCACCGCCATCCAGGCGGGCCTGGCCGTCACGAACCGCAGCGCCTGTCGCAGGTCGCCCATTCGATGCCTCCTTCGCGCGATGGCGCGCATGGATGGTAGTCCTGAAGAAGAATTCAGGAAAACGTCAGGATTGCGCCGCGCGGTCAGGCGTACATTGCGAGGGTACGTCGCCACGGCTACGTCGTTTTCGGCGACGGAAAGGCGAGCATGTTCAGAGCATCCAGACTGATTCCCGCAGGCATCGCCCTGCTGTGTACCGCCCTCGTGCTGAGCGCGTGCGGAGGCAGCGCCGACGTGCCGGCGGTGCAGCCGGCGTTTCAGCCCACTGCCACCGTGAAGGATCTGATGCTGTCGGTCGTCGATCCGGCAGCCGACGTCGTCTGGCTGTCGGTGACGAGCCTCGTCACCAGGGACGGCCTGATCGAGACGGCGCCGGAAACCGACGAGGAGTGGAACGACGTGCGGAAGGGTGCCATCGCGCTCGTCGAGTCCGCCAATCTGTTGCAGATTCCAGGCCGTCACGTCGCGGCGCCCGGTGAGATTTCGGAAGTGCCCGGCGTCGAGCTCGAGCCGAGCGAGATGGAGGAGTTGATCGAGCAGGACCGCGCGTCCTGGAACATGCGCGCCAACGCACTGCACGACGCCGCCCTCGAGGCGCTCCTGGCCATCGAGGCGCACGATGCCGACAAGGTCTTCGAGGTCGGCGAGCACATCGAGCGGGCCTGCGAGAACTGCCATACGCAGTACTGGTATCCGAACGAAAGAATTCCTACCGCCCCGACCGAGCTGATACGGACAGGAGAATGAGCCGACGCCTCAATGCGTGGCGAGGTACCAGCGCACCAGCGGTGGTATCGCGGTGCCCGCCAGCGCGGCCGTACCGGCAAGCGCCGGGAGCCACAACTGGCCGCGCCAGCGGGACCGTACGTTCTCGGCCGAGCGATGGTTGCCGGCGGCCAGCCAGAGCATCACGAGCAGGCTGATCCACCAGACCAGGTCCCGCAGGGACTGCCAGATCTCGTTCTCGATGCGGATGTCATCCCGCGTCAAGAGTGGGTGACGTACCGAGAAGTCCAAGATCTCCGACGGGACGATGACCTCCGAGAGGGCCAGACCGATCCCGCGCGCCACCGAAACCAGAGTGAGGCCCGTCACCAGTAACCCGCCAGAGAGCAGCAGGGCGCGCAGCGTACTCGCCGAGAGCGACGAGACGTACAGGCCACCGGCGGCGCACAGGACGAACGTTGCGGCCGTCGTCCGGCTCAGCGTCGGCTGGTCGTTTAGCGAGTAGAGGCGCTCGAGCAGCGCGGGTAGCGCCATCGTCAGTCCCACCGTCAGCGCAAGGACCGCGACGACCTTCATCAGCCACTGCCACCGGAAGGACACCGGCTGCAGCAACTGTGCGTCGAGCGTGCCTTGCGCGCGCTCCTCGGCGCTCGCCACGGCCCCGAGCATCGTCGCGGTGACCAGAGCGTAGATCGTCGTCATGCCGAAGAACGTCGAGCCGAGCACCTGGTCGCCGGCGCCTGCCAGCACGATGCCAGCCCACGCCAGCACGTACAGCGCCGGGAACAGGAACGTCACTGCCTGCAGCCGAATTTCCTTCGCCAGCAGCGCGACGATCGGACGGCGCCGCTTGAGCGCGAGCATCGGAGCAACGGTCGCCGCGCGGTCCGGCCTGTGTCGCGCGGGCAGCTGCCGTGGGGCATCAATTGCCTCGAGCCGCCGGAACTGGTACGGTGCCGCCACGAGCGCCACCAGGCCCACGGCAAGCGTGCCTGCCCACAGGAGCGTGCCGCCCAAGCTCGCCTCGTCAGGCACGCCGACGACGCCGTAGCGCCGGATCCGAACGATTTCGGCGCCGAGCCAGAGCAGGGCCGGAACGGCCAGGCTCAGCACGGCGCCCGCCAGGGCGCCGCGACAGAGGAGCGTCAACGCCGGCGCGACACACAGGCCAAGCAGCGGCGCCAGCACGAGCATGGACACGACCGGAAACGGCTGGATGGTCGGTGCGGCCCGATACCGGGGCCAGGCTTCGAGCGACCAGTTGCCCGCCCAGATCGTGACGGCCAGCATGGCCAGTAGGGCCAGCAGCCCTGACAGGACGCCGAACTTGACCAGGAGCACGCGCCGCCGCGAGACAGGCTGCGCCAGCAGCCCCTGAAGCGTGCGGTGCGCGTACTCGTGGCCGATGGACCAGGCCCCGAGCGCCACGGACCCGATGACGAAAGCCGAGTTGCCGGCCAGCTCGAGGGCGTCGGACAGCATTCGTCGGAGAGGCCAGGCTGCCCAGAGCTCTCCGCTCGCCATTGTCCCGATGGTCGGCGCCGCCGCGCCCGCCAGGGCGCCACCGGCCGCAACAAGCCACAGCGGCAGCAGGGCACGCAACTCCTTCACGAGGAGCGCCCGCATCGGGCGCCATGCGGGCGACGTCGGGGAGGGGCCCCCGCCGCCCGCAGGCGCCGATTGCGCAGAGGACGGCGGGGACACCCCGACGTCGCCCGCACGGCGTCCGGTCACGCGGCCACTCCCGGCGTGCGCACGGTCGAGACGAAGATGTCCTCGAGCGTGAGCGCCTCGGTCTTTACCACCTCCGGCGACAGCGCCTGCACGCGCTCGATCGCCTGCGCCGGCGCCCCGTGCACGACCACCTCGATCTCTCGCTCGGTGCGGCGCAGGACGTGCGCGCCGTCGAGGTCGAGCGCCGGCGGCGCGCCCGGGAAGCGGGCGTAGATCTTCTGGTAGCGCTCGCGCGCCTCGTCGGCATCGAGCGTCAAGACTTCGCGTCCCGCGTCGATGATGGTGAAGCGGTCGATCAGCCCCTCGAACTCGGCGATGAGGTGTGTCGACACGAAGACAGTGCGCGCCGGGTCCTTGTCCTGATAGGCGCCAATCACCGTCCGGATGAACTCACGGCGGACGACCGGGTCGAGGCCCGAGGTCGGCTCGTCGAGCACCAGCAGATCCGGCTCGGCGCAGATCGCCGTGATGAGGCCGAGCTGCGTGCGCTGCCCCTTCGACAGATGGCTCGTCTTCTGCCGCAGATCCAGGCGGAACTCGTCGACGAGCGCCCGCTCGGTCGCCTCGTCCCATCGCGTGCGGAAGGAGGCGAAGTAGTCCAGCGTCTGGCGCACGGTCATCCAGGGATAGAACGCCACGACGTCCGGCACGTAGGCCAGGCGCGACTTGACGGCCACCTCGTCGCGGGCGGGGTCGAGGCCGAACACCTGCACCCGGCCGCTCGTGGGCCGCAACAGGTTGAGCAGGCACTTGATCGTGGTGGTCTTGCCCGAGCCGTTCCGGCCAAAGAACCCGTAGCAGCCGCCGGTTGGGACGCGCAGCGACAGGCCGTTGACCGCCTCGGTGCGGCCGTAGCGGCGAACGAGGTCGTCGATCGCGATGGCAGTGCCGGTATCCGGTGCGGTCATGATCTCTCTCCGCCGGTGGCGCGCGACCGCCGGTGCTCGAGCGTGTCGTAGCGTTCCTCGGCCAGCCGGAGGAACTCCGCGCGACCGACCTGAAAGTGATGGGCCTGGACGGCCGCTTCGTCGATGGCTTCGGCGAGCACCTTGCGGCGCACTTCCTTCTTCAGTGGCGAGTTGTTCGGCCGCAGGAACGAGCCCTTGCCCGGGTGCGTCTCGATGACGCCCTGCGCCTCGAGCTCGGTGAAGGCCTTGGCGATGGTGTTGCGGTTGACGCGCAGCTCCTCGGCCAGCGGCCGGATGGACGGCAGCGGTTCGCCGGCACGGACCGCCCCCGAGGCGGCCGCGGCCTTCACCTGGTCCACGAGCTGCAGGTAGACGGGCTTACCGGAGCGGAAGTTGATGGCGAACAGCATGAGCCAACTGTCATATGACAGTATGACAGATGGCCTGGCGCGTCAAGACGCGAGTGCCGGCGCGTGCAGGCTCGACTACCGCCCGCCCGGCGGCCCGGACGGGGCCTGCAGTCCCGAGACGGGGTACCGGGAGACGCGGTTGCCGAAGGCCGAGCCCACCCAGTACTCGTCGCCGACCTGAATGGCGACCGTGGCGAAGGGCACCTGCGCGCTCGTCGGGTAGTCGATGAGCTGGGTGTAGGTCATCGCGCGCGGATCGACCTTGCCGATGACCGACGTGGTCGTGCCGCCCGCACCCGCGCCGGCGCCGCCTTGCCCCGCCACCAGGAGCGTGCCGTCGGGCGCCGGGCGCACGTTGTCCACCCGGAAGCCGAGCTCGATCTCCTGCCGCTCGACTGGCGTCCGCCCGCGCGACAGGCGCATGAAGCGCCGGTTGCCCCACTGCGCCACGTAGTACCACCGGCCGTCCCCGGACAGCTCGAGGCCGTTGGCGCCGGCCGACTCGCTGCCCGGCACCTTCTCCCAGCCGGACGCCGCGTGCCACTCCCACACTTCCCCGTTCCGCTCGCCGGCGAGCAGCGCCTCCGAAAACGGCCCCGCTCGGGTGCCGGCCGGTGCACGCGGATCGAAGTTGGTGGCGGCCAGGCCGCCCTCCGGCAACGCGATGACCGCGTTGAGGCCAATCGGATCCGGCGCGACGACGCACCCGATCCAGGTGAGGCCCGGCTGCGCGCCGGCCGTCGTCAGCTCGAAGATCTCGACCGACTCGCGCCGTCCGTGGTGCACGGCATACAGCGTGTGCCGGCCATTCGAGCCTTCGTCGAGAAACAGGCCGTGCGTCTGGAACCGCTCGCGATCGGCGCCGGCGAGCGGCCCCGGACAGGTGGGGTACGACTCCCCGTCGAACCGCTCGGCCAGCGTGGCGGGGTCGTAGAGCGGCGAGGACTGCGCCCGGGCTGTGTCGATCAGGAAGAGCCCGCCGCCCGGCCCGTAGGCGGAGGCCACGAGAAAGGGCGTGCCGGGCACCTGCACCAGGTCCTCGGGACCGTCCTGTCCGCACACGAAACGGATCTGGCCCACCGACTCGCATCCGGAAGCGGCCTGCCGCGCCGGCACGACCGTGGACCACATCGCGACCCCTGCCAGCAGGGCCACCAGCACCGTGAGATTCGAGAGATTCATGAGATCAGGCTATATACACGTCCACTCACCGCTGTTCAATCGGCTTCGACAGCCGGGGATTTCTCTCGTGCCGCCGCGAATTAATCCGGCGGCACCGCTTTGCCGGCCCGCGCGAGACGGCCGGATGGCGGCCAGTTCGCGCCGCCGGGCGAGGCACGACAATTGCTCGGGGCCACCTGAGACCGTACGGCACCGGCGCGCCTGGCGCCGCGACCGTCACACAACGGGGAGACCTCCGATGAGAACCCTGCGCCTGTGGGCCGTGATCGTGACGTGTGGAACACTTGCCGCCGCATGCAACGCTTCTGCACCGCCCGCGGAAGAGCCGGCGCCGCCGGCCCCGACCTCCCAGATGGACATGCTGCGACTGATGCGGGCGTTTCCGTTCCCGCACGCCAATGTCCTCTTCGACACGCAGACCCGGGACCCCGAGGGCGAGGAGAAGACGGAGTCCATGTCCTTCAGCGTCTATCGCTGGATGGACGCCGACACGTACGCCGGGTGGGCCGGTGTGGAGAACAGCGCGCTCGCACTGGCCGAGATGGCGCCGCTCCTGCTGCTGCCGCGTGCCTGCTCCAACGGCAACCCGGCACCGGTCGACCAGGAGGACTGGCAGACAGCGGTCGACGGGCTCATCGCCGCCGGAGAAGAAGGCTACGCGGCCGCGCAGACCAGGAACCTCGATGAGATGCTCGCCTTCAGCGAGACGCTCACCAACGCCTGCGCCGCCTGCCACGGCAAGTACCGTGACGTCGACCTCGAAGATCCGCCCAGGGAACGCTGCGTCGTCTCCAACTAAGCGCGCCGCCGGGGAGATTCTCGCGACTCTAGGGCGCAGGTCAGACGAGAATCTCCCCCGTACCCACCAGCACGGCCTCGCCACCGACTCTCACCTCATCGATGGCGTCCGCCGTGCCGCCAATCGCCACGTGGATGCGGCTCGCACGCCTCATCTTCACGCCCTGCAGGCTCACGAGTCGCCTGGCAGCGTCTCCCGCCACGACGCCGTGACGGACGAGATAGCAGCCGAGCGGCCCGCTCGCGCCGCCGGTGGCCGGATCCTCGGTGATGCCGACGGCCGCACCGAACATGCGGCTGTAGACAGTCTCGGCTGACCCTGGCGGCTCGACGCTGAACAGGAAGATCCCGAGGGGCTCCGGGAGCACGGCGAACAACTGCGCGAGCCCCGCGGCCTGGCTGGACGCGGCGTCCACCGCCTGCCGGTCGCGTAGCGGCACCATCAGGAAGGGCACACCGCACGAGACCGGCTGCACGGGCAGGCCGGGTGCGAGCGCCTCGGCCCCGAGGCCAATCGCGGCGGCAGCCACGGCGCGATCGGTCACCACGGCGCCGAACGACGGCGCTCGCTGCGTCATCCACGCGAACGCCAGCACCGTGTCGCGCCACTCCAGATCGACCGGCGTCGGACCGATCTTCAGCCCGAAGGTGATCCGTGACGCACCGGGCTCGATGCGCCCGGCGTGCGCGAGCGCGAAGGTCGTACCGATAGTCGGGTGCCCGGCCATCGGCAGCTCGAGCCCGGGCGTGAAGATCCGCACGCGCGCGTCGGTGCCCGGCTCCTCGGGCGGCAGGACGAAGGTGCTCTCCGAAAAATTCATCTCGCACGCCAGCCGCTGCATGCGATCGTCGGACAGCCCGCGCGCGTCGGTGAAGACGGCAAGCTGATTGCCGAGGAGCGGCTCGCCGGTGAAGACGTCGTAGTGCAGGTAGGCCAGCGGCATGACGTGAGCTATCTCGAGGGCCCCACGAGGGCACTGGTCACGACGACATGCATACCTGCCTCCCGACCCCCCGAACCCATCTGCAGGGCATACTGGACCGTCGGCGCTCGATCAATCAACACCCCGGCCGGCGCACACTACACCCCCCGGCGTCCCACCGGATCCCCTCGCAACCGACTGGCGAGGACGAAGGTCCCGCCCCAGAGGCACGGCGAGAGGTGTCCAGGCGCCCCGGGCGGGTGTATAAGGGTGATGAACGGACGCGAGAGAATCACGGTGAACCACGGCCGGCGCACACGTCGGGAAATCGTGAAGACCGTGCTTGGCGGCGCCGCTGGCCTGCTCCTCGGGGCGCCGGCACGCCGGCTCGTCGCGGCACCGGCCCAGGGCGCACCAGCGGGCGCCCGCGCCGATGTCGAGCGGCTGGCCGACGATCTGTTCGTCGTCCGGGTCCCCGGCGAAGCCAACGTCGTGGCGCACACCGGCGCCGGCGGCACCACGCTCGTCGACGGGGCGTCGGCCGGGGGCTCGGAGGCGCTCCTCCTGGCCATCGAGGACCTTCCCGGCAGCGGTCCGGTCGAGACGCTCTTCAACACGCACTGGCATCCCGAGCAGACTGGCTCGAACGCGCGGCTGCGCGCGGCCGGCGCCACCGTCATCGCGCACGAGAACACGCGACTCTGGCTCACGACCGACCTCACCTGGCCCTGGAACGGTCGCCGGTTCGAGCCGCTGCCGGCAGACGCCCGGCCGACCGAGACGTTCTACTCCAGAGGGGAGCTGCCATCCGGCGTACAGTACGGGTACATCCCCGACGCGGCGCACACCGACGGCGACCTGTACGTCTACTTCCCGGAGCAGGACGTGCTGGCCGTGGGTGATGCCGTCTCGGGGGACGGGTGGCCCCTCGTGGACTGGCCGACCGGCGGCTGGATCGGCGGTATCGTGGGGGGCCTCGAGCGCCTGCAGTCGCTGGCAGGCCAGCAGACGCGGATCGTGCCGGGGCGTGGACCCGTGCTGGCCCGGGCGGACCTGGAGACACAGCTCGAGATGTACGGCACGATCCAGGAACGGCTCACGCGCCTGCTGAACACGGGACGGAGCCCGGACGAGGCCGTGGCCGAGCGTCCGGCGCAGGAGTTCGAGGTGCAGATGGGGAGCTCCGACGAGTTCGTGCGACGCGCGTTCGAGAGCCTGTGGGCCTACCTGTCACCGGACGCCTAGCAGCCCGTGGCGGAAGTCGCGCGAGGCACCGAGCCGGGCGAGGCGCTCGCAGGGCAAGGCGCGACGACCGAGAATACCGGGAGTATTCGAGGGAGGAGCAACGCAGTCCTGCGAGATGCATCGGCCGGCGAATGCCGCGGGACTTCCACCACGGGCTGCTAGAGAACGGAAAGCCATGATGAAGCGAGCCACGACCCGTCCCGCCGCGGCGCTGTCGCTGGCCGGCGCCCTGCTCGTGACCTGCTGGACTGTCTCGTTCACTGCGGTGTCGTTCACGTCGGCGTTCACCCACGCGCCGGGCACACCGGTGCTGCATGCGGCACAGGCGGCCGACGCGGCGTCCGGTGTGCCGCAACTGGCCACGATCCAGCAGTACTGCGTCGGCTGCCACAACGACCGCGCCCGCACGGCCGACGTCAGCTTCGAGGGGATGACGCCGGAGCACGTCGGGGAGCAGGCCGAGCTCTTCGAGCAGGCGGTGCGCAAGCTGCGCGGGCGGGTGATGCCTCCGCCCAACGCCAGGCAGCCCGATGCCGCGGCCGTCGACGCGCTGGTGGCCTGGCTCGAGGGGCACCTCGATCGGGCCGAGGGCCACGACCATCTGCCGGACCGGGTCGTCCTGCACCGGCTCAATCGCACGGAGTACCAGAACGCGGTGCGCGATCTGCTGGCCGTCGAGATCGACGCCAGCGCCCTGCTGCCGGCCGACGACGTGGCCGAGGGCTTCGACAACATCGCCGCCGCCCTGCAGGTGTCGCCGTCCTTCATCGAGCAGTACGTGATTGCCGCGCGTGCGGTGGCCGTCAAGGCTGTAGGGCAGCCCGACGCCCGACCCGGCGGATGGACCTTCCGGGCGGGGCGCGGCACGCAGCTCACGCACGTCGCCGGCCTTCCGCTGGGCACGCGCGGCGGCATCCTGGCCGAGGTCGATCTTCCGTCCGACGGCGAGTACGTCATCGACATCGCCGACATCGTGACCCACATCTGGGGCAGCGGGATGGAGTTCGAGAATCCCCTGGTGGTCGTGGTGGATGGCGAGGTCGTCTACGAGACGGTCATCGGCGGCGAAGAGGACATGAAGCTGTACGACCAGGTGCAGAACGGCGCCCTTGATCGCGTGAACGCGCGGCTCAAGGGAATCCGCTTCTCCACCACGGCGGGCCCGCACCGGATCGGCGTCACGTTCCGGCGCCGGACCTTCGCCGAATCCGACGACCGCCTGCAGCAGTTCGCCCCGGGCGGCGGGCAGGAGCGGCAGTACCGCGTGAGCTCCTTCCAGATCCAGGGGCCGTTTGGCGCCGACGGGATCGGTGCCACGCCCAGCCGGGACCGCGTCTTCGTTTGCCGCCCGCCGGATGGCGCGAGCGTCGAGACACAGACCCGGTGCGCGCGCGAGATCATCACCGCACTGGCCACGCGCGCCTACCGCCGGCCCGTCACCGGCGAGGACGTCGACGAGCTGTTCGTGTACTACGAGGACGGAGCCCGTGACGGGGGCTTCGAGCAGGGCGTCCGCGGCGCGATCACCGGCGTGCTGGCGAGCCCCTTCTTCCTCTATCGCGGCGAACGCGTGCCGGCCGGCCTCGCCCCTGCCGAGACCTACGCCATCAGCGACGTCGAGCTGGCCTCGAAGCTGTCATTCTTCCTCTGGGGCTCGATCCCCGACGACGAGCTGCTGCAGCTCGCGATCGACGGCCGGTTGAGCGAGCCTGCCGTGCTCGACCGCCAGGTGCTCCGCATGCTCGCCGACCCGCGCTCGGCCACGCTGGCGGCCACCTTCGTGCACCAGTGGCTCGACATGCGGCGGCTCGACGAGATCGTGCCGGACTCGGCGGTGTTCCCCTACGCCTCGGGCCGCATGGACCCCCGCGAGGACTTCCTGACCGAGCTCACGCTCTTTGCCGACAGCGTCTTCCGGGAGGATCGCAGCATCGTCGAGCTGCTGACCGCGCGGCACACGTTCCTCAACGAGCGGCTGGCCCTGCACTACGGCATCACCACCGTGAAGGGCGACCGCTTCCAGCGCGTCGAGCTCGCACAGTCGCCCCGATGGGGGCTCCTCGGCAAGGGCGCCATCCTGATGGCGGCGGCCTACCCCAACCGCACCTCGCCCGTGCTTCGCGGGGCCTTCGTGCTGAAGCACCTGCAGGGCGTGCCACCGGCCACGCCGCCGCAGGAGGTGCCGACCCTCGACGAAGGGGCGGTGGGCACGACGAAGGCGCTGACGGTCCGCGAGATGATCGCGCGGCATCGCGCCAGCCCCACCTGCGCGTCGTGCCACGCCGTGATGGACCCGCTGGGACTGGCGCTCGAGAATTTCGACGCGACCGGGCGCTGGCGGGAGCGCGACCGATACGCCGGCGAAGCGATCGACGCATCGGGCGTGCTGCCGGACGGGACGCCCGTCGACGGTCCGGACGACCTCCGGGAGGCGCTCCTCCGCCGCCCCGAGCAGTTCGTGCAGACCTTCGCGGAGGGGCTCCTGACCTACGCCACCGGACGCACGCTGGCGTCTCACGACATGCCCACGGTACGCCGGATCGTCCGGGCCGCGGCGCGCGACGACTACCGCTTCTCGTCGCTGGTCACGGGCGTGGTCCGGAGCGATCAGTTCCGGATGCGCCGGGTGCCGGAAGTGGCGGTAAACTGACGTGTCGGTCAACTGACGGAGAGGACACCATGTTCGTGTTCCGCAAGCACATCTCCCGGCGCGCCGTGCTCAGGGGCATGGGGGCAACCGTCGCGCTGCCGCTGCTCGACGCCATGCATCCGGCCGCCACGGCCTGGGCCCAGACACCGGCCGGCACGGCGCCGAGGCGGCTCGCCTTCGTGGGATTCCCGCACGGCGCCGTCATGCAGCACTGGTCGCCGGCCCAGACCGGGACCGCCTACGACATGTCGCCGATCCTGCAGCCGCTCGAGGGCCTCCGCCAGCACCTGACGATCGTCTCCGGGCTCCGCAACGAGCCGGCCGAGACGCCGGAGCCGCACGGCGACATCGAGCGCACGTGGCTCACCTGCGTCACGCCGGGGGATCAGGGCCTGTATCCGGATGCCGGTGTCAGCGCCGATCAGTTCGCCGCGAGGCACATCGGTCGGGACACGCGGCTGCCCTCCCTCGAGCTGACGACCGCGCAGGTGGGCGCGCGCGTGGCCTGGCGCACGCCCACCCAGTCGCTGCCGCAGGAAGGCAACCCGCGCACCGTGTTCCAGAAGCTCTTCGGCCAGGGCGACACGGAGGCCGAGCGGACGGCGATTCTCGGCGAAACGGGCAGCATCCTCGACCGCGTGCAGGCACAGGCCGAGCGCCTCCAGGCCAGCCTCGGCGTGCGAGACCGCTCGGTCGTGAGCGACTACCTCGATTCGGTTCGCGAGATCGAGCGGCGCGTGCAGATGGCCTCGGAGCAGGACATGTCGCGGCTCGACATCCCTGACGCGCCGGTCGGCACGCCCAACGACATCACCGAGCACTTCGCGCTCATGTTCGATCTGATGGCCCTGGCCTTCCAGGCCGACATCACCCGCGTGGTCACCTTCTCGATGGATCGCGAAGCGAGCATGCGCACGTACACGAACCTCGACATCGCCGAGGCCTTTCACCCGCTCTCGCATCACGGCAACAGCGACCAGAAGCTGGAAAAGCTCGTCCAGATCCAGCGCTACCACACCGAGGTGTTCGCCCGGTTCGTCGAGCGTCTGGCCGGGGCCGAGGAGGCCGGTGCCTCCGTGCTCGACCACTCGACCATCCTCTTCGGCAGCAACATGAGCAACAGCGACCGGCACGACAACGACCCGCTGCCGGTGGCCCTGCTCGGTCACGCGCATGGACGGATCCCGGGCGGCCAGCACCTGCACTACCCCCAGGACTCGCGCTTCGCCGATCTGCTGCTGACGATCTTCGACCGGAACGACATCCCGGTCGAGCGCATCGGCGACAGCGGCGGTCTGTTCTCGGAGGTCTGACGTGTACCTACGGCTGTCCCGTCCGGCAGCCGCGATCGCCGCTGCAGGGCTGCTGGCGGCGTCTGCGGCACTCGCCGCCGAGCCGACCGTCCTCGACGCGGCCGAGCGCGGCGACCGCGCGGCCGTCCTGCACCTCCTGTCCACCGGCGCCAATCCGGACGAGGCCGGACCGGACGGGACCACCGCCATCATGTGGGCGGCGGCCCATGGCGACGCCGAGCTCGTCCGCGCGCTCGTCGCGGCCGGCGCCGACGCCACCCGCTGGAACGCCTTCGGGACCTCCGCCTTGACCGAGGCGGCCATCATCGGCTCTGCCCCGGCGATCCGCATCCTGCTCGAGGCCGGCGCGCTCCCCGACGCCAGGACCCCCGAGGGCGAGACGCCGCTGATGGCCGCGGCCCGCAGCGGGAGCGTGGACGCGGCCAGGGCCCTGCTCGACGCGGGCGCCGACGTGAACGCCACCGAGCACTGGGGCCGGCAGTCGGCGCTCATGTGGGCGGCCGCCCAGAGCCAGCCCGACATGGTCGCCCTGCTGATCTCGCGCGGCGCCGACGTCGACGGGCGCGGCATCGTCCGGCAGTGGGAGCGCAAGGTCATCACCGAGCCGCGCCCCAAGGACCTGAACAAGGGCGGGTTCACGCCCCTCCTCTACGCGGCGCGCGAGGGGTGCCTCGAGTGCGCCCGATACCTGATCTCGGCCGGCGCCGACCCCGACGTGTCGGATCCGGAGCGCGTCTCGCCGCTCAACATGGCGCTCCTCAACCTGCACTTCGACGTGGCCGCCTCGCTCATCCAGGGGGGCGCCGACGTGGACCGCTGGGATCTGTTCGGCCGGTCGCCGCTCTACATGGCGGCCGACGTCAGCACGCTGCCGACCAAGGGCAACGGCGCCATGGCCGTGATCCCGAGCGAAGACGCGCGCACGGCGCTCGACGTGGCGAGGCTCCTGCTCGAGGCCGGCGCCAACCCGAATCTCCAGCTCAAGCGGCGGCCGCCGTATCGCGACGTGCCGCAGGACCGCGGCGGCGACACGATCCTCGCGCAGGGCGCCACCCCCCTGCTGCGCGCGGCACGCGCGGGCGATGCGCCCTTCGTTGCCCTGCTGCTGGAGCACGGCGCGCTGGTCGATCTGCCGAGCAAGGAGGGTGTGACGCCGCTGATGGCAGCGGCCGGCGTGGAGTTCGGCAATCGCGTGACGCGCGGCCGCAATCGCACGGAAGAAGACGTGCTGGCGACGATCCGACTGCTCGTCGAGCACGGCGCGAACGTGGACGCCCACATGGTGGTCGAGGCGCGGCAGACTGGCGCCGATAGCGCGTCCGCCCGGCTCAGGCGGCGCACGGGCAGCCAGGTGCCCGGCCCCAACGCCGTCCCGCACCAGACGGCGCTCCACGGCGCGGCCGAGCGGGGCCTCACGGCCTTCGTGAGACTGCTCGTCGAGCACGGCGCGGATCTCGAGGCCACCGACGCCTACGGTCGCACCGCGCTCGACATGGCCCGGGGTACCGGCATCGGCGGCGTGCGTCCCGATGGCGGGGGCTTTCCCGAGACGGTGGCGCTGCTCGAGTCGCTGATGGCCGACCGCGGCCTCCCGGTCGCACCTCTACGGTAGACGCGCGAGATGCTTCCCGCCGGTGCCACCGTCACGATCACCGGCTTCGCCTCCCTCGACGGCAGCCGGCAGACCGTCGCACGCGAGATCGAGCTGGCGACGGGCGAACGCCTGACGGCGACCACGGACATCAGCAGGGGCTGGCAGAGCTTCGAGATACAGCCCCCCACCGCTCGATGAGCGCACTGCAGCCCGGCGCCCGGCTCGGCGTCGTCGAGGCCGGCGAGCTGCCCGGTTCTGCTGCATGCTGACGGAGGGCGCGAGGCGAACGGGCGCCCCTACTGGAACAACTGCGGCGCGAACCTGTTCAGGTACTCGCGCCAGTTGATCCAGGTGTGTCCGCCGTCGCTCTCCTCGTAGGTCACGTCGAAACCGTGCGAGCGGAACATCTCCACCGTCGCCCTCGACGTCTCGATGAGGAAGTCGTCACGCCCTGTGGAGAACCAGAACAGCTCCAGCCCCTTCTTGAGATCCGCGTTGTCGAGCATGGCCCGGTTGTCCTGCTCGAACGACTGGTCGTCGGCGATGCCGAAGACACCGGAGCTGAAGACGCCCAGATAGGCGAAGCGCTCGAGGTGCGGGACGCCGATGTTCAGCGTCTGCGCACCTCCCATCGACAGCCCCGCCATGGCGCGGCTCGCGCGGTCCGTGCGAACCCGGTAGCGCGACTCCACGTGTGGCACGACGGCCTCGAGGAAATCGCGCGAGAATGCATCCGCGCCCGGACCCGCGACACCGGAGCCCGCGCCCGGCACGTGCCCGGCCGTCATCACGACGACCATGGGCACGGCGCGGCCGTCCGCGATCAGGTTGTCGAGGATGAGGCCGGCCCGTCCGACCGTGTGCCAGGAGTCGTCCGAGTCACCGGCGCCGTGCAGCAGGTAGAAGACCGGATAGCGCGTGGTGCTGATCTCGTAGCCCGGCGGCGTGTACACGTGCATGCGTCGGAAACGTCCGAGCGGCTCGGAGAAGTACGTCGCCTCCGCGATCGCGCCGTGCGACACCCGTCGCGTGTCCATGAACGCGGCGCCGGGCACCGTCACCAGGCTCCAGGAGGTGGCGGTCGACTCGCTGATGGCGGTGTTGACCGGATCCATCACGGTCAGGCCGTCCACCGAGAAGACGTACCGGTAGGTGCCGGCGTCCACGGGACCGACCGTCGTCTCCCAGACCCCGTTCTCGCCTCTGGTCATGTCCACGCCGCGGCCGATGGCCGGCATGTCGGTGCCGGTCAGACGGACGGCCTCCGCCTGCGGCGCCCGCACGCGAAACGTGATGCGGCCGCCCGCGCGCACCTCGGGCGAGGTCACGGGCGCAGGACGTTCCCCACGTTGCGCGGCGACGGGCGCGACCCCGATGGCGACGGTCACGAGCGTGGCGAGAGCGATCCTGCGCATGGACGGACTCCTCTCTCGACGGCGTGCCTCGGACGACGCGCGCATCGATCGGAAACAGCTCGACATTCGTATATCAGGATACGCGAAGCGGATGCATAATCCGCGCGGAGCATCTCGATGACGATTCTGTGGTGGCACTGGTTGATTCTCGGCTTGCTGCTCGTCGCCGCGGAGATGGCAGCCCCCGGAGGCTTCTTCATCATCTTCTTCGGCGTGGCCGCGCTCCTGATCGGGCTGCTGACCGCCGTCGGCCTCGGTGGCGCGCTGTGGATGCAGTTGCTGATGTTCTCCGTGTTGTCGGTCGCGTCGCTCTGGCTGTTCCGTCACCGGCTCATGGCGTGGTTCGAGAGGAGCCGGAGCACGGAGCCGGTGGACGCGCTCGTCGGGCAATCGTGCCGGGCCCTCGGCGATCTCACGCCTCGGGGGGCCGGACAGGTGGAGCTTCGCGGCAGCGCCTGGGCCGCACGCAACGGGTCCGACGTGGCAATCGGGCGTGATGCACCTTGCCGCGTCGTTCGGGTGGAGGGGCTCACGCTGCACGTCGAGCCAGAGGGAGGGCAGTCATGACCGGGGGAATCATCGCGCTCGTGGTCCTCGCGTTCTTCGTGATCCTGGTGATCGCGAAGACAGCGGTGGTCGTGCCCCAGCAAAGCGCGTACATCGTGGAACGGCTCGGCAAGTACAACGCCACGCTCGACGCCGGTTTCCACATCCTGGCGCCGTTCCTCGACAGCGTCCGCTACCGGCACTCGCTCAAGGAGACCGCCATCGACATCCCGGAGCAGATCTGCATCACGCGCGACAACGTGCAGGTGGGAGTGGACGGCGTGCTGTACCTGAAGGTGCTCAACGCCGAGCGGGCCTCCTACGGCATCAGCGACTATGTCTTCGCGATCTCCCAGCTCGCGCAGACGACTCTCCGCAGCGAGATCGGCAAGATCGATCTCGACAAGACGTTCGAGGAGCGCACGGCGATCAACCTGCAGGTGGTGACCGAGCTCGACAAGGCCTCCGATCCGTGGGGGGTGAAGGTACTGCGCTACGAAATCAAGAACATCACTCCGCCGCACGACGTGCTGGCCGCCATGGAGAAGCAGATGCGCGCCGAGCGGGAGAAGCGCGCCGTCATCCTGACGTCGGAAGGCCAGCGTGATGCCGCCATCAACAACGCCGAGGGCGACAAGCAGAAGGTGATCAAGGAGTCGGAGGCGCGCCGCCAGCAGCAGATCAACGAGGCCGAGGGCGAGGCCTCGGCGATCCTGGCCGTCGCGCAGGCCACGGCAGAGGGCATCCGGCAGGTGGCCATCGCGATCAACGCCCCGGGCGGCATGGACGCGACGCGCCTGCGCGTGGCCGAGCAGTACGTCGAGCGGTTCGGCCAGCTGGCGCAGCGCACCAACACGATGATCCTGCCGGCCAACGTCGCCGATGTCGCGTCGATGGTTGGTACGGCCATGCGCGTGTTCGAGGACGTACGCACGCCACCGCTGCCCCCGCGCGCCTGAGGAGCAGGTCCGGCAGCTCGGCGGCGGGCGTCGGCGCGGCCTTCAGGTGGTGAGCGACGCTACGGGTTGTACACCGGCGGCACGGGCAACCCGTCCCGCGACAGCTCGCCCGTCAGCCCCTCGGGCACCAGGCCGACGGCCGGCTGCTGGAGCCCGCCCGTGAGCCCCTCCCGGCGCTGGACGGTGACGAGCCACTGGTTGTCGTACTTCCGGTGCAGCGCGGCGATGTCCTCGCCCCACTCCGGCAGCAGCGTGGCGAGCCGGTTCGAGATCGCCAGCGGCTCGTACGTGCCGCCGATGAACTCGATGGCCGGGATCGCGATCTGCGTCTGCCGTCCCTCGTTGATCTGGTCGGGAGACGTCCCGAACTGCCGGACGGTGACCATCGCGATGTAGAGCCGGGCACGCCGGCCCCGCAGGAACTGGAACGCCCGGTCCACTGCCGGCACCTGGTAGCTCGTGGCCTCGGCGGCCGTCGTCGAGACGATGACGAGGACGGGCACCGAGTCGACCACGTTGCCGTTGTCCTCGAGCTCGTCCTCCATGCGCTTCGAGAACTCCACCAGCGTGTCGGTGAAGCGAGGCGCGAACGAGTCCGGGGCGAACCGGTTGATGCCGGCGAAGATCTCGTCGCGATCGGTGGTGGACTTCACCACGTACCTCGGTTGAGGCGCGATCGTGAGGAGCGACACCTCCATGTCCGGCGGCAGGGCCTTGACGAGACCGGCCAGGCCCGACCGGTAGTGCGAGAGCGCTTCGCTGCTGGCCGGGCCGTTGTCCACGGCGATGGTCAGCTTGACCGGCCGTCTGAACGGCTGAACGTCGACGATGGTGTTCGCGATGCCTTGCTCCGCCATCACGACGTCGGCCGGGGTCAGGTGGTCGACCGGGGCGCCGCCGGCGTCCAGAACCGAGAGGATGAACTGGAACTGCTGCTGCCCCGACAGGGGCGCCACCGCCAGGAGCCAGGCCAGACCGACCAGGGCCACCACACGCACGGGAACGATATCGCGAGCCTTCGACATGCCGAGCGTCTCCACGGCCCTGGGATCGGGGACCGTGCTGACGAGATTACCGCATCAGCCGCGCGACAGCGAGTGTCAGAGTGCGGGGAAGGCCGGGGGAACCTGGCAGGCTGCCGGCGCGGGCACCTCACCGAGGTCTCCGAGCTCGACCTCGGTGTCGCGCGGTCGGTTCGCGAGCTCTGGCGCCTGCTGGCGCAGCGCCTCCTCCAGCCAGCGCTCGAACTGGTCGTTCATCGCGGCGCTCATCGTGTGGCCGATACCGTCGAACTCCTGGAGCGCGATGTCGGCGCCAAGCCCTGCCAGACGGGCGACCGCCTCCCTGGTCGGCGGCAGCGGGATGATCTCGTCCGCCGTCCCGTGCAGCGAGCGAATCACTGGCAGCCCTTCGGCTGAGGCCGGCCACAACGGCGGCGGGAGCCAGCCAGCGAGCGGGAACGCGGCACCGACCAGCCCGGGATGCCGGACCGCCAGGGCGAACGACAGGAGGCCGCCCTGCGAGAAGCCGGTCGCGATGGGACGCCCGAGCGTGGGGCGCCGGCTCGAGACGTCCTCCACGACGGCCGCGAGCTGATCGGCCCGCGCCACGATCTGGCGGCTGATCTCCTCGACCTGGCCCTCGGTCACCCGGAGCGACAGCCAGGTGTAGCCCGGACCGAGCGGGTCTGGCCCCTGCGGCATGATGATCCGCATCGGCATGGTGACGCACTGAAACGGCCCGCCTGGCACGCGGGGACGATCGCCCCGTCCGTGCAGCATGAGCACCATCGGCAGGCTCGCGTCCACGTCCACGTCGCCCAGGACGACCTCGATGTAGGAGAACCCGGCGGCCTCGCCCGCGAGCGCGCTGACGAGCGGGGACACGGTGCCCCCCTCGGCCGCCTCCGCCTCGGCGGGCGCCGCCCCGTCCTGCTCCTGCGCGGTGGTCGCGATCTCGGCCTGCAGGTCGATATCGGCCGATGCGGGCCAGGGGGGCGACAGCACTCCCGACGGCGAGGAACAGCCGGCGAGGCCGGCGGCCAACGCGGCCGCCACCGAAACGCGACGACGCCCGATGTTCACCGGGATGCCGCGTGCTCCGTCACCGGACCGTGTACTGGATCAGCTCGAACGCGTTGCCCGTGCTGTCGCGCACGTCGCATATCATGACACGCGCATGTCGCGTGACCTCTTCGATCTCTCGGGGAAGACCGCGGTCATCGCCGGAGGCACGAGCGGCCTCGGCCGGGCGCTCGCGCTCGGCCTGGCCGAGGCCGGCGCCGATGTCGTGGCGGTCGGGCGCCGCGAGTGGGCCGTCGACGACACGGCAACGGCCATCGAGGCGCGAGGACGACGGACGCTGCGCCTGCAGGCCGACGTCACCGAGCGCGCCTCCCTGGAGCGCGTCAGGGAGCGGTGTGCGCAGGAGATCGGCGAGGCGGACATCCTCGTGGCGGCGGCCGGCGTGACGACTCGCGTCGGAACCCTGGCCATGGACGACGCCGACTGGCGCCGGATCATCGACACGAACCTGACGGGCACGCTCCACGCGTGCCAGGTGTTCGGCCAGTCGATGGTCGCGCGCGGCGGCGGCCGGATCATCACCGTGGCGTCGCTGTCGTCGTTCCTCGGCTTCTTCGAGGTGGCGGCCTACACGGCCAGCAAGTCGGGTGTGGCGGGCCTCACCCGCGCCCTCGCCGTCGAGTGGGCGTCGGCCGGCGTGACGGTCAACGGGATCGTGCCGGGCGTGTTCAGGACCGATCTCAACAGGCCTCTCCTCGAATCGGGCCGCGGCCAGGAGCTGCTGGCGCGGACGCCGATGCGCCGCTTCGGTCGGGTGGAGGAGCTGGTCGGCGCCGCCGTCTTCCTCGCCTCCGACGCCGCGGGCTTCGTGACGGGCCAGCTCCTGGCCGTCGACGGCGGCTTCCTGGCGAGCGGCGTGAATCAATAGCGCCCCCGTACCCGCGGTCCCGGCGCGGAGAGGACGGCCCCGGAGAGCGCACGGCCCGCGCCCGGCGGTTCCGGCCCGTCCGGTGGTCGGGATACGATTGGCACGCGAGTGTCCACGCGAACCGAGGTCGTCACGCGCATCGAGCAGGAACGCGTCGTCGCCGTGCTGCGGCTCGACGATGCGGGCCTGCTGTCGGCCGTCATCGAGGCGCTGGCGGCCGGCGGCGTGCGCGTGTTCGAGGTCACGATGACCGTGCCGCGCGCGATCGAGACGATCGCGCGGCTCACCGCGAGCCTGCCCGACGGCCTGATGGTCGGCGCGGGGACGGTCGTCGATGCCCACACGGCGCGCGGGGCGATCGACGCCGGTGCGCGCTTCGTGGTCTCCCCCGTCTTCAGGCGCGGCGTGCTCGAGGCGTGCCACGCGCGCCAGATCGCCGCCGTGCCGGGCTGCTTCACCCCCACCGAGATCCTCGATGCCTGGGATGCCGGTGCGGACATCGTCAAGGTGTTCCCGGCCACGTCCCTGGGCCCGGCGTTCATCAGGGACGTCCGGGCTCCCCTGCCGCAGCTCAAGCTGATGCCGACCGGCGGCGTCTCGATCGACAACGCCGGCGAGTGGCTGCGCGCCGGCGCGGTGGCCGTCGGAATCGGCAGCGCGCTGGTGGACCGGGCCGCGGTGCGCGCGGGCCACTTCCTGACGGTGACCGAGCGCGCGGCGCGCCTGGTGGCCCAGGTGCGTCCCGAGGCCGTGAGAGTCGCCCCGTCGTGACCGTCGTCACCTTCGGCGAGATCATGCTGCGGCTCGGTCCGTCGGGCCACGAGCGCCTGCTGCAGTCGGCTGCGCTCTCGGCCAGCTTCGGCGGCGCCGAGGCCAACGTGGCGGTGAGCCTGGCGCACTGGGGCCTCGACAGCGTCTTCGTCACGCGCGTCCCGGCCCACGCCGTCGGAGACGCCGCCCTGCGCGCCCTGCGGGCCGAGGGGGTGCGCACCGAGCTCGTCCTGCGCGGCGGGAGCCGCCTGGGCATCTACTTCGCGGAGGCTGGTGCCAGCCAGCGTCCCTCCACCGTCGTCTACGATCGCGCCGGCTCCTCGGTGAGCGAGATCGCGGCCGACGCGGTCGACTGGCCGCGCGTGCTCTCCGGCGCCCGCTGGTTCCACCTGACCGGCGTGACACCGGCGCTCGGACCGAACGTCGCGCGTTGCGCCGAGGCGGCACTCGCCGCGGCGCGGGCCGCCGGCGCCACGGTGAGCGTCGATCTCAACTACCGTCGCACGCTGTGGTCCGAGGCCGACGCCCGGGCCACCATGCGCCCGCTGATGAAGCACGTGGACCTCGTCATCGCCAGCGAGGAGGACCTCCAGTCGGCGCTCGGCCTGGAGGTGCCCGGCGTGGATGTCGGCGCCGGACACCTCGATCCGGAGTCGTACCGGGACGTTGCCGCCCGGGTGTCCCGCGAGCTCGGCCCGCGCCGGGTCGCCGTCACGTTGCGGGAGAGCGTCTCGGCCAGCGACAACGGCTGGAGCGCGCTGCTGTGGGACCAGGCGGAGTCGGCGCTCCTGACCGGCCAGCGCTACGACGTGCGCGTCGTCGATCGCATCGGTGCCGGTGATGCGTTCGGCCGGCCTCATCTACGGGTTGGCGACGGGCCGGCCGCCGGAGGCGGCGCTGCGGTTTGCCGTGGCGGCCGGGGCGCTCAAGCACACGATTCCGGGCGACTTCAACCGCGTGAGCGTCGAGGAGGTGGACCGGCTGGTCGCCGGGGACGGCTCGGGACGGGTGCGGCGATGAGCGCGTCGGCCTCGAGGATCGGGCGGTCGTGAGAATCACCGGTGGCCGGGTCATCGTCTGCAGCCCGGGACGCAACTTCGTGACGCTGCGCCTCGAGACCGACGACGGCCTGCATGGCGTGGGCGACGCCACGCTGAACGGGCGCGAGCTGGCCGTGGCCGGCTACCTGCGGGATCACGTGCTGCCGCTCGTCGAGGGGCGCGACGCCCGGCGCATCGAGGACATCTGGCAGTTCCTCTACAGGGGCGCCTACTGGAGACGAGGCCCGGTGACCATGGCGGCCATCGCGGCCGTCGACACCGCGCTCTGGGACATCCTGGGCAAGTCGCTCGACGCGCCGGTCTACCAGTTGCTCGGCGGCGCCTCGCGCGAGGCGGTGCTCGTCTACGGCCACGCCAACGGCGAAACGCTCGACGACGCCGTCGAGGCCGCCGCCCGATACGTGGCGCGCGGCTACAGGGCGGTACGCGCGCAGTGTGGCGTGCCGGGCCTCCAGCGCGTGTACGGCGTCGCCCCGGGCGTCGCGTACGAGCCGGCGCGGCGCGGAGCCGTCACCGAGACGGTGTGGAGCAGCGAGCGCTACCTCGCCTCGGTCGCTCCGCTCTTCGCGCGGCTGCGGCAGGAGCTCGGCCCGGACGTGCACCTGCTCCACGACGCGCACCACCGGCTGCGTCCGATCGAGGCCGCCCGCCTGGGCCGGGAGCTGGAACCGTACCGGCTCTTCTGGCTCGAGGATCCCACACCGGCGGAGCACCCCGCGCACTTCCGGCTGATCCGGCAGCACACCGTGACGCCGCTGGCCGTCGGCGAGGTGTTCAACTCGATTCACGACTGCCGCCAGCTCATCGAGGAACAGCTCATCGACTACATCCGCGCGACCGTCGTGCACGCCGGGGGCATCAGCCACGTCCGGAAGATCGCGAGCCTTGCCGAGCTGTACCGCGTGCGGACGGGCGCGCATGGCGCCACCGACCTCAGCCCGGTGTGCATGGCCGCGGCGCTGCACGTCGACCTGCACGTCCCCAACTTCGGCATCCAGGAGTACATGCCCCACTCGGCGGAGACGGATCGGGTCTTCCCGCACGCGTACACCTTCGCGAACGGCGTGATGCACCCGGGTGATGCGCCCGGCCTGGGCGTCGACATCGACGAGGCCCTGGCCGAGACGTTCCCGTACCAGCCGGCCTATCTTCCCGTGGCGCGCCTGGAGGACGGGACGATGCACGACTGGTGACGGACCGGACGCGCACCCGCGTGCCCCGCTGACGCAATCGCGGAACTGGTGCCGTTCAGGAGGGGGACGCGCCCCGGAGGTCGTCTCGACGCGTCGCGGCGAACGGCAAGGTGACGATCACGAGGAGCAGCATCAGGAACTCGGAGTCACCGAAGTTGTACTCGAAGAGGCCGGCGGTGAGCATGGCAGCCAGCGCGGCCAGCCCCCCGGCGGCCAGCGGCCGTGCCTGCTCCGCCCTGAACACGCGCACGAGGCCGGCGCCAAGCGCGGCCACGAACACCACCCAGACCACCAGGGCCGGCAGGCCGCGCTCGGCCGCGATCTGCAGGGGCACGTTGTGCAGATGGGGATTGACGTCCTGGACCGCCTCCGGGTCGCGATACTGCGTGTAGACGCGCGGGATCATGTTCGGCCCGACACCGGCCAGCGGGTGGTCCTGAATCATGGCCCGACCGGTACGGACCATCGACAGCCGGTCTCGATTGGTCGGATCCTGCAGGTCGAACATCGACACCGCCCGGCTGGTCACGCTGTCTGGGGCGAAGGCGAACAACAGCGCGGCGACGACCGGCAGGAGCCCGAGCAGCCGGAAGTCCTTCAGGATGAACAGCAGGCCCACGGCGACGCAGGCGCCCACCCAGGCGCTGCGGGTGAGCGTGAGTGCCAGGGCCACGACGAGCGCCGGCATCACGAGCGCCGACCAGATGCGATCGCGCGAGCCGAACACGAGTCGGGATCCGGCCACGGCGATCACCAGCATCAGTGCGCCGGAGTACGTCATGTAGTGCCCGAGCGTGCCCCTGGGGCGCTGGCCCAGGCTGTCGAAGTGGAGCATCCCGTACTGGATGATCCCGTAGGCGGCGATGACGCCGCCGACCGTGATGATGACGTCGGCGACCATCGACGCCCGCTGGCCGCGCGCCACACCGTAGATGAGGGGCACGATGACGAACAGCAGGAGCTGGCGACTGTCGACGAAGCTCGCCACCGGGTCGGGCGAGAAGGCCGCCGAGAGCAGCGTCATGGCCGCGTAGGCCACGAGGAAGGGGAAGAAGGCCGGCGCCGCGGGCCGCTCTCCATCCCGATAGAGACCCCCCAGCCAGCAGATCACGAGCGGCGGCAGGAGGATGTTCGCGGCGGCGATCGACACCGGCAGCGACGCGACGAACGCCACCAGCAGGACCGCGGTCACCCGGTCCAGCGCCGGGGCGGCCCGTGTGTCGTGCAGTTCGATGCTCGTGGCCTTCATGCCCGTCGGCCTACTCCTGGTCCACCGTGGCCTCGTCGATCAGCATGACCGGGATGTCGTCCTTGACCGGATAGACGCGACGGCACTGGTCACACTTGAGGCCCTGGCCGTCGTTGACGAGCCGCACGGGCGTCTTGCACGCGGGACAGGCGAGGATCTCGAGCAGTTCTGCGTCTACTGGCATGCCGGCTCCGGGAACGTCCGACACTATAGCATCGCGGCGCGGCGCGAGCCGGTCGCGGACGGGGCACGATCAGGCCGGCCGCCACCTCACTCCGATCGCATCGCCGACACCGGATCGACGCGCGCGGCACGCCAGGCGGGCTCCAGGCAGGCCAGCACGGCCGCCGCCGTCAACAGGACCGCGACCCCCGCAATCGCCATCGGATCCGCCGTGGGCGTCTCGAACAGGTGCCCGCGCAGCACGCGGCCGAGCGCCAGGGCGAGGACGATGCCGAGCCCCAGACCGACGGCCACGAGCGTCAGGCCTTGCCGCAACACCATCGTCAGGAGGCCTTCGGCGGTGGCGCCGAGCGCCATGCGGACCCCGAACTCCCGCTGCCGGCGCGATACCGAAGTCGCCACCATGCCGGACACGCCGGCCACCGCCACGGCGAGGGCCGAGGCAGCGAAGATCGAGAGCAGCGCCGCGGTCAGCCGCGGAGCCGCCAGGGACGCCGCGCGGATCTCGTCGAGCGTCCGCACGTTCTCCACGGGCATGTCGGGATCCACGGCGCGGACGGCCGACCGGATCGCGGCAACGGCTCCGGACGCGGCGCCGCTGGTGGTAACCACCACCTGCCCCGTCAGGTTGCCCCGGGCCTGCGCCAGCGGCACGTACACCTGGGCTTCCGCCCGTCGATCGAGCCCGAACTGCCGGACGTCGCCCACGATGCCCACCACGGTGTACCAGGTCTGTCCCCCGTCGGGCGACACGCGCGAGCCGATGGAATCTCGCCCGCCCCACTCCCGCGTGATCGCCTCGTTGAGCAGCACCACTGGCTCGGCGGCCTCGTGATCGAGCGTCCCGAACGTGCGGCCGCGCACCAGCGGAATGCCGAGCGTGGCGAAGTAGCCGGGGCTGGCCACCCTGAGGTCGGCCGTGGCAACCAGCCCGCCGTCATCGGACGCGACCCCGTCGATCTCGCGCCACCGGCCCCCGGCTCCAAGCGATTTGCTGGCACGGGTCCGGGAGGGCAGCGAGCCGTCGCCCTGCTGCAGCCGGCGGCGTCCAGCCGGGCTGGCGGCGGCCGTGGCCATCTTGCAATTTCGTCATCTGGCGGCCCGCGGCGAGACAGCGGTCACCGGTCCCGGCGCTGGAATTGCCCAATCCCGCACGCTCCGGACATGGCGGCTCGCTTGCTCTTCCTGATCCTTCTCGGAGGACTCATGAAACCTGTACTGCTCGCAGTGACGGCCGGCGTTCTGCTCGCTGGCATCCCGGCCGGAGCCGACGCCCAGGCACGGGGCCGCGGCGCCAAGGAGCAATCGACCTCGACCGTGGCGGCCTCGGGCGACCACGTCACCGTGTCGGGTGGCATCAGCACGTCGGCCGCCGACCTGCACGTCACCTTCTCGACCGGCGACGCCGCGCTGATCAGGGAGCACTATGCGCCGCGGTACCGGAGCCTGCCCCCGGGACTGCAGAAGAAGGTGGCGCGTGGCCGGGCGCTGCCACCGGGGTGGCAGAAGAAGATGGAGCCCTTCCCCGTCGAGCTCGAGCGACGTCTCGCCCGATTGCCCGACGGCTACGAGCGCGGCGTCATCGACGGCCACGCCGTGATCTACCTGCCCGGCACGTCGATCGTCATCGACGCGGCGGTCCTGTTCTAGACGGCACGGGCGACCGCGTCGTGGCTGCGCTCAGCGCCAGCGGAACAGCTTCAGCGCGACGACGAAGCAGACGATCAGCCAGACGCCGAGGATGCCGAACTGGGGCGCCACATCGAGGACGCCGGCGCCCTGCAGCATGTTGGCACGAAGGCCGTCGATCAGAGCCGTGAGCGGCAGTGCCTTGATCGCCGGCTGCACGAGGTCGGGGAATCTCTGGGACGAGAAGAACACGCCCGAGAGCACCCACATGGGCAGCATCACGAAGTTCATCAGCCCAGACACCGCCTCGATCGTGCGCGCGCGGCTCGAGAGCAGCAGGCCGATGGCACCGAACGAGAGCGCGCCGAGCAGGCACAGCCCGACGAGCAGGACCAACGATCCCCGGAGCGGCACACCGAAGACGAGCGCCCCGAACAGCAGGATGGCGCCGACCTCGAAGACGAGCATCACCAGACGCGCCAGCAGGTACGAGAGCAGAAAGTAGTGGCGCGGCATGGGCGTGGCCACGAGGCGCTTGAGCAGCTTGCGCCGGCGCGCGTCGACGATCGAGAAGCCCATGCTCCAGATCGATCCACCCATCAGCGTCATGCCGAGGAGGCCCGGAATCAGGAAGTCGATGTAGCGCGACCCGGGCTCCCGTACGAGCTCGTCGCCCGACGTCACCGGGTCGGTCCGCCCCGCGGCCACCTGGACGGCCTGGTCGGCCAGCGCCCGCGCGCTGCGCCCCTCTGGATTCGTGTCGTCGTAGCGGTAGCGCACCGTCCCGTCCGGACCCGGCTCCACCACGAGCGCCACGTCGCCATTGCGGAGCGCCTGACGGCCGGCCGCCGCGTCCGGGTACGGCTCGGCCTCGAGACCGGACGCCGCCTCGAACACGGCGGCAAGGTCGTGGCCCACGACGCCGACAGTCACGATCTCGGGTGGGCGGCTGCGAAACGCGATCCCCAGCCCGGCGGCGATGAGAACCGGGAAGACGAACGTCCAGAACACCGCCTCGGGCTCGCGGGCAAACTCGCGGAACCGCACGAGGACGAGCTGCGCCAGCGGGTGGTCATTCATCGCGCAGATGCCGTCCCGTCAGGCCGACGAAGACGTCCTCGAGCGTCGCCGAATGCGTCCGCAGCTCGGCCAGCGGCACGCCCTGGCGGTTGAGCTCGGCCAGCAGCGCCGGCACGGCCTGATGCAGCCGAGTCACCTGCAGGCGCACCGTGCCGTCGTCGGCCTGCACGTCCCGCACGCCCTCCAGCGCGCCCAACGCGAGCGGATCGAGCCGTGCGCCGTCAGGACCGGCGCCGTCGGTCGAGAACTCCACGACGTGGTCGGCGCCCATCGACGCGACCAGCTCGCGCGGGGACCCGAGCGCGATCACCTTCCCGTGGTCCATGATCCCCACGCGCTCGCACAGCTGCTCGGCCTCCTCCATGTAGTGCGTCGTCAGGATGATGCTGCGGCCGGCGCGCCGCAGCTCGTCGATCAGGTCCCACAACTGCCGCCGGGCCTGGGGATCGAGCCCGGTGGTGGGCTCGTCGAGAAAGAGCAGTTCAGGGTCGCCGACGAGCGCGCAGGCCAGCGCCAGCCGCTGCTTCTGGCCGCCCGAGAGCGTGCCGACGCGCGACCGTCCCTTCTCCTGCAGGCGCACCAGGCCGATCACGTGCTCGGTGGCCGGCCCGTTCCGGAAGAAGCTCCGGAACAGGCGCACCGTCTCCTCGACCGTCAGCTTCTCGGCGAGCTGGGTCTCCTGAAGCTGGATCCCGAGGTGCTGTCGCAACCCGGCGGGGTCGTCGCGCCATCGCTGCCCGAGCACCTCGACCTCGCCGCCGTCGGGCTCGGTGAGCCCCTCGCAGATCTCGATGGTCGTCGTCTTGCCGGCGCCGTTGGGGCCGAGCAGCCCGAAGCACTCCCCGCGCGACACCTCCAGGTCCAGGCCATCCACGGCCACGACATCGCCGTAGGTCTTCCGGAGGCCGCGCACGCGTACGGCCGGCGTGTCCATGCGTCTCCCGAGTATGTCACGCGGGCTCCCGCGTCGGGCGACCGGGCGATCCCGTGGCCTCTGGGCCGTAAACCCTTGACGGACTGAATAATACAGCCGGCTCTCCACGTGTGATCCAGCGCACAGCCCGGTTCGGGCTCCGCCCCTACACTTCAGGGACAAGGGGGGTGAGTTGATGCTCAAGACGCAGGAGCGGGTGTCCGGGGGCGTGGCCTACCTGGATGTGACCGGCCGGATAGAGGGCGAGGATGTCTCGATGCTGAAGGCCGCGTTCGACGACCTGGTGCAACGCGGCGCCAAATGCATAGCGCTCGAGCTGGGGTCGGTGAACCGCGTGGACAGCCTCGGGCTTGGCACGCTCGTGCTGCTGCAGCAGGCCGCGGCTCGTGCAGGCGTGGCGCTGTGCCTGGTGCGGCTCACCAGGCACGTGCACAACCTGATGATCGTCACGCGCCTCATCCAGTGCTTCGAGCACTTCGAGACCGAGGAGGAAGTCAGGTGCTGGGCGGTCAGGGTGGGTCAGCCGGCCCATGTCGGGGCGGGCCCGGTGATTCGGCAGGAGACCCATGACTACTCTTGCTGCTAGCGCGACCGTGGTGCCGTTCGGGCGGACCGCGTCGGTCGAAGCGCTCGTCCAGCTGGCAGGTCGGATCGCCGTCACCGGAGATCCCGACGGCCTGCTCTCGCAGATCGAGGACGCGACGCTCAGGGCGATGGACTGCGAGCGTGTGACGATCTTCGTGCACGATCCCGAGGCGGGCCAGCTGTCGAGCCGGCAGACCCCCGGATCAGACGTCATCCGGCTATCGGTCGAGGACGGTGTCGCCGGCTACTCGGTCCGCACGCGGCGCACGCTCAACGTGCCCGACGCGGCACGCGATCCCCGGTTCTGCCCGGACGTCGACCGGCGAACGGGGTTCCGCACCCGCAATCTCCTCTCGGTCCCCCTGCGAGGCCCGGATGGCGTCGTGATGGGCGCGCTCGAGATGGTCAACCACCGCGACGGCTCGTTCAGCGTGGCCGACGAGGAGCTGGCGACCGCACTCTCGGCGCTGGCCAGCATGGTCCTGCAGGGCCGGGCCCTGCTCGAAGCCCAGGCACGCCGCCAGCACCTGGAGCGTGAGCTCGATGTGGCCAGACGCATCCAGCGCTCCCTGTTGCCGCAGGAGGATCCGGCTATCGACGGGTTCGACGTCTCCGGATGGAACCTGCCCGCCGAGGCGACCGGCGGCGACTTCTACGACCACTTCCAGCTCGCCGATGGTCAACAGGCGCTGGTGCTCGCCGACGTAGCCGGCCACGGTCTCGGCTCGTCGCTGCTGGCCTGCGAGTGCCGCGCACTCGTCCGGGCCAACGCCGCCAGATCGAGCGACGTCGCCGAGATCCTCGCCAGGACCAACGCCGTTCTCCACTCCGACCTCCACGACGAACGCTTCGTCACCATGTTCCTCGCGAGCCTGGACCCACGCACGTCGGAGCTCACCTACGTGAGCGCCGGTCACCCCGCCTTCCTGCACTGTGGCCGGAACGACAGCCCGTGCTGTCGAGCCCTCGACTCGACGACGCTGCCCCTCGGGATCCTCCCGGAGCTGCGCGTCGAGCCAGTCACGCTCCAGCTCGGCCCTCGCGAAACGCTGCTGCTGCTGACCGACGGGTTCTACGAGTGGATGAACCCAGGGAGCGAGCATTTCGGAGCGGAGCGGATCATGGACGTCGTCGGCCGTCACTGCCAGGAGCCGGCCAGTCGGCTCATCTCGGAGCTCTGGGACGCGGTCAGGCAGTTCGCCGACGGTACGCCGCAAGAGGACGACCTCACGGCTGTGGTCGTCAAGCGCCTGTAGCCGGAGTGAGAAACCGCGCCTGTGTGCCACTTCTTGACCGCTCGGCCGCCGACCTTCCGACGCACTCAGTCCTATACTTCCGGTTCGGCTGAATGACGGCCGGGCTTTGCCTGGCCGCGGTCTTGTCCGGCGAGGGTCATAGACGAGGCTCGAAGCGAGCCGTCGGGCTGCCCGCTGTGAGCGCCATACGCTGGACTTGCACTCAGCCTCTCACGAAGGTATGTTCCCGCGCAGCGCACTCGTCACGAGCGGCCATGACAATGGGGAGATCCCCGCGCCAGTGGCCGTGGAACCGACCTCAGAGGGCGCAGTCAGGTGATTTCTTCACCCACACTGGTTCGGCGCCTCGGCCGAATACTCCTGCTCAGCGCGATGACCGTCGCCGTCGGCGTCACAGCCGGTGCGGCTTTCGACCTCGAGGACGGCGTCGGCCTTCGCGCGCTGTTCTTCCTGCGGGGGCCATCGTCGCCACCGAACGGAGTGCTGGTGGTCAGCATCGACGAAACCTCCACCGCGGCCCTTGGGCTCGAAAGACAGCCTCGAGACTGGCCGAGATCCCTTCACGCCCGGTTGATCGAACGACTGACCGAGAGGGGGACGTCGGTGATCGCTTTCGACGTGGACTTCTCTCGCCACACGGAGACGGCAGAGGACGACGCTCTGGCGCGCGCGATCGTCGGGGCCGGCAACGTCGTGCTGCTCGAGCGGATCACCCAACGGGCTGGACCGGAGGGTCTCAGACCATACGAGCGACAGATGCCAGTTCCGGCCTTCTTGCGCGGGGCACGCGCTGTCGCCCCTGCGGTCGTGCCGGATGAGCCCATGGTCCGGCGCATCTGGACGTTCTTTCCCTTCGGTGGACAGGGAACCGTTCCGACCTTGCCGGCCGTGACGTTGCAGGTGCACTCGCTCGGTCTGCTCGACAGGTTCCGCACGCTCCTTGCCGAAGCCGGTATCGCCGTGTCGGCCGACGCACTCCAGGACGATGACTCCCAGCCCTGGTTAGAGCTCCGGCGGTGGATGCTCCAGGCCCGAAACAGACTGGACGCCAACGGGCCCGCGGTGCGTGGTGTCGTCCGCCTGCTCGATGAGGGCCCGGAGGGGGCCAGCACGAGCCGGGAGAACGACTCGCTGATGACGCTCGTGCGAATGTATGCGGACCCGGATGCGTTCTACATCAACTACTACGGCCCGGCCGGCGCGATCGCGACGATTCCCTATCACAGGGCGCTGGAGGAGCTCGCCGAGGCTCGCCTCGATGTCGCTGGCACGATCGTGTTTGTGGGGGGCGGATTCTCGACCCTGGCGAGCGCCGACCAACTCGATACCCATCCGACGGTCTTTGGCGACATGAGCGGCGTGGAGATTCAGGCGACGGCGCTTGCCAATCTGCTGAACGGGGAAGCCCTGAGGCGTATGGGCGGCCTCGCGGCCCTGGCACTGCTGCTGGTATTCGCTGCGCTCGCCGTCGGGATCGCCGCCTTGCTTCCCCGGCGCCAGAGTGCCACGGTCGCGTTGTTGATGGCGCTGGCATATTCGGTACTCTCGTACACGATCTTCTCCCGCTCCCACGTGATCGCGCCGCTGGCAGTACCGCTGCTGGTACAGCTGCCGCTGGCCTTCCTGCTGGTACGCTTGAGCCGTCCGGCTTCGATCAGAAGAGTCGTCCGTGGCGCCTGCCTTGTCACGGACGTCACCGGGTCGACGACTGTCTCGAAGGCCGTCCCACCGGAACGGCTCCACGGGCTTCTGGACGCGTATCGCCGGGAGATCAGGACTGTCGTCGAAAGATGGTCCGGACTCGTCGAGACGCCTCAGGTGGGAGATAGTCTGGTGTGCCTGTGGGTCGGTACCGGGTGCAGGCGGCGGGCCTGCCTGGCGTCGCTGGAGATTACCGACGCGGTACGGCGTTTCAACGCGAGCCAGGTTGACGAAGGACTGCCAACGCGAATCGGACTGCACTTCGGGGAGCTCAGCGTCGAACAGAACATCGATGGCGACAGGCGAACGGTCGAGGGGGAGACCGTCATCGTCGCCAAGCGGCTCGAGGAGCTCGCCAAGACGCTGCTGGGACGTCAACCAGACCTGCCGCCGATCCTGGCGTCGGCGTCCGTGCGAGAAGCCGGCGACGACCTGCTCGTTCGCGATCTGGGGCCGCACGCGGTACGAGATTTCGGTGTCCAGCGCGTTCTTCAGATCGTGGGTGCCGGCGAGCATACCGACGAGAGGAGACGAGAGCTGTGCAAGCGTTTCGCCGCTGCGCTCGCCCTCTACGAGTCCGGACACCTCACGGCGGCCGAACGGGACTTCAGACTGATCCTCACGACGTATCCCGATGACGCACCGTCGCTCGTGCTGGCCGAGGCCAGCGCCGCGAAGGCGAAGGAACCGCGAACAACAGTAGCAGAGGCGGAAGAAATAGAGGGAAATCAGACCAGTACAACCGGGCATGAAGGTGCAGATTCGTGAACTTCTTCGCGACAGGCTCCCGTGAGCAGGCCGTGAATCTGTGGTACAAGCGACCTGCGTCTGGC
>Ga0299906_10000420_pt1 | contig 39927 bp, 33 predicted proteins | sample RVTome_14_FD_200259 | JGI IMG/M metagenome (GOLD analysis project Ga0299906, IMG submission 200259) | Soil microbial communities from uranium-contaminated site in the Upper Colorado River Basin, Wyoming, United States - RVT145D125 (version 2) ... | reverse complement strand
TGCTCCACTCCCTTCGGCGCAAGGTCGAGCGTGATCGTCAATGAGCCGAGCGCCCCGCTGCCAGCTGCTGACTGCCGACTGCCGACAGCGCGGCTCCGCGCCATTGGCTGACGGCACCCATTCGGTTGCGGCGGAGCCGCGCTAGGATTCAGGCCGTCTTTCGGAGGAGCTGCAAGCAGCGGCGGGCGCAGGTGGGCCGGGATGATGCCCCAACAGCCTGAATCACGCCACTAGAACGGAACGCCCACGGCGCCGCACAGGAAGCGCATGAACGGGGCGCCGCGCTTGCACAGGCCCGCGAAGTCGCGCTCGAAGTCGGGCGCGGTGACCTCGCCCGGCGCGAGGTGCCGGGTGGCGATGAAGTCCTTGCGCTTGAGGTCCTCGACGAACGGGTGGTCGGGCGCGACGCCGGCGGGCGGGCGCTTGAGCGCGTCGCCGGCGAGGTCGAACGCCTGGGCGAACGGCTTCGAGCGCGTCGCGCGCTTCCATCCCGCCGGATCGGCGAGGATGGCCTCGCGGACGCGCCGCGCCGTCGGCGCATCGGGGCGCCAGATGCCCATCCCGAGGAAGATCTGCCGCGGCTCGAGGTGCAGGTAGAAGCCCGGGGCGTGGGCGTCGCGGCCCTGGGCGTGGCGGAACTGGATGCCGGTGTAGGTCTTGTACGGACTCTTGTCCCTGGCGAAGCGCACGTCGCGGTGGATGCGGAAGAGCGAGCCGCCCTGCTTGCGGGGGTCGGCGACGACGTGCGGGCTGATGCGCTCGAGGAGCGGAGCGCAGGCCGCGATGAACTCGAGCGCGGGCCCGCGCACGCAGTCCTCGTAGCGCTCCTTGTTGGCCTCGAACCAGGCGCGGTCGTTGTTCGCGGCGAGCTCCTCTAGGAAGCGGAAGAGGGCCGGGCGGAAGGGGTGCTTGCGGGTCACGGCGCAGGCCTGGCGGGATGCGAGGGGAGCGATCGAGGGAGAGGATCGCCGCGGCCCGGGCCCGGTCGCAAGGATGCCGGGAAAACCTCAGGGGATCCGCACGGGGATCGGCTCGGGGGGCGCGCTCACCCACGGCGAAGCGCGCCTCCGCCTGCGCGAGCCCCGAGCCCCACCTGGCGGTCGAGATGCACTGCGAAGAGGCCCTCGCGAACTCGAACGCGACGCCGGCCGCGGGCGCGCGCGACGCCGCGAGCCGCAGGCATCAGCAACGCGTCGAAGCCCGGCGCGGGCGGTAGCGCAGGAAGTCGCGCTCCTCGGGGGCGCGCGTCATCGTCTCCGTTGCGTCCGGGCGCGGGGCGTCGCAACGCGAATCCGCGGATTCCATCGGATGCCCCGGATCCCCAACGGGTTCCCATCGTAGGCGGCCGTCCGAACGAGGCGGGCCGACGGACCGAGGACCGTCAGCCCAGCGGCGCGTCCCAGCCGGGCCCGAAGGCGACCTCGGCCAGCGGTTTGCGCGAGCGCGGGGCCTCCTCGCGCGCCCGCAGCTCGGGCGGGGCCGCGCCCGGATCGCCGCGGTAGCCGATCGCCATCATCGCCACCGGATCGTGGCCTTCGGGGATCCCGAGGTCGGCGCGCGCCCGATCCGCGTCGAAGCCCGCCATCATGTGGACCGCGAGGCCCAGGGCCCCGGCCTGCAGGCACAGGTTGCCCGACGCGAGACCGACGTCGTGGAACGCGTGCCGGTTCGGCTTGCCATTGCGCGTGAAGTGCAGGCGGGCGACCGACAGCGCGAGCACCGGCGCGCGCTTCGCCCAGGCGTTGGCGGGGACGAGGCAGCCCGCGAGCCGCTCGAAGCCCGCGGCGTCCTCGCGCCGCGCCACGAGGAAGCGCCAGGGCTGCTCGTTGAAGGAGGACGCCGCCCAGCGCGCGGCCTCGAACAGGCTCCCCAGCTTCTCCGGTTCGACCGCGCGTCCGTCGAACACGGTGGGGCTCCAGCGCTCGGCGACGAGGTCGTGGACCGGGTAGGACGTCACGGCGCGCTTGCGCATGGGTGGCAAGCATAGGGCCGGGGCGACCCGCAAGCCCCTTCCGCCCCGCGGCGCCCAATTGCGATCTCCAAACGGAGGTTAGGATTGCGGGTCCCCCCGGGGCATCTCCTCCCCCCTCCACCCCAACTAAGACCTGCCACCTCACGGCGGTCGCGCTCTGCGCTACCGCCTCGGCCAGGGCCGGGTGACCCGAGGCCGCGCAGGGCTCGACGGCGGGCCGAGCCCCGCCCGTCACCCGCCACTCTCCAGCTCCGCCCTCCCGAACGCCTCCGGCAGCAGCTCGCGCACGGAGCGCTCGCGGTGCTCGCCGGCCTCGTCCGCGAGGTAGACGCGCGTCGTCTCGCCCGCGAACTCCGCCAGGACCTGGCGGCACGCGCCGCACATCGACGCGCCGGGTCCGGAGGCGACGGCGAGCGCCTCGATCGAGCGCGCCCCGGCGGCGACGGCGGCGAGGATCGCGACGCGCTCGGCGCAGACGGTCAGGCCGAAGGAGGCGTTCTCGACGTTCGCGCCCGTGAACACCTCGCCGTCCGCCAGGACGGCGGCGCCGACCTGGAACTTCGAGTACGGCGCGTAGGCGCGCGAGCGCGCTTCCCACGCGCGGCGCACCAGCTCCTCGGGCTGCATCAGGGCGCGAGCTTGAAGCGGAAGGCGTTCGTGGCTTCGCCGTCGGGGGTCTCGAGGCGCACGGACAGCTCGTCGCCCTCGCGCGAGTACACGAAGCGCCGGGGGTCGCTGCGCCCCGGGTTCTCGAAGACCGCTTCGTTCTCGGCGAGGCTTGCGAGCGGGTAGGCGAGCGGCCCCTCGGCCTCGGCCTTCCACGGCTCGAGCCCGCGGCCGAAGTGGCGCAGCCGGAAGACGAGCCCGCCGCCGTCGTCGCGCTCGATCGACATCAGCTCGTAGAGCCACACGTTGCCCTTGCGCGCCCAGCGCAGGCAGCCGACCATCGCGTCCTCGCGCGCCGGGCTCCAGGTCTCCTCGATGTACTGGCCTTCGCCCTCGACGACCCAGCGGCCGCTCAGCCAGCCGAGCTCGTGGACCGCGGCCCCCTTCGGAGAGTCGCTCTGGGACGCCGCGAAGAACAGCACCAGCGTGCCGGCCAGGGGGCCGAGCAAGGATCGCTTCATCGTGTCCCCTCCTTGGACCGTGACCCGCCCACCGTAGGCACGCCCGGGAGCGGCGTCCCGCAAAAAATGCGTCTTTCCGGACCCCGCCGGAGGCCGCCGGCTCGACGCCCCCGGGGGATGGTCAGATCGGCCGAGCCGTGGGATCATTGCGGCTCTCCCCTCTTCCGTTTCCTTCCCCTCCCTGCCACTCCGCGCGTCCTCTCCACGCGCGCTCCACAAGGAAGGAGATCCCCCGTGAGCTACCGACTGCGCCTCCTGGCTCTCGCTCTCCTCGGTTCCGCCGCCCCGCTCCGCGCCCAGGCGCCGCTGTACACCTTCAACGGCGACACGAACGGCGACTTCTTCGGCAAGGACGTGCGCGCCGCCGGCGACGTCGACGGCGATGGAACCCCCGACCTGATCATCGGCGTCCCCTTCGACGATCCGACGGGCGCCAGCGCCGGCGCCGCGTACGTCCGCTCGGGCGCCGACGGCTCGACCCTGTACCCGCTCTTCGGCGACGCGGCCGCGGACCTCTTCGGCAACTCCGTCTGCGGCGCGGGCGACGTCGACATGGACGGCTACGACGACTTCGCCGTCGCCTCGCCGCTGGACGACGACAACGGCGCCGAATCGGGACGCGTGCGCGTGTACTCGGGCTTCGACGGCTCGGTGCTCTACACCTTCGACGGCGACTCGCCCGGCGATCAGTTCGGCACGGTCATCGCGAACGCGGGCGACGTGAACATGGACGGGTTCGAAGACCTCGTCGTCGGCGCCCCGTTCGACGACGACACGGCGGCGGACGCGGGCAGCGCGCGCGTCCTCTCCGGCTTCGACGGGTCCGTCCTGTACACGTTCTTCGGCGACGACGCGGACGATCGCTTCGGGACCGCCGTCGCCGGTGCCGGCGACGTGAACATGGACGGCCACGCCGACGTCGTCGTCGGCGCCCCGCGGGACGACGACAACGGCAGCAGCTCCGGGAGCGCGCGCGTGCTGTCGGGCCTCGACGGTGCCATTCTGTACACCTTCTTCGGCGACTCGATGGACGATCAGCTCGGCGCGAGCGTCGCGGGCGCCGGCGACGTCGACCAGGACGGGTACGCCGACGTCGTCGCCGGAGCGCCGCAGGACGACGACGGGGGCGCCGAGGCCGGCAGCGCGCGCGTCTTCTCGGGCGCCGACGGCTCGACGCTCTACACGTTCTCCGGCGTCGCGGCCGGAGAGCGCCTGGGCACCTCCGTCGCTGCCGGCGACGTCGACGCCGACGGCTACTCGGACGTCGTCGTGGGCGTACCGCGGGCCGTGACCGCGGGTTCACAGGCCGGGGCGGTGCGGGTCCACTCGGGACTCGACGGCGCCGCGATGTGGGTGTTCGCCGCCATTCCGGGGGAGTGGTTCGGCTTCGCCGTCGACTTCCTCGGCGACCTGGACGGCGACGGCTTCGGCGAGATCGCCGTCGGGGCCCCGCGCTCCGACCGCGGCGGCAACGGTGCGGGGAGCGCCCTCGTCCAGGTCGGCGGCTGCTGGCACGAGGCGACGAACTTCTGCATTGCGAACCCGAGCTCGGCCGGGCTCCCGGCCCGCATCAGCGGGCTCGGAACGACGAGCGTCGCGCGCAACGACTTCACGCTGGCCGTGCGCGATTCCGTCCCGAGCATGTTCGGCGTCTTCTTCTACGGGCCGAACCAGATCCAGGTCCCCTTCGGGCTCGGTTTCTTGTGCGTCGGCGCCGGGGGCGTCGGCCTCTTCCGCCTGAACCCGCCGATCCTCGGCGACGGACTCGGCTACCTGACGCGTCTCGTCGATTTCACGCAGTTCCCCGCCGCCTCGGGGACCGGCGCGATCTTGCCCGGCGCCACGTGGAGATTCCAGTGGTGGTACCGCGACCCGGCCGCGGGCGCTCCGTTCTTCAACCTTTCGGACGGCGTCTCGGCGACTTTCTGTCCGTGACGCCGAAAACCCTTTGGCCCTGGCGGGCCCTGAACCCATGGACTTGAACGAGGCCCTGCGCCTCCTGCGCGGAGGCGAGGAGGGTGTCGAATCATGGAATCGAAGGAAACGAGCCGGGGAAGCGATTCCAGCCCTGCGGGAGGTCGACCTGCGCATCACGGAGCTGAGCGCCGTCGACCTCGCCCGCGTCGATCTTCGCGAAGCCGACCTGCGCGGCGCGATCCTGCACGAAGCCGACCTGCGCTGGGCGAACCTCGAGGACGCCCGGCTCGAGGATGCGATCCTCAACCACGCGCGCCTGGAGGGCACCGTGCTCCTGGGGGCCAACATGATCGGCGCCGCGCTGGCTGGCGCCGACCTCTCCGGCGCCCGGATGAGCTCGTGCTTCCTGTGCTACAGCAGCTCGGACGAGGAGCTCGCCGAGGCCCTCGCCCGGGACATCGAGGGCGCGCGCATCCCGCTGCGCCGCCTGTGCTGCGACCCGGGCAGCGGGGCGTGGCGCGGCGGCGACCGCGGTGAGCTGCAGAGCCGCGACAAGCTGGTCTTGATCGCGTCCGCGTCCAGCCTCGAGAGCGCCCCCGTGCGCCAGGCGATCGGCCGCGCGATCGCCCTGGAGCGGGGGGCCGCGGCGCGCGAGCGCGAGGTCCTGCTGCCGGTTCGGGTGGACGGCCACATCTTCGACGGCTGGACCGACGATTCGAAGGCCGCCGTCGGCCGCAAGATCGTCAGCGACGCGTCGAGCTGGCGCGACCCCGCTTCGTACGCCCGCGTGCGGGACCGGCTGCTGTGGGACCTGAAGGCGGGATGAAGGCCGCGGGCTGGCCACCGCGGAACGCTCTTCCGGCCCGCGCGTCTGCAAAACTCCGATCCGGCTCAAAGGCGGCCCGCGGGATGGCCGATAGCTTGCCGCTGGTATCGGAGGCAGACCGATGCAGGGAGTCGATGCACTTGGAGGCATGGGCGCGTCGAGCGCCATGGGGCGACCCGCGGACCGCGCGCGGCGCGGCTTCACGCTGATCGAGCTCGTGCTCGCGGTCACCGTCTTCGTGATCGGGTTCGGTGCGATCGTCAGCACGATGGTGACGACCTCCGTGCTCAACGAGAGCAACCGCGAGCACGCCGTGGCGCTCGAAGCGGCCGAGAGCGCGCTCGACGCGCTGCGCGCGGAGACCTTCGAGGAGGCGTTCGCGCGCTTCAACGCGACGCCGGGCGACGACCCCGCGGACGGGTCCTCGCCCGGAAACGTGTTCGACGTCCCGGGCCTCGGCCCCCAGGCGATCGACCCCGACGGCATCGTCGGCGAGATCACCTTCCCCGGCGACGGGGTGGCGCTGCGCGAGAACGCCGCCGACCGGTCGCTCGGCATGCCGCGCGACCTCGACGGGGACGGGGACGTCGACGCCAGCGACTGCTCGACCAACTACCGACTCCTTCCAGTCCGCGTGCGGGTCCGCTGGGCGGGGCGCGACGGCAACCGCTCGATCGAGCTCGAGACCGTCCTCACCGCCCTCTAGCCAGCAAGACGGAATGCAACACAGGAAGAAGAGAGGCCTGACGCTCCTGGAGGTCACGATCGCATCCAGCCTCCTCGCCATGGTCGCCGGAGCCATCGTGATGTTCGTGGAGGCGGGCTCGCGCACGTACCGCGCCACGGCGTCCTCGGCCGAGATGAACGCCCTCGCCCTGGCCGCGCTGGACGAGGTCAGCGAGCGCCTGCGCACCACGAGCCCCGGGCGGCTCTCGCCGCCCCCCCTCGACCCGCCCCCGGACCCCCCCGTCCACACCTCGCAGATCGACTTCGAGCGCGCCATCGGCTTCACGGCCGGAGAGGTCCAGTGGGGCGAGCCCGAGCGGCTGGCGTTCCGCTACAGCCCGAGCGATCCTGACGACGGGATCGACAACGACGGCAACGGGCTCGTCGACGAGGGCGAGCTCGTGTGGCTCGCCAACCCGGGCGAGCCCGACGAGCGCTCGCGGGTGCTCACGCGCTGGGTGCGCGAGACGCTCGAGGGCGAGATCCCCGGCAACGGGATGGACGACAACGGCAACGAGCTCGTCGACGAGCCGGGCCTCGCCTTCACTTGCGAGGGCGACCGGATCGTCGTGTACCTCTCGCTCGAGCGGATCGATGGCCGCCGGAGCCGCCTCTCGCGCACCGTGACGCGCACGATCGCGCTCAGGAACTACGACGATGAATGATTCGCTGGATACGCCTGCGCCTTTGACGAAGTGTCGCCGCGGCAGCGCCATGGTCCTCGCCCTGGTCGGCATCACGACGCTGCTGCTCGTGAGCGCGGGCCTGCTCGGCGTCACGACGAGCGCCAGCCGCAGCGTGGCGTCCGCGCTCGACCAGAGGCGCGCGTTCTTCGCGGCCGAGGCCGCCCTCGCGGAGGGGGTCGTCGCGCTGCGCTCGGGCGGCACGGGCAGCGTCGGCACGCTGGCGACCCCCGCCTACTTCGGCGAGGGCGCGGTGTGGGTCACGTCCAGCGACCTCGGGGACGGGCGCGTGCAGCTCGACGCGACCGCGCTCGTCGGCACGGGGCGCGCCGCGCTGGAGATGGTCATCGACTCGGAGGCTGGCGAGAGCGAGCTCTTCAGCTCGACGCTGAACTCGAGCGAGACGCTGACGCTCAGCGCGAGCGTCGTGATCGACAGCTACGCGTCCGTGCTCGGGACCTACGAGTCCCAGGTCTCCAGCACCTACGACGCCGGGGGCGGCGTCACGATCGACTACGCCAACGCCAGCGGGCACGTGCGCAGCAACCAGGACGTGATCCTGAACTCCGACGCCCACGTCTTCGGCGACGCGACGCCCGGCCTGGCGGGAGAGGTCACCTTCGGCACGGGCGCGCACGTCGACGGCTCGACGACGCCGGCCTTGAACGACTTCACTTTCCCCCCGGTCGAGGTCCCGATGATCCCGCCGACGGGCCTCTTGGACATCGCCGTCGGCGACACCCAGGACCTCTTCTCGGGCGACTACAACTTCAGCGACCTGACGATCGGGAAGGACGCGACCTTGATCGTGCACGGCCCGGCCAACATCGTCGTCGACCGCTTCACCGGCGACAAGAACGCGCGGCTGATGGTCGACGCGACGGCGGGGCCGGTCACGGTCTACTGCACCGGCAGCTACACGCACACGAGCGGTTTCGAGGCCGACGCGGTCGACGGCTCGCCCATGGCGCTGGCGTTCTTCATCACGGCGATCGGCGACATCGTCTTCCCGTCCGCGACCAAGATCCGCGGCGGGTACTACGTTTCCGACGCCGAGATCACCTTCGCCGCCGGCAACGAGGCCTGGGGCGCGTTCGCCGCACGGCGCATCAACATGAGCTCGGGCATGGCCTTCCACTACGACGAGACGCTGCGCGATTACTGGGAGGCGGATACCGGCGACGGCCGGCTCGAGGGCGTCGAAGGGCTCGTCTGGTTCGAGACCCAGGTCCAGCCCGCGAGCCTGCGCCGCAGCCGCAGGGACCCCTTCGAGCTCCTGGGGGTGGACCCGGACGCGCTGCCGAGGCCCGCCCAGGCCTGGGATCTGTAGGAGGAAGGAATGCTGAAGGAGGCCATCGCCGCGGCGCTGACGCTGCTGCCGTCGTCATGGACCAGTCACGTCGATTTCGACCGCGAGCTGCGCGACCTGCTCGCGGACAGGGCGGGCGAGCCGGCGTTGCTGCGCGCGGAGCTGCGAGCTCGGGGCCCCGCGGCCGCCGTCCGTATCCTGGCGGCGATGGACGAGCACGAGGTGCCCGGGGTGGCCCTGCTGCGCGGCGCGCGGTCGGCGCTGCACGGGCTCGGCTACGACGTCCTGCACGCGAGCGCGCTCGCGCTCGACCGCGACCTCGTCATCGCCGCGCTGTCCGAGCGCGTGCGCCAGGAGTCGCACCCGGGCGCGCCGCGCACGGCCTTGCGCCTCCTGGCCGAGATCGGGCGGGCGCGGGACCTCGGGCTCGCGGTCCGGGCGGCGACCTCCCGGGGTGCGGCGGCCGACTCGCACGTTCCCGTCGCCCTCGAGCGGGCGACCCGGCTCCTGCTCGAGCGCGACCGCGCGGCGCTGGCCGAGGTGGAGTCCAGGCTCCTGCAAGGCCCGGCCGAGGTCGCGGGACCGCTCGTGCGCGCGACCGACGCGCTCGACCCGGCGGACGCGCTCGACTGGTGCGCGCGCCTCGTGAACCGCCGCTCGGAGCTCGGCGCGCTGCTGCTCGCGCAGATGGCCCGCATCGGCGAGGCCCACCCCGACGCGGTCGCCGACTCCGTGCGCGACGCCGCCCGGCCGTTCCTGGGCGCCGCCGACCCGGCGCTCGTGAAGCAGGCCGCGCTGACGGCGGGCAAGCTCGAGGACCACGACGCGCTCGAGCCCTTGATCGCGCTCCTCGACCACGAAGATCCCGGGGTGCGAGCGAGCGCCCACTGGGCCCTCAAGCAGGTGACGGGGATGCGCTTCCCCGAGGAGTCCAGGCGCTGGACCGCGTGGTACCGGGCCGAGGCCCGCTGGTTCGAGGACGAGGCGCCGGAGCTCTTCGCGGAGCTCGACGCCCCCGACCCGCGCATCCTGCACGCGCTCAACGAGCTCGCCCGGCGCCGCTACCAGCGCCCGACGCTCGCCGGAGAGGTCGAGCGCGTGCTCGACCACGACAACGCGCGCATCCGCAAGATGGGCTGCAGCGTCCTGCGCGGCATCGGCGGGTCCGCCGAGCTGCCCGCCCTGGTGCGCCGGCTCGACGACGAGAACCCGGACGTGGTACGCGAGGCGTGGCAGGCCCTGAAGTCCCTGACCGGCCACGACACTCCCGCCGACGCCGCGGCGTGGCGCGAGGTCCTCGCGGCGCGCGGCGGGTCCAGGTAGGCGCTCAGGCGCCTTCGAGGCTCTCGAGGAGGCGCCGCGCGCGGTCGCTCCCCGGGCTCGCCTGCACCCAGCGGCGCGCGGCCGCGAGCGCCCGCTCGCGCTCGCCGGCCTCGACCCAGAGCTGCGCGAGCGCGGCGAAGAGCGGGTCGCGCGCGCCCGCGGCGGCGGAGCCGAGCACCGACTCGAGCTCGCGCGCGGCCTGCTCCGCCTGGAGCTCTCCCGCGCGGCGCCGCGCGAGCAAGAGCTCTGCGTACAGCTCGAGGGCCAGCGGCGCGCCGGTCTCGCGCCACAGCGCGAGCGACGCGGAGGCGGCCCGCGCGAGCTCGCCCCGTCCGGCGCGCAGCTGCGCCAGCCGCAGGCGCGCGGCCACGTTCGCGGGGTTGAGCTCCGCCGCGCGCTCCAGGTACCCGATCGCGAGCTCGGGGCGCGGCTCGGCGAGCCCGAGCTGCATGTAGCCGGTCGCCTCGCTGCTGCGGATCGCGGGTAGCTCGGGCAGCGTGCGCATCCCCCACGAGCCGAGGCCCACGAGAGCGAGGGCGAGCGCGCCGCGCCCGAAGCGGCGCCGGCGCGCGCACCCGCCGAGCCAGAGGAGCGCGTGCGCCGCGAAGACCGCGAGCAGCGGCAGGACCGGCACGCGGAAGCGGGCGCAGACGAAGAAGGCGACGACGCTCAGGGTGTACACGACGAGGAACCCCCACAGCGGGAAGAGCCGGCGCCACTCGCGCCAGGCGAGCGCGAGGCCCAGGAGCCCGAGCGGCGCGAGCAGGCCGAAGCCGAGCGGAAGCCAGCGCAGCAGCGGATCGAAGCGGTACGCGAAGAAGCGGATCTCCTGGTTGTTGCCGAGCTCCCAGTCGGTCCAGAAGAGGCGCAGCTTGAAGAAGAGGTGCCCGAGCGCCGCGCCCGGCCGCTCGGCGACGCTCGCCCACGTCTTGCGCGCGTAGTGGCGCGAGACCTCGGACGGCAAGAGCTCGCGGCCCTCGGCAGCCGCGGCCATCGCGATCGAGTCGCGGTGCCCCTCCCACCACCCGGGCCGCGCCCCGGGGACGATGGCCGTCGTGCCGTCGGAGCCCGGGTGGTTGCCGATCCAGAGGTTGACGCCGGCCTGCGACGAGACGAGCACGAGGTCGCCGCCGATGAAGTAGTTGAAGGCCGTGACCGGCAGGATCGGCAGGAGCAGCCCCGCCGCGAACAGAGCGCCCCGCGCGCAGCCGGCGCGCAGGCCCTCGCGCGCACGCAGCGCGATCCAGAGCGCGAGCAGCGGGACGAAGAGCAGCACGTTCGGGCGCGCGATCGCCGCCAGCCCGAAAACGAGCCCGGCGCCGGCCGCCCTCCGCCCGGGCCGGCCGAGCTCGACGCCCAGCACCAACCACAGCGCGAGCAGCTCGAGCGGGACGAGCAGCGCGGGGATCAGGAGCTCGGCGTCGTAGTAGATCAGGACCCAGTACGTCGCCGCGAGCAGCGCGGCGAGGAGGCCCGTCGCCGCGTCGAACGCGCGCCGCGCGACCAGATGCACGAGCAGGACGCTCGCCGCCCCGAGGGCACACTGCACCAGACGCGGCAAGAGGAGCCCGTCGCCGAAGAGCCGGAACAGCACGCCCAGGAACCACGGGTAGAGCGGCGCGCGGAAGAACGGCCCCTCCTGGAAGCGCTCGCCGCTCGCGAACGCGCGCGCCCACTCGACGTGGTACAGGACGTCGAGCACCGGAGCGTCGAAGAGCGGGCTCGCGCGCATCGCGAGCACGTGCGCGACGCGCAGCGCGAAGCCGAGCAGCACGATCGCGGCGACGAGCAGCCGCTCGCGGCGCGGCGTCAGCCACGTTCCATGCGCTCTCGGGGGCACGCGGCGAGGCTAGTGCACCAGCGCGCCGTTTCCCAGCGGGCCGGGTTCCGTCCCCGCCTTCTCGCGTTCGTCCGCGCTGCCGCAGGGGCTGGACCCGAGGAGACCGCAGGGGGAGCAGGAACCCTGGAGAAGGAGAAACGAGCGCTGGCTGCGTTTGGTTAGATTGGCTTGCGCGTCCCGCCCCCGGGGCGGCGCGCGAAGAATGCCTCGCGCCGGAGTCCTCTGCGCACGGTTGGCGACGGCGCTGCTGGGCTCTGCCGGCCTCGCCGCGCAGACGCGCGAGCCCTGGGCCGACCCCGGGCTCGGCGTGACGGACGGGCTGGAGCTCTGGCTCGACGCGACCCGGCTCGGCGCGGCGCAGGGAACGCTCCCGACGCTCGCGGACGGAGAGCCGCTGGCCAGCTGGCCCGACGCGAGTGGCTGGCGCCGGGACGCCCGGCAGCCGGAGCTCGCGCGGCGGCCGCGGCTCCTGCTCGCGGTGCGCTCGGAGGGAGCGCCGGGCGACGCCTCCGTCGACGCTGCTGCCGTGCAGTTCGATGGCCTGGACGACGTGCTCGCCGCGCAGGGGCTCGGGCGAACGCTCGAGGAGTGCACGCTCGTCGTCGCCGCCGTCCCGCTCTCGAACGCCGGCGGCTTCCGCGCCTTCGCCGCGTTCCGCCAGGCGGAGCGCAGCGACTACCGCACGGGCCTCACGCTCGACATGGGGCCGGGACCGTCACCGGCGCTCGGCTGCGTCAACGTGGAAGGGGCCGGGTTCCTCGGCGCCGCGAACCTCGCCGGCGGCGAGCCGCGGCCCTTCGGCGAGCTGCGGATCCTCTCCGCCGTCTGCCGTCCCGAAGCCGGCGGAGTGCAGCTCTTCGTCGACGGCGCGCTCGCCGGCGCGCGCGACCGAGCGGAGGGCGCGCTGCGCCTCGACGATCTGTACGTCGGCGCGCGCTGCTACAGCAACACCGCCGCGCCCCCCGCGCCCAGCGGTTTCCTGGACGGCTGCGTGGCGGAGGCCCTGCTCTTCGGGCGCGCGCTCGGCGCGCAGGAACGCGCCGAGGTCGAGGCCTACCTCGCGCGCAAGCACGCGCACCTCGCGCGGGCGCTCGCGCAGCGGCTGCGGCGCTCGCGCAAGAAGCCGCTCGTCCCTGTCTCGAACCCTCCCGAGCTGCAGGTGCTCGTGCCGGGCTTCACGGTGCGACGCCTGCCGGTCGACCTGCCGAACGTGAACAACCTGCGCTACCGCGAGGACGGCAGGCTCGTGGCCCTCGCCTACGACGGCACGGTGTACCTGCTCTCGGACGCCGACGGCGACGGCCTCGAGGAGACGGTCGAGGTCTTCTGGGACCGCCCCGGGATCGTGGCTCCGGTCGGGATGGCGCTGACCCCGAGCGGGTACCGCCACGGCCGCGGCCTGTTCGTGGCCTGCAAGGGCAAGCTGGCCCTGATCGTCGACACGGACGGCGACGACCGCGCGGACCGCGAGATCGTGGTCGCGGACGGCTGGCAAGAGCTCACGAAGACGCACAACGTCGACGCGCTGGGCGTCGCCGTGGACGGCGCAGGTGACGTGTACTTCGGGCTGGGGACCGCGGACTACACCGACGCGTACCTCGTCGACTCGTCCGGCACCTCGCGCTACGAGCTCTCGGGCGAGCGCGGGACGATCCAGCGCTTGTCGGCGGATTTCAGCCGGCGCGAGACCTTCTGCACGGGCATCCGCTTCCCCGTGGCCCTCGCCTTCAACGCGCTGGGCGATCTGTTCGCGACCGACCAGGAGGGCGCCACCTGGCTCGCCAACGGCAACCCGTTCGACGAGCTCCTGCACGTCCGCGCGGGGCGCCACTACGGCTTTCCCCCGCGCCACCCGCGCCACCTGCCGGACGTCGTCGACGAGCCGAGCGTGGTCGACTACGGGCCGCAGCACCAGAGCGCTTGTGGCCTCGTCTTCGACGACCCCGGACCGCTCGGCGCCGCCTTCGGGCCGCGAGAGTGGCGCGGGAACGCGCTCGTCACTGGCTACTCGCGCGGCAAGCTCTGGCGCACCGAGCTCGTGCGCGGCGCGGCGGGTTACGTGGGGCGGACCTCGCTCCTCGCCTGCGCGAGCCGCTTGCTCGTCGACGCGTGCGTGACGCCGCGCGGCGCGCTCGCCGTCGCGGCGCACAGCGGCGGGCCCGACTGGGGATCGGGCCCCAGCGGTCGCGGCGAGCTGTTCCAGGTGTCGTACTCCGATCGCGCGGCGCCGCAGCCGCTGTTCGCCGCGCCGGCCTCGCCGAGCGAGATCCGCATCGCCTTCGATCGGCCGCTCGATCCGCGCGACCTGCGCGCGCTCGAGGGGCGCGTCGACGTCACCGCCGGCCGCCACGTGCGACCCGGGGACCGCTTCGAGGTGCTGCGCCCCGGCTACCAGGTGGTGGTCGATCAGCTCGCCGCGCAAAGGCTCGACGTCGCCGTGCGCGCGATCGCCGTCAGCGCCGACCGGAGCACGCTGGTCCTGGAGACCGATCGATGGCTCGAGCCGCTGCCCCGCGCGCTCTCGGTCCACGGCTTCGCCCGGCCCGCGCGCGGAGCGGACGGGCCGGGCGCGCTGGAGCAGGCGCCGGACCTCGACCTCGCGTGCGATCCCAGCGGCGTGCTCGCGGCGTGGGCGGCGCCAGGCGGCGAGGTGCTCTGGTCCGGCTGGCTGCCGCACCTGGACCTCGCCGTGGCCCGCGCGTTCACGAAGGGCAGCGCCGAGCACGCGCGCCTGTGGCGGCTGGCCGAGGAGCCCGGCACCCTGACGCTCGCGGCGCAGCTCGACCTCGCCGGTCTCCTGCGCCCCGCGGTGCAGCCCGGCGCCGCGCTCGACGAGCGCTCGCCGCCGGAGGACGTGACGGTCGCGCTCGAGTCGAGCGCCGCGCTGGAGCTGCGCGCGCCGCAGGCGAGGTCGCACGGAGCGCGCGGCGGCGCCGCCTTCACCCTGTCGCCGGCCCCGTCGCAGCCGGTGCCGATCGAGATCGTGCTGTCCCATCGCGGCGGGACGCTCGCCGCGTCGATCACCTGGTCGACGAACGAGGACCCCCGGCCACGCACCCTCGCGCTGGGACGAATCCTCGTGCCCTGGACGGCGGCGCCCGGCGCAGGCGCCGACGACGCGCGCCCCGAGCGCCCCGGGAACGTCGAGCCGCCCGAGCTCGTTGGCGGCGACTGGTCGCGCGGCCGACGCGTCTTCCTGAGCGACGAAGCGCAGTGCGCCAGGTGCCACGCGGTCGACGGGCTCGGCGGCACGACCGGACCGGACCTCTCGAACCTGCGCTCTCGCGACTACGCCTCGGTGCGGCGCGACATCGAGCGCCCGAGCCTCGCGCTCCACCCGGACTACATCAGCCACCTGGTCGCGCTGCGCGACGGCACGCTGCTCACGGGCACCGTGCGCACCGCGGGCGCGGAGCTCGTCGTCGCCGATGCAGAGGGCAAGGAGAGTGCCGTCGCGCGCGAGGACGTCGAGTCGCTCGTCCCGCAGAGCCTCTCGACGATGCCGGAGGGTCTGGCGGAGAAGATCGGTCCGGAGCGCCTGCGCGACCTGCTCGCGTTCCTGCTGCTCCCGCCGCCGCCCGAGCTCGCGCCCGCGCCGATCGCGCGCGACGACGCGCCGCCGGGCCGCACGCGAGCCGAGCTCGAGCGCGTGCTCGCCGGCTCGCAGCCCGCCGCGGCCGCCCCGCGCGCGCTCTCCATCGTGCTCGTCGCCGGCGCGAAGGACCATGGCCCGGACGAGCACGACTATCCGCTCTGGCAGAAGCGCTGGCTCTCTCTCCTGGGGCTGGCGGAGGGCGTGCGCGCGACGGCGGCGTGGGACTGGCCCGCGACCGAGGTGCTGGCGGCGGCGGACGTGGTGGTGATGTACTCGGCCAACCCGGCCTGGACCGTCGAGCGCGCTGCGGAGCTCGACGCGTTCCTGGGGCGCGGCGGCGGGATGGTGCTCGTCCACTACGCCATCCACGGGCGGGCCGCTCCCGAGGAGCTGGCCGCGCGGGTCGGCTTCGCCTGCGACGCGAGCTCGCGCTACCGCCACGGCCCGCTGGAGCTCGTCTTCGACCGCGCGGAGCACCCGATCACGCGCGGCTTCGACTCGTTGCGGCTCCTGGACGAGAGCTACTGGGACCTGACGGGCGACCCGAGCCGCGTCCGCGTCCTCGCCACGAGCGTCGAGGAAGGCCAGGCGCGCCCGCAGCTCTGGACGCGCGAGCCCGCGAAAGGGCGCGTCTTCGGCTGCATCCCGGGCCACTACACGTGGACGTTCGACGACCCGCTCCTGCGCGTGCTGCTCTTGCGCGGGATCGCGTGGTGTGCGCGGGAGAGCGTGGATCGGTTCGACGGGCTGGCGACGCTGGGCGCGCGCTTGGGGGAAGGGCGGTGACGTCGCTCCCTCCTTCAGGCGCCGGGTCTTCTTGCAACCCTCAGATCCGCGGTCACGGGGAGCTCGAAAAGATCGTTCCGTAGCAGCCGCGTCGAGAAGAAGAGCACCTCGAGATTCTCGACCTCGTCCGTGGTCGGGTTGATCCTCGCGATGACCTCGTCCCCCAACTCCTCCGACTCCTGCGCCGCATAAGGTGGGCACTTGTCGATGTGGAGGATGTCGGCCTCGCGGTCATACCTGAAGATCAGCCTCTTCTCCATTCCACCTCGCCTTCTGCCATCCGGCGCGCCATGTACGCCGTGGTGATCCTAGCCGCGACGCGGCTGCCCGGCTGAAGCGGTCTGTCAGGCGCCACTTCCGGCCTGCCACAGGAAAATGTCGTGTACACGACGCGCGAACCACTCCTGCCCTGCAGTCTCTGCCACCGCAGCCTCGGTGAGAGAGTGCGCCTTGGACAGGTAGAGCCTCATCGACAGAAGATTCCGACACGCATGCCGAATCCGATCCCGCATCGAGCTGTAGCTGACCTCCCAACGCTCGACGTACTCCACGTACATCTCGGACCCACCGAGATGCCTCCGAGCCCGGCTATCGAAGATCACGAACGGATCCTTGTGAAGCAGCCACAGGAACTTCGAGGCGGCGGACAGTGGAGAGCCGCCGTAGGTCGCACCGATATGTTCAGACACCCGACAGACCGTGTCGGTCATTGCCCCATCGTCACGCCACTGATTCTCCGAGCCTTCGAGGATCTCGAGGACGGGCTCGTATCTCGATAGGCCCTTCTTCCGATCGGCCTTCGTCGGGAGTGAGCGAGCAACGCCGAAGTAGGAGGCTCCTTTCGAGGCCCTTCATCCTGGTGCAACGGTCGGCTGACTTCAGCTGGAGGGCGATCGACTGCTCTGTTCCAAACATTCCAAACCAGTACTCCGCGAATCGGAGCGAACAGTATTCAAGGGGGGGCGAATCGCTCGCCGCCAGGGGGGGCCTTCGGCCGTGATCCGGGTCTCGCTCTTGCACGGAACGTCGAACCCTTCTCCGTGAGCGGGTCTGCATACCATAACCGGTCGAGGGTCAGGCACAGGGCCGCGCGGCCGTTGTCAAGGCCATTCGAGCCCGTCTGCCGGCAGGCTCCCGGAAGGGCTTGCCTTTCGGAGCGGCAGCGGCTGCCATGGACGTTCCACAGGAAGGTCTCCGCCGCCGGCGCCCCGTGGGCCCGAGCCTCTCCGGAGTGCAGCGATGCTCGCAACCTCTCTCGTCCCCCTCGCCCTCGTTCTCGCCGGAGCTGCGGCAGCTTCCCGGCAGGACGCGCCGAGCGCCGCGGGCGCCGTGCCCGCCGACCTGGTTCTGAGAGGCGGCAAGATCGTCACCGTCGACGACGCGAACCCCGAGGTCCGGGCGCTCGCGGCGCGCGGCGGCCGGATCGTCTTCCTCGGCGGCGACGCCGGCGTCGCCGCGTACGTCGGAGCGGACACGCGGGTCGTCGACCTCGCGGGGCGGCTCGCGCTGCCGGGGTTCATCGAGGGGCACGGGCACTTCCTCGGCATCGGCGACGCCCGGCTGCAGCTCGACCTGATGCACGCCGCGAGCTGGGAGGAGATCGTCGCGATGGTCGGCGCGGCGGTGAAGGAGGCGCGGCCGGGCGAGCTGATCCGCGGCCGCGGCTGGCACCAGGACAAGTGGAAGCCGGCGCCCGAGCCGCAGGTGGAAGGCCTGCCGGTGCACGACGCGCTGAGCGCCGTCTCGCCCGACAACCCCGTCGTCCTGACCCACGCCAGCGGCCACGCGAGCTTCGCCAACGCCAAGGCCATGGCGATGGCGGGCATCGACGCGCGCACCGCCGACCCGCCCGGCGGCCAGATCGTGCGCGACGAGAAGGGGGAGGCGATCGGGGCGTTCCGCGAGACCGCCGCGCGCCTGCTCTCGCGCGCGATGGCGGACGCCACGCCGCCGTCGCCGCGGCGCCAGGCCGAGCTCGCGATCGAGGAGCTGCTCTCCAAGGGCGTCACGAGCTTCCAGGACGCGGGCTCGTCGTTCCGCGACCTCGAGCTCTTCGAGGCGATGGTCGCGGACGGGTCGATGGGCGTGCGCCTGTGGGTCCTCCTGCGCGAGGCGAACAGCCGCCTGCGCGAGCGGCTGCCGCGCAGCAAGCCGTACCGGATGGGCGACGCGCGCCTGACCCTGGGCGGCATCAAGCACGGCATCGACGGCGCCCTGGGATCGCACGGCGCGTGGCTGCTCGCCCCCTACGCGGACCTGCCGTCCAGCTCGGGGCTGAACACGACGCCGGTCGAGCTGATCGAGGAATCGGCCGAGATCGCGCTCGAGCACCGGCTGCAGCTCTGCGTGCACGCGATCGGCGACCGGGCGAACCGCGAGACGCTCGACCTCTTCGAGCGCGCGCTCGCGGGCGTCCCCGACGGGAAGCAGCGGCGCTGGCGCGTCGAGCACGCCCAGCACCTGCACCCGGACGACGTTCCGCGCTTCGCCGAGCTGGGCGTCGTCGCCTCGATGCAGGGCGTGCATTGCACCTCGGACGCCGTCTTCGTCCCCGAGCGGCTGGGAGCGGAGCGCTCGAAGTCGGGCGCATACCCGTGGCGCGCGCTGATCGACTCGGGCGCCGTCGTGTCCAACGGCACGGACGCCCCGGTCGAGGACGTCGATCCGCTCGCCTGCTTCCACTCCAGCGTCACGCGCCGCGTGAAGGACGGCTCGATCTTCCACCCCGAGCAGCGCATGACGCGCGCCGAAGCGCTGCGCTCGTACACGCGCAACGCCGCGTACGCCGCGTTCGAGGAGGACATCAAGGGCTCGCTCGAGGTCGGCAAGCTGGCCGACGTGACGGTGCTGTCCAGGGACGTCATGACCTGTCCCGAGGCCGAGATCCTGGAGGCGCAGGTCGTGCTGACGATCGTCGGGGGCGAGGTCGCCTACGCGGCCGAGTAGGGGGTGTCGGGAACGGGCACGGGGGAGGCGGCTCTAGGGCCGCCGCAGCCGGATCTCCTCGATCCGCGCCGCGGTGTTGAAGCTCGCGATCCCCAGCGGCCGGCTCGGCAGCACCTCGGGCCGCAGGCCGAACGCGTGGCCCGCGCGCACCTGGTGGACGATCGGCTCGTCGTCGAGCCACGCCTCGATCGCGTCGGCGCCGACGCGCACGCGCACGGTGTACGCGAGGCCGCTGACGAAGCCGCGGTACTGCGTCGTCGGGTTGGACGAAGCGTCGAGGCCGTCGACGTTCGAGAGCCCACAGACGGAGCCGCCCCACCCGCCCAGGATCAAGGAGCAGTGCTCGTCGCCGACCGGGAACGTCAGGCCGCAGAAGAAGTCGCTGCCCGCGACCCTGGTCACGACGACGACGATCTCGTAGTCCTCGCGCGGCGGCGCGTCGCCCGTCCAGTGGATCCCGGTCAGCGGCTGGCCGATGTCGAAGAGGATGTGACCGTCCTCCACGCGCACGTCCCCCTCGCCGCCGAACGGCGTGACGGCCCAGCCCGCGAGGCTCGCGCCATCGAAGAGCGACTCCCAGGCCGGCGGCGGCAGGGGCTCGACCGGGCGGTTGCGCCTGGGGCCGGCGCAGGCACAGGCGAGCAGCACGAGGAACGCGGCGCCGTACCTCACGGGCTTCTCTGCTCGATCTTGGCCCAGGAGTCGCGCAGCGCCACGGCGCGGTTGAAGACGACCTTCCCCTCCGCGGACTCCGGGTCGACGCAGAAGTAGCCCAGGCGCTCGAACTGGTACGTGCTCCCGAGCGCGGCTCGCGCGAGACTCGGCTCGGTCCAGCACGGGACGACCTCGAGCGAGCCCGGGTTGAGGTTGTCCAGGAAGTCGCCGCCTTCCGCCGCGCCCTCGGGGTTCGGGACCCGGAAGAGGTGGTCGTACAGCCGCGCCTCGGCCGCCACGGCGTGCTCGGCCGAGACCCAGTGGATCGTGCCGCGCACCTTGCGCCCGTCGGGCGAGTCGCCGCCGCGCGTCTTCGGATCGTACGTGCAGCGCACCTCGCTGACCGCGCCCGTCGCGGCGTCGCGCTCGAAGCCGGTGCACGTGACGTAGTACGCGTAGCGCAGGCGCACCTCGGTGCCGGGCGCGAGCCTGAAGAACTTGCGCGGCGCATCCTCGCGGAAGTCGTCGCGCTCGATGTAGAGCACGCGCGAGAACGGCACCGCGCGCGTCCCGGCGGAAGCGTCCTCGGGGTTGTTCACCGCGTCCAGGTCCTCGACCCGACCCTCGGGGTAGTTCTCGATCACGAGCCGCAGGGGGCGCAGGACCGTCATCCGGCGCGGCGCGCGGCGGTTCAGGTCGTCGCGCAGGCTGTTCTCGAGGACGACGCGGTCGACGGTGCTGTTGAACTTCGCGACCCCGATGCGCTCGCAGAAGCCGCGGAGCGCCGCGGGGGTGTACCCGCGGCGCCGCAGGCCGACGAGCGTCGGCATGCGCGGGTCGTCCCAGCCCGACACCCGGCGCTCGTTCACCAGCCGCAGGAGCTTGCGCTTGCTCATCACCGTGTACGTGAGGTTGAGCCGCGCGAACTCGATCTGCCGCGGGTGGCCGATGGCGAGGTTCTCGAGGAACCAGTCGTAGAGCGGGCGGTGGTTCTCGAACTCCAGGGTGCAGACCGAGTGCGTGACGCCTTCGATCGCGTCCGACTGGCCGTGGGCCCAGTCGTACGTCGGGTAGATGCACCACTCGGTCCCCGTGCGGTGGTGCGGCACGCGCATGATGCGGTACATGACCGGGTCGCGCAGGTTGAGGTTCGGCGAGGCCATGTCGATCTTGGCCCTCAGCGTGCGCAGGCCGTCGGGGAACTCGCCGGCCCGCATGCGCTCGAAGAGCGCGCGGTTCTCCTCGACCGAGCGCCCGCGGAAGGGGCTGTTCCTGCCGGGCGAGGTGATCGTGCCGCGGTACTCGCGCGTCTTCTCGGGCGAGAGGTCGCAGACGTAGGCGAGGCCCTTGTCGACCAGCTCGAGGGCGAGCTCGTAGAGGCGCTCGAAGTAGTCCGAGGCGAAGTACAGGTGCGGCCCCCAGTCGAAGCCGAGCCAGCGGATGTTCTCCTGGATCGACTCGACGTACTCGACCTCCTCAGCGCTCGGATTCGTGTCGTCGAACCGCAGGCTGCAGTAGCCGCCGAACTTCGCCGCGAGCGTGAAGTTCAGGTAGATCGCCTTCGCGTGTCCGATGTGCAGGTAGCCGTTCGGCTCGGGCGGGAAGCGGGTCTGCACGCGGCCCGCGTCGATCCCCTCCGCGACGTCGGCGGCGACGAGGCCCTCGACGAAGTTGGAGCGCTCCGCATGGGCATCGGCATCGGGCGGGTCGTCGCTGGTCGCCATGCGGGTCAGGAGCCGCCGGGGACCCCGCGCACCACCGAGCGCACGCCCATCACGGGACGGTGGACGACGGCGAGCACGCGCTCGCCCGCCGCGGTGTCGCGCTCGCGGGCCTTCTCGTACGCCGCCGTCGCCGCCGCGGAGGCGGCGCGCTCGTCGTCGAGCCCGACGGCCTCGGCGGCGAGGATCGCGCCCTCGACCGCGCCCTTCGCCGCCGCTCCGAAGTCGCCGCCGCCCTTGTCGGCGCGCTCCACGAGCGCGGCCGCCGCGAGACCGAGGACCCGGTAGGGGTCCAGCGTCGCGCCGGACGTCGCGCGCGCGGCGCCGAGCACCGCGCCGCGCGCGGCGTGCCAGACCGGGGGCACGTGCTTCGCCGCCTCCACGACCCCCGCCATCGCTTGCGCCAGGGCGTCCTCGACCTCCGCCGGGTCGCCGCCCGCGAGCGGCACGAGCACGCGCTGGACGATGCCCTCGACGGTCTCCGCGACGCGCCCGGCGCCGGGCGCCGCCGCGCGGATCTGCGCGCACACGTCCTTCTCGATGGCCGCCTCGGCCGCTGCCGCGTCCTCCGCGCCCTTGCGCTCTTCTTCGCCTTTCATCGTCTCGCTCGCCGACTCGGGTAAGGAGCCCACAGGTTAGCGAGCCAAAGGGTGCCCCGCCACCGGCCTCAAGCGAGGCCGCGCGCCATCCGGATCAGGCGCTCGAGGACGCACTCGCCGTCGGCGCGCAGCCCGTTGTGCTCGTACTCGCTCGTCACCCATGCGCGCAGGCCGCGGATCCCGCGCGCGGTCTCCTCGGAGAGGTCGCGCACGACGTACATGTCCTCATTGTAGATCGCGGCGGCGCACGGGACGGCGTTGCGCGCCAGGACCTCGCGGTCGTAGAGCGCGGGCCAATCGGCCTTCTGCGCGAGGATCTCGGCGGCCTCGCGGAAGGGCGCCAGGGTGGGGTACTCCTCGAACATCCAGGGGTAGATCATCTCGCCCGTCAGGTAGACGGGGCCGGTCGCGCCGGGGTCGAAGCGCGGGAACTCGGCCCGCACGCGCTGCGCCGACCAGCGCGAGGCGGCGCCCTGCAGGTAGCAGGGCTCGTGCAGCACGGAGAAGATCGGGCTCGCCGAGAACGGCAGCTCCGCGTCGAACCCGCGCAGGAACGCCGCGCTGATCTCGCGCCCGGCGTGGCCGCGGACGAAGGCCCGTTCGAGCAGGTAGTGCACCGTCTCGAAGCCGTCGCCGAAGCCGAGGAGCAGCCCGAGCTGCTGGAAGCGCCGCACCGACAGCGGCCCGCCGTCGGGCGTGCGCACGTCGTTCTCGGCCAGGAACCGGACGATCTCGCGCACGCGCTCCTCGTCGCCCGGGTAGCGCTCGTAGTAGCGCTCGTTCTTGCGCTCGACCACCGCGTAGGTGCGGCGGTAGATCTCGTCGCAGGCGGCGGAGAGCGGCGGCAGGCCGCCGGTCACGAAGGCCTCGCTCAGCGCCCCGGGCGCGCGCGAGAGGTAGTGCGTGACGCAGAAACCCCCGAAGCTCTGGCCGAGGACCGCCCAGCGCTTCTCCTCGCCGACGAGCTCGCGCCGGATCAGCTCGGCGTCGCGCACGATCGAGTCGGCGCGGAAGTGCGCGAGGTAGCGCGCCTTCTCCGCGGCCGAGGGAAAGCGCGCGATCGTGTGGGCGCCGACCGGGGTCGAGAGGCCCGTGCCGCGCTGGTCGAGCAGCAGGACGCGGAAGTCCTCGACGGCGCGGCCGATCCACCCCGTGCGCGCCATCGGCCGCGGGGACTCGCCGCCGGGCCCGCCCTGGAAGAAGACGAGCCACGGGAGGTCCTCCTGCTTCTCGAGGGCGCGCACCTCGCGCGCGAAGACCTCGAGCTCGCCCCTTTGCGGCTCGTCGTGGTCGAGCGGAACGCGGAAGCGGTGCGTGCTGACCGCGAGGCCCGGAAGGCGCTGCGTGGCGACGCGCACGGGATCAGACGAACTTCGTCACGCCGGGCCGCGCGACCTCCGCCGGCTCGACGTCGGTCCACTCGTACGCTGCCGGGGTGAGGTCGAGCTTCGAGCTCCAGGCCTCCTCCCAGGTGATCGACTGGCCGGTGTAGGCCGACATGCGGGCCATGATCGCCATCATGGTGCTCTTGCACATGTACTCACCGTTCGCGATCGGCTCGCCCGAGCGGATGCTCGCGAAGAGCGCGTCGTGCTCGTTCTGGTACATGTCGTCGGGCTCCTCGCCGCGGCGCTTCCTCCAGGGGTTCTCGCCGCTGATCTCGTGCCGCTGGAGCTGCGCCACGCCCTTGGTCCCGAAGACGTGGTCCGAGACGTCGGTGTCGGCGCCGACCCACTGGCGGCACGAGCTGAAGCCGCGCACGCCGCGCTCCCATTCGAAGACCGTGTTGAAGTGGTCGTACACGTTGCCGTACTCCGCGCCCGTGCGGGCGGTCCGCCCGCCGCTCGCGGTGCACTTGACCGGGTACTCGTCGCGCATCGCCCAGGCGAGCTTGTCGAGGCTGTGGATGTGCTGCTCGGCGATGTGGTCGCCCGAGAGCCAGGTGAAGTACAGCCAGTTGCGCATCTGGTACTCCATCTCGCTCCATTCAGGCTTGCGCCCGCGGTGCCACAGACCGCCCGTGTTGTAGGTGCACTGCAAGGCCACGACGTCGCCGATCGCGCCGTCGTGGACCCGCGCGATCGTCTCGCGCTTGGCGTCCTCGTAGCGGTAGCAGAGCCCCGAGACGAGGCTGAGGCCCCTCGCGCGCGCGCGCTCGGACGATTCCATCATCCAGCGCACGCCCGGCGCGTCGACGGCGACGGGCTTCTCGACGAACAGGTGCTTCTTCGCCTCGACCGCCGCGGCGACGTGCAGCGGCCGGAAGTGCGGCGAGGTCGCGAGGAGCACGACGTCGGAGGCCTCGATCACGCCCTGGTACGCGTCGAAGCCGACGAACCGGCGCTCGGGCGGGACGTCGACCTGCGCCGCGACCTCCCGGGTGCTCGCGAGGGTGCTCAAGGCGTCCGCGAGCGGATCGGCGAACGCGTCCCCGAGAGCGACGAGCCGCGCGTTCGGGTCGGCCTTCAGCGCTTCCGCCGCGGCGCCGCGGCCGCGGCCGCCGCAGCCGACCAGCCCGACGCGCAGGACGTCGCTGCCGTGCGGGTGGTAGGTCGTCGCGGAGGCGTACGGCAGGGTCGCGCCGGCGACGAGCGCCGCGCCGCCCTGGCGCAGGAACTCGCGACGCGTCGCGTTCGGCCCGATACTCGGCGGTCGGCTCGGCGGTCGGCTCATCGGTCGGTTCCTTCGGTTCGGGGCGCTGCGGGCGATCCGGAGCGGAGCGCACGGGAGCGCGTCATGATCCGCGCCCACCCGCCCGACTCGCAAGTCTTCCACGCGCCGTTTTCGAGGACGCTGATGCGCGCCTCGGTCCCCGGCAGCGCGCGGATGCACGCGAGCCCGGCCTCGGGCCCCAGGACGCACAGCGCCGAGGCGAGCGCGTCCGCCGTCGCCCCATCGGGAGCGACGACGCTCGCCGCGATGCGCCGCGTCAGCGCCTCGCCCGTGCGCGGGTCGACCAGGTGCGAGTAGCGCGTGCCGTCGATCTCGACGAAGCGGAACGCGTCGCCCGACGTCGCGACGGCGGCGTTCGCGAGGGCGACGCCCGTGGCCGCTGCGCGCGAGCCGAGCGGGTCGAGCGCGACCGTCCACGCGACCCTTCCCGGGGGTGGCGCCGCCGCGCCGACGTCGCCGCCGCCGTCGACGAGCGCGCGCGCGACGCCGCGCGCGGCGAGCACGTCGAGCAGCGCGTCGAGCGCGTAGCCCTTCCCTATCGCGCCGAGGTCGAGGCGCATCCCGCGCGCCGCGAGCTCGACCGTCCGCGCGCTCGGGTCCACGCGCAGCGCGGCGTGGCCCACCGCGGCGCGCGCCGCGGCGAGGCGCGCCGCGTCCGGCCGCTCCGCGCGCCGGAAGGCCCGCCGCCAGAGCCGCACGTAGGGTCCGACCGTCGCGTCGAAGGCGCCGCCGGTCGCGGCTGCGAGCTCGCTCGCCCGCGCGAGCACGCGCGCGAGGTCGGCGGACACCGCCACGGCGCCGGTCGGCCCCGCGTCGCTCGCGCGCGAGAGGCGGCCGAGCTCGCTCTGCGGGTCGTAATCGCTGAAGCACGCCTCGAGCTCGGCGAGCCGCTCGAACGCGGCGTCCGCGGCGGCGTCGGCGCGCTCCCGCGAGCTCGCGTGCAGCACGATGCGGAACTCCGTCCCCATCGCGGGGCGCGAGTACTCGAAGCGCTCGGGGGGGCTCGCGCAGCCGAGCGCCGAGAGCGCGAGGAGCTTGGGCCAGGGTGTCGTCAGGGCGAAATCCTCCTCGGTCGTCGGTCCGCAGATTAGGCTCTGCGGCCGCCCATGGAACGTCCTCACCTCGCCCGCGTCCTCGCCGTCGCCGTCGCGCTCCAGGAAACGGCCGCCGAGCGGGTCTACCCCGACATGCCGGCCGGCAAGCCGCCGGCGATCGCCGTCGACGGCTCCCAGGCGGCCTCGCCCGAGGAGATGAAGCGCTACACCGAGGTCATCGTCGGGACGGACGCGACCTTCGAGATGCTGCCGATCCGCGGCGGGTCGTTCGTCATGGGCAGCCCCGCGGGCGAAGCCGGCCGGGAGGAGTGCGAGGGCCCGCAGCGGCAGGTCGAGGTCGCGCCCTTCTGGATGGGCGCGCGCGAGGTGGCCTGGGAGGAGTACCACCCGTTCATGTACAGGCTCGACCTCGCGCTCCGCGCGGACGACGGCCCGCGGTTCGAGCAGGACGCGTGGGCGGACGCCGTGAGCCGGCCGACGCCGCCCTACGTGCCGATGGACTTCGAGATGGACGTCGACGGCTGCCCCGCGATCTGCATGACGCAGTTCGCGGCCAAGCAGTACACGCTCTGGCTCAGCATGAAGACCGGCCGCTTCTACCGCCTCCCGACCGAGGCCGAGTGGGAGTACGCCTGCCGCGCCGGCACGAGCAGCGCGTACTCGTTCGGCGACGACCCAGGCGGGCTCGACGCGCACGCCTGGTACTTCGACAACTCGGACGACGCCTACCATCCCGTCGGCCTGAAGGAGCCCAACCCGTGGGGCCTTTTCGACATGCACGGCAACGTCGCGGAGTGGGTGCTCGACGCGCTCGATCCCGCTGGGTACGGCTCCGCCGGCGACGGGCCGCTCGCGAATCCGATCGCCTGGCCCACGGAGCTCTATCCGCGCACGGTGCGCGGCGGCTCGTGGGACGACGATCCGCAGGCGCTGCGCTCGGCGGCGCGGCGCGGCTCGACGAAGAGCTGGAAGGTGCAGGACCCGCAGCTGCCGAAGAGCATCTGGTACCATACCGACGCGCTGTTCGTCGGCTTCCGGGTGGTGCGGCCGCTCGTCGAGCCCAGCGAGGAGGAGAAGCGCCGCTTCTGGGACGCCGACCTCGACAGCGTCCGCGAGATCCAGGAGAAGCAGCGCCGCGGTGGCCGCTGATCGACGCTTCCTCGACCCATCCATGGACGTACCGCGATGACCCCGTCCCACCCGCGCACCACTCGCCGCACGTTCCTCAAGCACGGCTCGGTCGCCCTCACCGCCCCCGGGGTCCTCTCCGGCCCGCGCACCCCCGACGACACGCTGCGCGTCGGTCTGGTCGGTTGCGGCGGGCGCGGCACCGGCGCCGCCGGCCAGGCCCTCGCGACCGCCGGCCCCGTGCGCCTGGTGGCGATGGCCGACGCCTTCGAGGATCGGCTGGAATCGAGCCTCGCCTCGCTCACCGAGCAGATGAAGGAGCGCAAGACGCCCGAGCGCGTCGACGTCCCCAAGGAGCGCCGCTTCCTCGGTTTCGAGGGCTTCGCGCGCGCGATCGACAGCGACGTCGACGTCGTGATCCTGGCGACCCCGCCCGGCTTCCGGCCGCAGCACTTCGAGCACGCCGTGGAGCGCGGGCGCCACGTGTTCCTGGAGAAGCCGGTCGCCGTCGACGGTCCCGGCGTCCGCCAGGTGCTCGCCGCGGCGCAGGCGGCGAAGCAGCAGGACCTCAAGGTCGGCGTCGGCCTGCAGCGCCACCACGACCCGCGCTACGTCGAGACCGTCGCGCGGATCCGCGACGGCGCGATCGGCGACCTGATCCTCCTGCGCTGCTACTGGAACAGCGCCGGCGTGTGGGACTACCCGCGGCAGCCCGGGATGACCGAGATGGAGTATCAGATGCGCAACTGGTACTACTTCAACTGGCTCTGCGGCGACCACATCGTCGAGCAGCACATCCACAACCTCGACGTGTGCAACTGGATCAAGGACGCCTACCCCGCGCGGGCCCAGGGTCAGGGCGGGCGCCAGGTGCGCGCCGGCAGGGACCACGGCGAGATCTACGACCACCACATGGTCGAGTACACGTACGCGGACGGCATGACGATGCTGAGCCAGTGCCGGCACATCGCGGGCTGCTGGAACAGCGTGTCGGAGTGGGCCCACGGAAGCGCGGGCAGCGCGCACGTCAGCGGCTGGGAGATCGAGTCCCCGACCGCGAGCTGGAGCGTCGAGCAGGAGGGCGTCGATCCCTTCCAGCTCGAGCACGACAGCCTCTTCGCCGCGATCCGCGAGAACCGGCCGTACGACGAGGCCGAGAACGGGGCGCGGAGCACGCTGACCGCGATCATGGGGCGCATGGCGACCTACTCGGGCAAGCCGGTCCTCTGGGACGATGCGCTGAGCTCGGACCTGCGCCTCGCGCCTTCGGAGTACTCGTGGAAGGGGACGCCCCCCACGACGCCGGACGCGCAGGGCCGCTACCCGATCCCGACGCCGGGCGTCACGCGCGCGCTGTAGCCGCCCGGAGATGCGCGCGAGAGCCTATCTCCCCTTCGCCCTCGCATCGGTGCTCGCGCTGGGCGCGCTCTTTGGACGGCAGGACGCCGCGCCCGCCGCGGAGGAGGAGCCGCTGGTCGCGCAGATGAAGCTCATCGAGGAGGGCATGAAGGCGCTGCGCCGCTCGGTCCGCGCGCCCGAGCGCAGGGCCGAGTCGCTGGAGTGGGCCGTCAAGCTGCAGGCGGCGGCCCAGGCGTGCAAGGTCCTGCCGCTGCCGATGGCGAAGGAGCTCGAGGGCGTGGAGCGCGAGGCGCTCGAGACCGCCTACCGCAAGGAGATGATCGGCTTCGTGGCCGAGCTGCTCGAGCTCGAGCTCGCGCTCCTCGACGGCGACGTCGAGCGGGCGCGCGCGAGCCACGGGCGCTTGAGCGAGATGGAGGACACCGGGCACGAGCGCTTCGTGGAGGATGGGTGATCCGGGCGCGGGCACGGGCTCGGGCCCGGGCTCGGGGATCAGACGCGCAGGAACCAGCCCTTGCGGTACATCGCGTACAGGAGCAGCCAGCGCAGGAGGAGGCCGCCCAGCGGCGAGAGGCGCAGGTCGACCCGGTCCGCCGCGTTCGCGAAGACGAGGGCCGCGACGCCGTCGAAGTCGACGAACGCCTGCAGCAGGTAGATCGTGAGCGGGTTGACGCCGATCACGACGAAGAAGAAGGCCCAGCGGCGCCGCTCCCAGACGTCGATGACGAGGTAGAAGAGCGCCAGGAGGAGCAGGCTCCAGCCGGCCGTCCACACCACGAACGAGCTGCTCCAGAGGTTCTTGTTGATCGGGAAGACCAGGCCCCAGAGGTGGCCGAGGGCGAGGCAGGCGAGGCCGGCGAGCGCCAGCGCGGCCGCCTTGCGCCCCGTCGCGCGCTGCGCCGTCCGCCCCGGTTGCAGCAGGTAGCGCCCGGTGAGCGCGCCCGCGAGCGCGGTGGCCACCGCGGGCAGGGTCGAGAGGAGCCCCTCGGGGTCGCGCACGTCGCGGTGCAGCCTGCCGGGCAGGAGCGCGCGATCGAGCCAGTCCGCGAGCGTGTTGCCGGGCGTGAGGTCCCCGGCGGCCCCCCCCGGGACCGGGATCCACGCCAGCGCCGCCCAGTAGCCCAGGAGCAGGGCGGCGATCCAGGCGATCTCTCCGCGCCAGCCGCACGAGATCACGACGAACGCCGCGAGCATCCAGGCGAGGCCGATGCGCCCGAGCACGCTGGCGTAGCGCAGGTTCGCGAAGTCGAGCTCGAAGAGCCCGTTGTACACGACGCCCAGGAACACGAGCAGGAGCCCGCGCCGCAGGGCGCCCGCGTAGAGGCGCCCGCGCGAATCCCCCCGCTCCACCCGCCGCGCGATCGACATGGGCAGCGTCACCCCCGAGATGAACAGGAAGAGCGGGAAGACGAGGTCCCAGAAGTGGAAGCCGTCCCACTCGACGTGCTCGAGCTGGCCGGTCCACCAGCGCAGGGCGCGCCAGTCCGTGATCTCGGCCAGGCCCGCGACGACGCCCGCGCCGCCGCTGATCCAGAACATGTCGAATCCGCGCAGCGCGTCGAGCGAGCGAAGACGTTCCGCCGGCCGCATGCCGCCGAGAGTCTAGTGCCTCGCGGGGCGGTTTTCGGCCCCCCGGAGCCCGTGCCCGTGCCCGTGCCCGTGCCCGATGATGCACAATGGCAGACGCCCGTCCCCCGAGCGCGCGCATGTCGACCCTCCACCCGCCCAGCATCGGCCGCAACGACCCCTGCCCCTGCGGCAGCGGCAAGAAGTACAAGAAGTGCTGCATGGACGAGGCCGGGGCGGCCGGCCCGCCCGCGGCCGTCGAGAAGGAGCCGAGCAAGCGCGAGCTCCTGGCGCAGGCGCGCAAGTACCACATCGAAGGCCAACACGAGGCCGCGCACCAGCTCTACCTGCGCGTCCTCGAGGCGGACCCGCGCGACCCCGACGCGCTCTGCGGGGTCGGGCTGCTCCAGGGCCAGGCGCGCAACTTCGAGGAGGGCATCCGCTACCTCAGGCGCGCCATCGAGGTGAACCGCAAGCACCCCGCCTACCACTCGCACCTGGCGGGCCAGCTGCTCGCGTCCGGTGATGCGGCGAGGGCCAGCGTCGCCGTGCGGCGGGCGCTCGCGCTGCAGAGCGAGGACGCCTTCGCCTGGACGATCCTGGCCAAGTGCCAGGAGTCCGCGAACGACCTCGAGGAGGCGGCGCGCTCGTTGCGCCGAGCGTTCGCGATCGACCCGTCGGCGATCGAGCCCGAGATCGTCATGGCCCGCATCGAGCGCAGGCGGAAGGACCTGCAGGGCGCGATCGCGCGACTGCGCCGGCTCGCCGAGCGCGCCCGCGCGACGGCGCACATGCCGCAGATCTGGCACGAGCTCGGCATGGCGCTCGACGGCGCGGGCGAGTACGACGACGCGTTCGACGCGTTCATGCGCTACTCGGCGACGCGCGCGAGCATGCCGGACGCGCGGCGCTTCGCGCCGAACGCCGGCATGCCGCGCCTGGAGAACTATCGCGCGGCGCTCTCGGCCGAGCTCTTCCGGCGCTTCCGGCGCACGGACTTCGAGGACGATTGGCCGGCCCCCACCTTCCTGGTCGGCTTCCCGCGCTCCGGCACGACGCTGACGGAGCAGGTCATGGCGGCGCACCCGGGGATCGTGACGACGGAGGAGTCGGAGATCCTCTTCCACGTCAAGCTCCGCCTGGAGGAGATCGTCGCCGGCGAAGACGACCTGCCCTTCAAGCTCGCGCGCCTCGAGCGCGGGCAGGTCCTGGAGCTGCGCCGCCTGTACTGGGAGCTCGCCCGGAAGGCCGTCGGGAGCGAGATCGGCGCTCGCAAGTACGTCGACAAGATGCCGCTCCAGATCACGGATGCGGGGCTGATCAACGTCGTCTTCCCCGAGGCGCAGCTCCTCGTCGCGCTGCGCGACCCGCGCGACGTCTGCCTCTCGTGCTTCATGCAGGACTTCGCGCTCAACGTCTCGATGGTGCACTTCCTGTCGCTCGAGGACACGGCGCGCTTCTACGACGCCGTGATGGGCAACTGGCTGGCGGTGCGCGACGACCTCTCGCTGGAATGGATCGAGGTGCGCTACGAGGACACCGTGGTCGACCTCGAGGGCCAGGCGCGGCGCGTGCTCGCGTTCCTCGGAGCCGAATGGGATCCCGTGGTGCTCGCGTTCCACGAGCGGGCCAGGAAGCACGCGATCTCGACGCCGAGCTACGCCGCGGTCACCGAGCCCGTGTACACCCGCGCGCGCGGCAGGTGGAACAACTACGCCAGGCACCTCGAGCCGATCGCGGGCCAGCTCGCCCCCTACGTCCGGGCCTTCGGCTACGAAGAGTGAAGCACCGCGCCTGGCTCGTCGACCTGGACGGAACGCTCTACCGGCCGCGGCCGGTCCGGCTGTGCATGGCGGCGGAGCTCCTCGTCGCGGGCATCCCCGCGCTGCCGGTCGTGCGCGCCTTCCGCCGCGAGCACGAGCGCCTGCGCGCCGAGCTCGACGGCGACGTCGAGAGCCCGTACGAGCTGCAGCTCGCGCACGTCGCCAAGAGGCTCGGGCGCGACGTCGGCGATCTGCGCGGGACGCTCGAGGAGTGGATGCTCGAGCGCCCCTGCAAGTGGCTGCGGCGCTTCGCGCGCCGCGAGCTCCTGGCCGAGATCGGCGCCTTCCGCGGTGCCGGCGGGCGCACCGCGCTCGTCAGCGACTACCCGGCGCGCGTCAAGCTGGCCGCGCTGGAAGCGACGGAGCTCTTCGACGTCGTCGTCGCGAGCGGCGAGCCGGGCGGGCCGCGGCGGCTCAAGCCCCACCCCGACGGCTTCCTCGCCGCCGCGCGCGAGCTCGCCGTCGAGCCGGCGGGCTGCCTCGTGCTCGGCGATCGGCGCGACGCGGACGGCGCCGCGGCCGCGCGCGCCGGGATGGAGTTCCGCTGGGTGCGCTGAAAGGCGGCCCTGGATACGGTATCCCCATGGCCGCTCGATCGTCGTGGCACGGCTCGCTCGCGGCGCTCGCCGCGCTGCTCGCCCCCCAGGAGGCCGGACGAGAGGCTCCCGCCGGACTGCCCGCCGAGCTCGCCGGCGCGCTGGCCGAGCAGGACCCGGCGGTCGTCGCGCTCGGCGAGGAGCTCTTCTTCGACCCGATCCTTTCGGCGGACCGCGGCGTGGCGTGCGCCTCGTGCCACGACCCGGCGCTCGGCTTCGCGGCGAACACGCCGGTCTCGACCGGCGTCCACGGGCGCAAGACGCTGCGCAACGCTCCCACGCTCTACAACCGCGCGCTCGGCGAGAGCTTCATGTGGGACGGCCGCGCGGCGACGCTCGAGGAGCAGGTGCTGCTGCCGATCGAGAACGAGCTCGAGATGGACCTCGCGCTCGCCGAGGCCGTGCAGCGCCTCGCGCAGGACCCCGCGCGGGCGCAGGGCTTCCAGCGCGCCTTCGGCGCGCCGCCGGACGAGGCCCGCCTCGCGAGCGCCCTCGCCAGCTACGTGCGCACGCTCGTGTACGGCGACAGCCCCGTCGACCGCTTCCGAGCGGCGGACTTCGCGGCCCTCGACTCCGCCGCGCGCCAGGGCCTGTGGCTCTACGAGAGCCGGGGCCGCTGCTGGCGCTGCCACTCCGGCCCCAACTTCACCGACGAGAGCTTCCACAACACCGGCGTCGGCGTGAAGGCCGGCCAGCCCGAGGAGGGCCGCTTCGCCGTCACGGGCCGCGAAGAGGACCGCGGCCGGTTCAAGACGCCCACGCTGCGCGGCCTGACCGAGACCGCGCCGTACATGCACGACGGCAGCGTCGCGACGCTCGAGGACATCGTGGCGTTCTACCGCGGCGGAGGCCACGCGAACCCGGGCCTCGACCCGGTCCTCGCGCCGCTCGACATGTCCGCGGAGGATGCCGCGAACCTGGTGGCCTTCCTGAAGGCCCTTTCGCGCGCGCCTGCCGAGGCGCGGTGAGCGCGGCGCGGGCGCGCGCTCAGCGCCCGAGCTCCTGGAACTCGGGCAGCGCGCGCAGCGGCTCGAAGTCGGGCGACTCCAGGTCCTCGATCGCGAAGGTCCCCTTCTCCAGGCCGAGGCGCAGGTACTCGATGGCGCGCCGCGCGCACCGCGCCTCGAGCTCCGCTGCCTCGCCCGCCAGCGTCGGTTCCAGGCGCAGCTCGGGGATGCAGCGCGCGAGCAGCAGCGCGGCATGGCCGACCTCTCGACCCTGGTCCGAGTACGGCAGCTCGAGCACCAGCGCGACGGCCTCGGCGTAGCGCCCCGCGTCGAACAGCGCCTGGGCGTGGTTGACGCACGCGTAGCGCATCGCCGTCTGGAAGTTGGGATGATCGGGGTTGGCCGCCAGGCAGGCCGCGAGATCCTGGCGCGCGAGCTCCAGGCGACCCAGGGCCTCGTCGGTCCTGCGCATGTCCCGGAGCAGCCCCCCGAGGTTCAGCCGCGCCGTGGCCAGGCGACCGCGGATCTCCGGGGCGTCGGACGGACCCTCGACCAGCTCGGCGAGGAGGCGCTCGCCCTCCATCCAGCACTCGAGCGCGCGCTCGCGCTCGCCCGCGCGGCTGTGCTGCATCCCCCGGTTGATGTACAGCGCGGCGAGCTCCTCGCGGTGCTTGGGGACGTCCGGATAGTCCGCGGCGAGCGCCGTGTCGATCCGCAGCGCGTCCGCGAAAAGCCCGTCCGCTTCCTCCAGGCGCCCGGCGCGCACGGCCACGGTGCCGAGGTTCACGAGCGCGGCCGCCAGCCACTCGCGGTAGAGGGGCTCTCGCGGGTCGTCCGCGTGCAGCACCTCGAGCAGCTCGAGAGCGCTCGCGTAGGTCTCTTCTGCGTCGCCGTCGCGGCTGTCGTCGGCGAGCGTCCACCCGAGCTGGACGCGGGTCCGCGCCAGGTCGAAGCGCAGCACGGCCGCCCGCGGGTCGGCCGCGAGCAGCTCTTCCAGCAGGCGCAGCGCCTCGCGCAGGGTCGCCTCCGAGGCCGCAAGCCGGCCGCCGACGCGCTCCAGCTCGCCGCGCTCGAAGAGCGCGAGCGCGAGCTGGTGCTGCTCGCCGGCCGCGGTCGCGGCCCGTGGCGCCCCGGCGAGCACCTCCATCGCGCGCTCGGTCGCGCCGCCGGCATCCTCGACCTCGCCCGACTCGCGCAGGATCCTTCCGAGCACCTGCAGCGTCTCGGCGAGCTCGACGTCCGGAACCGAGCCGGGGCGGTGGCTCTCCGCGGCCTCGTAGCTCGCGACCGACTCCCGGAGGGCCGCCTCGGCCTCCGCGCGGCGCCCCAGGCGCGACTCGATCTGGCCGCTCGCGCGCGCCGCCCGGGCGCGCTCGACGAGGAGCTCGGGGTCGCCCGCGCTGCGCGCGGCGAAGTCGCGCCAGAAGCCCAGCGCGGCCTCGAGCATGCGGCGCCGCGTCTCGCTCGCCTGCGGGACCGACGCGAGCTCGTCGGCGCCGACGCGGGTCAGGAGCTGGAGCGCGGCGATGGAGCGCTCGAGGTGCTCTCGCGCGCGCGCGCGCTCGACGTCGGAGTCGCGCAGCGCCTGCGTGAGCTCGACGTTCACGCCGCGCATGCGCTCGCTCGCGCGGTACTGCAGCCAGGCGTAGACCAGGGGCCCTCCCACGACGACGACCGCGCCGAACAGCGCGCCGACCGCGCGAGCGGGGTGGCGCTGCGTCCAGCGCCGCGCGCGCAGGAGCGGGCCGGCGCGCCGCGCCGCGATCGGGCGGTGCTCGAGCACGTTGGAGAGATCGCGCGCGAGCGCCGCGGCGGACGCGTAGCGCCGCTCGAGGCCGAGCTCCATCGCGGTCGCGCACACGGTCTCGAGCTCCCACGGCACGCGCGAGTTCCGGCTGCGCACCGGCCGCGGCCCGCCGCCGAGGATCCGGGCGATCAGGGCCGGCGTCGTGGCGGCTTCGTAGGGCAGATCGAGCGTGAGCAGCTCGTAGAGCGTCACCCCGAGCCCGTAGACGTCGGCGCGCCGATCGAGCACGGGGGCCGGTCGCAGCTGCTCGGGCGACATGTACGGGAGCGAGCCCACGTGCGAGCCGCTGCGCGTCAGGCGCCCCGCGCCCTCGGAGCTCGCGAGGCCGAAGTCGAGGAGCATGATCCGGCCGGCGCGCGTGACCATCACGTTCGACGGCTTGATGTCGCGGTGCACGACGCCGAGCCGGTGCGCGTGCTCGAGCGCGTCCGCCACCTCGCGCACCACGTGGACGCAGGCGTCGATCCAGCTGCCGCGCTGGGCGGGCGCGAGGTCCGCGCCGGACGCCTCCCCCGTGCAGGCCGCGATCGCGCGGTCGAGGTCGGCGCCGGTCAGCTTCGCGGGGTCCGCGCCGCGCAGCCGCTCGAGCACGTCGGCGAGCGTGCACCCGCGCACGTGCTCCATCGCGAAGTACGGGACGCCGGCGTCCTCGCCCACGGTGTAGATGGGGACGATGCCGGGGTGCTGGAGGCGCGCGACGGTCTCCACCTCGCGCCGGAAGCGCTCGCGCGCGCCGGCGAAGTAGAGCTGCTCGGGTCGGATCAGCTTGAGCGCCACCTCGCGCCCGAGCGACTCCTGGCGCGCCAGGTAGACGACGCCCATGCCGCCGGCGCCCAGCCGCTCCAGCAGCCGGAAGTCGCCCAGCCGCTCGGGCATCGAGCCCTGGGCAGCGGAACCCATGCCGAGGAGCCCGGCGCGGCGCAGCGTGTCGAGGCGCCGGCGCAGCACGGCCTCGAGCTCGGGATGGGCGCCGCAGAGCTCGTCGACGGCGGAATCGCCCTCGGCGTCGAAGCGCTCGAGGCACTGGAAGACGAGGTCGTCGACCGTCGGGTCGCCGTTCGCGAGGGACTCCATCGGGCGCGCTCGCCCGGTGGGCGAGGCCTTCGATCCTACCCCGATCGGGGCAGGGGGCAGCCGCCGGTCGAGAGGACCCGCAGCCCGGAGTGCGCTACTCGAGCTCGACCGTCAGGACGGCGGCCCTCGACGCACTCGGCGCACTCGGCGCGCGCGCGCCGCAGTCGCCGGTCGAGGAGCCGGTTCGCGTCCTCGCCGAGGCCGAGCCAGACGCGCTCGTGGGCTCGCTGCGCGGCCCGAGAGCTGGAACGCCATGCCACTTGCGAAGCGCTGCGCACGCGCGGTACGGTTCCCGGCGAACGACCGTGTGCTAGGGTACCGCGCGATGCGCGTGCTGTACGTCGTGCACGGCTTCCCGCCCGAGACCTGGGCCGGCGTCGAGGTGTACACGCTCAACCTCGCGCGCGCGATGCAGGCGCGCGGCCACGAGGTCGCGGTCCTCGCCCGCACTCCCGGCCGCTCCGGGCCGGCTGCCGCGCCCGAGGGCGCGCTGCTCGAGGAGCGCTTCCAGGACCTCCGCGTGCTGCGCCTCGTCCGCCGGCTGGACTTCTCGCGCTTCGCGGAGAGCTACCACGACCCGGGCGTGGAGCGCGTGTTCGGCGAGCTGCTCGACCGCGAGCGGCCGGACGTCGTGCACTTCCAGCACCTGATCCACTTCTCGGCGGGCTGCGTGGACGTCGCGCGCGAGCGCGGCATCGCGACGGTGATCACCTGCCACGACTACTGGGCGGTGTGCGCGCGCGTGCAGATGATCCGGCCCGACGGCGTGCGCTGTCGCGAGAACATGGGCCTGGGCTGCGCGCTGTGCCTCAAGCAGCGCCGCTACTCGCTGATCGGCGCGGCGAAGCGCTGGCTCCCGCACCTCCTTCCCCCGGCACGCCCGATCCTCGGCCGCAGGCTGCGGGTCTTCGAGGACGTGCTCGCGCGGCAGCCCTACGTGCTGGGCACGTACTCGCGCGCGGACCTCCTGATCAGCCCCAGCCGCTTCCTGCGCGACAAGCTCCTCGCGACGGGGCGCCTCGACCCCGAGCGCTTGCTCTTCTCCGCCTACGGCATGCCGGCGGAGCGCCTCGGGGCCCGCGCGAAGGAGCCCGACGCGGGAGGCGCGCTGCGGCTCGCCTTCGTCGGCTCGCTCGTCTGGTACAAGGGCGTCGAGGTCCTGGTGCGCGCGATGCGCCGGCTCGCCGGGCGCCCGGTGCGCCTGTCGATCCACGGCGACTTCCGCCCGGAGCGGGAGAGCTACCACGCGCGGCTCGCCGAGCTCGCGCGCGGCGCGCGCGTCGAGTTCCGCGGCCCCTTCGCGAACGAGCGGCTGGCCGAGGTCCACCGCGGGATCGACGTCCTCGTCGTGCCCTCGCTCTGGTACGAGAACGCTCCGCTCACGATCCAGGAGGCCTTCCTCTCGCGCACGCCGGTCGTCACGAGCGATCTCGGCGGCATGGCGGAGCTCGTCCAGGACGGCGCCGGCGGCCTCCTGTTCCCGGCCGGCGACGCGCAGGGCCTGGCGGCCGTGATCGAGCGCTTCCTCGCCGAGCCGGGCCTCGCGCCCGAGCTCGCCGCGCGCGCGCCGAAGGTCAAGACGATGGCGGAGAACGCGGCGGAGCTGGAGCGGCGCTACGCCGGGCTGACGGGCCCGAAGCCGGTGCCGTAGCTGGCGCCCTGCTGCCGCAACACGGGCCACGCCGTTCGCACGCCATGGGTGTGCGCGCACCACTCGCTGCCGACGGCGCCGATGAGCATCCCATCCCATCCGCCCGCCGTCGCCGGCTGCATGCCGCGTCACCCTCGTCCCCGACACCTCTCGCCGGGCCGCCGCCCTTCTACTACCCTGCGGCTCGAGCCGTGACGCCCGCAACGCGGCTGCGCGTCGGTGCTCACCGGTCCAGGTGCTGTCGGATTCCACCTCCACTGATCAACATCAACGACTATTCCCCCGCTGGCTCGCGAGCGGCGGGGGGTACAGGCTGAGAACAGGAACAGGGTGGATGCTACCTGGAGATCGTCCGGAGGGGCGGAGGTTGGGCCATATCTTGCTCGTGTGGCAAGGTCTTGCGGGACAAGGAGTGGGTGGGATGCCCGTCTTCGCGCGGGAAACCCAGGAATCCAGACCTCCTGACGTGTCCCGCGGGCGAGGTGTCCGGTCAGGGAGGCTCGGCGGAGGGTCTCGTCCCGGTCCCTCGGCGCTCGGGGAGACACTCGACCGCCGGTCGTTCGAAAAGCGGGCAGGTTTGGGTTCGCACCGCCGCAGGGCCAATCTGGCCGCTGCGGCCTCCCAGGGCGCATTTCGGGCAGGCGTGTCAGGAGATCTGGAATCTCCAGGGTGCCCAACTCCCTGCAAGAGAGGACGTTATGCGATCCGGGGCCGGGGCCGGGGCCGGGGCCGGGAAGTGTACAATCATCGCGCAAGCGGACGCCGAAGGGCCCCCGCGGCGTCTTGAGTCCCCGTCAACACTTGCCCTCGCGAAACCCACCATGAGCTCCCAAAGCTTGCGGGTCGGACGCGTGCCGCTGTCCTTCCTCTCCGCCGTACTCTCCCTTGCACTGATCTCGGTCATCGGCAGGGCCAACGCGATCCAGGGCGGAACTCCACCCGCGATTCCAGAAAAAGTCTGCGGCCAGATCTCCACTACGATCCAGTGCGACAACGAGAACCAAGTCGTCCAGTGCACCCCGACCACCACTTCCGGCGCCCTCTGCTCGTACTGCGACGGCATGGAGTCGGGCAACGTTTGGCGCTGCCTCCCCGGCGGCGACGAGGACGAGTGCACCATGCCCCCCCCCTCGGGCGGCGACTACTCCTGCGGGTTCAGGCTGACCGGCCAGTGCAATCCGTCGATCCCTGAATGCCAAAACGCAACCATAGGTATCGCTTGCTCGTCCGTCGCGCAACGTAGGTGCCAATAGAGCCAATGGCGTCCTACGCGCCGCCCGAGCGCCGACCGATTATGGATCCCCATGGCATTACTGCGACTCGACAATGACTGATCGAGCCTTCACCTTCCCTGGAGCCTTGCTCCTCCTCCCTTTTTCGGCCGCATCCTTATCTCCTCAGCATCCGCACCTGCCCCACCCAACGCGCCATGAGACGACGGAACCTGATCCGGAATTCTCCGAGCTCCTGACGCTTCTGCAGTTTCGCGACCGCGCACTCGGCACCCTCTACTTCCGCTATCAGTCGGAGCCCGTCGGCCCCTTGCCCCCCGGAGCTCATGCCTGGCGCGCGCACGGATGGTGGGCCTTTCGCGACACGAGGCTCGCCGCGTGCCGCGCCCTCGCCATCGAAGGAGCTGACACCCTCTGGCGGTGGGCCGTTTGGAACGGTAGTCGGCAGCGCCAGATCAGCGGCCGTGCGGACCCTTCTCGACGCCCGTTCGACCCGGTGTGTGCATCCGCCTTGGAAGTGTTCGACAGCCCTACTGCGGGCCCCCTCTCCTACGACATAGCGGGTCCCCTCGGACTCTTTTATTGGCACGAGCCCTGGTCGGATTACCTCCACAGGCGTGCCTCCGACGTCAAGGTCCTCGGGCGAGCGAACGTTGCCGACCGCGACTGCGTTGAACTGATCTTCGACATGACGCGCGTCAAGACGGACGATGGCATCTATTCCGCGCCCGCGTGTGTGTGGTTCGACGACACCAATACGCTGTTAGCGATGCGAGTCCAAACCTACGTGGACAAGACCAAGTTCAATGCCCCACTCGACGGGCCTACCCAGTACTCCGTCCCGACGCCACTGGAGGGATCCGACTTCGTCCCTCTCCAACTGGCCTTTCGCGGGTTTCGTGCAGCCCGCGTAGCGTGAGATCGTGAGCGTAATACGGGAAAGGGCACGGCCCGCTCCGCCGATTGAAGTGATATGGAACACACACTTCGTC
>Ga0299906_10000419_pt1 | contig 40043 bp, 34 predicted proteins | sample RVTome_14_FD_200259 | JGI IMG/M metagenome (GOLD analysis project Ga0299906, IMG submission 200259) | Soil microbial communities from uranium-contaminated site in the Upper Colorado River Basin, Wyoming, United States - RVT145D125 (version 2) ... | reverse complement strand
ACCACATCGACATGCCAAGCTCCTGCCCCGGTAGGGGCTACTGAATGTAGCCAGGGGTGGAGCGCAGCGGAACCCCTGGTGAGCGAGGAACCCCAGGATCCCCGCCCCGGACGGGGCGGACGCATGCGCGACGTACACGGTGGTGAGGATCGTTCCTCCGCCCCTTTCGGGGCGGGAATAATAGTCGCCCCGCCAACCAGGGGCTCCGCTTTGCTGCGCCCCTGGCTACAATCGTCGGCCCCGCCGGGGCCGTGCGCGATTTACGGGGGTCGCGCCGCGTTGGGTTGCGGCCACAAGGCCGCGCTAGGATACATCCTCACCGGCAACGTCTCCGGCGTGTGCCCGGAATGCGGGGAATCGATCGAACCATACGCACAACAACCGTCATAGAACGTTGCCCAATGTTCAACCGTGTCGAAATCGAGAGGTATACAGTGATGCGTAACACAGTGCTTGACGAAAGATCGGCCCGTTCCGCTTCTTCCTCGTGCCGGAAGCGTCGTTGGGTGGTCGCGATCGCTTTCATGGTGACGAACTCGGCCGCGGCCCAGGTCGAGACGGTCCAGGTCCGCGAGGATTTCGCGCGGGATCCGGATTGGGAGGCGCGGAACAACCTTCCCGATCCGTCGACGTGCGTGACCAAGACGCAGGATTTCGGCTACAGCCGGTCGCGGCACGCCGGGGGCGAGCCGGGCGAGATCGGCGGGCGGGTCTCGCGCTCGGTGACGCCGGCGGTCTATGCGATGCCGATCCGTCCGCGGTCGTTGCAGCAGCGGTTGCGGGCATCGGGCCGATTCTCGGTCACGCAGTCCGAGGGCGGCAGCGGGGTGCTGGTCGGCTGGTTCAACCAGACCTCGCGCGGCTGGCGGACGCCCAACTCGCTGGTGTTTCGGATCGACGGCGAGAGCGACCGGTTCCGCGTCTTCTTCGAGTACGGCACGCAAACCTGGAAGACCGGCGGCGGACGCACCTTCGAAGGCCGCTATCAGGTCACCAAGACGCCGCTGCACCGCGCCGACGGCACGCCGCACACCTGGTCGCTCGACTACGAGCCCGCGGGCGCCGACGGCGCGGGCGAGATCACCTACACGCTCGACGGCAAGAAATACACGGCCCGACTCGGCCCCGGGCACAAGGGCGAGGGCGCGGTCTTCGATCGCTTCGGCATCATGAACGTGCAGATGTCCGGCGACGGCATCACGGTCTGGCTCGACGATCTCGTGATCGACGGAGTCAAGCAGGACTTCGCCGCCGACCCCGGCTGGGAGGGTAAGGGCAACCGCGCCACGTTCCGCGATTGCGTGCGCCGGCCTTACCACGACTTCGGATACCGACAGACCGACCGCGCGGGTGGCGAACCGGGCGAGATCGGCGGGATCGTCTGGCGCATCGAGAGTATCAATCCGCAAAACGCGGGCTACTACGGCACGCCGGTCGGACGCCTCTCGCTGAACGACGAACTGCGCGCGTCGGGCAAGATCAGCTTGCACCAGGCGGCGGCCGACAGCGCGGTGCTGATCGGCTGGTTCAACGCCCACACCCCCATCGGCGCCCCGCCGGACAACTTCCTCGGCCTGCTCGTCGAAGGTCCCAGCCGCATCGGCCACTACGTCCGGCCGGCCTGGGCCTCGTCCGACGACCAACGTGAGATCATGAGCACGGGTCCGATCATCCGCCCCGACGACGCGTCGCATGATTGGACGTTGCACTACGACCCGAACGCCGACACCGGCCGGGGCGTGATCACCATGTCGCTCGACGGCCAAACGATCACCATGCCCCTCAGCGAGCTTGCGCGCAAGGGGAACGCCGCCTTCAATCGCTTCGGACTGGTCACCTGGCATCGCGGCGGCCACTTCGTCGACATCTATTTCGACGACCTGAGCTTCACCGCCCGCAAACCCGAAGATCGCTGATCCACCCTGTCGGCACCGGTCCCATTCCGGACCTGGAAGGCTGTCACTTCGGCCCTGTCAAGTTGACAGATTTGCGCGCGCCGCCCGTCGGACATGTGACCATAACCATTGATTTGACAATAAGTTACAGACCCTGCTAGGTACTGGCACGGAATTTGCTCCTTCATCAACCGGTGACACATGGGTGGCACCCTCGCGAGTGACGCGAGTCGTGAAGTGTGCGGCACGTGAAACGAGTGAAAGGAGAACAGTTATGCTTATGAGAATCAATGGTACGAACCGATTGAACCTATTCCGCGATGAAATGGATCAGTTGGTCGACAGCTTTTTCAATCAACCGATCCACCAGGTCGCACCGGCTTATCCGGCCCTGAACGTGTGGGAGGATGACGACAACCTCTACGCCGAGGCGGAATTGCCGGGGCTCCGCATGGAGAATCTGGAACTCCAGGTTCAAGGTAACGAACTCGTCATCAAAGGTGAACGTAAGAATCAGAACGACGAGGGAACCACCTACCATCGTCGGGAACGGGGCGTGGGAACGTTCAGTCGGCTCGTGCGACTGCCGGTCGACGTGGATGCCGAAAACGTCGAGGCTACGCTGCGCCACGGCGTGTTGACCGTGACGCTTCCCAAGGCGGCGGCGGCCAAGCCGCGCAAGATCGAAGTCAAGGCATTGAGCAGCTAACGTCGGGTTTCCGGATTGATGTCGAGCGCATGAACAAAGGAGGAACGAGTCATGGCAACTGATACGGCCATTGAGAAAACAGCAACGAACGAAGTGACGCGAACCGAGCACACGCGTAGCGGTCGTCTCTATCGACCCACCGTCGACATTCTTGAACGCGCGGACGAGTTGGTCGTGCACGCCGACATGCCCGGCGTCCACCACGAGTCGATCGACGTGAGTTTCGAGAACGGGACGCTGACGATTCACGGCTCCGTCAAGGATCGTGACGCCGAGAACGGGACGTATCTCCTTCGGGAGTACGGCGTGGGCGATTACTACCGCACGTTCCAGGTCAGCGAAACCATCGATGCCCAGCGGATTGAAGCGGCGTATCACGACGGCGTCCTGACGCTTCGCCTCCCGAAACTGGAAGCGGCGAAAGCCAGGAAAATCACGGTCCAGTCGGCCTGACGTTGACGTACGCCGCAGAGAATGTGACCTGATCAAGATCGTGGCGCGATCTCGTTGTGAGGAGGTGCTTACGATGAATCTCATACCCTGGCGAAACAAGAAAAGGCAGCAAGACGATTCAAAAACCGTGACGGCCGAGCCCATGACGCGGCTTCGGATGGAAATGGATGATTTGTTCAATCGCTTTTTTCAGGATCCTTGGTTCCGGTCCGAATCCGGTCCTTGGTCCGGGAGCCGGGACGCATGGCTCCCCATGATGGATGTGACTGAAGGCGACGATGAGGTCATCCTTCGTGCCGAGCTACCCGGGATCGACCCGAAGGACGTCGAGGTGACCGTCTCGGGAAACCTGCTCACCCTGAGCGGTGAAAAGAAGCGGGTGAACGAGCATCGGCGCGATCACTGCTTTCACCGCGAATGTTGCTATGGTTCTTTTCGCAGGAGCATCGAACTGCCGCAGGGGATTGACCCCGAGAAGGTCGTCGCCGAACACGCGAACGGCGTGCTGACCGTTCGACTCAAGAGAACCGAGAGCGACAAGGCCAAGCACATCCCCGTCAAGGTTCAAGAAGAATAATTCGAGGTTGTCTGGAGAACAATTACCGACAGGAACCGGGGTGACGCCGAGGTCGCGTCGCCCCCTGTCGGAGACGTGAATCCCGGCAAAAGAGTACAAGGAACAAGACGATGAAAGCCACACGCTATTCCGTTGCCGTTGCCGGCCTGGCGATCATCCTCCTGGTCGTCGGGCTCACCGGACCGTATTGGGCGTCGCGCGTCGCGTACGCCACCGAGAGCGGGCGCGCCGCAGCCGCTCGTGAACAGCTTCAAAGCGCCACCGACCTGTCTCGCGTCTTTCAACAGGTCGCCAAGGCGGTGAGACCTTCGGTCGTCAACATCTCATCCGTAAGGCGGATCCAACCCCGCGCGCAGACGCCGACATCGCCATCCCCTCACATGCCGTTCCGAGAATTCTTCGGGGAGGATTTTTTCGATCGCTTTTTCCAGCATCGAACTCCTCAGCGCGGCTTCGAGCAACGAGGCCTCGGGACCGGCGTGATTGTAAGCGAGGATGGATACATTTTGACCAACAACCACGTCATTGAAGGGGCGGATGAAGTCACCATCACCCTGTCCGACGATCGCGCGTACAAAGCCGAGGTGATCGGCACCGATGACAAGACCGACTTGGCGGTCCTGAAGATCGACGTATCCGAACTGACGGAAGCCACCTTGGGTGACTCCGACGCGATTGAAATCGGCGATTGGGTGCTCGCGTTGGGCAATCCGTTCGGGCTCGAGCAAACGGTGACCGCGGGAATCATCAGCGCCAAGGGTCGCGCTCACATGGGAATCGCCGAATATGAGGACTTCATCCAGACGGATGCGGCGATCAATCCCGGCAACAGCGGCGGCCCGCTCGTGAATCTTCGCGGCGAGGTCATCGGCATCAACACCGCGATTGCTTCACGCACCGGCGGTTCGATGGGGATCGGATTCGCCATCCCCAGCAGCATGGCTCGGACGGTGATGGACAGCATCGTCAAGAACGGTCGGGTCGAGCGCGGTTGGCTCGGTGTGGCCATCCAAAACCTGACCGACGATCTGGCCGACTCGTTCGGGTTCGAGGGCACGGACGGGGTGTTGATCGGTGATGTGACCCCCGATGGACCGGCGGACAAGGCCGGATTGCAACAAGGCGACATCGTTCTGACCTTCCATGACAAGCCGACGACCAACGTCAACCAACTCCGCAACTTGGTCGCGGCGACGCCCCCGGGGCAATCGGTCGAAGTCGCGTATCATCGCAACGGCAAGCGCCAAACGGTACAGGTCGACATCGGTGAACTCGAAACACAAATGACCGTCGCTCACGGCCGTGATGCAAACGTCGATTTGGGCATGACCGTCCAAACCATGACCCCGGACATCGCGCGTCAACTCGGCGAGCAAGAGGCAACGGGCGTGGTCGTCACCGGCATCGAGCCGGGGGGGCTCGCCGCGACGGCGGGCGTTCGTCCGAAGGATATCATCGTCATGGTGAACGACGCGCCGATCAAGGACGTGGCCGATTTCCGCGCGGAAATCGACCGCCAACATTTGAAAAAGGGAGTCCGCCTTGTTATCAAGACCGACGGCTCACGACGATTTGTCGTGCTGAAATCACGAAGCTGAAATTCAAGACGGCATCGCGCCGGCCAAAGCGAGTAGCGAACTATGGAAACGCGAGGATTCGGGCAGGTTTTCCGTGAAACCGCCCCGTACCGGAATCTGTGGGCCGCACCGTTTTGGTTCGGCGTGATGCTGGTATTGGCCGGCATCCTGGTGCTGGTATATCCGGCCATTCTGGTGGCCATCGTCGCCGCGGTGATCATGAGCGCCGGCGTCGGTTTGATGGGGCTGGGATGGCGGATGCGGAAGCTCGAACGTCATGATTCCGGGGTTACGCGGGTCGATGTACACCCGCTATGACGGGGTTGGGATGCCTTCGGCGCGGTGCACCGCTCCCTTGCGTGTCGCAGACAGTGCGTTCCCACGGGATGCAACCCGTGGGCTTGATCGCCCCTCGATTGCGTTTGGGGTTCGGTGACCCATGACGGACTTGTTACGCCGACCTTGATTTCGATACACTGCTTGGTTCGCACTGGCGTGGGTTGAAGCGTGGTAGTCGAATAATCCCTGTAAACCGGAACCTGTACGATGGCTTCTGACGTAAAGAAAATCGGCGAACAGGTCGCGGCCGAGAGCGCGCCGATCCGTACCCTGATTGACGAAGTGGGTAAGATCATCGTCGGCCAACAGTCGATGATCGAACGGCTGGTGATCGGCTTGCTCGCCAACGGCCACGTGCTGCTGGAGGGCGTCCCCGGCCTGGCCAAGAGCCTGACCGTCACTACGCTCGGGCGGGCGGTCAGCGCCAAGTCGATGCGTATCCAATTCACGCCCGACCTGTTGCCCGCCGATCTGATCGGCACACAGATTTACAACCAGCGCACCGGCGAGTTCACCGTCCGCAAAGGTCCGATCTTCGCCAACATCATCCTCGCCGACGAGATCAACCGGGCTCCGGCCAAGGTGCAGTCGGCCCTGCTCGAAGCGATGCAGGAACGCCAGGTGTCGATCGGCGACGAGTCCTTTCCGCTCGCCGATCCGTTCCTGGTGCTGGCCACGCAAAACCCGCTCGAACAGGAGGGTACGTACCCCCTGCCCGAGGCCCAGATCGACCGCTTCCTGCTCAAGCTCAAGATCGACTATCCGTCGAAGGACGAAGAGCGCACGATCGTCGATCGCATGAGCATGACCCACCTGAACGGCCAGGTGTCGGCGGTCATCTCGCCCGAGGACATCGTGCGGGTGCGTAACACGGTCGACGAGATCTACGTCGACGACAAGATCCGCGATTACATCATCGAGTTGGTCTTCGCGACCCGTGATCCGGCCGAGCACGGGCTGGCTGAACTCGCCAACCTGATCGAGTGCGGCGCGTCACCGCGGGCGTCGATCGCCCTGACTCTCGCCGCCAAGGCCCACGCGTTTCTCCAGGGTCGCGGCTTCGTCACCCCGCAGGACGTCAAGAGCATCGGCATGGACGTGCTCCGCCACCGCCTCATCCTGACCTACGAGGCCGAAGCCGAAGAAATGGGAACCGAGGACGTGCTGCAGAAGATCTTCGATGCCACGAAAGTACCCTGACCGCCGAACGAATCGTTTTGATCGAGTGATTCGTCACCGATATAATTGAGCCGAACGACGTGGACCGTGTGCGGTCAGGATGATGCTTCGAAACGGGCGCGAACTGGTCAATACGCGTGAAAAGCTTCGTGTGCTCGAGGAGAGTTACGAGGAACTCTGAAACGAGACCGGCGGCGACGAGGAGCTGCGTGAAGCCTCCATGATGTCGTTCAAGCGGTTCATCAACCAGCTCAAGGAGGAGATCGCGCGCTACGAGGCGCATCTGCCGGCTCGGCAATGATCCGCGAGCCCTGCGATTGCCCATGGATGGAAGGAGATCGAACAGATGACGGTTGAACAACTCAAGGCGATGCAACAGGCCCAGCCGTTTCTGCCGTATCGGATTCACATGGCGGACGGCCGGGATCTGGATGTCCAACACCGAGACTTTGTGGCGCGATCGCCTTCGGGCCGGGCCATCGTCGTGTACAAGCACGACGAGACTTTCGAGGTTGTCGATCTGCGACGGGTCGCGAGCCTGGAAGTGCTCGACGGCAAAGGCAACGGGCGCCGCGGCAGGTCGGGCCGCGGCGGGAAGTCGAAGGCGTAGTGTCGCTGTGCCGCGCCGATGAGCGCGGGTGTGTGCTATACTGAACGGCTGGCAAAGAGCGGCTCGTCGCCGTGATCGTTGCAGAAAACGCTCGTAGCGTCGAAGTGTTTCTCGATTGAGGACGCTGTCATGCACGTGGTTAAAATCGTCGTCTGGGAAGAAGACGGTGCTTGGATCGGGTATCTACAGGATTATCCAGACTACTGGACCCAAGGCGAAACGCTCGTCGATTTGAAGGAGCACCTTCAGGATCTGTACCAGGACATCACCTGCGGAAAGATCTCCGGGATCCGCAAGGTCGAAGACCTGGTGGTGTCGTGAAGCGCAGGGATCTGATCAAGACGATCGAGGCTTTCGGTTGCGTGTTGGTACGCAACGGCGCCAAACATGATTGGTATCGCAATCCGACCACCGGCGTTTCTCAACCCGTCCCCCGGCATCGGGAGATCAAGGAACGATTGGCCAATCATATTGTTCGCATGCTACGTGGCGATCGTGGGTGAACCCGGCGTTGTTACTGAACTCGACGGTCGGGCGCGTAAGGGACGGTTTGCATGACTTCTTCAACGGTCGCATCGCGGGTGGTGACGGCGGTGAAAGTCCGCGTTACGAACGATTACCTCGTCGTCGCGTTGTCCGACGGGCGAACGATATCCGTGCCATTGGCGTGGTTTCCTCGCCTGGTGCACGGCACCGACAAGGAACGCAATCGCTGGCGTGCGATCGGCGACGGAACCGGAATCCACTGGCCTGACCTCGACGAAGACATCAGCGTCGAGAATCTGCTGGCGGGCAAACCTTCCGCAGAGAGCCGGAGTTCGTTCAAGAAGTGGCTGGATCAAAGGCCCTCGCGGAAACGCAAGAAAACGTAGTTGCATTTGACAAGCATCGATTCGACATTGGGATTTAGGCCTTCTTTAGTCATTCGTCATTAGACCTTAGTCATTACTTCCACACCCATGCCGACCGAAACCCCGACCGAAGCCGACCGGGTTCGCGAACTGCTCCGCAAGGTGCGTCGGATTCAGGTGCGCACGGACCGGTTGGTCAACGACGTCGTCGTGGGCGAGTATCGCTCGGTCTTCAAGGGCCGGGGGATGGAATTCGAGGAGGTGCGCGAGTATCAGCCCGGCGACGACATCCGCACCATCGACTGGAACGTGACCGCCCGGACCGGCAGCGCGCACGTCAAGCGCTTTGTCGAAGAGCGGGAGATGGTGGTGATCCTGCTCGTCGACCTGAGCCTGTCGGGCCGGTTCGGCAGCAGCGAGCAGCTCAAGGTCGACCTGGCCACCGAGATCAGCGCCGTGCTGGCGTTCTCGGCCATCAAGAACAACGACAAGATCGGGCTGCTGATCTTCACCGATCACGTCGAGAAGTACATCCCGGCCAAGAAGGGCAAGCAGCACGTGTTGCGGGTCATCCGCGAACTGCTGAGCTTCGACCCGACCCACGGCGGCACGCACCTGGCCGGGGCGCTCGAGTTCCTCAACCGGGTGCTCAAGCGCAAGGCGGTGATCTTTCTCGTGTCCGACTTCATCGACACCGCCTACGAGCATGACCTCGCCCTCACGCGAAGTCGGCACGACCTGATCCCGGTCCGGGTGTCCGATCCGCGCGAGACGACCTTGCCGGACGTGGGGTTGATCGAACTGGAAGATGCCGAGACCGGCGAACGGATCGTGGTCGACACGCGCCGGCGCAACGTCCGCGACACGTTCGCCTCGCGCGAGCGCGACGACGATCAGGCGTTGACCACGCTGCTCCGCGGTATCGGGGTCGAAGCCCTCAACGTTTCCACGGATCGGTCGTACATGGACGACCTGCTGAACTTCTTCCGGCGACGAGAGCGTCGGATGCGTCATTAGCCCGCACGGGGACGGGACGAACAACATGCGCGACGAAGTGACATTCGATTTACCGCCGCGGGCGCCACGACGAGCGCCGGCGCGATGGCCGCTGGCGATCGGCGGGCTTGTCGTCGGGCTGGCGATCGGCGTTCTGGTAGGTTCTTCCAACCGTGCGCATGAAACCGAGCCCACGACAACGTCCGGGGGTACCACCGCACCCTCCGGCATGCTGACCGCCCAAGAGCATGTGGCGCTGGCCGAACGATTGGAACGCAACCAATTGTACGCCCGTGCCGCTGAAGCCTGGCGAGAGGCGTCACGCATCGCGCCACCGGTCGGCGACGCCCGGGCGCGGCGGTTGTTCCGCATCGGCAAGAACCTGCATCTGGCCGGACAATACGACGAAGCCTTGGCATTCCTGTTCGCGGCCGAAGCGATCGACTCGACACGACAGTGGAAGCGATCCATCGATCCCATGGTGCTCGAAGCGCTCTCGGCCTTGGGGCGTGAGGACGTGCGAGCCTATCAGGCGCTCGAGCGCGCCGGGGTCACACCCGAGACGACGACCTCGCAACCGGGTGGTGAGGCATTGGCACGTATCGGGAACGAGGTCGTCACGCAACTCGATTTGGACACATTCGCGCGCCGTATGGTACGTCGACAACTCGCGCCCCAGCGTCATTTCATGACCGCCGATGCGTTCGCGGACGGGGTCGAACGGGCGATGGAGCAGTTCAAGTCGCCCGAACAGCGGCGACCGCTGCTGGAGTCGTACGTCACGCAGGAGTTGATGTACCGCGAGGCGCTTGCCTACGGTGTCGGGGACCGGGACGCGGTCAAGGCGTCGCTCGTCGATGCGCGGCGGCAGATTCTGATCGACGCATATGTCGATCACTATTTGAGCCAGTCGGTGCAGATCGATGACGCGGGGATTGCCGACGCGTACAACGCGCACCGTGATCAATATACCGAACTCGAGGCGGTGCGGGTCGACGCGATCGTCGTGGATCGCGAAGAAGCCAAGCACTTGGTTGATGCGGCGTTGGCGTCCGGTGAGGCGTTTGATGCGGTGCGGAAAGCGCATGGGGTCGATGCGGACAACAACGCGGTGACATCGTGGATCACCCGTGACGGGACCTTACCCGGTGTGGACGATGCGCGGGCGGTGCTTGCCCATCTGTTTACGCTTGAACCGGGACAAGTAAGCGAACGCTGGTTCGCCGGACCGAATCGCTGGTCACGCTATCGGCTCGTCGAGCGACGGGATCAACGCCAGTTGACGCTGGACGAGAGCCGGGATCGCGTGATCGGGCAGTTGCGGCAGCGCAAACAGCAGGAGGCCATGCAACGGTTGCAGGAAACGCTGCGGGGTAAGTATGCGGTGGAGTTTCCGTCCGGAGAAAGCGAATCGCAGCCATGACGCTTCGCAAAGTTCTGGCGCTGACCGCACTGGGATTCATCCCGCCGCTCTGCGCGTGTCGAGAGCCTACACCCTCGGACACGCCGCCGGAAACGTCGACCTTTGCGCATCGACATGAAACCGGGACCGGCCCGGTGCGTCTGGTCACCGAATTGTCTTCCGAGGCGATCGGCACGCTCGACGCGCTCGACTACCGTTTGACGCTCGTCATCGGGCCGGGGTTTGCCGCCGACTTTCCCGAGATCTACCACGACGAGCATTTCGCGGACTTCGTGGTCACGCGCACCGAGACGCGCGAGGAAACCGACGCGGACGGCACGCGTCGTATCATTCGCGACTATGCGCTCGAGCCCGAGTTCGCGGGCAAGCTCACCCTCGGACCGTTGCAGGTGTACTACCACCTCGAAAACGAGATCAAGGAGGAGGAGCTCGTCACCGAACCGATCGAAGTGACCATCTCGGCCGAGCAGGTCGCCGAAGCCGATCTCGCGCTTCGGCCGGTTCGCGGATTGATTACCGTCGAGGCCTACCAGGCGAGTCATCGCCGTGTTTGGCCGTGGGTGCTGGGCGGTATGGTGCTGGTGGGGGCGAGCGTCACCGCCGGCGTGTGGTACTTGCGCCGACCACGTCCGGTCCCGCCGCCTCCGCCGGCGCATGAAGTGGCCATGAACGCCCTGCACGCGCTGGTGGCCAAGGATCTGGTCGCCGGTGGAGAGATCGAACGATTCTTCGTATTGCTCTCGGGCATCGTCCGCAGCTACATCGAGGATGCGTTCGGCGTGCGCGCCCCCGAGCAGACGACGGAAGAATTCCTGCAGGACGTCGCCGCCGCGCCGGCCCTGGCTGCGCATCGTACGTCGCTCGCCCCGTTCCTGCAGGTGGCCGACGAAGTCAAGTTCGCCCAACACCGCCCGGAATCGGTGGTCATACAGCGCGCGTTCGAGACCGCCCGCGACTTCATTCAGCAGACGGCCGACACGCGGCCGGCAACCACGGAACGAGCCGCATGAAATTCGACGAGCTGGCCAATCCGTACGTGCTGCTGATCGGGCTACTGGTCCCCGTTTACGTCTACCGCCTGCTGCGACCGAGTACGACCGCCGCGGTCCGCTATCCGTCGGTGCGGAACCTCAAGCGATTGCCGAAATCGTTTCGCCAGCGTTGCCGAACGATCCCGCCGTTGCTGCGCGGCGCGGCCATGATCCTGCTCGTGCTCATCATGGCCCGGCCGTTGCGGCAGATCGAAACCGAAGAGCTGCCCTCCGAGGGTATTGCCATCGTCATGTTGTTGGATCGCTCGAGCAGCATGGGCGAACCCGACGACCCCATGATGTTCCGCGGCGAGTTGCTGCTGCGTTTCGACGTGGCCCGTCAGGTGGCGATCGAGTTCATCGAAGGTGACGGCAAGGATTTGAAGGGCCGACCGAACGATCTCATCGGCCTGACCACCTTCGCCCGTTATCCGGAAGCGAACTTCCCCTTCACACTGTATCACGATTCGCTGGTGGACGGCCTGAAGCGCACCGGACCGATGGAACCGATGTTGACGTCGATCGGCAAGCAGACGCGCGACCAGCGCCAGGCCGGCATTGAACGCGACCGCTTCGGTCGGCAGTTCTATCGCCGGAATCCGTTGGACGGCACCGAGCTTCAGGCCGCCATTGCCTACGGCGCCAACCAGTTGATCTCGCTGGGCGACGACATCGGGCGCGGCAACGGCGACGCGCGTAAATACAACGTCAAGAGCAAGGTCATGGTGTTGCTGACCGACGGGCTGACCGAACAGAACTTCGCCGATCCCGAGACGATCAAGAAACTGCGCGACGAGGACATCAAGGTCTACGTCGTGCAGATCCTTTCGAACCAACGGTTCCGCCGGCGATCTGACGGCACGATCGAGGTGGTCACGCAGGACCAGCCGCGACGGAGCAACGATCTCTTCAGTCTGTTCGGACGCAATCCGTTTGCCCAACAGCAGGATCGTCAGCTCGAAGCGACCGTCAACGAGGCGATCGAGCGCTCGCGCCGGCTGGCCGCGGAAACCGGCGGCACCCACTTTTTGGCCACCACCGGCGACGAGTTGCACGAAGTCTACGCGCAGATCGACGAGATGGAGCAGTCCGACGTCGGCCGGCGCACCGTGTTCTCGCGCGAGGAGGTCTATCGGCCCTATCTGTTCGCCGCGCTGGCGCTGCTCGTCGGTGAGGTCGTGCTCGGGCTGACCTGGTTACGGAGGGTGCCTTAACAACCATGTCGCCGGACTTCTTCAACCTGCGTCACCCCGAAGCGTTTCAGTGGCTGTGGTTGGCGATTCCGCTGATCGCGCTGTTCGCCGCCGACCTGCGCCGACGGCGTCGCGTGTTGGAGATCTTCGTCTCGAAATCCCTGCTCGATGATGTCAGTCCGTACCGTTCGACGCAGCGACAGGTGGTCCGCTTCGCAGTGATACTGGTAGGGCTGGCGCTGTTGGTGACCGCACTGGCCCGGCCACGGTGGGACCCGGAGGAGATTGAAGTCGAGGAGCAGGGACGCAACCTGCTGTTCTGCCTCGACGTATCGGCCAGCATGCGGGCGAGAGACGTCGACCCGGACCGATTGCGAGCGTCGAAGGCTGCGATTCGACAGCTCGTCGACACGCTGCCGGCCGGGGATCAAGTGGGCCTGCTGGTCTATGCCGGCGACGCGGTGGTGAAATGTCCGCTCACGCCCAACTTCTCGCACTTCATGTCCGTGCTGGACGTCGTCGCCTACGATGCGGTGTCTGTCGCAGGCACGAACCTTGGCCGAGCGATTGACAAGGCGATCCACGAAGTGTTCGGTCGAAGCGACGTGGTCGCCGATCCGGAACCGGAATCGGCGACCCAGCCGGCGATCGGCCGGACGGTCATGGACGACGAGCGCACCGGCGAAGCCGAGGCGATCTTCGACCACATGGTGATCTTCACCGACGGCGAGAACCACGAGGGGCACGCCAAGGAAATGGCCAAGCTCGCCTCGCAAAGCAACATCAGCGTGTTCATCGTCGGGATCGGCAGCGAAGCGGGCGCGACGATTCCCATCGAACGGGACGGCACGACGACGACGCTGCGCTTCGGCGACGAGGAAGTCATCACCCGGCTGGACAGCCAAACGCTGGCGAGCATCGTGCTGGATGACACCGGCGGGGTTCGACACGGCGGCTACCTCCCCGCCAAGACCGCGGCGGTCGATCTGCGCGAGATCTACGACGAAAAGATCGCGCCCATGGGCAAGCGCGCGAGCCAACGTCGCCGAACCGTGTGGCAGGAGAAATTCCAACTGTTCGCGGGCGCGGGCATGCTGCTGCTCATCGTCGCGTCGTTGATTTCCGAACAGCAGCCTCGCCGCCGGAAGGGAGTCCTTGCGTGATGTTCACCGGCCGGTCGATTCTCGTCATCGCGTGCATCCTCTCGATGTTCGCGTCCGCGGCGCAGGCGGCGCGGCCGGTTACGCTGATGCGCGATGCTCAAGAAGCTTATCTGGGCGGCCGGTTTGATGACGCGCTGAAACTCTACGAGCAAGCGTCCGACGAGAGCGATCGCGACCTGAGCGTGCTGTACAACGCGGCCCTGTGCAGAATAAGCCTCGGCCGGATCGATGAAGCGGTTCAGACCTTCGAGAACGTGGCCGCCAAGGCCAACGTCAACGTCAAGCTGCGTGCCGACGCGCTGTTCAACATCGGCGTGGTGCGGGCGTCGCACGCCCGAGGTCAACTTGCGCCGCCCACGCAGACGTCGACGCGGCCGACGGCGACCCAGCCGACACCGATCGAGCTGTCGGTGGAGGACCTCGAATCGATCGCCGCCGAACTCCTCGTCGCGATCGATTTTTTCGGTCAGGCCCGACGGGCCGGCGCCGACGCCGACGACGTCGAGCACAACATCCGGGCCGCGCGGGCGACGCGGCGCGAAGTGCTCGGACTGATCCGTCAGGCTCGGGAAGCGGCCGAAAAAAAGCGGGAACAAGAAGCGCTCGAGGACCCGCAGGCGTATCTGACCGCACTAATCGCCGAGCAGCGCGTGCTAATGAGTATTTCGCGGCGCCTCGATCGGCACCCGGCCGAGTCGATGTCGCAGCAGCGTCGCCGACGACGGATCGCCCTGCGCATGCAGCGCGACATTTTGCAGCGCACCGACACCCTCGCCGGGCATCTCGAACAGTTTACGGAAACCGCGGACGACAAATCGGCGACGACGCAACCGGCCACCGAATCGCCGCGCGAGCAACTTTACCACGAAGCCGCTCGGCGGCTCGAGTCGGCCCTCGATCATCAACGTGCAGCGGCCGCGTATCTGCTGGAAGGTCAACTTGACGCGGTGTATCAGCAGCAACGACAGGCCGTCGACGCCCTGCGTGAGGTCGAACGACTCTTCCCGCTCGATCCGGTCAAGGCACTGGCCCGTTGGCACGGCGAACAGCAGCAATTGGCGCAAATCGTTTCCGGTTACGAGCACCCGGGCGACTGGCAGGTCGACCCGATGTTGCCCCCGACCGAGCGCGACCCCGCCGCATCCCAGCCGACCACGCAACCGGACACGCTGTCGGTGACTGTCGCACCCGAGGACATTCCCATCCACGATTCGCAGACGCAGATCGGCCTGGGGCTCGCTCGGCTGGCGGTTCAGGCACAAACGATTGCCGCACACACACCCGAGACACCCACATCGGCCCCGGCGACCGAACCCGATCCGCGCACCGACCCCGAACTGAATCGCCGCCTCGCCGAGGTGCTGGCCAAGGCGGAAGCGCCCCACACACGGTGCCTTACCGCGATCGCCGAACTGAATCGCGATGCCACCGCCTCGGCGCAGGAGGAATTGAGCGGCATCATCCGCCAAGCTCTCGACTTGTTTCCCAAGTCACTGGAAGAGCGCTTGCAACTGCTGATCGCCCGGCAGGAGCAGCTCAATGCCGAAACGACCGCAGCCGCCGATCCCGAAGACGACGCAGCCGACGAAGACGGATCGGCATGGCAGAGCTTGGGGCGTACGATGCTCGGTAAAATGAAAACCCTGCTGTCGTCACCGTCGGCGGCGGCCAAGGCGCTGGCCGAACAGCAGACCCGGATCCAGACCGACACGCGTCAGGTCGAAGGGGATATCAAACAGCAGGCCACGACCATGGCGGGCGGGCAAGACGGCGCACAGAATCCGCGGGTGCAAGCGTTGATCGAGGCGGGACGACACGTCGGTGAGGCCGACCGTCAGATGCTATCGGCCATCGAGGAACTACAAGCGGCCGCGGTGGCCTCATCGCTCACCAAACTCGAACCCGAGGGCCCGGTACCCACCGCCCAGACCGCGGCCACCGAAGCGCTGGTGCGCGCCTTGACGGCTCTCAACCCGCCGCAGGACGAGCAACAGCAGGACCAGGACGAACAGCAACAGGATTCCGAACAGCAGCAGGAACAGCAGCCGCAACCCAGGCAGGACATTCGCCGGGCAATGGAGCAGCTCGACCAGGAACGTGAACAGGCCGAGCGACAGTTGTACCGCGACCGTCCTTCGTCGACCGGCAAGAACTGGTGATGTGCGACACGAGAACAATCCGCGCGAGCGTGCTCCTGGTCGTCGCCGTGGTCGCCGCGCGCTCCGCCCAGGGCCAGATGCAGGTCGAGCTCGATCGGGAACGCGTCTACATCGGCACGCGTACACTCTTGCACGTCGCGGTAAGCGGTTCGGACGATTCATGGCCCGCCGTCGCCGAGGTCGACGGATTGACGATTGAACCTTACGGCAAGCCCGGTCTCCGGATCGATCCTTTTCGCGGCCGACGATCGAGGGTCTACCAATTTCTGGTCACGCCGGCCCGACCGGGCTCATACACGATCCCGACCGTGACCGTCCGTGTCGAGGGTAAGCCTATCACCCGAGGTCCGTTGACCCTCGAGGCGATCGAAGCGCCGCTTCGGTTCGTTCGGATCGAACTGGATGAGCCGATGGTTGTCGTCGGCGAGACGACGACGCTGGCGGTGACCTACCAGGGCGTGCACTCGGCCAATCAGCTTGTAGTCCCCAAGGTCGCCGGGCTGACGCTGTCCGCCGCACGAGGACCGGAGCTGTCCGTCACCCGCGACGAGGGGATGCCGCTCTCGACGTTTACGCTGACGGTTCGTCCGACGCGCATCGGTCGGTTCACGATTGCCGGAATCGCGCTCGACGGCAAAACCGCCAAGCCGATCACGCTACGGGCCGAACGGTTCGTGGTACTCGGAGTGCAGGCCGGCGAGCGCTCGCTGGTCGTCGGCGGACTGACGCGGGTGAACCTGTTCATCAAGGGTCTTACCCATGACCCCGGTGTCCGGCTCGTCGTCGGGTCGCAGCTTACATCGACGACCACCACCAAGCCCTATCCTCACCCCCGACGCCCGGACGTTACCGTGTTCACGTTTGACGTCACCGCGGTCGAGCCGGGCGAGGTCACGATTGCATCGTTCACGCTGCCGGACAAAACGACGGTCGAGATCCCCAAGCCGATCACGATCTCGATCCGGCAAGCGGGGAAAAGCGGAATCTTCGCGTGCCGGGCCACGCCGCGTAAACAAGAAACCGTGGTGGGCGAACCGGTGGTGGTGGACTTCGAGGTGCTGTTCCGCGGCGACTTGCGTAGCGCCGCCCTGCACCTGGCCGACGCGCCTTTCGCCAAGCGCGATTACATCACCCTCGAGTCGGCTACGCCGATCGACGATCCCGATTGGCAGGGTACACCGTTCGCGTTGCGGGTGGGCAACGGTCAAATCGAAGCCTTGCTCGGCAGCGGTACCGTCGACGGCGGCAAGGAGCAAATGATCCGCTTCGCGCTGAAGATCACGTCGCTGGCCACCGGTGAACTGTCGCTCGAAGGCATGCAGATCGCCCTGGGCATTCAGGTCAGCGAAACGCGGCGTACCGCCAATTCCTTTTTTTCCAGCAGTCGGACCGAGCAACTGACCCGGAAGGTCGAAGTCCCGCCGCATCGCGTCATCGACCCTCCGGGCGTGACTCGACCGGCCCTGTATCGCGGCGCGGTCGGCCGGCTGAGCCTGGAAACCGAGCTGGACCGCACCACCGCGACCGCCATGTCGCCCATGACCCTCACCCTCCGCATGCGCGGCGAGGGCGTCAACTCACACTTGGCGCCGCCGCCGATCGATCAGGTAACCGAGCTGGTGCGCGACTTCGAGGTCGCGTCCACGGTCAGCGGTGGTGACGTGACCGACGACGTCATCGAATTCACGCAGGTCATTCGGCCACGGAACGAATCGGTCAAGGAGCTGCCCGCCCTGCCGCTGGTGTACTACGACTACAAAGCCCGCAAGTACGAAACCGTTTACAGCCTGCCGGTGGCGATCGAAGTGAACCCGGGCACGCTGGTCGGTGCGTCGGCTCTTCAGGTCGCCGCCAACGGCACGCCGACGACATCCGTCGACGTCGATGCTGAGCCGGTGACGTCGTCAACCCACCCTGCCGGCGCGGACCTGGGCGCCAACTTCACCACGTTGGGCGACCTCACGGTCGTCGAACCGATGCGGCCGGCCACGCTCGTCGCCACCCTCGTGGGCGGACCGGCTGTCGTCCTGTTCGCCTACGGCACGCAGAGCCTGCTGCGACGACGACGCCCCGCCGCAACCCGGCGACAGGCCAGTCGTTCGGTTCGCGATCGACTCGATCAACTGGCCGCGTCACCGCGGTTCTTCAGCGACTTGGCCGACACCCTCGGGGACTACCTGCGTTCACGACTCGATCTCCCCTCCGGCGAGATCTCCCCGTCTCGGCTCGCCGACGCCCTGACCGAGCGCGGCGCCGACCGCGATTTGCCGCGCGCGTGGACGAACCTGCTGATCCGCTGCGACACGGGCAGATTCGGCACCTCGGCCCCTACCGAAACGGATCAAGCCGAGATGCTCGCGTCGGCCCGCGGACTCCTCGATGAATTGGATCGTGTGACCCGATGAACGGTCCGGTCATGCTCGCCGCCGTGTGCTTGCCGGCACTCGCCGCCGCCGAATCACCCGAGGCACGCTTCGCGGACGCCCAACGCGCGTTCGAGACCGCCCGGCAACGCGCCGAAACCCACCCCGACGACGTCGAGACGCGCCAGGCATTCTTCACAGCCGCTCGAGCCTTCGCCGCCCTGGCCGAGGACGGTGTCCGCAGCCGCAACCTCTACATCAACGCCGGCAACGCCTACCATTTCGCCGGCAATCCCGAGCGAGCCTTACTCTGGTACCTGCGGGCCAACCGTTTGCGGAGCACGTCACAAACCCGCGGCGCGATCGCGCGCCTGCGTCGGGTCTGCGGCGTGGCGCTGTGGCCGGAGTCACGCGGCTCGGTCGGACGAGCATTGATGTTCTGGCACTATGACGTGCGCTCGACGACCAAACAGCGCATCTTTCTCCTCCTGTTCCCACTCGGCTGCGTGCTGCTCGGCGTGCCGATGTTCGTGGCCCGAGGTCGTCGCGGGCTCTTTCGGGTAGGATGGGTGCTTGTGCTGGCCGGTGCGACGATGGGCGTGTCGGACCTGGTCATGACCACCTTCCCCCCGCCCGGCCGAGCCGTCGTCGTCGACATGACCCCCGGTCGCTCAGGCGACGGGACATCGTATTCGATCGTCGTTGACGACATGGTCGCCGGCCAGGAGGTCGAGATCATCGAAGCGCGCGGTGCATGGACGGAAGTGGCGTTGCCCTCCGGAGTATCGTGCTGGTTTCCGACAAGGGCACTTGAAGAGATTACATGAGCATGCATCACGACGGACAATCCACCCTGATCGGAAAGACACTGACCCTCATCGTCAGCTTGGTTGCTGCATTCGTGTCGGCGGTGCTCCCCGCGCGCGGTGGGGATTGGCCGATGTGGCGCTATGACGCCGCCCGCTCGGCCGCTTCGCCCGACGCACTGCCCGCCGAGCTGCACTTGCGCTGGACCCGCGAATTGCCGACACCGATACCGGCATGGCCCAAGGGTCAGCGTAAACTGCAATTCGACGCGAAGTATGAACCCGTGGTGGCGAACAAGACGATCTTTGTCCCGTCGATGGTGCGCGACTCGTTAACCGCTTACGACACCGACACCGGCACGGAGCGCTGGCGGTTCTACGCTGACGGACCGATCCGCTTCGCCCCCGTCGCCGACGCGGGGCGAGTCTATTTCGTCAGTGACGACGGACATCTCTACGCTCTGAATGCCGCCGACGGTTCACTGCGTTGGAAATTCCGTGGCGGCCCCGGTGACCGCACCGTGTTGGGCAACCGGCGCCTGATCAGCGCCTGGCCGGCACGCGGTGCACCGGTGCTGATCGACGGGACGATCTACTTCGCGGCAAGCATCTGGCCCTTCATGGGTATCTTCATCCACGCGATTGACGCCGAGACCGGCACGGTCGTCTGGACCAACAGCGGTCAGGGCACGGACTACACGGTGCAGCAGCACGGCAGTCCCGCGTTTTCCGGCGCGGTGCCGCAGGGGTATCTGACCGCGACGCAGGAACATCTGCTCGTGCCCTGTGGCCGGAGCATGCCCGCCGTGTTCGACCGGCACACCGGCGACATGCTGCACTTCGACATCGCCAGCCGCGACATGGGCACCAAAGGCGGCGGCGGGTACGGCGTGATCGCCACCGCGTCGTACTACATCAACGCACCGGACGCTTACGATCTGGCCGACGGCAAGTTCTTCGCCAAGTGCCCCGCCACCGTCGTGACCGACGACGCGCTGATCGGCGCCGGCGACGCGGGCGGCCTGGTCGGTCTGGACCCTACGCCCGTAGTCGGCAAGGGTAAGGACCGTCGCGGCAACGTCGTCGATCGACGCATGTTCAAGCCGAAATGGGCGTCGACGCTCGAAACGCCGATCGCGCGCGTTCATCTCAAGTCGGGGCGGCGTGTCTACGGCGTGACCGGCGAAACGGAACTCGTCGCCGTCGACCTGCCGGAGGGTGACCGACCGGCGAAGGTGTCGTGGCGAACGCGGTTGGACGCCGAACCGCTTACGGTACTGGCCGGTGACGACAAGCTGTTTGCCGTCACGGAAAATCGGCTGTTCTGCTTCGGCGAGAAGCCGGTGACCGCGCCGGTTACGTACAACTCATCGGAAGCCGCGATCGCTTCCGAGTTCACCGACGAAGTCACGCAACTGCTCGATGCGACCGGTATTCGTGCGGGGTACGCGCTGGTTCTCGGGATTGGTGACGGTCGGCTCATCGAAGCGCTTATTGACCGAACCTCGCTGTACGTGATCGCGGTCGACCCCGACGCAACCGTGGTGCAAACGCTCAGGCGCAGGCTCGACGCGCTCGGCGTGTACGGCACACGTGCCGGTGCATTCGTGGGCGATCCACTCTCGTTCGCGTTCCCGCCCTACCTGGCCGATCTGATCATCTCGGCGAACCCGACCGTCCTCAAATTGAGTGACAACGACGAGCGAATCGAAAACCTCTTCAGTCCGCTACGACCCTATGGCGGCCGGGTTGGCTTGAAACTCTCGACCGACGCGCACGGAGCATTCGCACGACACGTCGCGCAAGCGAATCTCGAGAACGCCGACGTGCGGCGCAAGGACGGATACACACTCCTGGTACGCAGCGGTCCGCTGCCGGGGGCGGGGAGTTGGACGCATCAATCCGGCGACGCGGGCAACACCGTCTTCTCGTCGGACCGGCGTGTCCGGGCTCCGCTCGGGTTGCTTTGGTTCGGCGGGCTCTCCCACGACAAGGTGCTGCCGCGACATGGTCACGGCCCGACACCGCAGGTGGTCGGCGGGCGACTGTTCATCGAAGGACCGGACATGCTCCGCGCCGTCGACGTCTATACCGGTCGGCTGCACTGGGAGCGCGAATTCCCCGGCGTGGGTCGATTTTACAACTACACCAGCCACGAACCCGGCGCGAACGCGCTGGGCAGCAACTTCGTTTCGGTCCGTGACGGGGTGTATGTCGTACACGACAACGCCTGCCTTCGGCTCGACCCGGCCACGGGCGAGACGCTGGCCCGGCTGGAGTTGCCCCGCGAGGCCGACGGCGCGGGACCGGCCGAGTGGAGCTACATCTCGATCGGGCAAGACCTGCTCATCGCCGGGACGCGACCCAACCTGTTCGAGAGCCGGGCCTTCACCGACCGCGATTTCCGACGCCTCCGCGGCGAGCAACTCGAAGCCGCGGTCGCCATGGTCGGGTCGTGGAAGAACTTCGAGCCGATCAAGAAAAGCCTGCTCGCCAACGAACAGGATTATGTTCGCCGGAACCTCAACAAGCTGCTGAGTGATCCGGACATCCTGACCAAGATCCCTGACGAAGTCCGCAAGCGGGCCGACGCCGGAGCGATCGAGCAACGTCTTGAAGACCTGCTCAGTCAGCACGGCTCCGCCGGCGTGGACACCAAAGCCCTCGAAGCGGTCAACCGGCAACTGCTTGTCGCCTACTACGACCTGCCCGCTTTCCGGCCGTCGCAACCCGGTCAGTACGGCAACCATCAGCGCAAGGCCAGCGCCAGGCTGGTGGTCATGAACCGGATGAGCGGCGAGGTACTCGGTTCGTTCGACGCCCACCACGCGTTCCGGCACAACGCAATCGCCGTCGGTGGCGGGCGGATCTACTGCATCGACCGCATGCCGGACGCCGAGGCGAGCTACCACAAGCGTCGCGGACGAACCGTCGACCAGCGGGCTCGCGTGGTGGCCGTCGATGCGCGGACGTGCGACGTGGTCTGGGAATCGACCGAGCGGGTCACCGGGACCTGGCTGAGTTACTCGGCTGAACATGACGTGCTGCTCCAAGCGGGCAGCCGATTCGGAGACCGAGCGATTGACGAATCCCCCTCCGGTATGGTCGCCTACCAGGGCGCGACCGGATCGGTGCTCTGGCAAAACGATCTCACGTACTACGGACCGTGCATCCTCTACCACGATCAGGTCCTCACCCAGGGCTACCGCACGCCCGGGGTCGCCCTGAGCCTGCTGACCGGTGAGACGATCACGCGTGCCGACCCGATCACCGGGGTGATGAGCGACTGGGGCTTCACCCGGAACTACGGCTGCAACACCGCCATCGCCAGCGAGCACATGCTGACGTTTCGCTCGGCGGCGGCGGGGTTTTACGACATGAGCCGTGACGGCGGCACAGGCAACTTCGGCGGGTTTCGCTCGGGCTGCACCTCGAATCTGCTCGTCGCCGACGGCGTGCTCAACGCGCCCGACTACACGCGAACCTGCACGTGCAGCTACCCCAATCAGACGTCGCTCGCGCTGGTGCCGATGCCGGACGTCGAGATGTGGACATTCAACCACCTGACTTACTCCGGCAAGCCGGTGCGCCGGGTGGGGATCAATTTCGGCGCGCCGGGTGACCGCCGGGCCGACAACGCCACCCTTTGGATCGAGCATCCGAGCGTCGGCGGCACCTCGCCGGTGATCCCGATCGACATCACGCCGGCCAATCACCGCTATACCCGATATCACGCAACGCACGTCAGCGGCCCGGGGCTCGACTGGGTCGCCGCGTCGGGTATCGAGGGGGCCGAAGAAATCAAGATCCAACTCGCCGCCGATGCGACGCAGGATCGCAACTACACCGTCCGCTTGCATTTCGCCGATACGGCGCAACATGAACCGGGCCGGCGCGTTTTTGACGTCGCGCTCAACGGCCGAAACGTGCTCACCGATTTCGACATCGTCCGCGATGCCGACGGTCCCAACCGATCGCTCGTCAAGACGTTCGCCGACATCGCCGCCGACACCGAGCTACGCATCACCCTGACCGCGAAAACCGGCAAGACACTGCTCGGCGGCGTGGAAATCATCACGCAGGAGTAATCTACGGACCCCACGAGTCCCGAGCATCTATCGCGGCGCCGCTGGACGTTGCATAACCATCAAAGGCGCGAGCATGGATTGCGGGCTGGTTGCGGCGCCGAGGTGCATGGGCATGGGGACCAGGTGCTGCCAGAACGTGACGCGATGGTTCTTGTCGGGCGCAGCGATCAACGTCCGGCGGATCAGCTTGAGACGGCCTGACGCGGTGGTTTCAATGAGGCTTTCCCCCGGGCCTTCGGCGAAGTTCGCCAGCGCGGCGGCGACGCATCGCTCCTGATCCATCAGATGCGCCCACCCTTCCGGCCGTTGCGCCTGATGCGGTTCGAGTCGACCGCCGAAATAAAGTTCCCGTTTTGCATTACGCTCGCGCCATACCTCCGAGAGCACCCACGGGCCGGCCAACGGCGGCGCGTTGACGAAACGCATCTGGGCGGTTTCGTCCTTCTCGAGCGTCAGGTAGACGTAGCTGTGCGAGCCGAAGTCGATGAGCGTGGGCGCGCCGTCGATGTGGTAATTCAGATCGAGAGCAAGCGAACGAACCACGTTGTCGGGGTCATGCACGGACCAATCGAGGCGGGCCCAGGACTTGGAACTCACGAAGGTCATGTCCAGCGTCGAGACGATCACGTGGTCGTCGTCGATCCGGTCGCGGCTGGTGAAGCGCACCGCGCACGAAAACCGGCCGTCCTTGATTACCTCGACCTTGTTCGGCCGCTCGGGACGACCCCCCAGCCGATACTGATCGTTGATGACCAACCCGCGCGAGCCCGCGGCCATGTATTCGTCCTTCACCGTCTTGACCGAATCAAGTACTCCCGGATGACGACGTGACCAGGTCCAACCGATGTGCCGCGACATTTGCACGGTGACCGTCTCGTCATTGACGGTAACGCGCGGCGGCTCGTTACCACCCTCGGCCGACACCCCCGGCCCGTACTCGACGACATACTCGCGCCGCGTGTTGGCCACCAAGCTGTCGGCGAAATCGAGCACAACGTACCGGTGCGGCGACGCATAACCCGGCACGGCACTGAACTGCGCCGCAATCGGCTTGCCTTCGCGCAACAAGCGCATGCGGGCCACGTCCTCTACAGGCGGATCAGGCCGCAGCGTGATCGAGACGGGGTAACCAAAGCGCTGAATCCCCGCCTCATCCCATACGGTAATACCCAGCCGGTGAACATCGGCCGCGTGCGCCGCGGACCCGATCCACATTACCAAGGCCATCAGCAACGGAAGAACGCCGCACCTTCGGATTTCGGATTTCGTCATTCTCTCGTCATTCGTCATTAGCCATTCGTCATTTCATGCCAGGATGTCACGGACGACTTTCCCATGCACGTCGGTCAGCCGCATGTCCCGGCCGCTGAAGCGGAACGTCAGCCGCTCGTGATCCACGCCGAGCAGATGCAACATCGTCGCGTGCAGATCGTGAATCTCGACCTTGTTTTCGACCGCGTAGTCCGCGTTCATCACATAGAGCCGGCGCGTCGCTTGGGATTCATGGCCCAGGTCCATCAGTTCCGGAACGGTCTGTTGCATGCGAAAGGCAAGCTCGTAGTTGGCGATGGCCGACTCGATCTGATCGTCGCCCGCGGTTTGCTCGGCCGCGCGTCGATCGAGCTTCTGAAGCAGCCGGATCTTGGCCTGTTGAATCTCGGCCATCGGTTCGGTGCGCGTCAGATTCGCCACCGGCAGTTTGCCGTGTTTGAACACCGACCCTTGGAACGTCGCCGGAAGAAACCCGCAGTTGAAGTTGTCGGAACCCAGACAAAATGCACCCCGACGCGACCGCTTCATGATAGCCCGGTATCATGTTACTCGGACGGCCTCGGAATGAGCAACGATTCCGTGGAAACCGCGGGATGGCCCATCCGCCTGCGGGCGACGAGGATCATAATCGCGTAAAGACCCACCATGATCGCAATCGGTCCGTCGCCTAGGCGGCGATAGGTCGTTGCACGCGCCGTCAGTGGTACCGTGAGGACGCGCGCGGCGGGTACCCCAACAGGTCGCCCCAGCGCATCGCGCACGGTGCCGCGAATTCGCCCATACGGGTCGATCATCGCCGAGACCCCGCTGTTTCCGCACCGGATCATGGGCAGGCCGGCCGAGATGGCGGTCAGCCTTGCCCGGCGTAGATGCTGCAGCGGCTGGGCCGAACGGTCGAACGATTGCGTGTTGACCAGCGCGACGAGCATCGTCGCCCCGGCGTTCGCGTACGCCCGGCCCAGGTCCGCGAACACGTCTTCGTAACAGATCATCACACCGAAGCGCACCGATTCGCCCAGCTCAAACAGGGTAAGCTCCTCGCCCGGCGCATAGTCTACCAGATCGCCTCGCAGCGCCGATGCCCAGGAGCGGAGAGGCCCCGGTGCCGGCACGTATTCGGCCAGGGGCACCAGCCGCGTCTTCGCGTAGGTCGCAACGGTGTTGTAGGGCGTGATCAGGACCGCCACATTGAACAGCCGCTGTGCCTCACCCTCCGGGTGGTCGATGCTCCCAAACAGCAAGGGCAAACCCGTGCGGATCACGGTGGATCGGGCCCAATCCGTTAAGCCGTCGTCGTAGCGGACCAGTCCGGGCAGCGCGCCTTCGGGGAGGACAATCAACTGAGGTGATTCGCCAAGCGTTCGGTTGACGAGCCGATCATAGTGTTCCAGCAGATCGCCGCGCTGTGACAAGTCCTGTTTCATGGCGGCCGAAGCGTTCGGTTGGATCACCGCCACGTCAATGCTGTCGTTGGCGTCGGCGTGCGCGGCGGCGCCGTCGTGTTGCGCTCCCCACACGGCGGCCAATACCAGCAGACCGGGGCCCTGCGCGAGTGCGGCAAGCCTGCTCCACCGCGAGCACCTGCGGAGCCAAAGGGCCAGGCTCACGTTGGTCGCCAGGACGAGAAAGCTGAGCGATTCCGGGCCGGCCAGCGCCGCCGCCTGGGACAGGACCGGCCAATCCGCCAGCGGCTGGCCCGCCAACGCCCAGGTCAGTCCCAGGGAGGCGCGCCGCTGTCCCATTTCGGCCAGCATCCAGCACGCCGGCAGCATCAGCAGACCACCGTCGCGCGACCGCGCCGCATACGCTCCCAAGCAGCCGACGGAGGGAATCATCATGAACGCTGCGCCGTAGGCGGCAGCCAGCGGGACGGCCCATAGGAAGTTCGCTCCGAAAAAGCGGACCCAGTGGATGGTCAGCAACGAGAAGAGGAAATAGGTCAGCGCCAGCACGGCCCCGGTGTGCGCCGGGCGCTCGGGGCGAACGACCGTAAGCATCGGCACGAATCCGACCAAGGCGAGCCATCCCGGGGCCACCCCGTTCTGGGCCGCTCCCGACAGCCCGGCGGAAGCCGCGCATGCACCGGCCAGCGGTAGGACGGTCCATCCGCGCATTTACGCCCTACCCAGTCGCGGTCTACGGATCGCTACGGCTGCGGCACCCGCCGCGAGCAGCAGTCCCAGCACCGCCATCCAACGGTTCGACGTTGCAGGCACGGGTGGTATGGGTGGCGGGATCACGGCCCCCATCCCGACCTGACCAAGATCATTTAACCCCGACTGTTCGACGACGACCATTTCGCCGGCCACGTAGCCTGGCGAGACGAGGCCGGCTGCCGCTGCCGTTGCCGACGGCGCAACCGCCGCCGCGAACGTTTCCGGGATCACGCCCAGCACCATCCGCTCGCCCGGGGCGAGCTCGCCATCCTCCGTAAACCCGATCCCGTCAGCAAGCAGATTCGTCCCGGTCGACATCGCCGTGGGGGACAGGAAGTCGACCGGCGTGAAAAGCGAGAGGTCGTCGTTGATGAACAGGCTGACGACGAAGAAAAGCACCGCGGCGTCGTGCTGGTTTTCGATGGTGACCTCCCATCCACCCGCAAGATGCGCGATCTCCAGCGACATCGGAGCGAAGGCGCCATCGCCGATGGAACTCCCGTCTTGCGTCCAGGTCGCGGTTTTTACGGCCTGCCCGATGGGATCATCCGGAGGGAATAGTCCGAGCCAGGTCATGAAACTCGCGCCCCCTGGAGCTACGGCTCCAACACTGAAATCGATCGTGTTTGCGATCTCATCCAGTGCGGCCTCGTTGAACCCCGATGCGTCCGCGGTGGGATCCTCACCGAGATCCTCCACGCTGACGTGGAGGTCATTCGCAACTTGCCCGGTCGTGTTCTTGATGGTGTAACGATACATTCGCAGTTCCGCGCGCGCCGGCGTCACGGCGGGACCGACGACCATCGCAAGGCCTGACATTGTGACCAGAATTCTCGTGCTCATTTCATACCTCCTGTTCTGCAGGGGCTCGACGCGTCCGCGGTCTGACCGGGCGCTCTCGTGCCAATCAACGGCATCGCGTCAACGCAACGCGCTGCTTGCGGACAACCGCGGTCGTTCCGGCGAGCAGCAGCGCCATACCGATGAGCACGCGCCCCGACGGGGTGATGGCGGGCACGGGCAATTCCTCCTCATCGGCAAGCACGCCGCTCAGCACCATGGTTGTGCCGGTTGGGGCAAAGAAGTCGGTCGTGAAGTCGTTGGTCAGCAGCGCCGGACCGGCAAGCACGAAGGTGCCACGGATGAAGCATGACCGGCACATGTTTTTGTTCTCCCCACACCTGGCGCGTTGTGTGCTTGGTGCCACACGAACGCGTGGCGCGTCAAAGCCGGACTGGAGGATGTGGCCCGTTGTCGGCGGAACGACCGTTCCAGACGACCCTCTAAACGTAGCACCTTTGCCACCCGATGTCCAGCAATACCCTCTCTCGAAAGGTGGCGATTCGGCCCGTGATGATGCCTGCCAGTGTCACCCTTTGGTGCCTCCCGCGCGCACATGCGAATGGTCGCCGGTCCAAGTGCCCGAGCAGCGTCCGCTGACGCCTCCCGCCCGCGCACGTGAATGGTCGAGCATTCTCCGGCGGCGGTTGCAGCGTCTTCTCGAGGGGGAATCAGGCCCGCCCGGCCGTGAGGACCCGGTTCTTCGCGGGCAGGCTGAACGGCTTGGAATAATGATAGACCCGGCACTTCTCGACACCCTCCTCCACCACCGGCGTCGGCTGTTCGATCACGAAGTCGGCGAAGTGCGGTGCGTTGAACACGACGAACGCCAGACGCAGGCAATCGATCGCCGGTGTGTACACCTTCGTCAGATCGGGGAACGCGATCGGCCCGGTGTCGACTTGAAACATCTCGTGATCGACGCTGATGTTCATGGTCTTGGTCGGACACTCGATGATCGCCCGACGACCCGAATCGGCGTCGGCGAGTTCCGTCTGCGTCACGATCGGCACGCCGGCCATCGTCGTGTCGCGGATCGCCTCCCACGTGTCGAGCTGTTTGACCGCCCCCGCCTCGCGCAGGCGCAGGATCGGCTTGCCCCAAACGTCCTTCGCCTTCTTGATGGTGCGGTATCCATCACTCAGTCGCACGGTTCGCCGGAAGATCAGCAGATCCTCGCCGCCGAAAATGGGCATGAAATCGTAGTTGTCCGCGTAGAGCAGGTCCTTCTTGCCGAAGGTGTTTTCGCTCTTGCACGACCCGCACTGGTAGAAGTCGGTGAACGTGCCGGCCTTGTCGTCGATCACGCGGGTGCGGCTCTCGATCCAGAACCGCACCGAATTGAAGGAGACCGAGTGGCAGATGAACGACAACCCGTAGTCCAGCGGGCGCATGGCCGGGATCGCACGCCCCGCCGCGTCGTCATCGGCTCGCGCCCGATCGGCGGCGAGCGTCAGCCCGCACAATGCCCCCGCCCCCGTGGTGAGAACCTCGCGTCGCGTATTGGCACCCATCACACACTCCCTTTCCGGTCTTGACCTACTCGTACCGCAACGTCATTTCGTCACTTGCTGCCATCGTCGCCACGCCAACCCCGGCCGATCGACACGAAACCACACGATCCGCCGATGCTCGACCTCGGTCACGTAGGCCGTGCGCCCGTCGGATCCGCCGAAGCAGATGTTCGTCGGCTGGGCGCCGAGCACGTCGATCTCGCGCAGCACCTTGCCCGCCGCGGAAACTTTGACCACCGTTCCTTCGCCGTGACGCGTGATATAGAGATTGCCGTCCACGTCGCACCGCATCCCGTCGAACCCGTGATCGTCGAACCGGATCAGCCGCCGCTTGCCGGTCAGCGTATGTTGGTCGGTCAGATCAAACGCCCACACGTTCCGCTGCTGACTCTCGTTGACGTAGAGCGACCGGCCGTCAGGGCTCACTTCGATACCGTTGGTCGTGCCCAGATCGGACGCCAGCCGGGATACTTTGCCGTCACGATCGATGCGCCAGATCCGCCCGGAGCCCTTGCTCCAGTCCGGGTCGCTGGCGTACAGCGTCCCGTCCGGCCCGATGGCCAGATCGTTCGGCTGACTCATCTCGCTCTCGTGCGCGAAGACGCTCACCTTGCGCGTCTGCGGATCGACGCGCAGGATATTGTGGTTGACGTAATCCGCCACAAACATGACACCCCGGCGATCGAACCGAATCCCGTTCCCCACGCTCTTGCCCGGCAATTCGACAAAGACCTCGGTCTTGCCGTCGGGCGAAGTCCGGCCGATCGTCTGTTGCCGCTTGAAGTTGACCGCATAGATGTTGCCTCGCGCATCACAGGCCGGCCCTTCGATACCCGTGGTGAAATCCCCCGCATTGGTCAGCGGCTTCGAGACAAACAAGTTCCCGTCATCCTCGGCGGCGTCAACCGTCTCGAAGCACACGATCGTTGCAACCAGCATCAGACCGCAAACACCTATGCGCATTGATGTTTCTCCAGAGTACGCCGCGAGAACCTTCCGTACTCACGGGAGTATTGTGCGGTAGGTCGCCCAAGACAAGTCTCCGAGCCGAAGCTCATTTCGTCCTACCTGCCCTGGATCATGCGTTCAATCGTGTCCCCGCAGGCTCCGATGAGCGTCGGCAACGCTTCGCGGTCGAAGGGGCTCTGCCAGACCTGGTAGAGATCGCGGTCGTGCAGCTCGGGCGGAGAGATGTAGCCCGCGCCGCCGTTGACGACCGTGACCACGAGTAACGCGAAATCGGAGAATCGGGCGCGGAGCGTCGTCTGGAGTACCGAATAACACTCGTTGGGATGGGCGACGAGCACCGCTCGGCCGAAACGCCAGTACCAGGTGGGTACGCGGAGCGTCGGGCCGGACCCGACCTTGCGCACGACCCGCAGCTTGCGACGTAGCCTCTCGACGGTGACGCGATCCGTGCAGGCGTCGAGTTGATCGCGCAGGGCTGACTCGGTCGGTAGCGATTTGAGCGGTAGTTCGACGTCGACGCATCGCACACTCACGGTGGTCGGCGGATCGTACCGGCGGCGCTGCCAGGTGGCGATCGGCGCGCCGGACTCGACGGCGCCCACGTAGGCGAGCACGGTGTTCGGCTCGCGCATGGCTTCAAGCGTTTCGGCGACGGCGTACCCGAGCTGTCGACCGTTGGCGTCGGCGACCTCGGTGTCGCCGGTGAAGCCCTCGCGCGGGCCGAGGTCGCCCGACGCGCCCTGCAGGAACAGGCACGGTGCGCCGTTCGTTTCGCGCTCGACCACCTCGCGCATCGCTCCGATGTAATCCGGCGAGATCAATCGGTTTTCCCAGGCAAGCGTGGTCGGATGACAGGCGTAGTTCACGAGCGTGCCGATGATTCGCCCGGACGCGTCGGTGGCGCGCCCGACCAATACCCGGTCGTCGGCCGGTGCGGCGGGATTGAAGCCGCACAAATCACGATCCGCCTGGGGATCGGCGAGGTCTCGATTGGCCGCCATTGCGCATCGTCCGCTCGAGAAAGTCAGCGTCGCCGGGGCGAGGTTGCCGATCGCCTCGCGGCTCGCGTCGATCAAGGCCTGCGTGATCCGTTCGAGATAGGGTGCGATGTGCTCGCCGCCGGGTTGGTCGATGTCGTCGCTGCACAATGAACACGCGGCATGGGTGTGCGTCAGGGCGATCAGCACGTGTTGCGGTGCGAGCCCGAGCGCGTCGAGCAGCGCGGTCCGGACGCGTCGTTCGTCTTCGAGTTTCTGCCACCAGCCGGCGTCCAGGCTCGCCAGGATGAGCGGGTGCTCGTCGCCGTCCCCGCGCAGGGCCATGATCGTCGCGCATAGCGGACGGTGCACGCCCTCGGCCACGTCGTGCTCGGCCGCGCCCCATTGACGTGCGTAGATACCCACCGGCGGGGTCATGTCGCGTCTTGCGACACCGACCGCGAGCGCTGCGGCGGGGAGGATCTGGTCGGGCGGCAACGTTTTATTCATGTTGGATCGGCTCTTTTCAATACACGTGGACGGTACCGTCGGCGCGGCGCACCAGCGGCATGTAGGCTCGGCGGTAGGCGTGCTTCTTCGCTTCGGCTTCGTCGATATCGATGCCCAGGCCGGGCGCGTCAAGACAGACGGCATAGCCGTCGTGGTAGCTCGCGCCGCCGGGGAAGACCGCTTTCGCCGTCTCGCCGAAGTCGACCCACTCCTGCACGCCGAAGTTCGGAATCGTCAGCCCCACGTGCACCGAAGCGGCCTGGCCGATCGGGCCGATGTCCCGAGCGCCGTGTGAGGCGCTGTACACCTGATACGGTTCGGCCAGTGTGAAAATCTTCTTCGCCTCGGTGATGCCGCCGACGTGCTGCGGCTTGATGCGGATGTAGTCGATCCACTGGTTGACGAACAGGGGCAGGCAGTCCCACCGGGAAACGAACAGCTCGCCCATGGCCAGCGGGGTGGTCGAAGCCTCCCGGATCATCTTGAAGCTCTCCTTGTGGTCCGGACGCACCGGGTCTTCGAGGAAGAACAAGCGGAAGTCCTGCAGGTTGCGGGCGAGGTCGGCCGCCTGCTGCGGCACGAGTTGTTCGTGCACGTCGTGGCACAGTTCGACGTCGTCGCCGAGATGTTTGCGAAGGTAGGCGAACATGCGCGGGGTGTCGATCAGGTAGGGTGCCGGCTCGAAGATCTTCGTGCTCGGAATCCCCGGCCGGTGCGGCGGCTGGGTGCGCAGCGTACCGGGCCCGCCGTATCCGCCGTGCTGCACGCGAATCACCTTGAACCCACGGTGTTGATGTTGCCGAACCGAGTCGAGAAGCTGCTCGTAGGTCCCCCCGTCGGCATGACCGTAGACCATACACCCCTCGCGCGCCTTGCCCCCGAGCAACTGATAGACCGGCAAACCGGCGACCTTGCCCTTGATGTCCCACAAGGCCATGTCAATCGCGCTGATGACCGCCATCTGAATCGGTCCGCGTCGCCAGTACGCGTGGTGATAGAGCAAGTGCCAGATGTCCTCGATGCGATGCGGGTCGAGCCCGACGATCAATCCCGACGCGTGACGCAGCGCCTCGGCCACCGCCGGTTCGCTGCCGTTGAGCGTGCCGTCGCCGACCCCGTGCACACCTTCGTCGGTGAGCACCTTGACCACGACGTAGTTGCGCTCCGGTGCGGTTACGATCACGCGCACTTCCGTAATCTTCATGACGACGACTCCTCCACATTTGGGGACAGGTGCACCGGCAGATGTACCACATGCTCTTGCGGAGAGCCAGTAGGCCCACGGGATGCCGCCCGTGGGCTTGGGGTCTCTAAAAAGTCACTGGTTTGACACCTCCCTGTGGTGGTTTCTACAATCATTTCTTTTGTCGAAAGGCGCAACTGCATTGGACACCGTTTCGACCCTGATCGAACATCTTGAAGGCGCCGGCCATACGTGCGTGGTCGAGGGCGATACCACGGTCTCGATTCATGCCGTCAATACGCTGGAGGACGCCGGGACGGGAGAAATCTCGTTTCTGGCCAATCCGCGCTACGAGAAGGCCCTGAGCGCGACGCGCGCGTCGGCGGTGATCGTGCCGTCCGAATGCGCCATCTCTCCGGTCACCGCCATCCGGACCCGGGACCCTTATGCCGCGATCACGGCCGTGATCGTCAAGGTGCACGGAATGCGCGCGCATCCCCGCTTCGACGCCGGCGACCGCGTGAGTGTCGCGCCGTCGGCGCGCATCGGCGAGGATGCGAACATCGCGCCCCACGTGACCATTGCCGAGAACGTGACGATCGGCAAGCGGGTGACGATCTACCCGGGGTGTTACATCGCCACCAACTGCCGGTTGGGTGACGACGTCGTGTTGTACCCCAACGTGGTGCTCTACGACCGGACCGTCGTCGGCCATCGCGTCACCGTGCACGCGGGGACGGTGCTCGGTGAGGACGGGCTCGGCTACGCCCCGATCGACGGCAAGTGGGAGAAGATTCCGCAGGTCGGTCACGTCGAGGTCGCCGACGATGTCGAGATCGGCGCCAACTGCGCCATCGACCGGGCCACCCTGGGGCGAACGATCATCGGTCGGGGGTCCAAGTTCTCGAATCTCGTCGCCGTCGGACACGGCACGAAGATCGGCGAGGATTGTCTGCTTGTCGCCCAGGTCGGACTGGCCGGTTCGGTCACGGTCGGCCGTCACGTCACCATGGCCGGCCAGGCGGGCATCGTCGGGCACGTGACCATCGGTGACAACGCCACCGTCGGCGCCAAGGCCGGCGTCACCCACGACGTGCCCGCGGGCGTCACGGTGCTCGGACAACCGGCCGTGCCCATCAACGAGTGCAAACGACAGATCGCGGTGGTTCAAAATCTACCCGATATGCGAAAACAAATCAAGATCCTCAAAAAACAGTTCAAGACTGTCGAGCAGGAATTGGCCAAGCTGAAAGAGTCCATCCCGCCATGCCCGAGCGATTCGGACTGATCGCCGGCGCCGGTCGTTTTCCGTTTCTGGTCGCCGAAGGCGCTCGGCAGGCCGGGCTGGAAGTCGTGATCGTCGGTCTGCGCGGGCTCGCCTCGCCCGAGTTGGCCGGTCTCGCCGATCGTTTCTACTGGTCGGGCGTGGTCCGGCTCGGACGCTGGCTGCGGATTTTTCGCAAGGAGCGCGTGACGCGTGCGGTCATGGCGGGCTCGGTACGCAAGTCCGAGATGTACGGCCGGCTTCGCCTCTTGCGTTACCTGCCGGATTGGACGAGTATCCGCCTGTGGTTCTTCACCGTCGAGGACCGGCGTAACGACACGCTCCTTCGCGCCGCCGCCGACGTGATGGCCGCACGAGGCGTTACTTTGGAAGACTCCGTGCAATACTGTAGCGAAGCCCTTGCCGCCGACGGCGTGCTCACCCAGACCCAACCGAGCGACGCCTTGCGACGTGATTTCGACTTCGGCTGGCGCATCGCCAAGGAACTGGGTCGGCTCGACATCGGCCAGGCGGTCGCGGTCAAGGAGCAGGAGATCATCGCCGTCGAGGCCATCGAAGGCACCGACGCCATGATCCGACGGGCCGGGCATCTCTGTCGACAAGGCGGCTGGACGCTGGTCAAGGTCGCCAAGCCCGATCAGGACATGCGCTTCGACGTGCCTACCATCGGGCCCGAGACGATCGAGAACCTGCGCAACAACTACGCTCGTGCTTTGCTCATCGAATCGGGCAAGACGCTGGTCGTCGACGCCGACAAGGTGATCGCGCTGGCCGACCGACACCGGATCGTCGTCGCGGCCCGATCGGCGGACGCCGCCTCCACGTAACCACGCAGGACGATCATGAGAGTTCATGCGCTCGTGTCGATCATCACGCCGGTGTTGGCCGGGTGCGCTGATCCGAAACCCACGGATTCCGGTCCGCCGATGACTTACTCGGTAACCGCACCGGTCACGACCGCACCGGTCACGACCGCATCGCAGCCGGCGTCGAAACCCGCCACACAACCCGAACCGCCCGCGACCCAGTCGACGTTGCCGCGCGTCATCGTGTCTGAGGACGGCTTACATGTCGAAGCCGAATTCGATCGGGCGGGGCAGCTCAATCTGCCCTGGATCGAAGTCGTGGCCCTGATCAATCCGGACCAGCCGGGCACGATCGTCGCGGACCAGAAACGGCCGCGCACGCTCGACCTGACCACCCGCAACGTCAAACGGCTGCGCGTCGACTTCAACCGGTCGCAGCTCGATCGCAACAAACGCGTGATCGTCCACCTCGACCAGGGCCGGGGCATGGACCTCGGGCGCAAGCGCTCGTCGGTCTACGTCTTTCAACGATCACGCAACGGCGGGTGGGGAATCGTCAAGGACCCGGATGAGCCATGAACAGCCGGCCGCCCACCCTACCCGTTCAGCGCGGGCATGACGTGCTTGCCGAACAGATCGAGGTTGCGCAGCCAACACGCTTTGTCGTCCCAGTCATGGGCGACGAGAACGAGCTTGCCGAACGGGCCGATCCGCTCACGTAAGGCACGGACTTGTCGGACGACCTCTTCGGGATCGCCGGCGATGACGATCTCGTCCATGAAGTAGTCGAGGTTGCACGCCTCGTCGGACATGTCGGCGTCGCGCTTCCACAGGCCCAACCCCGGCCCGCGGCGGGTGAGTTCGAGGATGTACTCGATGCAGCGTCCGAGCGAATTGCTGCGGGCGAGCCGCTTCGCCTCTTCGGTGGTCTCGGCCACGAACACGTTACGACTCACCGACCAATCGGCGAGCGACGGGTTCCGGCCGGCTTCGCGCGCGGCGAGTGCATAGGTCTCCCACTGATTCGCCAAGACGCTCGGGCCGATCATGTGGTGACTGAAGGGCAGAAAACCCTTGGCCGCTGCCGCCTCGAGACCCGCCGACCCGCGACTGATGCACGGCACGCTGATCGGCGGATGCGGAAGCTGATACGGCTTGTGCAGTCCGCCGATACCCATCTCGAGATCGATGCGATCCTTCAGGCTGACGTTCCAGAACTCGCCGTCGATTGCATACGGCGGGTCACTCGTCCAGACCTTCAGGATGGTCTCAATCGACTCGATGACCATGCGGCCGGCCTGCTTCGGCTCGATGCCGAACATCTCCATGTCGGTCGGAATCGAGCCGGGCCCGAAGCAGAGATTGAGTCGGCCGTGCGACAGATGATCGAGAAACGCGAGCCGACCCGCCACGTGCAGCGGGTGATGGTATTGCAGGCACACCGGGGCAGGTCCCATCCGGATCGACCGCGTCATGCCCAACGCCTTGCCGATGAAAATCTCCGGCATGACGATGTTCTCGACCGTCGACGAGTGATGCTCACCCACCCAGAAGTCGCTGAAGCCGAGCGCTTCGCAACGCACGACCAATTCGAGGTCCTCGTCGAAGCATTGCGCCATCGGCTTGGCGGGATCGTGGATCGGCATGACGAACATGCCGTAGCGAAGCGGAGGAGCATCTTGCGGCATTCTGAATCTCCTTGGTATCTGAAGTCCACCGTCGCGCGGATCACATCTCGAGAATCATACTGGATAAACCATCCGGGTGGATTGAACCAGCCCGAAGCGCAAGTTTTGAAGTTGCGCTTCGGGCTGGTAGGTCGCGCCCCATGACGAGCTAACCGTCGGGCACAATGTCGAATGCCGCCGCCACCTCCGGTGGAACACGTCGCGGCGTACCCTTCGTATAATCGATAAACGCCCACTGGGTCGCGGCCTTGGCCAGGATCTGATCGTCGTCAAGGCGGCGTATCTCGAATCGGCGTAGCGACGAAACCTTGTGCGCGCTCGCGACCCAGGTGCGGATCACGAGTCGCTCTCCGGCCAGCGCCGGCCGAAGGTAATCGATCTCATGTCGGCGCACGACCCAACCTGCCCCGAGTTCCTTATACGCTTCGGTCGGCCAGCCCTGGGCGGCCGAATGGGCCAGCGCCGCGCTCTGCATCCACGCCACGTACGCGATGTTGTTCGCGTGCCCGAGCCCGTCGATTTCGTCGGCACGCACCACGTGAGGGTGCTCAAAAACCGCCGGCATACTGACTCTCCGATCCCGATCTCATCGTCGCCCCGCCGCATGGTAATGTGCCGCGATCTCGTCGGCCGACAACACGCGATCGTAGACGGCCACTTCGTCGATCTTGCCCTCGAAGCCGGCGATGTTGTCGTTACGCCCGCCGATGAAAAGCTGAGACGTATCCGGCGCGTACCCCGGACGTGCCCGGCCGGTGATCTCCGGCTCGGTTCGACCGTTCAGATAGACGGACATTTTTTCACCCTCGCGAACCAGCACGACATGGTTCCAGGTCTTGATCGAAATCTCCTCGCGACCGGTCAAGGTTTCGCGCAAGACGTTGCCGTTGTAGAAGAGCAACCGCCCCGCCGCTCCCGCCGTACCCGCGATGCCCAGATGATCACCGCCGGCGTCCGCATCACCGTCGCGTCCCCGCGAAAACAGATACCCCGTGACCGGGCGGACATCGACGGGCATCCCGTTGTAGAACCACATCTCGACACTGTACGTTCCGCCGAGTGAGTCGATCGCGGCGGTCATGCGGCCGCCGGCGAAGTGAACGGCGCGATTGATATGATCACGGTCCGTGCCCGCATGCGTCGGACCCTCCAAGTACAACGCGATGCCGTCCTCGTACGTACCCTGCACTGGACCGCCGTGCGCATGCGTACCGGCCAATTCACTGAATCGCCAATAGGCGCGCGGCATCGACGCCGTCACTGCGCGAGCATAAGGACCGATCACGTCGACGACCTCACGTCGCGGTCGGCCCGCGACCTTCTCGAGCAGGCCGAGCACCGTTTCGACGATCTTCGGTTCGGCCGTTTCCTCCAACCCCGCCGTGCGCGCCGGCCAGGTGGTGTAGCCGCCGAGCTTGTGCTGCTCGGGCGGCGGGATGTAGCCCTCCGACCCGTTCGCCAGCTCGATGTTGAACGTCGCCGGCAACGGGCTTTGGGCTTTGATCTTCAGCCCGGTCAGCGCATACACCTCGTCGGGAATCGCGGTGATGCCCAGGTCACCGATGCGCAATGCCTGGAGCTTCAACTCGCGAACCGGGTCGTCATGCAGAAAGCGCTGCTCGTGGGCATAGACCTCGGGGAGGCTCTTCGGCCGTTCGCCCTTCATGGCGGCGATGATCTTGTTCGCCCACGCCAGTCGTTGCGCATCCGGCACGCGTCGCCTGAGTTCCAGCGTGGCCTCGGCCATGGCCAGCGAGACCGAGTCGCGATAGGTGATCATCTCGTATGCGCGATGAGCGACCTGGGCGACGGCCGCGGCATAGTCGTCGATGCGAACGTCCTTCTTGGGCTCGCTGTAGTCCATCCAGTGTTGGTCGCCGCTCGTGCCCTGCGACATGATGCCGACGAACGACGCGTCGCCCCCGACCAACGTGCGCATCCTGGCCGCGAACCGGCCGTAATAATCGGCCGAGACCGGATGGTCCCCGAAGTAATGCATCGAATAGTTGGCCAACAGTGCGATCGGCGCGCCGTCGCGGGCCTGGATCGATAGCAACGACAGCTCCGGATCGACCGGACCGGCAGGTCCGACGAAGTCGGGATTCCGGTAACCGGGATGCATGTGGGCCCGCACGTTCTTCGTGCCGAACGGATCGTCACGCATCTTGTCCGAACGGAGAATCCAACGCCGGCAATGGGTATGCTCGAAATCATCCACCGAAGTCCAGCCGACCCGTGCCGGCCGCAGACTGGCGTTCGCCCGGACAATCCCCTCCGCAATCCGGCCGGGCAGATAGTTCACGTAGGCGGGATCGGCCCGCGTCCCCAACGCGCCCATCGCCGATGTGGCGGTGTGGGTGTGCGTGGCCGAGATCAGCATTCGGTCGACGGCGATGCCGGTCTTCGCGCTCGCCAGCCGCTTGGCTTCGTCCAGCAAGTCGCGCGGCATCATGCAACTATCGACCACCGCGATCACCACGCGGGTCGTGCCGTCATCGAGCACCAGACACCGCGCGAACAACGGGTCGACGACCCGATCCGCCTGCTTCTCGAGGAAACTGCCGTTGACGATGGTGGGAAACTCGGTCGGTGAAACATCGATTGCGTGAGCGCCGGCGAGAAACACTTTGGCGCCGCGCTGCGCTCGGGCAGGTTCAACGGAGGGACCCAGTACCACCAGAAACGCAATGAGCGTTGTCGCGCCGGCGCACCAACGGATTCGACGTTGACGAACTTGCGTCATGATGATCATGAACGTCTTGCCTCTTCGCGCACGCACTCGGATCATGACCTAGCGGAAAACCAACACGCCGAAGAACTCGGGTTGGTGAAAGCCGAGCTTGGGTCCGTCGATGATCGACCAGGTCAGCCAGTGGGGGTGGGATGTCTTGTCGCCGCACTTGTAGAAGTTGGCCCGCCACACCACGCCCGGCGCCGGTCGGGTGATGTCGAATTGCTTGGCGATCACGTCGATCGGCAGACGGTATTCCACGCTCCAGGTCAACGGCTCGTCGATCTCCGGCTCGACGAGCTTGGTCGGCACGGTGCGGGCGACTTCGAGTCGGGCGCAGTCCTCATCGGTAACGTCGTCTCCCCGCGGCTCGGTCGCGTGGGCGTGAAACAGGAACGTGCCCCCGCAATTCATCTCCAGGTTCATGTACCCGATCGCCCGATCAGGACCTGGGGTGAAGAAGAATTCGACGCAACTGTCCTCCCACACGCGGCCCTGATTCTCCTGCGCCACCGCGCGCACGTACCGATCCTCCACGCGAAAGATGACGTAGAGATTCTCGTCGTCGTAGACGACCTTGGCATGCGTTCGCGGCCGGTGCTCGGGCTTGGCGCCCATGTGACGGTTGATCTCGATCGGCTCGATGTTCCGCCAAACGGCCTTGTCCCAATTCGCGTCGATGGTCACCGGCTCGGCGACG
>Ga0299906_10000418_pt1 | contig 40064 bp, 28 predicted proteins | sample RVTome_14_FD_200259 | JGI IMG/M metagenome (GOLD analysis project Ga0299906, IMG submission 200259) | Soil microbial communities from uranium-contaminated site in the Upper Colorado River Basin, Wyoming, United States - RVT145D125 (version 2) ... | reverse complement strand
TACTGGTCCATCACGGAATCCAGCACGCTGTGCCGCAGGTGCCGGCGATTCGCATCGGCGGCATTGTCTTCCGCGGAGACGAACCCGAAGACGCGATTGAACAAGTCGCGCGGTTTCTCCTGCATGGTCGCCGCCACCGTGCCGTCGGCGTTGTAGCTGTGTACATACCGGCCAAGGCGACTGCGCCGGAAAAACGTACCGCCGACGAGCGTGGGCACCATCCCGGCGGGAAGGCCGTTCGGATATTGACTCTTGCGGATCACCTGGTCGATCGAGGCGCCGCCGGCCCGCGCTTCTCCGTTGGGCGGTTCGGCCGTAAACGCGCCGGTCGCGCCGTCATAGTGGGCGTTGATGCCGGACTCGTCGCAGCGTACCTGATCGACGTCCCGCATGATCAGCAGCTTGTCTTTCAGCGGCGCGAGCGGTTCGAGAACACCCTCGAAACCCTCTCGCTGAAGCGGCGCGGGAATCCCCAACCCGAAAAAGACGTTGAACGCGCGAACCGGGACCACTTGCGCCCCGGCTCCGGCCGCGTTCGCGGTCGAGACGAGCATCTCCTCCACGAACGGCAGCCCGACGGTGACGGACCCCAATCCCTTGAGCATCGTTCGTCGGCTGATGGGTGATCGCCTCATTCGTTCGTCTCCGTTCGGGTGGTTTGGACCAAATCGCTCATCACGATCGCGGTGATCAACGCGGCGTAGGTGCCGCCGGCATTCTGCGACGACGCATGGATTTCAGCAACACTTGCCGCATCGGCGGCGCCCAGCGGGCGGCCCAGCGCGAACTGGGTGACTTTCCAGGTGATCACTTCACCCACGCGGTCACTCTTGGCCAGCAGCGTCATGAGTTGGGCGGACGACTGGTACCGGACCGGCTCGGCGACGCCCGGGAACAGGATCTCACCGTCTTCACGCAAATCGTTGCCGTGTTCGTCCTTCTCGTGATACGCCCCGACCCCGTCAAAACGTTCCAGGCCGAACGCGAGCGGCTCGAATTTGGCGTGACACCCGCCGCAGGATTTGTCGGCGATGCGCGCCTCGGCTACGTCCCGCCGAGTTAGCCCCGGTTTCGTAGGCGACGGCGTGGTGTCAACGCACGGCGGCGGATCCTTCACCACCCCGCGCAGCAAATCGTGAAGGACGAACAATCCCCGGGTCACCATCGAAGCCTCGTCGCCGCCGATGGTCAGCACGCTGCCCTGGGTCAACAGGCCGCCACGTTCGGGGACGGAGGTCAGGTCGACCCGTGACAGCGCTTTACCCTCGACGGTCAGACCGTAGTGCTCGGCCAACCGCGGCGTGGCGAACGTCACCTGTGCGTTCAAGAGATCGGACAGCGGTCGTTTTTGCGCCCACACGACGTCCTTGAAGAAGGCCAGTGTTTCCTCGCGCATGTCGGCGGCAAGCCGGTCGTTCCAGTTCGGAAAACGCTTCGGGTCCGGCCTGACATCATCCAGTCGGGACAAGTCCAGCCACTGGGACACAAACGCGGCGGAGCGCTCGATCGCACGCGGATCGTCGAGCATCCGTCGTACGTGGGCTTCCACGTTGCCGGGATCACCGAGTTCACCGTCATCCGCGGCTTGCATCAGTTTGCGATCGGGCGGACCGCCCCAGATGATGTAACTCAGCCGCGACGCGAGTTCATGTTCGCCCACCGGCCACGGACTGCCGTCCCCACGCTGGTTCTCGATGCGATAGATGAATCGGGGGGATTGCAGCATCGCCTCGACGATGTAACGCACGGCGTCTTCGTAATCGCCGCCCGCGCTGGCCACCGTCGTGGAGATGCCCCGGTACGTCGTGATTTCGCGCTCATCGAGCGGGCCGCGCAACAACCACTGACCCATCTTCGCGATCAGTCCGCGCATATTCTTGTCGGTAAGCTTCCGACTCTTGCCGTACCGCTTCGCGAATTTCGGCAGGTCCATGCGTTCGGTGATGATCTCCGCGAGCTTCGCGTAGGCCTCGACGTGCCCGAGGTCGACGGTCAAGTTGTAGGCGGTGTTGCGGAACCCGTCGGCCCGCAGGTCGGGGGGCAGGATTTCACGGGCCTCTTTTGAAACGTCGACGCCGACGGCGCCGCGCACGGTTTCGATGTACTCGGACACCGTCAGCCGTCGCAGGAAGTTGCCATCGGCCTGGCCGTGATGTGCGTAGGTCGCCGGATCGATGACATCCGTGGTCCAGGTCGCCCCGGCATCGATCCACTGCTTGAAAAATGCTTTTTCGGCAGCGGTCAGCGCCGTACGTTTCTTCGGCATCTCGTCCGAGGCGATGAATTCCCAGAGCAGCGACTCGGCCCACTTGCCGGGCACGACGGCCTCGCCGGTTTTACCGCCTTCCAACGCGGATACTTTCCGCGACAGGTCCAGTTGTCCCTTCTTCGTGGTCGTGTCGTGGCACTCGAAACAATGTTTGACCAGCAGCGGGGCGATGTGGTTGTCGAATAGTCGCCGATCCTGCGCGAGCGATTCCTGCGCGAGCGCTGCCGGCGACGTCTCGACTCCCGCTTCGAAGTGTCGCTGAACCTCGATCGGGTTTAGCGGCCGGTTGTAGATCGCGACCAGATAGTACGTCCCTTGCCAAGGACGATCATGCGTCAATTCATTGGCCAGCGCCAATCGAAATGATCCTTGCCAGTTGGACAGGTTCCCTGGGATCGTCTTGTCCGCGCTGCGCTTTCCGTTGATGTAAATTCGTGCTCGTCCGGTGCGATCCCGCGTGTAAACCACGTGGGTCCGTTCAAGGGTCAAGCTTTGGCTCGCGGTCGCCAGAGAAGGGATTCCGTTCGCATTGGTTTGGTTCGTCCGCACGCGCACGTCGAACCGATCCCGGTCCTGTCCAAGCGTAAAGTTGCGTTCGCTGCCGTTTTCAGACAGCGTGACGATGCGTGCCGGACCGCTTAAATCGGTTTTCGCCGGATGTATCCATGCTTCGATCGTGATTTCGCCGGAACGACGGATGGCCTCCGTGATCCGAGACGCCGCCGGAGAGGATTGAATCAGCGTCTTTCCGCGTATGGTAAGCGAGCCGTCCGTGCGACGTATGGATTGGGGGGCGGCAATGCGCAGGTCCACCGGCGGCTCGATGCCGGAGCTGTCTTTTACGATACCGCCGCGACTTGAACGGAAGTCATACAGCGCCAACAGACCGCTACGTGTCCGCGCCGCATCGGCATCCGATGCGGTCGATCCTTCTTGTGCGTACGTGCCGGAGGACTCACCGTGCCCGTTCAGCAAGCACATCGCAACGCTCAGCCAACATGCAACTCTCATGGGTTTTCTAGTTATCCCGGCTCGAGGCCGCTCAGTTTTTCGTAATCGTCTCGTCGAGGTTGAGTAACACGTTCGCGACGACGGTCCAGGCCGCCAATTCGGCCGGCGCGAGCGGCGCGGGCGGCGATTGCTGGGCCTGCGCGATCAATGCCGCAGCCGCCTGTGCATTCCGATCGTAGTGGTCGAGCTGCTGGTTCGCCAGTCGGTTCAGGCGATCGTGCTCGGCCGGCGTCGGGTTGCGGGCGGTACAGAGCCGAAAGCCGTACACGGTGCAATCCGCGACATCGCTTCCGCCGTCGAACATGAGGCGTTCGGCCAGCGCTCGCGCCGCCTCGACAAAGGCCGGGTCGTTGAGGGTAACCAGGGCCTGGAGCGGCGTGTTGGTGCGGGCGCGCTGCACCGTGCACACCTGCCGGCTTGGCGCGTCGAAGGTGGCGAAGGTCGGATACGGCACCGAGCGCCGCCAGAACGTATACAGCCCGCGTCGATAGCGGTCGCTCCCCTCGCTCGTGGGCCAGCGTTCCATGCCGAACCCGGTCGAGCCGATGTCGATCCACAAACCGGCCGGCTGGTACGGGTACACGCTCGGGCCGCCGATGCAATCGGTAAGAAGGCCACTGACCGCCAGCGCGTTGTCGCGCACCATCTCGGCGTCCATCCGATGACGAGGACCGCGGGCCAGCAGACGGTTGTACGGATCGCGCGCGAGCAACGCGGGATCGACGCGCGACGCTTGCCGGTAGGTCGCCGAGGTGACGATGCGCTTGTGCATCGCCTTGAGATCCCAGCCGGTTCGGACCAACTCGGTCGCCAGCCAGTCCAGCAACTCGGGATGCGCGGGCGGCTCGCCCTGGGTGCCGAAGTCCTCGCCGGTGGGCACGATGCCGCGCCCGAAATGGTGCTCCCACATGCGATTCATGGTTACCCGGCCCACAAGCGGATGATCCGGCGCGGTCAGCCAGCGGGCGAAAGCCAGTCGATCAGCGGATCGATCTCGGGGTAACGCGACCGACCGCGCCAACACGCGCGGGATGCCCGAGGCAACCGCATCACCTTTCTTGAGGAAATCGCCGCGGACATGGATGTGGGTCATGCGCGGCGTGTCCATCTCAGCCATCACCAGCGTGGTGGGCACTTCCTTGAGCAATTCCTTCTCGTCATTTTTCAACGCGGCAAGTCGATCGTCCAACGCGCGGTAGGCCGGCGTGATCGATCGGAAATGCGCCCGAAGCGCGTTTTTCTGCTTGTCGGTGCGCTGATCCGCCGCAGTGGTCAGAATCGCAACCACGTCGTCAGGTAGGTCACGGATCCGAATCGGCGTCGCGGCCGAGGTCACCGACAACCGGAAGCGCCCGATCGTCGCCGCATCGCCGTACTGCTGATCGAGTGTGAACGTCAGCGTCACGCCGCCCGTAGCGTCGACCGATTCGGCCAACTCGAAGACGGCTTGATGGCGACGCCCGACTTGCGGGGCAATCGCCCAGCCGGTCTTGGCGTCGTCGTCAACCGCCGCGGCGACCGGCCAGCCGTCCTGGCTGAAATCAGCTCGAGGATTGCGCAGCTCGACCGGTCGAGCTGAAGCCGGATCGGATTTCGGGGCGTGGGTAAGCCGCAACTCCGAGAGCACGGCATTGCCGTTCTCGTGACGACCCGGACCGCTCTCGGGGAACTTCTTGTCGGGCAGGAGTTCGAGTCGGATCCCGGTGATGCGCGTTAGGTCCGTAACCGACGTGACGGTATAGACGTCCGTCGCCGGCTTGTTGCCCCCGACGTAAACGGATTGATCACCGGTACTGACCAGCGAAGCGCCACCCGCCGAGGCGTAGCTTGCCGGCTCGAGCGGGGTCCACGGTACGGCGGAATCGGCCGCTTCCTGCTCCCACGCGGCCAGGGCGGCGACTTGCTCGGGCTCTTGCGCGGCGATCTTCCCTTCGACCGTCTCGAGGTCGGCGCGGATCTTGTCGAGACGCTGTTGCTGTTCGGGTATCGTCAACTCGACCAGCGGAGCCCGGCTCGTGTACGTACCGCCGCCGCGCTCGGGCACGTTGTTGAAAAACGCGTACAGTTGATAGAACTCCTGTTGCGTGAACGGATCGTATTTGTGGTCGTGACATTCGCAACACGCCAGCGTCGTGCCCAGCCATACCGTCGCGGTGGTGCCGACCCGGTCGACGACCGCCCGGGTGCGAAACTCCTCGTTGTCGATGCCGCCTTCCTCGTTGAACATCGTGTTGCGATGGAAGCCGGTGGCGATCACCTGATCGCGGGTGGCGTCAGGCAGCAGATCGCCGGCCAATTGCTCGATGGTGAACTGATCGAACGGCAGGTTGCGGTTGAAGGCGTCGATCACCCATTCGCGGTATTTCCAAATCGAACGGGCCGCGTCGACGTGATAGCCGTTGGTGTCGGCGTACCGGGCCGCGTCGAGCCAGTAACGCGCCATGTGCTCACCGTAAGCCGGGGACGCCAACAGCCGATCGACAACTCTTTCGTACGCACCGGGCAATTCGTCGGCATGGTATGCGTCAATGTCGGCGAGGCTCGGCGGCAACCCGGTCAGATCGAGACTGACCCGGCGCACGAGGGTGGCACGATCCGCCTCGGGCGATGGAGTGAGATCGTCGCGCTCCAGGCGATCGAGAATGAAATGGTCGATCGGGTTTCTCGGCCAGGCGGATCGCTGCACGATCGGCACGGCCGGTCGCTGGGGTTTCCGGTAGGCCCAGTGATCGCGCGCCCGAAGCGCGATCGCCGCGGAATCGGTCTCGTCGGCGAGCAAGGGTGAACCGAGCGCCACGACGAAGCCCAGGCAAACCATCCGAGCCGCGAGCGCAAGCGAGCGGGTTCTCACATCGTGACCGACATACACCGATGTCGAAGCCATCGAATCACCACGCCGTAGGTCCGAAGAGGAACCTCTGTTCCTGCAACCCGGCTCTAGTGTTGTATCTGACAATCAGCAAGGTTTCTAGCTAACCGAGCCCCGAGCGACAGTGCGGGGTTGTCGAACCCGCTCGCTTGCGCACGCGGCTCGGATAAAGGTTCGTCAACGTGCAACAGGTCCCTAGGCCGGCGGCTTGAATTCCTTGACCTTCTCGATAAATTTTGCCGGCTCGGCGGCGAACTTCGCCCGGCAGTTGTCGCAGCACAGGCCGATCGTCTGGCCCTTGTAGACCACCGTGAACTTCGCGTCGATCGGCTTGTTGGTGAACGGGCAGTTGGCGTTGATCGGCTTGGCCGCGACCTTCTTCTCGTCCTTGGCGGGCTGCGTGGCCGGTGGACCTTCCCACCCGAGGTTGACGTCCACCTCCGGCAAGGCCGTCTTCAGGTCGGCGGCGCCCGCCTTGGTCACTTTGGTCTGCCACACGTAGAGTTTGCGCAGGTTCTTGAGCCCCTTGAGGTGCGCCAAGCCCGCGTCGGTGACCTGCGTGCTGTGCAGGTTGAGGTATTGCAGGTTGTTCAGATCCTTCAGGTGAGCCAGAGCCGCGTCGTCGATCGGGGTGTTTTCGAGGTGAAGCCGGGTCAGGTTCGGCAGGCCGGCGACGTTGGCCAGCGCGGCGCCGGGCACCTTCGAGTTGGCCACGCTGAGCCAGGTCAATTGTTCGCGGACGGATTTGATCTTGGCCAGCGGCGAGCCGTCGGCCTTGTCGATGCCTTCGACGTTCCGGAAATCGACGTTGATCAAATTGGTGTTGGCGGCCAAGGGCATCGCCAGCGCGCCGGACTGCTGGAGCGCCGACAAGGCTTCGGCGGCGGCAGGCGGCGCTTTGAGGGTTTCGATCAGCTCGACCTTCTCGGGCTCTGTCTCCTCGCCCTGCCAGTCGCCCAGCGACGCGCCCTGATTGATCCAGTCGCGGAACAGCGCTTTTTGAGCGTCGGTCAGCGGGTCGCCCTCGGCGGGCATAACGTCGTCGTCATCGGCGGGCAGGGTGATGCGGGTGTAGATCTCGCTTTCGTCCGCCTTGCCGGCGACGATCAAATCGTCTTCTTCGCTCGCTTCGGCGATCGTCTTGGGCTGGTCGAGCCGCAGCTTGCCCTTTTGCTTCTTCGGGCCGTGACACTCGAAACACCGTTCCTTGAGAATCGGCAGAATCTGCTTGACGAAGTCGACCTTGTCGGCCGCCCGTGCCGCGGTCACCGGACCCCAAACCAACACTGCCGCTAAACCGAGTAAGCTGAGTCTTTTCATGAGTCGTTCCCTCGCTTGCGCTAAACCGTTGGCCGAGTCGCGATCGGCCTTTATCCCCGTAGGTTAGCCGATGATCCGAATCCCACGCAAGTTCCGAGCCGCGGGATTCAGCCCGTGCCGTGAAGCCGAGGTTCAATCCCGGATTATTTGCGCCGCTCCGATTTGTGAGACTCACTCGCTCTCGGAGCCGGTGCCGAGCAGCGTTGCCGCATCCAACAGCCCGATCGCGGCGAGCAGGTCGACCTGCGACTGGTTGTATCGGACGACCGCCTCGGCCGAGCGCAGCCGCGCCTGGGTTGCGGCATCCTGCGCCTGTAGCACGTCGAGCGTGGTCATCGTGCCGGCCTCGAGGTTGGCCTGCGTGAGCCGCAGCGCTTCCTCGGCGGAAGCCACCTGCTGCTGAGCCAGGGCGATCAATTCACGCTGGGTTTTGCTGGCCTGGGCGGCACGGACGACCTGCGATCGCACGACATCCAAGCGGCGCACGGCCTCGAGCATTATGTGCTTGTACCGCGCGTCGGCGGTTTTCAGTTCGCCGAACGTCGACAGACTCAGCTCCAGGCCGGCGCCGGCCGCCACATACTGCTGATCGCGGAACGTGAACGTCCGGTCGCCCCGGCTGTCGAGCTTCTGCGATCCCCGCAGGATTCCCTCGCGAATCAGGCCGTTGGCGACGGGGTTGGCGCTGAACGCGCCGGTGGGCGAGAGGGGATTGACGATCAGGTTGCCGGGGACGCCCTCGGCGGGCACGACGTTGTTGGCATGGCCGGTGATCCCGCCGTAGCGATAGGCGAGGATGAATTCCGGACCGAACCCGCTCCACAACGTCGCCTGCTCTTCGGCGGACAACACTTCAGCCAACGTCCGCACGCTTTGCAGATCGGGTCGCCAGGCCACGGCGTTCGCCAGCAGTTTCTCGATCTGCAGATCGGCCCGCACCAGCTCCTCCGCCGACAGGTTCTCCATCTTCGGGACGAGCGTTGCGGACGAATCGAGATGCAGTGTCACGGTCAGGGCGATTGACGCTTCGTAAAAGCGATTCAGGGCCGCAACCAGATCCTGCTGCCGAGCGGCCAGCAGCGCTTCGGCGCGGAGTTCGTCGGCCGGGACGCCGGTGCCCGCTTTCACGCGCAGCCGGTTGACGCGGAGCAATTCCCGGGCCTCGGCCACGCCTTCTTCGGCCGTGGCCACCTGGGCCTGGGCCAGCACGAGTTCGTAGAATTCCGAGGCGGCCCGGCGCAACGTTTCGAGTTTCACCGCGTCTTCATCGTGCTCCGACGCGGAAAGTCGCTTCCGGGCCGCGATGATTCCGTAAACGACGCGGCCCGGGTTCGTGATCCATTCGATGCCCACGGACGGCTGAAAGACCGTGGAACCGACTTGGAAGATCCGTCCGTCGGTGTTGCGAAAGCCGCCGTCGAACCGCTCGAAAAAGGCGGTCGGCACCAGCACCGGGAACGCCGCGCCAACCGCGCTTTCATACTGTCCGCGTTGGGCTTCGACGATTTCGCGGGCCTGCCGGATGTCGACGTTCTCGGCCAGGGCGACTTTGACAACGGTGGGAAGGTCGATCGGCACCAGTTCGGTATACATCGGCTTGGTTTCGGAGGTCGCCAGTGCGATCGCTTCCGTCGGGACACCGCGTACCTGCGGCGCCACATCGGGCCGTTCCATCGGTGTCGTCGACGGTTGTGGTGAAGCGCATCCCGTGACGACCATCAGTCCACACATCACCGTACCGCGAAGATGAGGCGCTACGTCCATGTGCGATCGCCTTTCTGCCCGATCATCGGGGCGTCTATCGCTGCCTGGAGGCAAGTGTCGCCTGCACCGGAACACCCGGCGCGACCACACCTGAGGCCGAGACGATGATGCGTTCGTCACCCTCCAGCCCGCTCAGCACTTCCGCCTGAATCCCGTCGTCGTAGCCGATCGTGATCGGCAGCGTCCGGGCGACGTCGTTGTTCGCCACCAGCACGGACAGGTCGCTGCCGCGAACGCGAATGGCTTTCGACGGAATGACCATCGCCTGTTCTTTCGCTTCGAGCATGACCACAGCATGGGCGTACATGCCCGGCGCCAGTCGACCGTCCGCATTGTCCAGGTCGACCTCGACCTGCATTGTTCGCAGATCCGACCGAAGGGCCGCCGCGGTGCGCGAGACTTCGGCCTCGATCAACGTAGAGCCCAATGATTTCACTCGGACCTGCACCGGCGTGCCTACCCGCACGTACGACGCGTCGGACTCAGGGATCGCCAGCGTTAAACGGATGAGATCGTCGCGAACCAGCGTCAACAGGTAGGTGGTCTCGCCCTCGGCCGCCGACCGCACGAAATCGCCGTGATCGACCATGCGTTGGGTTATCACGCCGTCGTATGGTGCGGTGATGGTCGTGTACGCCATCAGCGTCTTCAGTCGCGCGACGGTGGCTTCGGCGACGTTGATTTCCGATTCCGCGACGCTCACGTCGGCGCGGGTGGCCTTTTCGGCCCCTTGGGCGCCGGCGATCCTGGCCTCGGCGATCCTCACCTGGGCCTCGGTGATATGCAGCTTGCTTTGCGCCTCGTCGAATTCCTGGGCCGGAATGACCTGCCCCTTGTGCAGTTCGTCTTTGCGTTGAAAGGTGATCCGGCTCAGTTCGTGTTCGGCCTCGGCGCCGCGGGCCACGGCTCGTGCCGTTTCCACCATCAATGCCGCCTGTTCCGCCTTGGCCCGGAGTGCTTCGGCGTTTGCGCGCTTGGCGGCCAGGACGGCCTCCGCCTGTCGCAGTTCGTCGATCATCTCGGGCACGTCGATTTCGATCAGCTTGTCGCCCTTGCGGACGCGGCTGCCGATGTCTACGTTCAACACGTTGATGTATCCGCTGGTCTTCGCGTACAGGTCGACGCTCTCGTAGGCGCGCAGATCGGCCGGCAAGCGCAGCTCGCGCGTCAAGGTCCGGCGCTGAGGCTCGGCGACCTCCACGCGCACGGCGTTCGTCGTCGTCGATGTCGTTGCCGCCGGCTCATCCGCCGCCTGCACCACCGCTAGGCTGTCGGACGCGAGCATCTGAAACAACACGACGCCCGTGACGGCGGCGGTCGCCGCCGTGACCGTTATCATGGTCACCAAGCGTTTCTGATTCATGATCAGGCTCCAACCGCCGCGGCGTCGTCCGGTCGGGGATCGCGCCGCAGCATCACGTACAAGCACGGAACGACGATGATCGTCAAAACGGTCGCCGCCAGCACGCCGCCGATGATCGTGCGGGCCAGCGGGGCGTTGGCTTCGCCACCGGCGAAGCCGATAGCCATCGGGATCAATGCCAGCAGCGTCGTCAGCGAGGTCATCGCAATCGGCTTGAGCCGAATCCAGGTCGCTTCGGTAATGGCCTCTCGAACGCCCAACCCGTCGCGCACGCGCTGATTGGCGAACTCCAGGAGAATAATGCTGTATTCCACGACGATTCCGGTCATCATGATGATGCCCATGAAGGCCGGGATATTGAGGTTCGTGCCGGTCGCCCACAACATGACGCCCACGCCGATGAAGCCCAACGGAATGGTGAGCAGAATCACGAAGGGGATGCCGAACGAGCGGAGTTGCGCGACCATGGTCAGATAGACGAGTATGATCGCGATCGCCAGCCCCCCGGCGAACTGTACGAACGCGGACCGCATCGTCTCCACCTCGCCCGCCATGGAGATCGCGTAGCCCGTGCCGGCGTAGTCGCCGCCCACGTCGTAGAACACGCCCCGGGCCGTCTCTCTGCGCTGGGGGTCGAGAATCGAAGACTGGGTCACACGCTTCTCGATTTCCGCCGCCACCGTGCCCACGTCGTAGCCGGACTCTACGTTCGCGAACACGTCGATGGTGCGGGTGATGTTGACGTGGTTGACGGCCGCCGGTCCGGTCTTCCGGCCGAAGTCGGCGATGTTCCGCAACGCGACCGGTTGGGCGCTCCGCTGCCCGGTGATCGGGATGTTGCGCAACGTCTCGATCGACTCGATGTCTTCTTCGAGGTACTGCGCGCCGAAAAAGTAGTGGTTGCCGTTGCGCTCGTCGATCCAGAACGCCGGATCGAAATTGATGCTCGAATTGACCGTGGTCACGATGTTCTTGACCACGTCCTCCTGCGTCACGCCGAGCTGGGCCGCCTTGACGCGATCGACCTGGATGTCGATCTGCGGATAGTCCATGCGCTGGGCGATGCGTACGTCCGTCGCGCCAAGGACTCCAGCGGCGATGGTCTGCACGTGGCGGGCGATCTCCTCGGCCGTGAACAGGTTGCTCCCCTGCACACGAACGTTGATCGGCGACGGCAGGCCGAAATTGAGGGCCGCCGTCATCATCCCGCCCGTATCGAACGCGAACTCGACGCCGGGAAACTCGGCGTTGAGCCGGCCGCGCAGACGCTCCACGTACTCGAACGTGCCCGGCATGCCGTCTTTGCCCTTGAGCTGCACCAGCACGAAGGCGTCCATCGGGCCGGTGTTCGGGGTGTAGGCGGCCGGCCAGTCCATGAGCACGCCGATGTTCGAGATGAGAATACGCATGTTCGAGTCGGCGTGGTTCTCGACCCGCGGATACTCGGGGTCGGGCTGTCCCATCTCAGCCGTGAGCGCGTTTTCGATTTCGGCGATCGTGGCCTCGGTGTTTTCGATGCGCGTTCCCGACGGCAGCCGCACGTAGATCGTGAACTGATTCGAGTCCACCTGGGGAAACAATTCCGTGCCCGTACGCATGAGCAGCAACACGGATACCACCAGCAGGCCGCCGCTGGCCCCGACCACCAGCCACCGCAAGCGCAGCAGGTTGCCGAACGCGGCATCGAACCATCCCGGCCGGCTCGCCTCGCCGCCCGTTGAACCGGTCGCCTGTTTGACCTTGAGAAACCGGGAACAGAACGCCGGGATCACGAACATGGCGACGATGTAGCTGCCCAACACGGCGAACACCACCGTGACCGCCAGCGGCGTGAACAGGAAGCGCGGGACCCCGGTCAGAAAGATCACGGGGAAAAACACCACCACAAACGTGACCGTCGACACCAGGACGGGTAGGGAGACTTCCGTGGTGCCGTCCAGGGCGGCCTGCATCCGGCTCTTGCCCATGCGCAGGTGCCGGACGATGTTGTCCAGCACGACGATCGATTGATCGACGAGAATCCCGATGGCCAGGGCCAGCCCGCCGAGCGTCATGCTGTTGATCGTGTCGCCGGTGTAAAACAGCCCGATGAACGTGGCCAGGATCGCCAGCGGAATGGCGAGCACGATCACGAACGTCGAACGCAGACTCCGCAAGAATACGAGCACCACCAGCCCGGCCAGCGCCGCCCCCAGACCGGCCGCGATCTGCAGGCCCGTGATGCTCGACCGCACGTAGCTCGACTGATCCATCACGACTTCCAAAGCCAGGTCCTTGGACTTCGGGTCCATTTCGCGAAGCCGATTCAGGATCGTGGTCAATTGCCCTTTGATGCCGTCAACAATGGCGATCGTATTGGCGCCCGGCTGGCGATAGATCGGAATGTACACTTGTCGGCGGCCGTTGATGCGGACGGCGTTGCTTTGAATCTGATACGAATCCTGCACCTCGCCGAGATCGCGCATGAAGACGACGGCCTCGTGATTCGTCGAGATCGGCACGTCGTTGAGCGAATGCACCTCCGGTTCCATCGCGTTGGAGACGATCTGGTAGTTGATGTCGCCGAACTTCGCGTCCCCGGTGGGCACGAGCACGTTCTGCCCCTTGAGGGCGCGCACGACGTCCATCGGAGAGAGCCCGCGTGCTTCCATCTCGTGGCGGTCGACGTACGCGAGAATGCGCCGCAGCACCCCGCCGTAGACGGCCGGCGCGATGACGCCCTGAATGCTCTGAAGCCGGTTGCGCAACTCGAAGTAAGCAACGTCATACAGGTCCTTCTCACTCATCGTCGGGCTGGACACGCTCACCAGACACAACGGCACCGACGCCGTCGGGTCGAACGGCATGACCATCGGCGGGATGGTCCCCGGCGGCAGATAGAACAGGTCGGACATGGCATACGAGGTGACCTGGGACATGGCCGTGTCGAAGCTGATGTCCTCGCGGAAGAAGTCCTTGACCACGCACACGCCGAGCATAGCCTTGGCTTCCTGCCGCTCGATGCCGACGGACTGACCGGTCCAACGCTCCAGCCGGCTCATGATGTCCCGTTCCATCACCTCCGGCGGCATGCCGGGATAGAACGTCACGATCTGCACCGCCGGCGTGTTGAATTGCGGAAGCAGGTCCGCCGGGATACGGGTCATCGAGGTCACGCCGACCACGACCACGGCCAGCACGACTACGATTACCAGGTAGGGATTGCGTAAACCGACTTCAATCGCTTTCATGAACACCCCGCATCAAGTCAAGAAGTTGCGTCTCGTTCAACGTCGAGACAGCGGCGACAATCATGTCGCCGCGCCGACACGCGAGCACGGTGTGGCCTCGCTGATGATCGGCCCAATGCACCCCGCCGTCATGGTCGACCCGTCGCATGCGATCGACATTCAGCACACCGCGCGGGAGCACGACGACCGCCGCCCGCACTCCGGCGAGTTCGTAAATCGCGAACACCGCCGGTTGCCCCGCCAGCGTACAGGACCGAGCCCCGACCAATCGGCCGTCCAAACCCTCCGCCGACGGTAGCAAGACGTCGACCCGGATCCGGTCGCGCACCCATGCCGACGCCACCGCGGTGTCGCTCGACTCGATGTCCAACTGCTTGTTTTGATCCACGAAGTGACGAAAATCCTCCACCAGCAAATCCGTGAGCCGGCTCGAAGCATCCGCACCGAGTCCGTGATCGTCGGTGAACCGGTTCGCGACCCCCCACAGCACAACCCCGAGGCCCGCCGCCATCGTCACGCCCGTCGCCACGAGGAAACGTCTACGCCGCGCGACCCGTTTGGCCTGCATCTCGCGTCGTGGAGCGTCACGGAGCACCGCCGCCGCGTCCAACGTCGTCCCGGCGCCCTCGTCGACCAGCTTGCGCGTCAACTGTTTTCCGATGGTGCGCTCGATCTCGGCATCCCGCGCGCAGACCGGGCACCCGTCGAGATGACGCTGCACTTTGAGACTCAACGTCGCACCTAGTTCGTCGTCGAGGAACGCGAAGAGGTATGTACGTACGTCGCGACACTTCATGCCCGCCCCTCCCTCGCCGACGATCCTGACCGCCCCGGCGGCCCCAACCGCGTCGACGGAGCAAGGTCGGCGATCCGCGCCCGCAGCTCGCGTCGCGCACGAGCCATGCGTGACATGACCGTCCCCACCGGACAGTCGAGCACCTCGGCAATCTCGCGGTACGAGAGCCCACCGGCCGCGGCCAATACCAACACCTCGCGAAACGCGGGGTTCAGCGCGTCGAGGGCGATGACGATGCGATCATCGAGGAATTCCCTGAACCGCGCTTCGGACCAGGAGGGCAACGCAGTCAGGGGCCCGACGGGATCGGACAGGTCGGGATCGGATGGAGCGAGTTCGGTCAACTCGGCCAGAGGCGCCACCACCAGCCGGACCCGGCGACCGGCCGCGCGCTGCCATTCAAACACGATGTTCCGCATGATCGTCAACAGCCACGCCCGGGTGTACCCACCCGATTCAGTCGGCGCATACGCCCGCCACGCCCGCAGCAGGGTTTCCTGCACCAGATCGACCGCGTCGGCCTCGTTGACCGCGTACCGCCGTGCCACCACGTGCAGCCGCGACCAATGCGGGCGGACGTATCCCAAGAATGAGTCCTGTGTACTCGGCATCGGCCCTCGTCGGTCCCCTATTCCATATAAATGATCGGGCGCGTTCAACTCATCCCGAAAAAGTATGACAACACGAGAAATGTGCACCAGCCGGCAACCGAAAGGGTTTACATGAGGGCGCCGACGCACCGCAAGCGACCGCGAAGAGTCAAGACGCGAGCGCGCGCCAAGCCCACGGGTTGCATCCCGTGGGACATCCGAGGGTCACCGGTGTCGAATAGAGTAAGACCCTACTCGAACTGCTCGATAAACTTCAACGCTTCGGCAATCACCTGATCGGTGATGCCCATGTGCCCCCGATCGGTGTAGTGGCGAAACCCGGTTTGCACGCCTGCCTTGACCAGCGCGTCGTGCATCGCGACGGCTTGCCGGACCGGCACCGACCGGTCGTCGTCCGAGTGAATGATCAGCAGCGGCGTGGTATCGGCGTTGACGAAAAACAGCGGCGACGCCTGCTTCCTCGCGGCCACGGGGTCGCCGTCGGCCGGCGTCCAGAGCTTGCCCCAGTCGAGCGTCGTCAAATCATAATTCGCCGCCACACTGATGACCGCCCGGACGTCGCTGCTCGCCTCGGCCCACCCGCCGGTGCGTTTGTAGGGCCCGTCACCCCGCGTCGCCGCCAACGACACCATGTGCCCGCCGGCCGATTGACCGATGAGAAAGACCCGCTTGGGATCGACGTTGTATTGCTTCGCATGGGCGTGCACCCAGCGGACGGCACAGCGAAAATCCTGATAGCAAGCCGGCGCCGGCGTGCACCCGACGAGGCGATAGTCGATCGACATCGCGAAGAAGCCCAGCTCGGCCCACTGCCGAACCTTGATCGTACTGGCATCCTTCTTGTGCCCGCCGACCCAGCGCCCGCCGTGCACCGATACGATCGCCGGCAACGATTTGTCGGACTTCGGATAGGCCACATCCGCCAGCAACCCGGCCCCGTGAACGCGACCGTAAACGACATCTTCGCGCACGGTGACCCCGTCGTCACCACGTTCCGCCGGCTTGTCGGCGAGCGCGGACGTCATGATCAACGCCGACACCAGGAACAAGAACGTGAGCCCGCCGGCCGATGATGGTCGTAGCATGCGTCGAAACCTTTCCCAAGCATAGGATCCAAAACCGCTGCGCCGATTCGGTGATGTTACGCTACCGCGAAAGAAACCGCACGACGCGTCAAGATACGTCGCCGACAACATGCTTTCAATGGTACAATGCCCCCATGCACGGGTTCTTACGAGTGGTGATCGCGATGGTCGTGGGAACATTGGTCGGCATGATCGTCGCCTTCATGCTGAGTTTCATGCTGTCGAGCGCCAGACTGGTCGGTATTCGTTTGCCGATCCACAAGGGGTACGTGATTGTACCGTCATGGACGGCTATGGCCTTGTACGCTCGTCTCGAACCGGATCGCGTGATTGAATCCGAGACCCGCTGCCGCCGTTGCGGCATCATCCTGCGCGGGTTGACCGAACCGCGGTGCCCTGAATGTGGAGAGTCGATTTGACGACGGAACCGAAGCGAAGGCTCATGGCCACCGCGGCGGGTTGTGTCGTGGGCGGTGTGCTCTGTGCATTCGGTGTGGAGTCGGGTGACGTCGGCCTCATTGTGCTCGCGGTTCCCGTCTCGTGCGTTGTTTCCGTGGCTTCCTATGCTCGATTTGGCAAGTTCACGACGTACGACCCCGAAACCCGCTGCCGCTAGTGCAACTACATTCTGCGGGGTATCACCGAGCCGCGGTGTCCCGAATGCGGGGAACAGATTTGAAGCACCGAATCCTCTTGTTGATTGGAGGCATGGTTGGTGGGTTCGGCGTGCTCATAGGAGGATGCTACGTATGCATCCCGGAATTGTACTCTCCCACAGTCAGTAAGAACTGGTATCTTCTGCTGCTCGGTGTGAGCACGATTGGAGGCGTCGTCTCTGGGATTTGGATTGTCGATGCCACGAAACGATCCTTCGCACTCGCTACCAAACGTATTCGTCACCAGCAGCGTCTTTGCATAAGCTGCGAGTATGACCTAACCGGCAACGTCTCCGGCGTCTGTCCAGAGTGCGGTACGGCGATTGCGACTCCCCAACGAGATAGCATCCGGGGATGGATAATAGTGAGACGCTATGCAGCCATTGCAGCGATCTGCATCGTGATGATTGGCTTGCTCTTCGGTGGGCTTAATTGGTACTGGTGGTCGGTGTTGGGTCAATACGAAATGGCATATGCGGATGGCGTTTGGTTCACTGAGGCACTTCAGTTCTACGCGGTTGAGCATGACGGACGTTTGCCCTCGGACTTCCAGGATCTCGTCTCCGAAGGGTATTTACGAAAGGATGCCGACGGTTGCTGGGAATTGCAGTCGAGAAAAGTCCCTATGCCCGAGGGGTACGAGCACACGATGAGATCGGGTGTTCGGGTGTGTCATCCCGAACGATTTGACGTTGCGTGGGGAATCAATGCCCTGGAGATGGAGATCCAAGAGGATGGACGTCTCCCCTCCCTCGATCGACGGCTTGTTGAGCCGGGTGATGTTTCACCGCCGGACTTGGTCCAGTGGCCATGCACCGACATGAACCACAGGTTAGCTGCATTGCTGAGAACGCTAAATACCGGGTCCACCGTTACGAGCACTCGACCAGGATTGGACCCATGATCCGCAAGACGCTCCTCGCCCTCTCGTTGCTGTTGCTCGCCGGGACGGTGGGTGTCGCCATCGGATTCCGCGATCGGACGTTCGTCTACTTCAACCCACCTTATTCGTTCACGGCCTCCAGCGATGGCCGGTCCCTGGTGGTGGTGGCGGCCAAAGGTTACGCCGGCATCAAGATTTGGCGTCCCGGCCCCAGGGTTGTGAAAGGCATTGCGAAGCCCGGCATTCGCATGATCGATTATAGCGGAACGGCATTGGGAAGCGTCGGCGCCAGGGCCGCGGTAAGCGAGATTGTCCTGGTACCGCGTGTGGAGTGGGGTACGCTTGATGGGTTGAAAAAAGCCACATTTACCTTCATAGGTATGCAATTTGACGCCCTCAGAGCACCGACCTGGAAACACGTCACCGTCGGAGCATCCCTGTGGCTCGTTGCAGCGCTAGCCGCATGCTACCCTTGCGTTTTACTTCTGGGCGGCTCACTCCACCGGTATTATCGCCGTCGTCACAACCAATGCCTCAAATGCGGGTACGACTTGACGGGCAACGTCTCGGGCCGGTGCAGCGAGTGTGGATCCGAGATCCGCGCCGCAATCGGTGCTGGTCACGACGCGTGATGACTTGTGTATCGAATCCGAGCCCCAAGCGCGAGCGCGGGGGTTCTCGGTTCACCATCGTTCGGTGCGTGGCAGAACCCGCTCGCTTGCGCTCGCGGCTCGGATCGGTTTCTTTCGCTTCCATGCACCCGCGCGCCTGGTGATGCAGCCGGTTGACGTACGCACTCGCCGGGCGGGATAATCGGCGCCTCCGCTTTCGCGCGGCGGCTAACCTTGGGAGTCGCTTCACATGAGTTCTCGGCTCAAGCCGCTGACGGATTATCTGGTCTCGTTGGGGACCGACGACGTCCCGCATAGCGGCGATTCGGCGTTCCTCGCGCATCTGATCGGCGTCTATCGCGACCTCGAGCGATGGCGGTGCGACCAGGCGGTCTGTGAGGCCGGGCTGTTTCACTCGATCTACGGGACCGAGAAATTCAAGCGGTTCTCGCTGCCGCTCGAACGTCGCGGCGAGGTTCAAGCGCTGATCGGCGAACGGGCCGAGCGGCTCGCTTATCTGAACTGTGCGATGGACCGCCCGTCGTTCGACGCCACCGTGGTCCGCAACGACGGGCGGCTTCACATGGTGGATCGCTACACGTCTCAGGAGATCGAGCTGTTGCCGGCGGACTACGACGACCTGTGCTGGATTCAGGTGTGCGACTGGGTCGAGCAGGTTGAACGATTGGGTGAGTGGGACTATCGCCGGGAGGCCTACCGGCAAATGGCCGATCGCCTGGGCGGCGTGGCCAAGCAAGAGTACGACCGCGTCTTCGCCGCCGAGCCGGTGTAACCTCATTGACCTTTCAAGCGGATCAGGGAACGGCAAGCAGTTCTTGTGCGGTCCAGTATGTGGTCCGATCGCGCGTTGCTCGCCGAACCTTGCCGACCGTCTCGGCGGTGATGCGGTCGGCACGACGGCCGAACCTACTGCGAATGTACGTCAACACCGCGGCGGTCTCGGCGTCGGACACGACCGGGCCGAAGCCGGGCATCTCCAGGTTGTAGGTGGCCGCCCCCACGTCGATCGGGCCGCGCAAGCCGTGCAGGACGATTCGGATCAGCCGCGACTGGGGACCGCGCACCCAGGCCGAGCCGGCCAGGGGCGGGATGCCGGTCTCGGACCCCGTGCCGTCGACGCCGTGGCAGGCCGCGCAGAACTTCTCGAACGTGACCCGACCCGCATCGGCCGTCTGCGGCGTGACACCGTCGCCGCGTCGGTCTCCACCGCAACCGGCCAGTAGCGCGAAGAGCGGAACCGATCCCAACCGTACGTTCTGCCGCATGCGCATCAACGTGCCGACGCATGCTTGCGACCCAAGCCGAATTCGTTGCCCATGCGCACGACCTTGCCGTCTTTCAGGTGCACCTCGACGAACTTCGAGCCTTGCACCGGTTTGCCGTGCTCGTCCTTCAGGACGGCGACGCGCTGCTTGGTCTTCACGTCGAAGACATCGGGGGCATGACACCACGCAAACGTGCCGTCGAGGCTGAAGCAAATCCAACCGTGTCCGCCGGTCGAGAGTTCGACGTGACCCTTGGGCGTGGGCGGCATCTTCGTCGCGTCGAAGATGAACAGTTTTTTGCCCTTCTGGTCGCTGATCCACAGTTCGGTTTCGTCCGGGGTCAGGCCGGCGCCGTGGGTGCGGTGCGGGATCGGCTCGGTGCCGGCGAACACGCGGTGCAGGACGGTGCCGCTCTTTATGTCCACCACGTCGAACCCGACGTGGTCGCCCAGGCAGACGAACGCGGTCTCGTTCTTGCTCGTGATCGTGTAGGGAAAGACGCCGGACTCGCCCACGTCTTTGATTTGGCGGACGACGCGATCGGTGGCGGTGTCGAAGGCGGTCAGCATGGTGCGCGTGCCGAGAAACACCGTACTTCCGTCGAGGCTGACGATGCTGTTGTGGGCCTTGGGTCCCACTTCGAGTCGCCGAATGAAATCGCCGGTGTCGCCGTCGATGACCAGGAATCCGCTGTCCTCGCCGGCGTACCACCAGCCGGTGGGGGCGTAGATTTTCTTGCCGTCCGGCGTGATCGACGACCGATCGCAACCGGCCGAGTACTGTCGGTCCCACACGACCTTCTCGGTCTCGAGGTCGAAGCGCCCGAGACGGCGATTGGTCGTCGAGTAATAGACGCAGTGCGTTTTCGCGTTGCTGGTGAAGCCGCGAATACCTTCCTTGAACACCGGCACGTCGATGCGGCGAACGAATTGATGCCCGTGATCGATGTCGAAGATCAGGATCCCCGCGCCGGAGCGGCCTTCCTGCTCCGCGCCGTCGGGTGTGCTGTAGTAGAGGAATCGCCCGGTCCGCGATTCGCCCAGCACCATCGGGCTGCAACCCAGGACGACCGCGACGCATAGAAGGGCTTTATGTCGAAGCATCATTCGTCGACCTCCTTTCTTCGGAGTCTGGACCTGCCATGAACCGTGTTCCCCCGCCCAAGAGCATACGCGATTCGATCCCGTCGTCGCAATCCGGGCCGAAGGCTATATCGTGTCGGTTCTTTGTGCCCCAAAGAGTCGACCACCACGAGGACGCCGTTGATGACCTGCCCACGCTCGGTCACGATTTCCACGGGACCAGGACCACCTCAGATGAGCGTCGGCCCGGCTCCAGCCATTCGCCCTGGCGCACGACCAAGGAAACGCTCCGCGGCGGTTGGCGTTGACGCGGTCCGGGAAGCACGGGTCCTCGTCCACGTTGCAGGAAAAGCTGATCAAGATCGGAGCGAAGGTCGTTCAGCAGGCCGAGGATGTTGACCTTCCGGTTGTACCGCGTGAGCTGTACGCGGCGGTGGGCCTTCATCGATTGGATTGAGCAGTTCGTTCGGGTAGGATGTCGGTCGTGGTGTGACATTCGGGGAGTCCCGGCGCAAGCGCGCCGATCCTGCGCACGGTCGGATCGATCACACGACGAGCGACAACAAGCGGTTGACGAGAACGGATGCCGTAATGAGAAAGCAGCAGTATGAAATCTCCGTCGCCGATCGGGAATGGATCGAAAAGATCGGATGGCGATCTGTGGATGATGTCTTGGCGTGGTCCGCGGGAGGCGTTGCCGCGGTGTCGCGATCATCGGATGTTGTCGAGGTGCCGGTTGATCCCGCGTTTGGCGGCCCCACGACAGTTTTTGTAAAACGCTACCGATACGATCGCTTTGAGCAGAAAGTCAAGCAAGCCTTCCGAGGCACGCTCTTTTGCAAGAGCCGGGCGCGCCGCGAGTTTGAGTTCCTCACTGAAATGCGCCGACGTCAGATTCCGACCGTACGGCCGATCGCCTACGGCGACGACTACGAGCATGCGTTCCTGCGGGCGAGTTTCCTGATCACAGAGGGCGCTGAGGCGTTTCAATCGCTGGACCTGTTCGGACTCGACGCGCGTCGCCGCCATTCCCTGAAACGATCCCAAAGGAGGGAGTTGACCGAAGGGCTGGCGGTCACCATCCGCAAAATGCACGATGCCGGCATTCGCCACGGCGGTCTTTTTTGGCGCAATATTCTTGTGGGCGTACGACCCGACGGCGGGTTCCAGTTCCTACTGTTTGATCCTGACACGCATGGACGACTGAGTGATTCACCCGTGCCGGAGTCTTCCGTCGTAGCCGATCTTTCGGCGTTTGTCGCGTCGGCGATTGCTCTCGGGCAGCGCGTGGGATTGGTCGCTTTGATGACCGCCTATTTTCGCGTCTCGCGGCTCACCGCGGCGCAGAGAAAGCTGACATCACGGATTATCGAACGCGCTCATACCCTCGCGCCGTCCGAGCGTCGCAGGATGGCCGTAACCGAGGCGATCGGATGGTTACGGGTGCGGTCCGCCGATGTACAACGCGGAAACCGCAGCGCTCGCCGGTTCAATTCCTTGGACGAATTCTTTGACCGAATGTCACCCGGTCCGCCTGCTTCAATTCCTGCTTCCAAGACGAACAAGGCAATCCGTTTTTCGTTTTCCGGCACGAACGGCGTGAACGACGCGTTCGACCGTACTGTACTCTTGAATGACGGGCGAGCTACGGTGTGTGCGGGGCGTCCGTCCGGGCACGATCTTGTCATTCGCACTGATCCCGAAACGTGGCTTGCCGTGATCTCCGGTCATGCCGACGCCTATCCCCGAATGCGTGCAGGTCGTCTCCGCATGGAGGGGAACCCGACCGTTTTATGTACGTTGATCGAGCATCTCGATCGAAAGGAATCGACAGCCCTTTCGACGGCGGCAGGCGCCCATGCGGATGCGGCGATCGAGCGCGAATCGCGTAGAAACTCGATCGTGAAAGAGGCATCACAACAACCGTCACAACGGAATTTTGGTGGAAAATACAAGGTTGACGACTACGCGCGGTATTACGCAAAGAAACACGATTCCAGCTTGGGGCGGCGGATCTCCAACAACTTTGAGAGGAGCATGATACGGCGATCGCTGCTGCGAATTCAGCGGCATCATCCCGTTGAAACCGTGCTGGACTGCCCATCGGGAACGGGGCGATTTCTGCCTACACTGGCGTCGTTGAACGTGTCGGTGATCGCGATGGACACGTCCGACGCGGTTCTTCGAGAAGGAAGGAAGCATCATGCCCTGTTCAAAAAGCCGCCGGTCGTGTTGGTCGGATCGGCGCTCGAAATCGGCCTGCCTGATGACGCCGTCGACGTCGTCCTGTGTTCCAGGCTGCTGCATCATATCGCCGACCGCGAGGAGCGATTGACTATCCTGCGGGAGTTCGCGCGCGTGGCTCGTGTGGGCGTGGTGGTATCATTCTTCGATTCGGTTTCTTTTCGCGCATGGAGAAGCGAACGTAAGAAACGAAGAACCGGCAAGCTGGGCGGACGTCATGCGATGACCAGGGCTGCGTTCGTGGATGAGGCGGTTGGAGCCGGATTGAAGCCCATCGGCATGAACGCGCTGCTCCGATTCCACACGGAGATCACGGCCGCTGCGTTCCTGTGTTGAGTTCGCCGCATCGCGACAGGACCGTTTTGGTATTTCTCATGTTCGCCGCAATGGCCGTGCTTTGCCTGGCGTGTACCATGCGATGAGCAATCCGCGTATTGAGGATCGTTGGCGCCGCGTTGCCCCGACAAGGGGCTGGAATGCGGTACGATCGTCTGCAGGGGCCGTTTCAGACGCGAAGGAGGCGTGATTGTCAGCCTTCGTCCTTCGGAGAATAGATCAGATCCACCGCACGGCGATCTGGTAGGTGGCCAACGCGCCGAGATAGGCGAGTACGGTCATGTAGGTGAAGGTGAAGATCGGCCATCGCCAGGTGCCGGTCTCCCGGCGGATGATGGCCAGCGTCGCGCCGCACTGGCAACAAAGGGCGAAGAAGACCATAACCGAGAGGGCGACGGCGAGGTTGAACAGCGGCCGGCCGTCATCGGCCCAGGTCGCCGAGGTCAGGGTGCCGTGCATCTCGACCGAGTCGGCATCGATATCCTGACCCAGGTTGAAGATGGTCCCCAGCGTGCCGATGATCACCTCCCGCGCGGGGAACGACGCGATGGCGGCCATCCCGATTCGCCAATCCCACCCGAGCGGTTTGACTGCGGGCTCCACCGCCCGGCCCATTCGCCCAAGCACGCTTTGACGCAGATACGTGCCCGCCTCTTCCCGATCCAGATGGGCGGCGGCTTCAGTGTCGTCGGCGATCGCGATGCGACGTGTCTCGAAGTCGGCGTGGATCGAGGCCGGTCGCGGATAGTAGGCCAGACCCCACACCACGATCGTCACCGCGAAGATGATCGTGCCCGCCCGGACCACGAACGCCTTACCCCGATCGTACATACGGTAGAGGACGGTGCGTATCGACGGCCACTTGTACGTCGGCAGTTCCATCATGAAGCCGTCGGTCGGACCGCGGAAGACGGTTTGGCGCAGCAGCCACGCCACCGGGACCGCGACCACGATGCCCACCAGATACATGGCCAGGAGCACGAGTCCCTGAAGACCGAACCAGCCGCCGAGGTAATGCGTCGCGGGCACGAATGCGCCGATCAGCAGGGTGTAGACCGGCAGCCGGGCGCTGCAACTCATCAGCGGGGCGATCAGGATGGTGACGATCCGGTCCCGGCGGTCCTCGATGGTCCGCGTGGCCATGATGCCGGGAATCGCACAGGCGAAGGACGACAGCAGGGGGATGAACGACCGCCCGCTCAAGCCGAAGGCGCTCATCACCCGGTCCATGAGCAGCGCCGCCCGGGCCATGTAACCGCAGTCTTCGAGGATCGCGAGAAACAGAAAGAGCACGAGAATCTGCGGCAGGAACACCATGACCGCGCCGACGCCGGCGACGATGCCGTTGACCACCAGGCTGCGGAACGCGCCGGCGGGCAGCAGTCTGCCGAGCCCGTCACCGGCCCAGGCGAAGAGCGATTCGGTGGCGTCCATGAACGGTCCGGTCCAGGTGTAGATGGATTGAAACACCGCGGCCATCACCACCATGAAGAACAGCATGCCCCACACGCGGTGGGTGAGGACGCCGTCGATGCGGTCGGTCCATCCGGCGTGGGCGTCATCGGCGGTACGCACGACGCCGTCCAGTATGCTGTCGATCCACCGGTACCGGCTGTCGGCTTCGACTCGCGCCAGGACGATGCCGGCATCCACGAGTCGGCGACGATGTTCGTTCAGCCGCGCCGCGGCGTTACGGTCGCGTTCGCGCACGAAACGCTGTTCCGCGAAACCGCCTTCGTCGATCAGCACGTGCAGCATTTCGAGTTGCGGCGGCGGCGACTGGAAATCGCCGTTGAGCGAGTCCATGGCGCTCAGGACGACTTCGGGCAACATCGGTCGTCGCTCGGGCGGGCTAACGTCGAGCGATGCGACGATTTGATCGCGCAGCGCATCGAGGCCCTCACCGCGGTTGGCCACCACCGGCACCACCGGGACGCCGAGTCCCGCGGAAAGGGCGGGGATGTCGATGTGTTGGCCGAATCGCTTGGCCAGATCGACCATGTTGAGCGTAACGACCACGGGCAGGCCGAGTTCGAGCAACTGGCTGGTCAAATACAGGTTGCGTCGGAGGTTCGACGCGTCGACGATGGCGACGATCAGGTCCGGGCGGGGGACGCCGATTTCCTGCCCGAGCAGAACGTCGACCACGACCATTTCGTCGGCGGACCGTGCCGCGAGGGAGTAGGTCCCGGGCAGGTCGATGAGCTCGACGGCCCGCGACGCGCCGCGCAGCGCTCCGGTTACTTTTTCAACCGTGACCCCCGGGTAGTTGCCGACCCGCTGCCGGTACCCGGTCAATTCGTTGAAGAGGGTGGTCTTGCCGGTGTTGGGGTTGCCGACCATGGCGACCACGGCGGGAGCGGTGCGTGAGACGGTCGGGTCGCACTGGGCGTCGGTGAGGCTCATTCAGCGATTCCATCGGCGGGACAATCGATCAGAACCCTGAGCGCGAGCGAGGGGCTGGAGCCGAGCACCGTGAACCATGCCGGCCCCGCGCTGGCGCTTGGGGTTCTAATCAGGCGTCTACCCCGGGAACAAAGTTGGGGCGTACCCCGCCAAAAGGGTCAGGGACCGGCTCTCAACAAAACCGAGTGTAGCCGCTAGGCCCGGTCGGTCAAGCGTCGTACAATGGTCCGCCATGACCCGGCACGAGCCCGCACCCGTATGGACGGCCGAGAGCCTGGCCGATCCCCATCGGATCGGCGACAAGGCCCGGCGCGTCGAGCACATGTTCGACGCCATTGCTCCGAGCTACCGTCTCGTCAACACCCTGGCCAGCGCGGGGCGGGACGCGAGCTGGCGACGTCGCGGGGTTGCACTGGCTCGGGTCCGGTCCGACGACGATGTCCTGGACGTGGCCTGCGGTACCGGCGACTTCGCGCGCGCCTTCACCGCCGGCCGAACGTCGCCCCGGTCGGTCTGGGGCACCGATTTCGCCGGAAACATGCTCCGCCTGGCTTCGGCGGGCACCGAAGCGGCCATCACTTGGTGCCGCTCCGACGCCCACCGGCTGCCGTTCGCCGATGCCTCGTTCTCGATCGTCTCGTGTGCATTCGGCATCCGGAACTTTCAGCGCCTCGATGTGGGGTTGCGCGAAATGCGTCGGGTATTGCGGCCCGGCGGACGGGCGGTCATTCTCGAATTCTCCATGCCGCGCGGGCCGATCCTCCGAAGACTCTACAAGTTGTATATGCTGCGCATCATGCCCATCGCCGCCACCCTGGTCTCGCGCGACCGCACCGGAGCGTATCGCTATCTCCCCCGGTCGGTGCTGTCGTTCGCCGACGAGGGGGAAATCCTCGCGTCATTGTGCCGGGCCGGCTTCGCGTCGGTCGAACCCCATCGGCTGACCGGCGGCATCGTGACCGCGTACGTTGCGGAGGTGGGGCCATGAAAGCCATACCCGCCGGGCTGCTGCGGTCCGCCAAGAGCATCGTGACCGGCGCGGACGAGACCCCCGAGATCGTCGATGTCTGGTCGCGAACCCGACCCAAATATCGTGTCCGGGCCGTGGTGCTGCTCCTGTTCAACGTCGGGCTGTTCGTCGGTCTCGGTATGTTTTCCTACTGGCTGCGCACCGGTATCCCCTACGGACCGTTCGGCGCCGACGACTATGCGACTCAACTGTGGGACACCTTCAACCCGTTGGCCGAAGATCCGGTCACGCTCTCGGACTTTTTGCTCTTCCCCATCAATCTCGAGCACGTTCCGCTCCAAATCGTGGTCGTGGGACTGCTGTTGGCGACGCTGATCTCGATCCCGATTCTGGTGTCGATTCTCTATCGGTTTCCGTTCGGCTTGCTGTTCGTGGCCGTGGTGGCGTTCATTGCCATGATGCCTTGGCTGGCCATGACGCTCACGCTGTCGTGTCTGATCGCCGCGGCCCGGCCGTTCAAGTTCACCTTTCGATACGCCTACGCCCTGATCGCGCTGATCCCGATCTGCATCTACCTGTTCCTCAACCCCACCCGCTGGAGTGGGTCTTTGCCCCTGATGACCCCGGAAGAACGCGTCAAGCTCTTCGCCCCGCTGGTGCTGGCCGTGCTGGCGTCGTGCGTTCTGATGGCCATCGTGCTGATGATCGCCAAGATCGTGAACTACCGTCCCGGGGCGATCGCGCCGCTGCTGGCGGTGATGTTCGCCGTACCCGCCGGGCTGTTTTTCTCCCAGATCGGCCGCGACGAGTTACGCTATCGATTGCTCGAGCACGACTGCGGGCCGGCGTCGCAAACCTTCTTCGTCGACCGCGACGAGAACGAAGCCATCAGCCATTTCGCCAAACTCTCCTACGACCAGGACCCCGATCCCCATCGCGACCTGCAGGCGATCAACGAACTCATGCGTCTCAGGATTGCGCTGCAAATGTCGAGCGATAGGGCCCTGGCCAAGGACACCGCGTTCACCGAGGATCAGGCCTACGTCGTACGTCGCTGTGATCAGTTCCGTCGCACGTTCCCCCGCAGCCGCCACGTGCCGAACGTGCTCTACCTGCAGGGACGGGCCTTGGACATGCGCGTCGACATCGAGAAGTTCAAGGGCACGGGCATCGTCGCGCATTACCAGGACGTTCCCGCCGACAAATCGCGCGACACGTGGGAGACGCTCGCCACCACGTTCCCCGATTCGCCCACCACATGCGTGGCGTTGTATCGTCTGGCCTGGCTCGACGTGCGCGACGGTCACGTGGATGCGGCCTTACTCCGGTTGCGGACGTTGCTCGAAAAGTTCGCCGGGGTATCGACGGCGACGAAGCCGGCCCGGCCGGGGGGATGGCGCGGACTGTTCGCCACGCCGCCCGCATCCGACTCCTTGAAACTCGACTTACAACGCGTCGTGCTCGACGCCCGCAAGCTCGAATACCTGCTGGTCAACAACCGAGACCCGGTCTCCGGCGACGCGCCGCTCGCCGACCTGTTCCAGCTCGACCCGCATCATCCGAGCTATCGCGACAATCTGGACCGGCTCATCGGAACCTGGCCGCGTTCGAGCCTCCGCGACAACCTCGAGGTGCGACGCGCCCGGGCGCTGTCCGTCGGGCAGCGTTTTTCCGTCGGGCAGCGGATTGAACTGCTCTCCGCGCTGGTCGATGAGGATTATCCCGACACCGATGCGGCGGTCGAGGGCCGGTTCTATCTGGCCATCGAGCATCTCCGCGTCGGCGACCGTGACAAGGCCCGTGAAGCCTTCGCGCAGGTCATTCAAGCGGCCCCGGATTCACCCTGGGCCGATGACGCCCGGCAACGTCAGCAGGCGTTGGCCTCCTGAGCATACACTGGAAAGGATCTTCCCCTGTCCACGCAGCGAACCATCATCGTCGGAGTCACCGGTGCGTCGGGTGCGGCTTACGCGCGTCGACTCGTCGCGTGTCTGGTCGCCGCCGAGGTCGACGTGCATCTCGTCGTCTCGCCGCATGGACGGCAGCTTCTCGCCGATGAACTCGATATCACCGAAGTATCGCCCGCGTCGTTGTTGGCGGAGCCTTCGGATCGATTGACCATCCACCCATTCAACGACCTCGCCAGCCGACTGGCCAGCGGTTCGTTCTTGTGTGACGGTATGGTGGTCTGTCCTTGTTCGAGCAACACGCTCGGGGCGATCGCCGCCGGCTTGGGCAGCAACCTCATCACCCGGGCCGCGCACGTGACGCTCAAGGAAAACCGCAAGCTGATCCTCGTGCCACGAGAGATGCCGCTGAGTCTGATCGAGCTGCGCAACCTGGTCCGGCTCGCCGAGGCGGGCGCCGTGATCTGCCCCGCCTCGCCGGGACTCTACCTGCGGCCGAAAACGGTCGAAGAGATGGTCGATTTCGTGGTCGGGAAAATCCTCGATCTGCTCGGCGTCGACCACGACCTGGAGACGCGCTGGACACCGGGACAAGGTAAATGACGAATGCCTAATGACGAAAGAATGTCGAATGGCCAATGACGAACACGAGCGGGTCGCCCCCGCAATTCGTCATTCTTTCGTCATTGGGTATTTCGTCATTCGACATTTCCGCCTACTTCGTAGGCGGTAGCGAGAGGTCGGCATCGAGCTTGACCGTCTTGTTCGGTTCGACCTTGACCTTGTGCTCCTGGATGATCGGCCCGCCGTAGATCAGGTCGACGACCTTGCCGGCCGGGTTCTTGCTCATGCGCGGCTTGATGTTCTCATGCCACACCTTCAGCGTGTACTCGCCCGGCGGTACGTCGGTGAGCTTGAACGCGCCCTGCTTGTCGGTGACGGCGTAGTAGGGGTGAGCGGCGACGTGGATCGCGCCGTTCATCCAGAAGTGGCCGGCGTTGCAGCGGAGCGTGATGACGCCGGGCGTGCGCTTGACGTTGGTGCGGGCCGGGTCGTCGATCACCTGGCCCTTGGCGGGCAGGGCGAGGTTGAACAACTGGGTGAGTCGCATGCGGGCGTTGACGTTGTGCAGGACCTCGTCGGAACTGGTGATCGCCAGGGTCGAGCCGCGACGGACGACCATGACCCGCGGGACGTATTGACACTTGACCTGATCGAGCGTGGCTTTCTTGCCGGTCATGAAGTCGATGTCGCGCTCGGGCAGGGCCTTACCCTGGGTAATGCCTTCGAGGGAGACGACGGCGTACGCGACGCCGCGCGTTTTTTCGTCGACCTGCAGGCAGCCCAGTCCGATCTCGGGTCCGGCGCAGTGGTCCTGCTGGGCGGCGGGCACGGGCACCTTGAGCTTGACCTCATCGGGCAGGTCCGCCTTCCAGATCACGTTGCCCTCGATGGTGCCGCCGTCGGTGACTTCGATCACTTTGTAGCGGACCGGCTTACCGCGACCCCGCCGAGCCTGGGCGTGGACGGACTGCACGCCGATCGCGTCCGGCCCGGCACTCGGCAGGAACGGACAAACCAGGCTGAGAAAGGCCAATCCCGCCGGCCAACGTCGAATTCGCATTGTGGGGCACCTCATCATGAATCGCGCGCGGTGATCGACTGTCCATCTTAAACAAACGAGCAACCCGAGGGTATCGCACGCTTCTGAGCCGGCAACTTCATCCCGCGGCACAGCGACTTCGTTCGGGGTCGGATCGGCTCGCGCGCCGATCGCGTCACGGTACTCGACCGCGGTACGTTTACGGCTTGAACGTGAAGTCCGCCTGGGCGTCCTCGCCGGCGGCGACCGTGACCTCGAGGGTCTGGTTGATCAACCGCTCGTGCCAGGCCTCGATCGTGTACTTGCCCGGGGGCACGCCCTTGATCTCGAACGACCCGTCCTCGCCGGTCACCGCGAAGAAGGGATGCTCGAAGATGCAGATGAACGCACCCATCCAAGGGTGGACGTCACACTTGACGGGCATGGCTTCGGTCCGCCGCAGACCCGTGATGTCCTTGGACCCCGGGTTGGGCATGGCGAAATTCTCGGAAGACGGCTTGTTGCCGACACTCGAGCTCGGCAGAAAGTGGACGTTGTGGTTGATGTTGTCGCTACTTTTGACCGTCAGCGTCTGGCGACCCTGCATGGCGACGACGTGCGGTGTGTACATGCAGCCCTGCTGGTCGATTTCGACCGGATCGGAGGGGACAGGCCAACGACCCTTGGGCAGACCCGACTTGATCGCCACCACGACGTTACGCAGCGTCTTGTTGTCGTTGACGATGACGCGTTCCTCGAGCGGCAGCTTGCCCGCGTGTTTCGGGTGGTTCGCGCAGGCGACGGTTCCGCCCATTTTAATCTCTTTGCGCTCCGGCGGCTCGCCGTCGAACGCGATCTTGCCCTTGATCGTACCGCCGCCTGCGAGATCGACTTTGAGTTCGCCCCCGCCTCCTCCGTCGCCGCCGCCTTCCGAATCGGCGACCGGTTCTTCGGGAAGCAGACCGTCGCTCTCGCTTCCGCCGTCACCACAGCCCAGCAGCATCGCCAGGGTGAGTGTCATGCCGTAGGGTAGAAATCTCAGCTTGCTCATGTAAGCACTCCTCGTCGTGTTGGGGTTCAAACCTGGTTCTTGGTTGCGCTGAACCCAGTGCGTGTCGCGCGTATTCTCGATTCGTTGACGTCGTATCGTGTTGAGGCCCGCCCGTCAAACGCTAGTCTTGCGCTCCGCTTGCGTTCGCCTGGGCCGCCTTGGGTTGCGGCTGCACCGCATCCTGGCCGGCCGCGCCCGCCGCGAACAGGAAGTTGGTCAGCAGCCGGATTTGCTCGGCCCCGGAGGTTGCGCCGAACTGCTCGTGCAGCGCTTTGATCTTGGCCTCGTCGCCGAGATCGGCAAAGGCGCTCTGCGCGTTACCACCGCCGAAGAGCTGCGGCATCTTCGTGCCCGGCTGGATCACGCTCGGGTTTCGCAGCCACCCCAATACCCAATCGTAACGCAGCCGCTCGAACGTCAGATTCAAATTGGGCGCGCTGACCGGCCCCTCCGATGCGGACCGCTTGCTCGGGTCGCCGAATACGTGGCAGGTGAGGCATTGTAGCTCATAGAGCAGCAATTCGCCCCGTTTGAGCTCGTCGGGTGTACCGAACGTCGCCGGTTCTTCGACGAACGGGAACGGCACGTCGTAGAGGTCCGCGACGAAGCTGCTGAGGTTGACCAGTTTCCGATACGCTTCGGTCCGCTCGTCGGGTTCGAGGAACGGGTCGGTGGGGTTGTCGACCGGGAATCGATTGAACATCCCGTAGTCGGTGAGCGTATTCGCCGGTTTGGCGAGCAGCGGTTGGGCATGCCAATCGACACCGGCCGCGTCCGGCGTGGGGATCGCGAGGTCGAACTTGCCGCGGGTTTGCGAGCCGTCGGCATTCGCTCCGGCTTGGTCGACGTAGCCGTGCACCGGCCCGAGCAGGCCGGCGAGCACTTCGCCCTCGTACTGCGAGACGCCGGCGAAATACTCGACCAACGCTTCGGTCTGCTCGTGATCGAGATGGAACGAGGGCATGCGTACGTTCAGCCACGGCCGGAGCATCTCGACGTTGCCCAGGAATTTGAAGAGCCAGTCGTGCTGGACCTTCGCTCCCTGGCCGCGCAGCCAGGGCGGCGCGTTGGCCTCGTCGAACATGGCCGTGCCGTCGGTGGTGCGGAAGTATTGGTGAATGACGGCGGCGTTGTCCTCGATGCGGTGACACCCGACGCAGTTCAGTTCGCGCACCAGACTGCGCCCGCGGGCGAGCCGGCCCTTGGCGGTGTCGGCGTAGTCGACGCGAATCGCGTCGGTGACCAGCGGATGTCGGCGGGAGAGCAGGAATGTCACCAACGCGTCGGTCTGGTGATCGTTCAAGAAGAAGTTCGGCATCTTGAGCTTGTCGTAGGGACCCTTGTCCTTACCCCGGTCCCAGATTCGCGGGTTGCGGAGCTTGTGCCACGCGAACGATCCGTGGTTGTGACGAATCTCCTGATGCGGGTTGCCCTGGGCGTGGTGAATGAGGTGCTCGTCCTGTTCGCGATAGACGTGGCCGAATTCCTCCTCATCGCGCTCGTCGTCGAAGGCGGGCGAGAAGAAGGCGAAGTCGATCATGGCGATCGGTTTCTCGGACCAGTAGGTCAGCTCGGTCCCCGGGCGGGAGGCGTTCTCGTAGCCGGTGACCAGATGGCAGGCGTAGCAGCCGTAGTTGCTCATCAGTTTCGAGCCGAGATAGAACAACTTCTTGTCCTCGTTCGGCATGGCCGCGACGGCTTGCTCGGCGGGGGCCCGGCCGTAGGATTTCTCGAGCAGCGAGACGAGCATGTTGGACAGATGACCGCCGCTGTCCGCCATGATCATCTTCGACGCGGCTTCGGAGTTCTGACCGCGGAGTAAGGTCATGACCAACTCGTCGACCTTGGCCGGATCGGCGGTGGCCAGGGTGCTGCCGGCGAGTCGCTCGTTGAAGGCCTGGTTGGCGTTGAGCGTGGCCAGGTACATCGCCATGTCGAGCGCTTCGCGCGGGGTGAGCCGCAACGACGGCATCTTCGTGTAGCTGGAATAGTGTTGCGGGTTGCGCAGCCAGTCGTAAAGCCACGCCACCGCGGCCGCGTCGTCGGCGAACTTGCTGCGGATGCTCGAGAGCTCGGGAGCGAAGCGGGTGAAGACCGGCCGGTCCCCGATCTTGTCGCCGTCGAAGATGGTCGCATCGTCGGTGGCGAAATGCGCCATCGCGTAGGCGACGCGGTCGTTGTAGCTCATGGCCGCGACGCGCTTGGCGGCGTCTTCGGCGCCGATCCCTTCGCGATCCTGCAAATGCTGGGTAATCCAGGTCTCGCCGATGGAGGGATAGTGCTCGCGCAGAAACGCAATGCGTTGGGCGGGCGTCTGTTTCTCGGCCTGATCGCCGGCGTTTTCCTTGCTCTGCCGCGCAAGTTCCTCGGTGATCCACGTGGTTTGCGCCTCGGGGTCGTCGGGATACGACTGATGTTCGAGCGCACCGTGACAGCCCAGGCATCCGACCGCGCCGAACAGAGCCCGCCCGCGCTCGACGGCGAGGGTTTGCGCCGCCGGATCGGTGGGGATCAGGTCCTGCGGCGGAGCTTCGGGCTGCCAGGGTTTGGCATCGCCGCCGCGCTGCTTGAGGTGATTGAGCCGGCTGGTTTCGAACAGATAGTGCGTCAGGGCCGCCGCTTCAATCCGGGTCCGGGCGACCGGGTCGGGATCGTAGCGGTCATGGGGCGTGTTCGGCCCGTTGTTTTCCTGCATGAAGTAGTGCGGCATCCAGGTCGACGGGCGGTAATCCTTGGGGAAATGGATCCACTCGGCCGCAAACGTCTTCGTGGTCTTGGACGCGAGGTTGGTCAGGTCCGGTCCGACCCGTCGTGAGTCACCCAGCCCTTCTACGAGGTGACAGTTGACGCACCCCAGCGAGGTAAACAGCTTCTGCCCTTCGGCGATCGGCCGACCGATCTCGATCGGTTGCGCTTCGCGGGTGGTCAGGTCCGTGCTCTGCTCGTGGCACTTCGCACACGACGCCGACGTGTACTTGGTTGCGAGCATCGGCGTGTCCCAATAGTGCTCGATGGTATGGAAATCGTAGGCGCCGTAGGGCGGCAGGTAGTGCTCCTCCCATTCTTCGAGCTGATGATGATTCTTGGGGGTGTGGGCGGCGAAGACGAAGTCGGTCTCGTCGCCGTTGCCCTCGTGGCAGACGGTGCAGCCCATCGACGCCATCGGGTGCGGCGAGTCGGTCCCGACGAACAGGTCGAGTCGTGGGTGGGCGAGTAGCGGCCGAATGAGCTTCATGCTGATCCGGTCGAAACCCTGTGAATCCAGATAGACGTTCACAGAGCGGAGCAAGTAGCTGACGATCAACTCGTGCCGTTCGGTCTCGGTCAGGGTCGCCACCGTCTGCGCGCCGTCCATCCCTTCGGCGGGGATGATTTTTTCCGCCAGCCAGGCGTCTTGTGATTCCCGGCCCATGTCGAACCAGGACGCTACCGTCTCGCCGTCGAGGTTTTCATACGTCCGCGCCCGCACCCGGCCGGCGCCCTGATTCTCGAGCGCGTTGTTGATGGCCGGGAGCGCCTGCTCGAAGGTTCGGATCAGGGATTCTCGCGTGAAATCTTTCTGGTCGATACCGACGTGACAGGTGGAGCAGCGGTCGACGGTATACGACTGGAGGAAGTTGTACTCGGCCCGTACGTCGGGCAGCACGACCTGACGGACTTCGTCACGGCCCAGCGTGCCCTTGGGAGCGGCGAAGTCGAGCAGCGGGGCGTTCATCACGGGCTTCTTCAGGAAGTCGAGCTGCGCGTTAAATGCACCGGCCAATAAATTTCGCTTCTTTTTCGCGTCGCTGACGATCTTGTCCAGTCGATCGACTTCCTTCTGGGCGTCGATTTCTGCGGCGCGAATCGTCTTGAGTTTGTCCTCCGCCGCTTGCTGGGCGTCCGCGTTTTCGTCCTGTTGTTTGATGGTGTCGGCGAGTTGCTGTTCGAGTTCATCCAGCTTTTTTCGGGCCTTGACGGTTCGTGGGTCCTCGCTGCCGTGAAGCGTATTGAATTTTTCGTACTCGTCCTTGTCCACCAGGAGCTTGGCGTCGAGGTCGGAGACATCCATGCGCAGCGGTTCGGCCTCGGAGAGCAGGTCGTCGATCTCGGCTTCGAGTTCGTCGATGGTTTTCGCGTCGGCGCGGGTCGCTTTTTTCGCATCCACGAGGCGCTTTCGAGCGGCGTTGCGTTCGGCCTCGGCCTCGTCGGTCTGGGTCAACAGGTAGTCCATCTCGGCGACCGCGGCCTGGAGCTTGACGTAGTCGCGCTGGTGGCCGCGCCACGGCTTGTTGCCGTAATCCTCGTAGACCAGCCAGAGCGTCGCGACCACCAGGGCCAGCGCCGCGTAGACGAATACCTTGTTCAGCTTGGGAATGTTCCAGAGGTTGTCAGTCGGGATGGGCATGGAGCCGTCCTTCGTCGGGCGCGTCGGTTAAATGTTGAAAAACCATTCCGGGATCTGCAGGAAGTACTTTCCGTTGAAAATCCAGCGAAATACCCTCTTGATCGGGACCAGGGCCATCCACAGCAACAGAATCATCAGGACCGCATAGCGAGCGAACCCGATCTGGACGTACATCTTGCGAAACACGTTCTTGGCCAGGTGCCAGGGCAGGAACACGAAAAACAGCCCCAGGAAGATGAAGCCGGGCAACTCCCGCACGAGGAACGCGAGGGGAAATCCGGACGGCGGGCCTCCACCCAGCAGCTTGACCCAGAATAACTCGGAGAGCTGGACGTTGACCAGCGCGGCGGGTGCGTGGGGGTCCCAGTATTCGTAGGGCCCGAAGAAGTTCCAGTTGGGTCCGCGAAGAAACGTGCCGAGCACGATAAGTACGATCCACATGATGATGAAGCCGAAGAGGAACATACCGATCGCGAAGGGGCGTTCCTTGAGCGTGTAGTAGCCGTTGCCGAGCGGGTTCTTGTCGATGTAGGGGATCGCACAGAGACCGACGATGATCAGGCCGGGCAGCAACACGCCGGCGATCCAGGGATCGAAGTAGACCAAGAGCTCCTGGAGTCCGAGGAAGTACCACGGCGCCTTGGAGGGGTTGGGCGCGGTCTGCGGGTTGGCCGGCTGTTCGAGCGGGGCCCGCAGCATGATCGCCCAGACGATCATGACCACGGTGCAGATCACCAGGGCGATCAGTTCGGTGTACACCAAATCGGGCCAGACCAGCACCTTGTCGTCGGCGCCGGCCTCGCGCAAGGGCTCGCCGCGCTCGCGCCGTTCGTCGTTGAGGGCCGCCTGACGCAGGCTCAACCAGAGGAAGAACCCGAACGCGAAAATCATGATGGTGATCGGGATGTTGTCCGGCTTGGCGATGATGAGCATGAAGTTGTGATCGAGCATCGACAGGCCGTAGAAGGCGATGAAGGCAAGGGCGAGCCCGCCGGCGATCAGCGGCTTGGTCCACCGACGGTACCACAACAAGCTGAGCGCGAAGCCAAGGACCGAGAGCGAGAGAAACGGCTCCGGCCGGGATAGCGCATTGATCACGGTCTTGATCGGACCGGTCGGCACCGTCGGCATCGACGGCTGCATGAGAAGGTCGAACATCGAGTCAAAGCCCTTTGCTGAGCAGGTTAGCTGATAGCACTGTTACAGCGGCCCACTGATGCCGCCGTCCTTCCGGATGCGCCAGAAGTGCAGCGCGATCAGGATCGTCACCACCACGGGGATGAACACGCAGTGCAACACGTAGAAGCGCAGCAGCGCCGGCGCGCCGACGAACGTGCCGCCCAACAGCCCGAACCGCGCGTCGTCGCCGGCGTGGACCAGGGGTATATCGCCGATGGCCAGGAGCTGCGCTCCGGGACCCTCATGACCCACCATCGGCGTCGCCCGGGCCATGTTCGAGCCGACGGTGATCGCCCACATCGCGAGCTGGTCCCACGGCAACAGGTACCCGGTGAAGCTCAACAGCAGCGTCAACACCAACAGGATGACGCCCACCGTCCAGTTGAATTCGCGCGGCGGTTTGTACGACCCGGTCAGGAACACGCGGAGCATGTGCAGCCAGATGGCGATCACCATCGCGTGAGCCCCCCAGCGGTGCAGCTCGCGAAGCAGCCCGAGCGTGACGTGGGCCCGCAGCCCCTGAATGTCGAAGTAGGCGTACTCGACGGTGGGGCGGTAGTAGAACATCAACAGCACGCCGGTGACCACTTCGATCAGGAACAGGAAGAAGGTCAGCCCGCCCATGCACCAGGTGTACGAGAGTCGGATGCCGCTCTTACGCACGGCGATGGGGTGCAGATGCAGAAAGACGTTGCTGAGGACGGCCATGGCCCGGGTGCGCCGATCCTTCGGAATCCCGTGTCGAAAGATCGACCCCCAAACTTGAGAGCCGCGTACGTAGTCACCGAACCTTGAAAAGACGCTCATGGTCCTCCTGCTCCGGCTACACGCCGGCCTTTCTACACTGCTTCGCCGGCCTTGTTACACGGCTACAAACGCATCGGGGTCGCGCCAGGGTCCTTGGGCCATCGGCCCGGTGGCGATGAATTTCTTCGACCGGTCCACCATCACCTGCCCGTCGACGACGCTGATCGCGAAACGCTCCAGCGGCCGGGGGGCCGGTCCCTCGAAGTTGACCCCTTCGGGTGTGAACCCCGATCCGTGACACGGACACTTGAACTTGCGGTCGTTCTCGAGCCAGTTGGGGATGCAGCCCAGGTGGGTGCAGATGATGTTGATCGCCACCAGTTGTTCTTCCGTTCGCAGCAGCCAGACGCCGTCGGGTTTGTAATCTTCGTTGATGGTGCCCGGGTCCAGAGCCGCGTATTTGTCGAGCGGGCCGACCCGGATGCGCGGATCGTCCTCTTCGCTCACGTTGGGAAACATGAAGCGCTGGAACATGATCGCGGACAACCCGCCGACCGCGGCCATGGCCAGCCACGCAACCAACACGTTACGCCGAGACATATCTTCCTCGTCGTCGACTTCTTCGGCTTCGACCGGCTCGGGTTCGGGTTTAGCGCTGCCGAGGATGCTCGCGAAACGGGCGTCGGGGGCGGGGTCCCGGCCGACGGTCGCCGCGACGGTCCGGGCGGCTTCGCGACGCTTGGCCAGCGCCGCGTCGATGCGTTCGCGCCCGCCGCGTTGCGTGGCGGCGTGGAGCAGGGCTTGCATCTGCGGGTCCCCGCCGGCGGCGATCGCCGCGGCCAGGGCGGGGTCGGGCACCTCGATCGTCTCGGTCTCGTACTGAATCACCTCGACCGGGCACGCCGTCGCCGCTTCGAAGATCGCGTCGGTCCGGGCATGCGTGAACGTCGGCTCGGATGCTTCGGGCTTGATGACGGCCGACTCGCCTGCGACGTTGAAGATCTCGGAGCAGGCCGTCTCGCAAATGTCGCAGGCGATGCACCCTTGGGTGATCCAAACTTTCTTCACCGCGTCTTTCGTGGGCATCATTCTCACCTAGTGCGGCCAATCCCTTAAGCAGCCGGTTCGGATTCCTTTCCGACCAGCTCGCGGGCCGCTTGGCTGACTTTCAGGTCCGTGTCGTCTTGCAGATCGGCGATCAATTCATTCAATCGGGGGTCATCCACATGCGACGCGGCGTTCATGGCCGCGATCAGATAGGACTGAACCCGCAGATCACTCAGTCGGCGTCGTACATCGCCGTTGGGCTGGGGCGACGGGTCGGTGATCCCTTCCCAATAGGATCGTTCCAGCATCGAGGCCAGCATGTCAATGGCTTTGTCGCTGTTCAGATGGCCCAGGGCAATGGCCGCGTTCCAGGCCACGTCGCGCTGGTCGAGCAGCGCGTCGGTCAGCGCCGTGATCGCCGCCGCATGCGTGGGTCGGGCGATGTTGGCCAGCGCCAGGCACGCAACCATCCGCACGTCCGGCTCGGGGTCCTTGACCAGCCGGGTCAGCCTCGGCACCGCCCGCTCGACGCCGTCGACGCCACGCATCTCCGCCAGTGCCGTGGCGGCGGTGCGTCGCAAGTCGGCATGCGTCGACACCGTCGACTCGAGCAGCACGTCGATCCCGGCCGGGTCGCCCAAGCGCGCGAGCGCCATCATGAGGAATCGCACCGTCAGCCGCTCTTGTTCACCCGCCGATTCGCCCGTCGCATCATCCGGGGTGATCATTTGTGCGAGTCGTTGCGCGACCATCGTTCGCTGGGCGGCGGTCAGTTCTTTGTCAGCTTTTTTCAGGCGATTGGCCAACTCCTGGGCCGCCTGCCAGTAGGCTTTGTCTTTCGGCGCGAGCATGCCGAAGGCTTTCTTCTCGCCCCCGCCGGCTTCGAGGGTCTTGATCAGACTGTCGATCGACTGCTGTTCACCGGCCGCGATCCAGCCGAAGCCGGCCACCACCAGCGTGACCGACCCGACGATCAACACCACGATCAGCAGCGGGACGCCGAAGAGCCGTCCCAGCAGCGACGTGGTCATCGGCCCGGCCGACTCGATTGGGTCCGGAGCGGCGTCACTCGGGTTGGCGTCGGGATCGGACATCTAAAGAATCACTCTGCACCTACGGAATGAATCGCGTCATCCGTGTCCTGGCGAACAGTACAACTGGGGTCGATAGACAGAGATAGGTTGCCCGTCCGTGGACCCACGTTACCGGTTACAAACTTTTTCCCCCGCTCAACCGTTGGGAATATCGTCGTCCAAGCGACGTGTGGACTCGCAACCTTTTTGCTCGAATGTCCGGGTCAGGTTCGTCCGCCCCAAACCACAACTGACCGCTCCGCCCCAAACCACTATTGACCGCAACCGGGACTATTGTT